>Ga0209010_1000221_pt1 | contig 20500 bp, 15 predicted proteins | sample BlaSpr_A8_OM1_O3_FD_187985 | JGI IMG/M metagenome (GOLD analysis project Ga0209010, IMG submission 187985) | Forest soil microbial communities from Thunder Bay, Ontario, Canada - Black Spruce, Ontario site 2_A8_OM1_O3 (SPAdes) (version 2) | ecosystem: Environmental > Terrestrial > Soil > Boreal...
AATACAACTCCCCGGCCATCGCCGCCGCAGCCGACGGCGTGGTGCTCATGAATTACGACGAACACTATCCCGGCCCCAACCCCGGCCCCGTGGCGTCGCAGGATTGGTTCGTCAAAAACCTGACCTTCGCCGAAACCGTAATCCCCAAAGACAAAATCATCTGCGCCATCGCCAACTACGGTTACGACTGGGCACGCAAACCTAAAAACGGAAAGCTGCCCCCAGGTGAAAAAGAAACCGCACCAGTCAGCGTGCAGGAAGCATGGCTCGCCGCGCGCGATTCCGACGAAGACATCATCTTCGACGACGACGCCATGAATCCGCACTTCAGCTATCTCGATGAGCGCAGCGTTCGTCACGACATCTGGTTCCTCGACGGTGTCACCGCGCTCAATCACATGCGCTCCGCACAAAACCTGGGCATTCAAACCTTTGCCCTCTGGCGTCTCGGCGGCGAAGACCGCTCGCTGTGGAAGATCTGGGACGTCCCCGGCGACGCCGGCGCAACCGACAAATTAAAAGACGTCCCACCCGGCCAGGACGTCGACATGGAAGGCCAGGGCGAAATTCTCCGCATCGAACAAAAGCCCACTCACGGCACGCGCGACCTCACCATCGACCCCGACACCAAACAGATCAGCGACGAGAATTTCCAGAACTCGCCTCAGCCCTATCGCGTCGGCCGCTACGGCTATAGCCCCAACAAAGTAGTCCTCACCTTCGACGATGGTCCCGATCCCAACTGGACTCCGAAAATTCTCGACGTCCTAAAGCGCGAGAACGCCACCGCCACATTTTTTCTCATCGGCATTCAAGCCGACAAATTTTCCGGCCTCGTCAAACGCATTTACAACGAAGGCCACACCATCGGCAACCACACCTTCACCCATCCCGACGTCAGCAACATTTCCTCCACCTACATGCGCCTCGAGCTGAATCTCACCGAGCGCCTCTTTGCCAGCCTGGTCGGCGTTCGCGCCACGCTCCTGCGCCCGCCCTACGCCATCGACGAAGAGCCCGACACCGCCGATCAGGTCCGTCCGCTCGAATTCGCGCAGGAAAAAGGCTACATCACGGTCGGCAACCGCATCGACACCAACGATTGGACCGACGTTCCCCGCCGCCAGACCGCCGAAGAAATCGCCGCCAAGGTTCTGTCGCATCTGCCCCCGTGCCGCCCCGACGATTTGCACTGCGGCAACATCGTTCTCATGCACGACGGCGGCGGCAACCGCGCCGAAACCGTCCGCGCCCTGCCCATGATCATCGAAGGCGTTCGCGCCCGCGGATACGAAATCGCACCCGTCTACGACCTGTTCAACAAAACCCGCGCCGACGTAATGTCTCCGCTCCCCGCCAGCGACCTGTGGTTCGCCCGCCTCGACCGCCTCGGTTTCTGGATCTTCGACGCCGGCGTCGTCGGCATCACCTGGGTATTTCTTCTCGGCGACGTCCTCATGACAGGTCGCCTCATCTTCATCGGCGCCGCCGCCGTCTACGACCGCGTCCGCGAAAAAATTCTCGGCCGTCCCGCCGAAGTCATCTCCTACAAGCCCAAAGTCGCGGTGCTCATCCCCGCTTACAACGAAGAAAAAGTCATCGAGCGCACGGTCCGCGCCGCGCTAAATTCCAACTATCCCAACTTGCGCGTAATCGTCATCGACGACGGCTCAAAAGATCGCACGCTCGAAGTCGCCCGCGCCGCCTTCGCCGAAGAAGAAGCCGCCGGTCAGGTTGTCATCCTCGGCAAACACAACTCCGGCAAAGCCGAAGCCCTGAACTACGGCATCGAGCACATTCAGGACGCCGAAATTTTCGTCGGCATCGACGCCGACACCATCATCGCTCCAGACGCCATCTCCCGCCTCGTCCCGCACTTCATCAATCCCAAAGTCGGAGCCATGGCCGGCAACGCCAAAGTCGGCAACCGCGTGAATCTCTGGACCCGCTGGCAGGCCCTCGAATACATCACCAGCCAGAATTTTGAACGCCGCGCCCTCGATGTTCTCGGCGCGGTCAGCGTCGTCCCGGGAGCGATCGGCGCATGGCGCGTCTCCGCCGTCCGCGAAGCCGGTGGCTACCACATCGATACCGTCGCCGAAGACGCCGACCTCACCATGGCCCTGCTGCGCCTCGGCTACCGCGTCGAATACGAAGACATGGCCCTCGCCTTCACCGAAGCGCCCACCAACGCCAACGGCCTCATGCGCCAGCGCTTCCGCTGGTCCTTCGGCATCCTGCAAGCCGTCTACAAACATCGCGGAGTCTTCGCCCGCAAAGGCGCGCTGGGCTTCGTCGCGCTTCCCAACATCGTCATCTTCCAGATTCTCTTGCCTCTCGTCTCGCCATTAATCGACATCATGTTCGCCGTCGGCGCAATCTGGTATTTCATCCAAAAACATTTCCATCCCGATTCCACTGACCCCGCCAGCTTCCACAAACTCGTCGCCTTCTTCTTCGCGTTCCTGGTCATCGACTTCATCGCGTCCGCCATTGCCTTCGCGTTAGAACGCCGACGCCCCGACGACAAAGAAGACGTCTGGCTCCTCAGCCAGGTCTGGCTGCAACGCTTCGCCTACCGCCAATTATTTTCCGTAGTCTTATTCAAGACGCTGAAGCGCGCCCTCGAAGGCCGCAAATTCGCCTGGGACAAACTGGAACGTACCGCCGCCGTAAACTACGTCCCGGCAGAAACCCACGACAGCGTCAACGTCCCCTAACAAAACGACCGGGAAGGGCCCTCATTCAGCCGCGCCGCTGGGATTAAACGTGGAAGAGCGGCGCTTCAGCGCCGCGTTAGCGTCAAAATTCCCGCGGGCTTTAGCCCCCGCGCTGTCATCCTGAGCGAGGATTGTTCTTTAAGCGAAGCGCAAAGAACAACCGCAGTCGAAGGATCGCTGCACCGTTAAGAACGCCCGGCACCGAAAAGAGTTCACCCTTCAAGCGCCCGGCACCGTGTTGTCGGGCCGCCGCCTTTTACTGTATTCACAGCACGTACACCCTCAGCATCCACCACACAAGGAATATGGCGACGATGGCCCCCGCAATGTGAACCATCCAGTCGCCGGCGGTTTTCGGTTTGCCAAAATTAAACATGCGGCCATGGTAGCAGGCTCCATAAAAGTGCCCACTCCTAGGCGGCAACCAGCTCCGCCGCCCGGGCCTTGTGCGGCAGACCCACATACGGGAATTCGCCGAGCAGGTCTTTGTGCGGACCTACCTTATCTGTCGTCACCTTTCCATTTGTGAGCAGACCCAGGAAGAAATCTACAACGTCGTCGGTGAGTGCCCGGCCATTGCCCGGATAGAGCGCCGGCTGCGTTGGATCATAGTGGAGAACGTCCGGTAGCAGAGTCCCGGCAACCCGCGTTGCTTCCGCCGGCGTATACCCGCCGGTGTGCTCCAGAGCGTGCGCGAAGACGGGCACGAAACGGGCATCGCCCGCCGGCTCCGCAGCCAGATAGGCCGCGTTCTGCTCGCCGGCAAGGAACGGAGTCTGATTGGGCCGCGCACCGCGATCCGCCTGAACCCATTTCCCGCTTGCGCCGTCCAGCGTGCGCGCCCACAGGCCCATCTTTCCAGAACTGAGGGCAGAGTTGGGCACTTCCAGCACGATGCTGCACACATCCTTGTCAGCGAAGAAATCGTCACCCGTGAATTGCAGGTTGTTCAGCGCGCCCTGCACGTCGAAGAAAAAAGGATCGCCGCGCCAACCGGCGAAGAAGCGGCATTCACCGGCCTCCGTCACCCGTGTCTCCAGCCCCATCGAAACCGGCACTCCCTCGACAATGACCTGTCCCTCGTCGTCGCCAGTCCCAGCGGCCTGCGCGCCCTCAACCCGGCGAAGCGTCGCGGTCTGCGCCCCGCCCTTGGAGGACGTGAATCGCACCCGGTACGCGATATCGGCAACGGCATCGCCGTTCGTGTCAATCTTAAGTTCATAAATCGCCTGGGGCGAGAAGGCTTCGCCGGTCGTCGGCCCTGGCGGGTTCACGCCCACCTCCGGATGGAAGTTCATAATCAGGATCGACTTGCCCGCATCCCCAGGCTTCGGGAAAGCATACAGATCGGTGAAGTCCAGGCGGGCATCCCCATGCGGGAACCCAAATTCAGGACCGGAATAATGGTGGGACATGGCTTTCTCCTACGTGTCTTAGTTGGGAATTGAAATTGAAACCAGAATTTCGATTTGAACTTCTGTTAGCGAAGTATACGCTTCTCCGAACCTTGGCGAATTTGCCACAAGAGGAATGGCAGAGGGCGGCGCAACCAGCCTAAGGGCGCTGTCATCCTGAGCGAGGATTGTTCTTTGCGCAAGCGCAAAGAACAACGGCAGTCGAAGGATCCCTGCATCTTTTGGCTTGAGTGGGCACTCCCACCGCCATACACATCCCGCCGCAGTTCGCAACTCAGAAGACGAACATGCCACCGCACGACAACGCACACGTCCCTCGAACGCTGAAACCGCGCCGCACGCCGGAGGGCTTATCTTCAGGTGTTGATTTTTTCTAACGTTACTCGAACTGAGGTTGCCCCACCCTTCGCGGTTTTCGAAGGGTGGGAAGAGATGATGCACACCGCGAAAGCTTTTGGGCTTTGTATGAGCCAATGGCGTCTTCGGTACTGCGACAACAAGCCAATTCAGCAATCGGCGCAGGCCCGCACTACCGATTAATTTCCCACAGCCCCACTGTGACATCCAACCTTGCCTCGCAAGACAAATCCGTTCATCATGACCATTGGCACAAGCCAGATGTAAACCGATCTTTGAAAACCAACGTGAGCAACATGGAGACGCGAAAGCCGCTATCTCCTTTCCGCTTAAGAATTTACGAAGACTCAGTCTGATCCTAAAGGACTTAGCCGCGAGGATTACGGATAAATCCTTTAGAATAAAGGATTTGCGGATAAGTCCTGCAAATAGAAGAATTTAGCGGGATCCACCCTGGATCGAGTGGACCTAAACTCTTTCTTTCCAAGAATTTAACTGAAAACTATTTTTTGGTTTTTCACCGGAACAGCAGCGGCGCGAATTCCGCCAGATTCCGCCGCCAGACCAACCACGTGTGCATCCCCGGAGTCTCGATATCAATGTGCACCACGCCCTGGGTCTTCAGCCACTCGCGAAATTTACGGTTCGGATCGATCAGCCGGTCCTCGGTGCCGCACGCGATCCACAGCAAACGAATCTGCGAATTCGCCTTGGCATCCAGCCTCGGAAAATCCTTCGCAAACTCGTCCGGCATCCCGCCCGCGCTGAATGCCCCGATCCACGCAAACTGGTCAAGATGGTTCAACCCAGTCAGCAGCGATTCCGACCCTCCCATGGAAAGCCCCGCAATCGCCCGCTCCTTGCGGTCTTTGCTGACACGATATTCGCCTTCCACCTGCGGCATCACCTCGGTGAGAAGCGCCTGCGTGTACTTGGAAAAATTCTCGTCGCGAACTTCCGTATGACTCCATGCGTTCCATCCCAGGCGAATCATCTCCATTGTGCCGTATCCGAGCGGCATCACCACGATCATGGGCTTGATCTTCCCCTGCGCAATCAGATTGTCGAAGATCACATTGGCGTGGCCCACCGCAGTCCATCCACTGGCATCGTCGCTGAATCCGTGCAGCAGATAAAACACCGGATAAGTTTTCTTCGATTTGTCCGAGCCGGCCGAGGGATCGTAGCCCGGCGGCGTGTAAACGTAATAGTCGCGCTCATCGCCGGCCACAGCCGACCGGTAGAAGTGATGATGAATCTCGCCATGCGGCACATCGTTCAACTCCCATGGCAGCGACGACGGACCCGGAACATGCAACGCGCTGCTCGGCGACAAAAAATTCGGCACCAGCGCAGAATTCGACGGGTCGAGCAAACGCACGCCATCCGCCACGAACGAATACCCGTAGTAATCCGGCGCCAGCGGAGCCGTAGTCAGACTCCAAACGCCGTCGTCGTCTTTCGTCATCGCCTCCGGCGACGCACCTTCGCGAGCGACCATAACTTCCTTGGCGTTGGGATCGCGGAAGCGGAACGTGACGCTGCCGTCGGGATGAACGTCGGGAGAAACCACCGGTGCCGGCGGCCGCGGCGGAGCCTCAGCAGGTTTGCTCTGCTGCGCGTTTGCAAATCCGGAGATGATGAGAAAAGCAGAACAGAGAGAAAGGCAGGAAATGCGCATGAGTCCTCCACAAAGAAGTGAGGCGAGAAAATGTGGGCCAAGAAATCGAAGCCGCTAAGAATTTTTCCCGGCAACATCCAGCCGCGTTTCCGCGCGCTGCAACGAATCGAGCGCTCGCTCCACATCGACGTTCGCATCGCCGCTGCTCAACCGCTGCTCCGCGCGCTGCTTCGCTTCGCGCGCGCGCTCAACATTGATCTCCGAAGGCCGTTCCGCAGTCTCCGCCAAAATGGTGACCTTGTCCGGCAACACTTCGGCAAAGCCCCATGCAACAGCAAGCACATGCTCCGTCGAATCAGTTCGGTACTTAATCTCGCCGACGGCAAGCTCGGTAATCAGCGGCGCATGCCCCGGCAGAATCCCCAGATACCCGTTCTTGCCGGGAATCTGCGCTTCCGCCGCAGCCGTCTCAACGACTTTCTTCTCCGGCGTAACAATCTCGAGTTGGAAAGTATCTGCCATAAATTCGGCTTTGGGCTTCAGTTATCGGGCTTCGGCAAAGCGCCAGAGCCGAAGGCCTGGCTGAAGCCCGAAAGCCGCAGCCCGAAGGCCGCCTACGCTGCTGCCTTCATCTTTTCCGCCGACTCCAGCACTTCGTCGATGGTGCCTTTCAAGTAGAACGCTTGTTCCGGGATGTCGTCGTGCTTGCCTTCGACAATCGCCTTGAATCCTTTCACTGTGTCGGCGATTTTCACGTATCGTCCCGGAGCGCCCGTGAACTGTTCGGCCACGTGGAAAGGCTGCGACAGGAAGCGTTGAATTTTTCGGGCTCGCGCAACAGTAACTTTTTGATCTTCGCTCAATTCGTCGATACCGAGAATCGCGATGATATCCTGCAAATCTTTGTAGGTTTGCAGAGTCTTCTTCACCGACTGCGCCACATCGTAGTGCTCCTGACCGACGATGCGCGGATCGAGAATGCGCGAAGTCGAAGCCAGTGGATCGACCGCGGGATAAATTCCAATCTCCGTCAACGCACGCGAAAGCACGGTGGTCGCATCGAGGTGAGCGAACGTGGTTGCTGGCGCGGGATCGGTCAAGTCGTCGGCAGGAACGTAAATCGCTTGCACCGAAGTGACCGAACCTTTTTTCGTCGAAGTGATGCGCTCCTGCAACTCGCCCATCTCCGTCGCCAGGTTGGGCTGATAACCGACAGCGCTAGGCATGCGGCCCAGCAGCGCCGAGACTTCCGATCCGGCTTGCGTGAAGCGGAAAATATTGTCGATGAACAGAAGCGTATCCGCGCCTTCGACATCGCGAAAATATTCCGCGACAGTCAGCGCGCTCAGCGCCACGCGCAGCCGCGCGCCAGGAGGTTCGGTCATCTGACCATAAATCAGAGCGGCTTTCGACTCCGCCGGTTTGCCCGGCTTGATCACGCCCGACTCCGACATTTCCAGCCACAAGTCATTGCCTTCGCGCGTGCGTTCGCCGACTCCAGCAAACACGGAGTAACCGCCGTGCTGCTTGGCGACGTTGTTGATCAGCTCTTGAATGAAGACCGTTTTGCCGACGCCTGCGCCGCCGAACAATCCGATCTTGCCGCCCTTCAAAAACGGCTGGATCAGATCGACGACTTTGACGCCGGTCTCGAACATTTCGGCGGTCGTAGCTTGCTCGTCGAATGCCGGAGCGAGGCGATGAATCGGATGCCGTTCTTTGTATTCGATCGGCCCGAGTTCATCGACCGGTTCGCCGATGACGTTCATCACGCGGCCCAGCGTGCCGCGGCCCACGGGAACGGAGATCGGTCCGCCCTGGTCGATGGCTTTCATCCCGCGCACCATGCCGTCAGTCGGCTGCATGGCAACGCAACGCACGCGGCCTTCCCCGAGATGCTGTTGCACTTCGAGAATCACGTTGATGGGAAAGGGAACGGTGAATCCGTCGTCGACCACGCGCACCGCTTCGTAGATCGGCGGCAACGAGCCTTCGGAAAATTGCACGTCGACGGCCGGGCCGGCGACTTGAATGACGTGTCCTGTTTTATCGGGCATAAAAGTCAGCTTCTAGCTGCTAGCTCCTAGCTTTCTAGCTCGTTCGGATTTCTGTGTCGCAACAGCGTCACAATTTCAAATTTCATCATTTGGTTTTGCTAGAAGCTAGAAGCTTCTTCACATTGCCGCTGCGCCGCTTACGATTTCGATGATCTCTTTCGTGATCTTAGCCTGGCGCGCGCGATTCATTACGAGCGTCAGCGAATCGATCATGTCGGAAGCGTTGTTGGTGGCCGAATCCATGGCCGTCATGCGGGCCGCGTGCTCGGCGGCCACCGATTCCATCAACGCGCGGAAAATTTGGATCGCAACGTACTTCGGCAACAGATCGCGGAACAACTCCGCAGGCGGCTGCTCGTAAATATAATCCACCTGTGCCGTGCCAAACTTCGCGGCAGCGTCATCCGCCGCGCCATCGGTGTTGCGCATCCCTACACCTGCGCTGACGGCGGCTTCTTTGGCGCGCTTCTTTTCTTCCGGAGTCATCTCTTCGGATTGGCGGACGGCCGGTTCTCCGACTTGCTCTATTGGCAGAATCTGTTCGACTATGAGACGCTGCGCGATCACTGATTTGAACTCGTTGAAGACTACATACACCGCATCGATTTCCTCGCGCTGGTATCGCTCGATCACGCTTTCGGCCATGCGGTGCGCTTGAGAGAAATCGACCTTGCCCAGGATGCCGATGTGCTCGCCGGTGATCTGGGTTGCGCCGGACCTATCGCCCGATTCCGGTGGGGTATCCAGCGACTCATCGACTTCCGCGAGGCTGCGCGTTTGCACCTTCGCTGCCGGGTAGCGGCGGCGAAGAAAGTCACGGCCCTTGCGTCCAATAGTTTCGATGTCGATGTTCCTGGCTTGCTTCGATTCCAGAAATCGCAGAGCAGCTTTCGTGATGTTGGCGTTGAATGCGCCGGCTAAGCCTTTGTCGCCCGTGACCACGATCAGAAGAATGTTGTTCTCCTGCCGCTGTGCCAGCAAAGGATGTTTCGGCTCGCCCGTCTCCGGATCGTAAATCTCGGCGCGCGACACCAGCGACTTCAAGATGTTCGTCAACATCTGCGCATACGGACGCGCCGCAAGCGCGCGCTCCTGCGCGCGGCGCAACTTGGCCGCCGAGACCATCTTCATGGCCTTGGTGATCTGCCGCGTGTTAATCACGCTGCGGATGCGTCGCCGGATGTCGAGAATGTTTGCCATTGTCTGAGTTGCGAGTCCTGAGTCCCGAGCGAAAACCGTACCGTCTCGCGACTAGCGTCTCAGGACTAAAGGACTACTTTTTTACCACTTCCCTGCTTGCCACAAACTGCTGCTTCGCTTCTTTAATCAGGCTGCTTAGCTGGCCTTTCAGTCCGTCGTCGAGAACTTTCTTTTCCATCACTGTTCTCAGGATGCCGGGATTCGTCGCATCGACATACTTGTAAAGTTCTTTTTCAAAGTCGCGAACCTGATTTACCGGGAGATCGTCAAGGAACCCACTCGTGCCCGCCAGAATAATCAGAATCTGCTTCGCGAATGGCAGGGGCGAGAACTGGCCCTGCTTCAAAATTTCGACCAGACGTTGTCCGCGATTGAGCTGGGCTTGCGTGGCTTTGTCGAGATCGCTGCCGAACTGCGAGAAGGCTGCCAGTTCGCGGTACTGCGCCAGTTCCAGCTTCAACGTGCCGGCAACCTGACGCATGGCCTTGATCTGCGCGCTGCCGCCTACGCGGCTTACCGAAAGTCCCACGTTCACCGCGGGACGCACGCCCTGATTGAACAAATCAGTTTCCAGATAAATCTGGCCGTCGGTAATCGAGATCACGTTGGTCGGAATGTAGGCAGAAACATCGCCCGCCTGGGTTTCGATGATCGGCAAAGCAGTCAGCGATCCGCCGCCATTTTTGTCACTCAACTTCGATGCGCGCTCGAGCAGACGTGAGTGAAGATAGAACACGTCGCCGGGATACGCTTCGCGGCCCGGTGGACGGCGCAACAGCAAAGAAATTTCACGATAGGACGCAGCGTGCTTGGAAAGATCGTCGTAGATGACCAGCGCGTGGCGCTTGCTGTCACGGAAATATTCGCCCATCGCGCATGCGGCGTACGGCGCGATGTACTGCATCGGCGCGGGTTCCGATGCGGAAGCGGCGAGGACGATGGTGTATTCCATCGCGCCCGCGTCTTCGAGAATCTTCACCACCTGCGCGATCGAAGAGCGCTTCTGGCCGATTGCGTTGTAAATACAGATGAGGTCGTTGCCCTTGCTGTTGATGATGGTATCGAGCGCGACGGCGGTCTTGCCCGTCTGGCGGTCGCCGATGATCAATTCGCGCTGGCCGCGGCCGATGGGGATCATGCTGTCGATGGCTTTGAGTCCGGTGGCCATGGGCTCGCGCACTGGCTGGCGGTCGATGACGCCGGGAGCAATGCGCTCCAGCGCGATGAATTGCTCGGTGGCAATGGGGCCTTTATCGTCGATGGGCTGGCCAAGCGCGTTGACTACGCGGCCAATCATGTTGTCGCCGACGGGCACGCTCATGATGCGGCCGGTGCGCTTGACCTCGTCACCTTCTTTAATCTCGGTGTATTCGCCGAGCAATACCACGCCGACCTGGTCTTCTTCCAGGTTCATGGCGATGCCCGCGACACCGTGGGGAAAAGTCAGCAGTTCGCCGGCCATGACTTTGTCGAGGCCATAGACGCGGGCAATGCCATCGCCCAGCGTGATGACGGTACCGGTTTCGTCCACGGAGATCTTGGATTCGTAGTTCTCGATCTGCTCGCGGATCAGCTTCGTGATTTCGTCTGCTTTGATTTGTGCCATAGAATCAGCTCGTGACCCAGCTTCTGGCTGCTAGCTCCTAGCTTCTAGCTAACCCCAAACCTTTCAAACTCACGCGTTTCGTTTGGCTAGAAGCTAGCAGCTAGAAGCTAGGAGCTAATCGCTTCCTTTATTCTGTTCAACTGCCCTAGCACTGAACCGTCATAAATCGTGCTGCCGACGCGGACCACGGCTCCGCCCAGCAGCGACGGATCGCGCGCGTATTGCGCCCGTACTCTTTTGCCAGTCAGCTTGCCCACCTGCAATTCCAAGGCGCGCCTTTCAGTCTCGCCCAAGTCGCGGGCCGTGACAACTTCCGCCTCGGCAAATCCCAGGCGCTCGTCAATTTCTTTTACCAGTTGGCGAATGATGCGCTCCAGAAAATTCATTCGCTGGTGGTCGATGATTACCGCGATCAGATTCCGCACGGGCTTGGAAATCCCCTCGCTCTGCGCGATAGCGTCCAACAGGCCGTGCTTTTGCTGTGCGGGTATTGCGGGATTTTCCCACACGCGGCGCAGATCAGGATTCTCTTTCATCAAGGACACAATGCCGCTAAGTTCGTCGATGGCTCGGCCGGGATCGAGATGCGCGTCGAATACCACATCGACAAAGGCGCGGGCGTAGATGCTGGCGACGGAAGCCATTCGGCTACTGTGCGTCCTTTCCCGGACCGCTGGGGGCCGAAGTCAACTGCGCGGAAAAATCGTGAACCAATGCTTCGTCCGTGGGCGCGTCAACGTGAATCTGCTTCTTCGCCAAGCCCACCGCCAAATCGGCGGCATAGGCAGTAAGGTCGCGGCGCGCGGACTTCGCGGCAGCCGCGATTTCCTGCGCGGCAGATTCGACAATCTTTCGCGCTTCCTCTTCCGACGCGGCCTTGATGCGAGCCTCCTCGGCTGCGCCTTCTTTTTCGGCGGCGTCGCGCATCATGCCGATCTCGACATCAAGCTTCATCAGGCGCGATTCGATATCGGCGAGCCGTCGACGGGCTTCTTCGCCAGCTTTTTGCGCTTCCTGGATGGCGCGCTGAATGGCTGCCGTGCGGTCGCGAAACATGCCGGGCAGATATTTGCGTCCCAGCCAGATTGCGATTCCTGCGATGATCGCGAAGTTGAACAGCACGGATAAAAGCGATGCGGTCTCCACGCTGACGCCGAGTGCGCGCGCAATAATCCGCACCGAAGGCGACCGCTTGAAGATGCCCTTCTCGTCTTCTTCTTCGCCGGCGGCCTCGCGAGTTTCACGGGTGAGGCGGCGGCCCAGGCTGTCGTGCTGGTGCGGATCGGTCTGGTGTGAATCAGTCTGGGGTGAATTAGTTTGTTGCGAATCGGGCGCGCTCTGCTGGGCTGGCTCTGTCTGCGCGGAGGCCGCGGTCTGAGCGTGCGCGGCGCGCGGCGCGGCGGCAAGACCCATCACCACGAGTGCCGCGGAGATCAACCAGCCGAATTTTCTTGTAATCCGCATGATCAATGACTTAACTTCCCGCTCCGACAGGCTGCAAAACGCGGCGCACGATTTCGCGGGCCAGCGCCGCGGCTTCGCCCTGTAAACCGGTCTGTGCCGCTTCCTTATCTTTTTCTATGTCTCGCTTCGCTGTGTCAACTTGCTGCTGCGCCCGGTTGCGCGCTTCGTTCAGGGCGTTGGCGCGAGTTTGCAGCGCGGCCTGGCGGCGAGCCTCCTGCGCCTTAAACACCGCAGCCCGAGCCTCACGCAGGCGCTGTTCATATTCGGCGGTACGGGCCTCGGCGGCGGCAATGTCGGCGCGGGCTTTTTCTACCGCGCCTTCGGTCTTGCTGCGGCGCTCGGCCAACACGCGCTGCAAAGGCTTGTGCACGACCATCGTGTAGAGCGCGTATAGAAACGCCAGCAGAATTACCGTCGGGATCGATCCGAGCAGTAATTCCCCTAGTTGGCGCAGCGTTTGATCCATGGTGATAGATATGGAGAGCTAGATTCTAGATTAATGACCCGCGCAATCGAACTTGTCGCCCCGAGCTAACGACTGTAGAACCAATTTCTGTCGAACCGGCGTGCCGCCCCGGCCACTGCCTTGCGAACAGAATAATGAGGGCTATGAAAACTGATAAAGTTAACATCGCCAAGGAGTTTGTGTCAACGCGGGAGCAGACAAATTTAGGGCTAAAGGAGCTTTTTTCTCGTTCTAAGGCGGTTCTCACCCCCTGCAGATTTCTGCAACTAATCCTTGACATTGGCACGGAGAGGATTAGCATAAAAGTATCACCTCCGATCCAATTCAGGATCGAATGGGCCGATAGCCAAGGAATGTCACCGCTTCTTGGTTGCCGGCCCATTTAAATTGTTAGGCTAGCGCACGACGAAAGCCTTAACTCTTCTCACGACCGACGCAGGCGCTTCCACTTCCAATTCCACAGCACCATCCTTATACGCACGCGAGTAAATCCGCGCCTTTGCCTCCAGCAGGGCCAGCAACTTCCCTTGGTCCTGCGGAATACGGACGCGCACGCGGCTTACGCGATCTTCTTCGATCATCGCGTCGATACGCGTCAGGAGTTTATCCAACCCGGTGCCTTCGACAGCGGAAACGTAGACCGTGGTCGCGTCGTCGCGCGAGGCATCGTTCATTAAGTTCTCGGCGACTTCAACGTCGAGCAGATCGAGTTTGTTCATCACCCGCAGGCGCGGCTTCTTTTCCGCTTCCAGTTCTTTGAGGACGATTTCTACCTGCGCATCCTGCTCGGCCGAGAGGCGGCTGCTGGCGTCGGAAACGTGCAGGATCAGCGATGCGCGCTGCACTTCTTCGAGCGTGGCGCGGAAGGCCGAGACCAGCGTATGCGGCAGGTTGCGGATGAATCCGACCGTGTCCGACAAAAGCACTTTGCGCTTCGACGGCAGCGTCACGGCGCGGAGCGTGGGGTCCAACGTGGCAAACATTTTTGGCGACGACAATACCGCAGCATTCGTCAGGGCGTTAAATAGCGTGGACTTGCCGGCGTTCGTATAGCCGACCAGCGCCACGGTCGCGACTGGCGCCGACTCGCGGCGCTGCCGCTGCTGCGCGCGGATGCGGCGCACGTTTTCCAGTTGCTGCTCCACATGCCGCACGCGCCGCGCGATTTTGCGGCGGTCGGTTTCCAGTTGCGTTTCGCCGGGACCGCGCGTGCCAATGCCGCCGCCCAACTGCGACATCTCGATGCCACGTCCGGCCAGCCGGGGGAGCATGTATTGCAACTGCGCCAGCTCGACCTGCAACTGGCCTTCCCGGGTGCGCGCGTGGCGGGCAAAGATATCCAGAATGAGCTGCGTGCGGTCGATCACCCGTCGTTGAACAATTTTTTCGATGTTGCGCTGCTGCGATGGGCTAAGGTCGTGATCGAAAAGAAGAACATCGGCATTCACCGATGCGGCCGCTCCGGCTATTTCTTCAAGCTTACCCGCGCCCACCAAAGTTGCGGGATCGTAGCGGTCGCGGCGCTGCAAAATTTCGCCAACCACTTCAGCGCCGGCGCTGCCGGCTAAGGTACGCAATTCGGCCAGGGACTCTTCGGCGTCGAACTCGGGAATGCTCGGCTTGTTGCCGTTCGATTTCGCGCCCGGCTTTGCCGCCGGCGCAACGGAGGCCGCATCGCGCGCGGCCTGCGCTCCCGCAGTAATCGCGCCCTTGCCGCGGCCGCGATTCGAACGCACATCCAAACCGACTAAGAAAGCTCGCTCGACGTTGGACTCAGGCCGCGCCGCCGCGGTCTCGATAAGAGAGACACGCTTGCGGGAACGCGCAACGTCGCGGGAATTCCTGGGATGAGAACTGCGCAAACCGGAGTGCCTTATCCTTCAGAGCCAGAGGCGCTCGCCGCAGACGCGACTGGCGCGGGCCCGGCGGGAGCAACCGCCCTGGTCTCGGTATGCGGCGGGTGCGCGGCATGCGTAGGCCGTCCCATAACGATGGTTGAGATGGCGTGTTTAAAAATCAATTGTTCCTGGCCGCTGGCTTCGAGCACGACTGAATATTTGTCGAACGAACGGATGCGGCCCGTCAACTTTACTCCGCTCAAGAGATAGATGGTGATGCTCATTCTCTCCTTGCGGGCCGTGTTCAGGAAGGTGTCTTGTATGTTTTGCGCCGGCTTGTTGTTCTCCATTTGCCGATCTCCTCGTTTTCGTGACTGCGAATGTCGACCTTAAACTACCGACGCGAGACGCCCACGATCTCGCGTAACAACAGGCTCCCTGGACGCCTTCCCACGCGTCCAGAACGACGACAAAACCGCAATGCTCCCAGTTCACCGGGAGCCCCCGCGAAGACACCTTGCTGTAAGATACGGCGTTCGCCTGCACTTTTCAACCCCAGAAAGTGATCGCCCATTCGGGTGTAGAATGCTCGGCTTGGCGTTAAATCGAACTTATTCATTGACTACGGGCGCTCCACGCTGCTTAGTCCCTTTCGTAAAGGAAACTTCGCGGAGAGACTAAGGTGGGGCTTTCGGCTCGTATTCTCCGGAGGCTTAATGCTCATAACATCACCGCTCATCCATATCCCAGAAGACTTCCAAACCAATTTCCTCATGGCGGTGCGCTGGATTCACTTCTTCGCCGGCATCACCTGGATCGGACTGCTGTATTTCTTTAACTTCGTCAATGTCCCGCTGATGAAGGAACTCGACGCCACCACTAAAGGCAAAGTGATGCCGCCGCTCATGACCCGCGCCTTATTGTGGTTTCGCATGTCCGCGGCGCTGACCGTGCTCGCCGGCCTGGCCTACTGGGGAAACATTGTGGCGGCGGACGTTCACAATGCGCAGGCCCAAGGCATGACCGCCTCTTCCGGAGGAGTCATGGGCAGCTTCTTTTTGATCTGGACGATAGTCTGGGCGCTGCTTTACGCCCCGCTGATCCCAGGTAAAGGCATTTTCGACAAAGGCGCGTTCATTGGCGTCATCTACGCTGTCGTAGTGTTCGCGGCGGCATGGCTGTTCCTAAGCTGGAACAGCCGCGGCTGGGAGAGCAATCGCCTGCTCTCCATTGGTATTGGCGGAGGCATCGGCTGGGTCATGCTGCTTAACGTCTGGGGAGTGATCTGGCGCATCCAAAAGCGGCTGATTCAATGGACTCGCGAGAACGCCACCAACGGGACTCCCATGCCCGACAAAGCGAAAGCTATGGCCCGCCAAGCCTTCTTATGCAGCCGTGCGAACGCATACTTGTCGATAGTGATGCTGTTCTTCATGGGCGCCGCCAGCCACTACCCCATGTTTGGCAAGTAGCACCGAAATTACGAATCCCCCATACACCGAAAGAAGGAAAGGAAGGCTCTCCTTGAGCCTCCCTTTCTTAGTGGACCGAAAACATCCTGACTTAGAAGTAGAGCTTCGCGCCCAGTTGCACCAGACGGCTCGGATTTACAGTCGTGACCTGACCGAAGCTGCTTGACTGCACGTTGTTATTGATGCAGGGGTAGGGACCAGCAGTGTTGCAAAACTGGGTGTGATTGAACACGTTATAGCCCTCTAGCCGTAGCTGCAAATACTGCCTTTCGTTTCCGGGGCGGAAGTAGATGTGCTTTTCGATCGCCATGTCCCAGTTGTTGAGTCCCGGACCATGGAAACTGTTGCGGGCGACCCCAAACAACGCCGGGCCACCCAGACTGGGAAGAGCGGGAGCGAACGTAGCCGGACCATTGAAAAGGACGTGGCTGACAATGTTAGGCGCTATTCCAAAAGAGTTTGTCCGCGGGTCGCCGGTCGTGAGTGGAGCGATCTGTTTCGGCGCATCCCAGCAATCGTAGTACTCAAACTCGTCACAGGTGGCCGATGTAAAGCCGGAGTCTGAGATATCCACGGGGAAGCCGCTTTGGAAGGTCGCAATTCCGCTTAACTGCCAGCCTCCAACCAGCGCGTTCAATGCGTCATGGCCATGAAGCCCCGGCGCCTGGTAGGTAAACCCGGCAACAAAGCGTCTCCTCGCATCGTAGGCCGAGTCACCTTTATTTAAGTAGGCAAATTGTGGATAAGGATTAATGGCGCGCGTCTGGAAGCCGCTGTCTTCGAAACCTGATCCATCGTCGATGGCGTGACTCCAGGTGAAGTTGGCGAGCATACCTAACCCGTGGCTGAAACCCTTGTTGACACTTATCTGAAGCGCGTTGTAGGTGGAGTTGCCATCCGTGGATTGGGTTCCCAGGGATCCAAAGATATCTCCCGGATACACAGAATGAGTCGGATACAGCAGGTGCTGGAGCAAGAAACCGGAACCTGTTGCCGGATTGCACGTCGGATCTGCAAGACAAGCTTGCTGTCCGGCCAGAGTAATCGGATTACCCTCAATGGGCCTGATCAGGTGCCGACCCAGAGCTCCAACATACCCCAAGCTGAATACCGTATTTCCGGCGAGCTCACGCTGAACGGTCAAGTTGTAGTTCATGGCCTCTGGCGTCGTGTAATTCGGGCTGAAAACATTGAGCGACATCGGGAAGAAATTGCTCCAATCCGTAGCTGGCGCGGTCGCTCCCGACGATGGCACGAACGGAAATGGGTTTGCTTCGCTCGCTCTCCCAGCCACGTCCGCAAACGGATTAGCAAAGGCAGGACTGAATGATCCGCCCAGATCGTTAACCCCATGCGATGTGATCGAGAACGGCGGAGTGCTCAGATTCTGGAGAATACCTTCTTCTTCGGCACGGTTGTAATAGAAGCCCCAACCTCCACGAACGGAAAGCTTTCCAGTCCCTCCGCTCAACCGGCCCGCTTCTGGAGACCACGCGAATCCAACGCGAGGTCCGAAGTGGGTAAATGGCACCTTCAGTCCGCCAGTATTGTCACACCCGTGATCGCCGGGATAGAGCATATCCTGGGGAGCGTTCGGGAACACCGTCGATTGCTGGCCGGGACGGAAGCAAGTTACATCCTTGCCGCCGAACTGTTGGTTGGCTAGTGGCGTGTCAACCTGCCAACCTGTTCCTAGAGTGAGCGTTACGTTTGGTTTCACCTTCCACTGGTCCTGAACATAGGAGTAATACTCATAGGCTCTGCCAATGATGAGACCTCCCGAACCTTGCGAGAAGCTGTCGGGGATTCCTAGTAAAAAGTCAGCCCCGGCATCTCCCGTGCTAAAGGGACCCGCCCCGTTATATGCATATGCGCCGTTGTTGTTGCCCGAAAATGGGTTCCAGACATCGAAACGGCGTCCGTCGAAGCCCGCTTTGATGGCGTGCTTGCCGATAATCTTCGAAAAATTGTCGGTAAGCTCGTAGGTTTGATCCTTGCGCGGCTGGGGGCCATTCGTGGTGAAACCGATGGCAAAGTCATACGCACCCTCGATGTTTATAAAGGGAAGGCTCTCACCGGAAGTAAGTTGGGGGGTGATATTAAAGCCAGCTGAGGACGGAGCAATCGGTTTCTCCGGCTCAGTGGCGGCGAAGTTGAAGCGCGTGTATCCGACGCGGAACTCGTTAAGGGTCGCGCTGTTGAAGGAATGGGTCCAGTCGGCGATGAACTGCTTGTAGTGGCGTGAAGCGATCTCGCCGAAACCGGGGACGGTTGCTCCGCCCGGAAGTGGCAGGGCACCCACCGTGGGGTTCGTTTGCAAAAACATCGTGCCCCAAATCGAGTTGCTCGAGTTAAATGTGTGATCGATGCGAAGGATTTCCTGGTAGTTGCCCGATCCTGTCTGGGTGGGGTTGAAGGTGAATTCGTTAGTGCCCGAATTTGGGGCCGGAATGTAAGTGTTCAAAAGCGTCGACGCTACCGGGTTGAAATCGGCGGTGGGAATCGTGCCGGCCGAGAAAATCGTCGAATAGGGCGTGCCTGCTGGATACACCGCCCCGCTGTCTCCGGTCAAGGGAATCGGAGATGTTCCCCCGGAAGTGGCCAGATCCGCAAAAGCCCCGCCTCGCTGAGCATTGCTGAATACTGGAGATATGCTGGTCGCCCCAGCCTCGGGTTGGCGGTTCTTCACTCCCTCAAAGGAGAAGAAGGCGAATGTGTGGTTCTTCCAAATGGGGCCGCCAAACGTCCCACCAAAGTCATTTTGGTGGAACTGGGGTTGAGTCTGAGTTAGCCAGTTGGAGGTATTCAGGAAGGTATCGCGGTAGAACTCAAAAACGTCACCGTGAAACTGGTTCGTGCCGCTCTTTATCACCGCATTGACGATCGCGCCCGAGTTGCGGCCGTATTCTGGATTGATCGTATTCGTGATGATATTGAACTCCTGCAGCGCATCCACGCTGGGGATGATTACGGCGGTATTCAGGGGCAGGTCGTTAGAGTCCACGCCATTGATCAAATAGCTGCTCTGGTTCGACTGACTGCCATTCGCCGAGTAACTGCCAAACCGATCGGACGCCGCCACGACTCCAGGCGTCAATTGCTCCAGAGCCGTCCAGTTGCGATTAATCAAGGGAAGATCGACAATTTTCTTTTCGTCAACAAGCGTCTGAAGCTGGATATTTGTAGTTTCCACCTCGGCGGCATTGGCGTTGACCTCGACCGTTTCCGACGCCGTTCCTAGTTCAAACTTGATGGCGAGCTCGTAGACCTGATTGACCGTGAGAACGAACGTACTCGTCTGGAAGGTCTTAAATCCGGTGCCGGTCGCCGTGACTTTGTATGTGCCGATTGAGAGTTGCGGGAACACGTAGTTCCCGTCGGACGACGGCACGGTCTTAGTTACGATGCCAGTATCGGTGTTAGTCGCGGTGATGGTCGCGGTGGCTACCGCGGCGCCTGAGGGATCGGTCGCCAAACCGCGGATGCTCGCGTAAACGTTATCGGCGTGCGCCGGGGTCGTCCACGTAGGAACCAATAAGAGACCCAGCGCGAGAAGATAGGGCAGCCAACCAAACGAATGCTGCTTCATGTCAATCCTCCATACACTTAGTTCTTCGGACTTGACTCGTGTGAACGGAGGACTTAGCTCAGTTAGCCTACTTTGTCACTTACAACAAAATCAGGACCGGACCTGAACCTTAGACCCCATCCCCACTTCCATGATGCGAAGATACTGTTAGTGACTTAACAGAATGCACGCAACAGCCCATAACAATCGTCCGCGAAAATACTTAGTTTTCAATCGCTTGCCCGGAGATCATTTTGTTGCGGATTCGGAAAGACATAGGCATGACAAAGTAGGGTTACAAGATTTTGGATTCCGACTTTGGGTAGTAGTAGTGGTTCGCTGTCTGCAATTTAACAGCACAGCACTGTTTCTGTTGTAAGTCGGCTGGGGCGAGGACTTGGGGCTGCACTTCGCCGCGGGATGAGACAACGCCAGACCCAGAGGTAGACGCGGAAGACGGTTGAGGCAAACCTCAATTCGAGAACTGGATAACGAATTCTTTTCGAGGGAAGGGTTCACGAATCGCAACGGCTGGGGACAGCGAACAGGCGAGCCAGTCCCCTGCCTCTCGTTCGAAAAGCTGGCGAGCGAGGTTTTTCCAAAGAAAAAAGGGAGCCGGAAAGTCGGCTCCCTTGAGGGTTAAACGCAAACTCCGGTTACCAGGTGAATGTAGCACCCAGTCGGATCTTGCGCGAGATCTGCCAGAGATTCGGCTT
>Ga0209010_1000222_pt1 | contig 20471 bp, 24 predicted proteins | sample BlaSpr_A8_OM1_O3_FD_187985 | JGI IMG/M metagenome (GOLD analysis project Ga0209010, IMG submission 187985) | Forest soil microbial communities from Thunder Bay, Ontario, Canada - Black Spruce, Ontario site 2_A8_OM1_O3 (SPAdes) (version 2) | ecosystem: Environmental > Terrestrial > Soil > Boreal...
TGAGCGAAAAGATACTGAAGAATCTCGGAGGCGGCCATGCCTAGCATGAATAGATTGAGGGGCAAGTAGCGGAGAAAGGATTTGCGGGCGATGGTGCAAACAACGACGTATACTTCCAGGAGGAAGCCCAACATCCAAAAACCGTAATCGTAAGGGCTAAGCGTCATGTTGCGCCAGGGACCTAGCCCTCATTTTGGTGTGATCTAACGTGGACCTACCGTAACGGTGGTTACTTCCAGGGCGATGGGGGTACTGGGCCCGTTGAAGCAGACCAAGGGGACGGTGGCACCGGTCCGGTGGAAGCGGCCCACGGCGACGGCGGTACCGGCCCGGTGCTAGCTGCCACCGAGTTCGAGTGCGTCATCGTCAATGCGTGGATTCCCACGAAACCAGTCAGAACCAACAAAACAAGTACAACAACCGTGATCCAACTCTTCATTACTCCTCCGAGTAAAGTCCACTACATGGAGGAGTCTATTGGACACACGGGTATTGTCAAGAGAAAAACGTGTACGCAAGCTTTCTGGATACGTACACGCCTCTCTCAAGGCTAGCCAGAGCATCAACCGAATTCTCGGCTTCAAGGATCTCGTATCCGCGCGAGGCGAGAATTTCCGCCAGGGTGACTCGAAGGTTGCGCTCGTCGTCAACGATCAGGATTCTGGCTTTCATGCGCTTTCGATCTCTATCGTCTCGACACCTGAGCTTGGAGTTACGGGACCCGACGAAGGCAGGCGCACGGTAACAATCGTTCCTTTGACTGGTGAAGAGGCGATTTCGGTTGTTCCGTCGTGAGCTTGGACAATTTCGTAGGCTATGGACAGTCCCAGCCCAATTCCCTTCGGCCGGGTTGTGAAAAAGGGATCAAATAACTTGTCGCGAATTTCTTCAGGGACACCATGGCCGTCGTCGCGACATTCGACTATGACATACCCGTTCTGATCAAGGACCCGGAGTTCGACCGTTCCCACCGGCCCCAGAGCGTCGATTGCGTTTGAGAGGATGTTGTCGAACACCTGATACATCTTGGAGCGATCCCCCCGAATGATCACTGACGCGCTAGTGGCATCAAACAGGAATCGTACCGACTCGCTTCTAACCAGCGTCGCTTTGGCGTCGACACAATCCCGTAGAAGTAAGACCAGATCGAATGGCTCGACCTTCAAATTCAGCGGCCGGGAGAAGTAAAGAAGACGTTCGACGATTCCATTCAGGCGATCAATTTCCTCCAGTACCATCGAACAACTCTGCTGCACCGCGCTGTCCGAAACCGCGCGTTGGTTCATCTGGGTCCGCAAGCGGATGGTCGCCAGAGGGTTTCGAAGTTCGTGGGCAACGCCGGCAGCGACTTGTCCGAGGGCCGCAAGGCGCTCTTTGTGACGGAGTTGCTCACGAAGATCGCGCTCCTGCTCGATCTTCTGGCGCAGCGACTCGGCAAGCTGATTCACTCCTTGATAGATGCGCGCCAGTTCGGCGAGTCCCGAAAAGGGTTTCGCTGGCGAAGCGAAATCTCGATCCAACTCGTGCAATCGTTCTTCGATCTGACTGACGCCTGATCCCAGATCACGGGCTACTAGAAAAGCCAGAAGCACACAAACCAGAGATAGCGCGACAAAGGCAGCAGCACCGAGGCTGAGCGTCCAATCCTGTTGCGAACGCAAACTGGGCAGACGCTTCATCACCCACGCGCTGCCGATGGGATTGCCTTTCACGACAATAGGGGTCGCCTCAAAAACGATTACGGCGCGCTCTCCCCTATATGTGTAGGAAACCTCCTGATCCTGGCTGGCTGCGCGGCGGGCCACATCCTCGATCATTGGTCGTTCGATCGGGGGAATGTCCCTTTTCACGCCAGGGCCTTCGTGCGTCGGGTACGCATAACCTAGAAGCCGATCCGACACCTTCGAATAAAATCCCCCTTCGGTACCCTGTTCATTCTTGAGCACCACGGTCGTCATTAACGAGAGTACATCGTCTGAGCCTGAGGCATCAGGATTCTCAAGAGGGGGGAACTCCTGATGCCGCGTCTGAAAGTCCTCATGACTGCTGTAGTCGCGAGCTATCGTAACGGCCAGAGCAGAGAGGCGCCGCTGAGTATCCCCGGTGACGGCGCTTTGCCTGTTTTGCAATATCAAGAGAAACGCGAACCCGCAGCCGATCAATAAGGCAATTACCAATGACGCGAGGATTGCCACGCGCGTTCGCACGCTGCCCAGCAACCAAATTCGTCGTGTCTGCCAATTCGTCATTCGAAACTGGACCGCCCGTGCCCCGGTCTGGAGGCTCGCCGCGCCAATTTAGATGCTGGAAGAAGATTCACGAGGTCGGAAAGAATCGGCCGCGCGGCTGTGTCCTCAGACCCCTGGTACATTCTCCTGCCGGTCCAGATCGTTTGCAATGCGAAGATATTCCTCTCGCGAAATATCGCCCTTCGCGTAACGCTCCCGGAGAATCTCGAAGGCTTGAGACCGCTTCGTGTCGTGTGCTTGGAAGAAAGTAGCCAACTTGGAGCGGCTGAGCCACGCCCCGGCGACGACGATAATAGCGAAAAGAGCAATCCACTCGAATCCCGGACCTAAACCCGCCAAAGACGGCCCCGGAGCGAGAAGACCGGGACCGCAGTTCGCGACCGTCAGCGTTAACAACACGATTGTTACGTAGGTCAAAGTGCGTTTCATAAGGACCCTCGCGGTTTCCTACTGACAGGAACGCTATTCTTTACGGAATATCTCCTCCAGGGCCTGGCGGTGGTGGTGGTGGCGCGGTTCCGTTATCCGCGTCAGGAGGCGGCGGTGGGGGCGCTCCAGGTCCACCCGGCGGTGGAGGTGGCGGCCCAAGTCTGCCCGCGGGGCCGGCGGGTACTATACCGGAGGCAATGAGATAGCGATTCTGAAGGTGGTCTGCAGCATGTGCGATCGCATCGGATGCACGGGCAGCAGCGGACGCTTCACGCGGACTTTGCGATAGCGATGCCTGTGCTCGCTGTTGGAGCTGCTGGCTCAGAGTCAATAGATCGCGCACGCGGCGTGTGGTTTCAGCGGGTACTACGTTCGAGTAACTACCTGCGCTCTGCACTTGCAAGATCGTGGTCCCTGCACGTGCGATTTCGTCATTGGCACGAAAGGCATCTTCGGCTATACCCAGCTGGCTTGGGGGTGCACTGATTCCAGCTGCATTTCCAGAACCGATGCTACTCATAGCCATCGTCTCTGCCGCGTGAGCCATATCATCGGCGGCAGCCGCCAGTTCACGGGCTCCGATGTAATCGAATGCTTGATACCGGCTCAGACCTTCCTGGTAAAAGGCCTTGCCGTCTGAAATGAGACGATTGAGCGAGATGCCGCTGGCGGTTCCTTTCGCTGCTTCCACCATCGCGGTTGAGCGGTTGAGTCCGTCATAAGCACGCTGCATGGCATCTTGCACGTCAAGTTGAGCGTCTTGAGCGGCCATACCGGGCCCGCGCGGACCCCCGCCTCTCGGACCACGTTGTGCGAATCCGGTTACGCATCCGGTCATGATCACGAACATAATCAGTTGTGCTAGTCGTTGTCTCACAATGAACTCCTTACGTCCCGTAGTTGATATTGCCTGTCTTCCTTAAGAGCACGGAGCGTGCCAGAACTCGAAATCTTCGGATGGCGGGTAGAATCAGGTATTTGCGCACGCCGTTCTCGCTTTTTTCTTCTGCGAGTGATCCCAAAGCGAACGTCTGAATGAGCGGAAGACGCACGCACAGGCTCTATTGATCAATACGAAGTGTGACCGAAGATTGGCCTCGGCATAAGAAAGGGAGAGAACTGCAGGGGGAATCAAACAGGTTAGAACTTCGCGATGGGAGTCACTCCTCGTGAACCGCGCCTAGTGAACCCGAAAAAACATTTGCATCAAGATCGCCCCGCCGAGTGATGCTAATAGAGCGATCGGCATCGCTACTACTCCAACCTTGAGAAAGTCCCAGAAACTCACATCGAGCTTTTCCTTACGCAGGGCGATCAGCCATAGGATGGTCGCCAGCGAGCCTGTAATGCAGAGATTTGGTCCCAGGTCGACGCCGATGAGGACGGCATCGGCGATCAGACCCGTCGAGTGCGCCGCATGCAGCGTGCTCCCGGCAATCAGGCCAAGCGGCAGATTGTTAACCAGATTGTTCGCTACGCCAACCGCGAATCCCGTAATCAATGTGCCTGTGGTCGATCCCAGTGTTTGGGCCCAGGTCAACCGGTCGCGTGTTTGTCGCATCGCGCCGATGCTTTCCATCGCATCCACCATTACGAAGAGACCGACTACGAGAGCCAGTGTTGCCCAGCTGATCTCACTTGCGAGTCGCAGTGGGTTGCTTCGCGCAATGATGGAGACTATTGCGGTAATTGCGAGAGCGGCGAGGCATGTAGGCAATCCGAGATCTTTGCCCAGCGAGGAGGCCGTTAACAGGACAACCACCATAGCGGCCAATCCAACCAGGACCAGAACGCCCTCTCCTCTGAGCGGCTTTGTTTCCACTTCGCCTTCAATGGCGGCACAAAGTTCTTTTCGAAAGAGCCAGCGCAGCACGATAAATGTCGCTGCAATCGAGAGAAGAGACGGAACGCCATAGGACGCGAGCCATCGGCCCAGCGGCGGCATCTGGTTGTGGAACACAACCAGGTTTGCAGGATTGGAAATGGGCAGAAGGAACGACGCCGCATTCGCGATAAAAGCGCAAACAAAAAGATAGGGCAAGGGCTGTACTTTGGCCCGGCGAACAGCCGTCAGAATGGCGGGCGTTAGAACGACCGCCGTCGCATCATTCGACATGAAGATGGTGACGATTGTGCCTACGGCGTAGACCAGCGCAAATAGCCTGGAGCAGGATCCGCGGGCACTCCGCACGGCAACCGACGAAAGCCAGTCGAAGACTCTATGTTCGCGTGCAAGTTCAGAAAGTAACATCATGCCGATGAGAAAAAAGCAGACATCCAATGCTTTCGCGACGGCTCGACCCGCGAGTTGCAAGGGCACCAGCCTAAGGACAAGTAATAAGAGGACGCCGCCCGCAATCCAGTAAACCTCGGGAATATTGCGGAAACGGATTAACATCAGCACGATGCTGACACCGACGATGAGCGCGAGGAGAATGTGCGCAAGCACGGGTGAGATCATCTACCAGTTTCTCCCGCTTTTGTTCGACCCGAACTGAGGGCCCCTTGGGTCGTTGGTTTGATTTCGGGACAGGCAGTTGTGTTGACATTGGCATCACAGAGAGTTTCAGGGATCGCGAACCACAGCACCGTGAAGGCGAGCAAGGCGATTCCCGCTAAACCGAGAAATGATGCTCGGTAGCCTAGATGCTGGATCAGTACACCTCCGATCGTTGTACTCAGCGCTGCGCCGATGCCAACCATCGTCGCAAGTGATCCAGCAGCCACGTTGAAGCGCCCCGTGCCTTGGGTTCTGTCTTTGACCACAAGGATCGAGACAATACCGAATATGGCATTCGCCACTCCGTCGAGCGTCTGAATCGCGATCAGTGCTCCGACCGCGTGCGTCAGGGTATAGAGAACTCCACGAACGGGAAGGACACCGAAGCCGAGGAGTAATAGCGTTTTTCGTCCCTTCGTAGCAGCCCGCCTACCAATCCACGCTGCAGAGATTGCTATCACAAGTTGCGTCACGATAATGCAGGCGGACATAAACGGGGCCGCTGCTTTCAGATTGTCTTTCGAAAGCATCTCTCCCAACTCCGGCAACATTGCCGCGTTCGCCAAATGGAAAAGAAAGGCCGTCGCCAGGAAATAAACGAGAATTCGGTCCTTGAGAAGAGCAGACCATCCCTCCGCCGTAATCTTGCCTTCTTTTTGAATCGCCCCGCGAGCGCGGGCATAGTCGATCTGCTTGGCATCGATGCCAAAGAGAGAGACGGCAGCAGGAAGAGCGAGTAGGGCAGCTACGGCGAATATCGCGCGGTATCCGAATTGGTAGCTCACGTAGGCGACAAGCAAAGCGGTGAAGACGTTCCCGGCGGCATTGAAGGCTTGATTCTTCCCGAACTGTTTGTCAAACGATGCGGCGCCAACAATCCCGAGCGTGATTGCTGCGACTGTGGGCCCTAAGAACGGGCCTGAACTACCGATTAGGAACTGCGCGGAATAGGCTCTCCACGGGCTCAGATGCCCCATCAGCAGGAACGCCCCGGCGACCAAGAAGCCAAGATTTACCGCAAGCAAGGTTCGTTTGCGATGGACTGCGTCGATGACCGCTCCGGCTGGAGTCTGCATCGCGACCCCGACCAACCCACCGAAAGTCAGCACATAGCCCACACTGATGGGATTCCATCCACTCGAAGCAAGATAGGCAGCCAAGAATGGACCGAGACCGGTCTGCACGTCGGCAAGAAAGAAGTTCAGCCATTCGAGCGCTCGCACACTCCTCTGTTTTCCTGGTGCCTTATCGCTCACAGAACCCTCTTGTCGTCTCGTTCAACCGATACAGCACGACGGTCGCCATTTGCAAACAGGCTGGTATTTCAACAAATCTGACGGCGTGCGTTGTTACCAAAACGCTCACCTTCCGTTCGCTTTGTGACCGTCGCGTATCAGAGTGTGTGCCAGGAAGAAATAGCGAACTCCCATCGAGCTTTTGTGGAGGGTGATCACCGTCGAGAGAAGCGATCAGCGCTGCAAGTGATAGTGCGGTAGAGGTACGCCAATCCTCTGAGCAAAAGTGATCGATGCCGGATAGGGGGAAAGGGTCCAGGCTCCATTGATCTGATCATTACGCCCGTCTAAACTCTGAGTCTGAATGAGCGAGAAAAATATCCCGTCGAACGAGCGCAGACTCAGGGTCATCAAATGGCTCAGTTCAACCCCAGTCATTGCTGCATGCACATATTGCAACCGGGAGTTCAAAGCGCCGATGAGTGCTCTCAGTCGGACAGTCGATGCCCAGGCCAACCTTCAGCAGCAATTTGACAGACACAAATGCCAGGTTGCGGATGTGACATGAAATTCGCGGCGTTGGGCGACATGGCCGGATATCAATCACACGTCAAGTCGAACCGGGTGATTTACGCCTAGCTCACCCTTTGTGCGTAAGTCTCAGGGAGTGGCATTGCCCCCAGAACTGAGCAACCGATGGGGCGAGATCAATGCCGTTGACTTCGATGAGCATTTTTGCTGTACTTAAGGCATTAACCACGGTGAAGGAGTTCACCGCTAACCGCTGTCCCAATTCTTAGCCGGAACAGCTGATGACTCCTGACAAGCGGATTGCCTTGTCACGGAGTCATAGTGCCGGCAACGATCCGCAGAAACTAGTCGAGGTGGCGCTTCATGGAGAACGTGTGGGTAATGGCCGCCGTTTGGGTCGGCCTCGCCTTGATCGCGACGCTGGTTGCCATCTGGTTCCGGATCTCCACGGCCCTGAGTGAAATTGTTGTCGGCACTGTCGCCCAATTGGTGATCGGTGCACTTTTCGTGCATGCCGAACTTGGTGGGAAGACAAGCTGGATTAGTTTTCTCGCCGGTACCGGCGCCATCGTTCTTACGTTTTTGGCCGGGGCTGAACTCGATCCGCAGATCTTCCGGACGAAATGGAAAGAGGCGACGGTAATTGGACTCGTCGGTTTCTTTGGGCCGTTTTTTGGGTGCACGGCAATTGCCCACTACGTCTTGCATTGGGCGGGCCGCGCCAGTTGGCTGGCTGGCGTCGCCCTGTCGACCACTTCTGTGGCGGTCGTCTATGCGGTGATGTTGGAACTGGGGTTCAACGTTACAGATTTTGGGAAGGCTGTGCTAGCCGCCTGCTTCGTTAACGATCTGGGAACAGTGATTGCTCTGGGGCTGATCTTCTCGCCATTTACCCTGAAAACTTTGACCTTTATAGGCGTCAGTGTTGTGGTCTTCGCCATCCTTCCCTTTCTCACACCCCGATTTTTCAGGAAATACGGAGGACGTGTTTCCGAGCTGGAGGCCAAGTACATACTCTTCCTGCTGTTCGCGATGGGGGGATTGGCGGTGTGGTCCGGCAGCGAAGCGGTCTTGCCAGCCTACATCATCGGCATGGTGCTGGCTGGAACCGTTGGAAAGGACCACAGTCTGATAAGGCGCCTGCGCACTTTGACGTTCGGATTACTGACGCCGTTTTACTTCATTCGGGCGGGATCGTTTGTATCCGTGCCTGCATTAATTGCGGCCCCGCTCACGTTCACTGTGTTGTTTTTTGCCAAGATGCTGTCGAAGGTAATTCCTCTGTACCCCACGGTGAAGGCTTTTAACTATCAGAAGGAAGAAGGGCTGTACTTCACGCTAATGATGTCGACGGGTCTGACGTTTGGGACTATTTCCGCGCTGTTCGGGCTGAATCACGGTGTCATCAGCCAGGCGCAATATTCATATTTGGTCGCCACGGTGATCGGGAGTGCCGTGATACCGACCATGATCGCCAACGCCTGGTTCATGCCGAGGCACCTGCTCGCCACTAGGGCGAAGGAAAAGTCAGTGTTACCTCAACCGGTCAGCGAAAACGCAAACTAGGAGGGAGCATGACAGGAAAACGACAGAACGCATATTTTCGGAAGTTGCTGGTCGGCTATGACGGGTCTCCCCAGTCGGAAAAGGCGGTGGATGTGGTTTTTTCGTTGGCAGAGTGTCTGGATGCAACCGTACTGATCTTTGCGGTCGCACGGCCCCCTGAACCAGCCACGTCGGTCGAATTCGAAGCGGTATTGGACAATGCGAAGGAACACTTTGAAGAAGGATTCAAGAAACTCATGGAAAAGGCCGCCGGGCGCGATCTTCACGTGAAGACCGACATGGCGGTGGGACACCCAGCAGAACAAATCATTCACCGGGCGGAGGCAGACGGCATTGACCTCATCATTTTGGGCCGACGCGGGTGCTCCATGATCTCAAGGATGATGTTAGGTTCGGTCTCCGAGCGAGCCTTGAGATATGCGCACTGTCCTGTGATGGTGGTCCATTAGTTTGGGCGAGCGATATGTAGGTGCCAGTGAACGTGATGCATTGGCAAGGGAAAACAATGCCGGAATCTATATTTGGCCGTGAATACGAAAGACAGGCCGTGAGGCAGCGCCTCGCTAAGAGGCGGCCCTTCCTTATTCATGGACCCACTGGTGTTGGCAAGACTCTGCTGTTGCGCAGCTTGCTTCCGGAGTTCCCGTCAGTGCTTTACTGTGACGACTCCGCCACCATACAGATGGTGTTTCGCAGACTAGCAAGTAGCTTGCTGCGCCTCCGTAGCCCACGTGCGCGGAGCGCCTTTCGGAACGAGGAGGCCATCAAGACGAAATCGGCCGTCTCCTTGAAAGGAATTGTGATGGATGCCTTAAACGAGGGGCAATATGCGATTGTCTTGGACCACCTCGTGCATCCTTCTCACTCCTTCGCGTCAGCTGTTCGCGAAATGATGAGCTGGGGATCGACGCCCGTAAATGCGGTAGCCCTCTCAAGTCACATGGAGGACACCGGCTTTCTCCAGCCTCTTTACTCAGACCGTACCCAGAAATACGAAATCCGAAACTTTGAGAAATCGGTAGCAGAGCAGTTCGCTCGCGAGGTGGTCAGACGCACAAATCTTACGGCGTCGAACATGAATGAGTTCCTCGACAAGATCCTGCAGTTCAGCGAGGGAAACCCAGGAGCAATTGTGGCGCTGGTGGAAACGGCGAAGCACCCAAAATATCGTTCGGAAGAACACATCAAGATCAGCCCACTCTACATCGACTTTCGCATGAATTGGAGAGCAGCTGGATGATTCGCGATACATGCCTCGCAGTTGGCATAGGGCGGGTTGGTTCTTTGTAAGACGGAGCTTGGATACTACAGGTGATGTGACACGATGCCCGAAGGATCGGTAAATTCGCTCAACTCGAATCATGAGCGCCGTCTGAGCGTGACCTGCCGCTACATCGACAAGCTGCTCGCCGATATGGAGGGCATATTGAATGTTTCCTCCTCCAGGCTGGCTTTCCCGCAATACACTCCCGATCTCACTTCTGCCCAGCGGCGCGTGGTCGAGGACTACATCGGCCGTATCCGAGCGCAGCTCATTCGGGTACTAGATGGGCAAAACATCGAACGGCCGTCGGCCGATATTCCTGTGGGACGGTCTCTCCATTCGACGCTTACGTTCGTAGACATCGCGGTTGAGGAGTTGAAGCCTGAATACATGCGCGGCTACGGTGAAGTCCCACCCCAAGCCGCGGTCGAGTTGAACGGTATCGCCGGGGAACTCCAGGGTCTGGTGAGACAACTGGATCATTATCTAATGCGTGGCACGGGAGAGAACCTGCAGGAGCGGCTTGAGAGGTTGGAGCAAACGGGGGACGAGGTGCCTCTCCTTCGAAAGCTGGAGACAGTCATCACCGAACACGGGCTGGTGGAATTTCGGTCCACGTTGTCGATGATTCTCGATCGACTTGAGGACAATAGTTTCGAAATCGCCATGTTTGGTCACGTCAGTTCCGGCAAGTCTTCATTGCTGAATGCGATCCTCGAAACCGACGTACTTCCGGTCGGGGTGACTCCCATCACTGCGGTTCCGACGCGGATTACCTATGCCGAATCGCCCTCGGTCAACGTCTGGTTTGCCAACCGCTCACCCGAGCGTTATGAAATTTCCCTACTACCAGAATTCGTGGCCGAGCAGCTCAATCCAGGCAATGAGAAACACGTAACGAGAATCGTGGTCCAGCTTGGGTCACCTCGCCTTCGGGATGGCATCACTTTTGTGGATACGCCTGGACTTGGATCATTGGCCACTCGGGGAGCGGCTGAGACGCTTGCCTACCTTCCACGCTGCGACCTGGGCGTGGTTCTGATTGATGCCGGATCGACACTAACACCGGACGATCTTCAGACCATCCAGATTCTCTATGACGCGGCGATTCCTGCGACGGTCTTGCTGAGTAAAGCCGATCTGCTCACGGCGCAAGAGCAATCGCGCGTGATCGAATATGTGAAGGACCACATCAGGAAGGAACTCAACGTTGATCTAGCGATACATGCCGTCAGCGTCGTTCGTGAAAGCAAGGAGTTGCTCACCCGCTGGTTCGAAGATGACATTGCGCCTTTGTACAGCCAACGGCAAGATCTGAAGATCCGCTCAATCCGCCGCAAACTCGGAGGGTTGCGGCAGTCGGTAGAAATCGCCTTGCGCGGGCGGCTTCGCCGCAAGGACCAGATTCCCATCAAGAAACTTGAACAACTGCGAGTGGTCGAAGCCGAACTGCGTCAAGCTAGCGGACAGCTTGAAGAAATGAAAAAGACCGCGCGGCGCTCAGCGGACGAGTTGCAGCATTCGAGTTCCCGAAAAATGCTCCAGATAGCCGGAGCTCATCTGGTCGAGTCGTGGTCATTGCCAGGCTCTGCCGAAAAACCCACATCCGAGATTGTGAGCAGCGCGGTAACACGAACGGTTCAGGAACAAACGGAAGCTCTGCGGCGGCAAATGGACGTACTCGCTCACAAACTTAATGAGACTCTTCAGTTGGCTGCCAAGGTTCTGGAGATAACCGACGTTCCTGCCGAAGAGGAATTCGCAAGCGTGTTGCGGGAAATGCCAGTGTTCGATTTTGGGCAGCTTACCTTTCGCCTGCGACGGCCGACGCTGCTTACCTTGCTAGGGAGAAAGATGTCTGAATCGTTTGTGACCAAAAGGCTAACCGGGTTGATTGGGGCTCAGCTTAAGAGATCCTTGTCCGCGTACAGCGCGTTACTTTGCGATTGGTGCGAGAAGACGCTCGGACAGGTTCAACGCCAATTCGACGCCTATGCCAACAGCTATCGTGCTCAGGTAGAAAGGCTGGTGGGAAGCCAGGAAATGCCGACCGGTCAAGACGAAGACAGCATTCGCCGCGACTTGGAATCGCTGAAAAGCACACTAGTGGAACAAACCATGGCTTCGTGACGTGTGCGTGTAGCCGTAAATGAATGGGAAAGGAACAGAGCGACTTGCTGAAATACCTATTCGTTGGCATTGGAGGCTGTCTGGGGTCGATTCTGCGCTTTTGGCTGGGCAGTTACATCGGCAGCAAAATGGGAACTCGCTTTCCCTACGGAACGCTTGTGATCAACATTACGGGTTCGTTTCTGATTGGCTTGATCTTTGCTTTGCTGACTGTGAGAACCAGCTGGAGTCCCAACTGGCGATACTTGATCCCAATTGGCTTCATCGGAGGTTACACGACTTTCTCCAGTTTCGAGTATGAGACGTTGCGGACGATCCAGGATGGCCAGATTGGCCTCGGGCTTCTCTATGTAGCAACGAGCGTGGTTATCGGATTCGTTGCGGTTTGGGGAGGCGTGATGGCAGGGAGGGCAATCGCATGAAAGCTGAGGCTGCTACACAAACAAGCGTAAGTCAGGCGCTCACCAAAGGCGCGTGTCCTATCTGTGGGATCTTGAAGGATTTCCAGTGGACTCTGGCTGCCATCGTGCGACCGCAAGCAGCTCTGCGATTGTGCAATTTTCATACTTGGTCGCTTGCTCGGTCGAGAGGCGGCTCGCTTGAACGCTCGACGCCTGGGGAGAGTGTTTCGAGTGTATTCCTGGAGATGCTAGGTGGTTCTCCCGCGGGGAAGGTCAGCAGCGATGATTGTCCGCTGTGCCACCGCGTCCGAGATGAAGAAGTGACCCGCTTGCGTGAACTGGCGCAGCAGTTCCAGCGCCCTATGTTCGTCCAATGGATGAAAACACAGGGGAGTCTTTGCCTGGACCACGCTGGAAAACTAAAGGAATTTGTGCCTTTGCGCCTTCAAACACTCATTGACGAAGTCGTGGAACGGAATCGCTCGGAGCTTCGCGAGGAACTGGAGGCCTTCCATGAGCAACTCAAACATGGAGTGCATGCCGGCGGCGGATTGCTCGGTCGCGTAGCAGAATTTTTGGTTGGTCAAAGAGGACTCTAATTTCAGGAGGACAACATGCTCACAGCGGGACCAGGTAAGAAGGTCGGCATTTACGTAGCTGAAGACCAGCACTACCACGGGAGCGCCGCCTATGCCGCGATTCTGGATTTTCTTTTCTTTCATGGTGTGTCTGGTGCGACGGTGACGCGCGGTATCGCCGGATTTGGGGCAGATCATCACCTTCACACGACGAGTCTTGTGGACTTGGCAGTCCATCTACCTGTGAAGATAGAGTTCATCGAAACTGCGGAAAAGGTAGACGAGCTACTACCCAAACTTCAGGCAATGGTAGGTACGGGGCTGATTGAGATGCACGACACTACGATTGTCAAACCTGCCGAGAACAAGCAAAAGCAGGCGGAAGCGGAGAAGCCTGCATTAAAGCGCGAGGGCAAAGCCAAGATGATGCGAATTTACATCGGCGAAAACGACAAATGGAATGGCAAGCCGCTGCACGAAGCCATCGTCAACGGCTTGCGATCGAACGATATTGCCGGCGTCACCGTTTATCGCGGAATTCTTGGTTATGGCGCGAATCGGAGAATTCACAAAGACGCCGCGCTGAGTCTTTCTCACGATCGCCCCATCCTGCTCTCCGTAATTGACACCGAGGACAAACTGAAGGCGTTCATGCCCATTCTCGATCAAATGGTACAGCAGGGATTGGTCGTGCTCTCCAACGTAGACATCATCAAGTACGCGCATAACTATGAGAAAGCCGAGAGACGGCAGGAGACGCGGCTATGAAGCTCGAAGGAAAAGCCAAGTTGTTGCGCATTCACTTTGGCGAGGATGACAAATGGCACGACAAGCCTTTGTACGAGGCAATTGTGATTAAGTGCCGAGAACTCGATATCGCGGGAGCCACCGTGTTCCGCGGGATCGAGGGCTACGGCGCGAGCTCAATCGTTCACAAGGCGCATCTGCTGCGGTCCTCCGACCGACCCATTATGGTGTCCGTGATCGACACTGAGGAGAACCTTAAGAAATTGCTTCCAGCTCTGGATGAAATGGTGGATGAAGGGCTGATTGCCATGTCCGAAGTCGAGGTGATTCGCTATGTGCACCAGGAAGGAGTGCGCTCTCCAGCTTCACAGTGAAAGGACAAATTGAGACAAGTAAGGAATGAGGTATGGGAACAGACTTCAAAGAGAACTCGTTGCTAGAGGACCCCTTGGCATTCGTAGCCTCCGAACACCCACAGGGGCTTCCTGAGAATTCGCACGGCGAATCGGCGCTCTTGCGGCTTGCCGAGTTAGCCGAACAGTTTGACGCTGAGCAAGTTGCTGCCGATGCGCGGTCTGTGGCCGAGCGGGTATCCGAAGGGCGCTTCTACGTTGCTTGTATCGGTCAGTTCAAGCGCGGCAAATCCTCTGTCCTGAATGCGCTGGTAGGAGACAGCGTACTGCCCACTGGAGTCGTGCCGGTCACCGCCGTTCCAACGATCGTCCGTTACGGCCGCCGTGCCGCAGCTCGCATGCGCTTTGAAGCCGGTGAGTGGACAGAGATTCCTGTTAAGACCGTTGATGAGTATGTCTCTGAAGAGAAGAATCCCGAGAACGCCAAGCATGTGGCCGCACTGGAAATCTTTGTGCCCAGTCCGCTACTTGCGACGGGCATGTGCTTTGTGGACACGCCCGGACTGGGATCGGTATTCACCGGCAATACAGCAGCGACCCAGGCATTCATCCCTCATATTGACGCAGCGCTTGTAGTGATCGGCGCGGATCCTCCGCTAGCAGGCGAGGAACTTCTACTGGTTGAGGCGGTCGCGCGGCACGTTCAAGATCTTATCATCGCTTTAAACAAAGCAGATCGCACCACGGACGCAGAACGATCGGCGGCGATGGCCTTTGCGCGACGGCAGCTCGAACAGCGACTTCAACACCCCGTCGCACCGTTCTTTGAGATCAGCGCAGTGGAACAGCTCGAACATCGAGGCACCGGTCGAGAATGGGGACAACTGGTGGCTTCACTACAGCAGTTGGTTGGAAGCTCGGGCCGGAGACTGATCCGCGCTGCTTGCGACCGCGGCCTTGAGCGGATCAGCGAACAGCTTCTCGCCATTATCACGGAGGAAAGGGAGGCTCTTCGGCGACCGATCGACGACTCTGAGAAACGTATTGCGGTTATGAAGGAGACGATCGCCGATGCCGAGCGTTCGATGCGAGAGCTCGCGTACCTCTTCATGGCCGAACAACAGCATCTCTCGGACATATTTGTCGACCGGCACAAGGCGTTTCTCGCGCGGGTAACGCCGGAGGCGAGCAAAGAGTTCGAAGTTGTGCTACGGTCCGTACCTGGCTGGCTGGGTCCATCGTACCGCCGGCGTACTTTCCGCGAGGCGCAGGAACTAGCGCGGCGTCAGGTCCTCCCATGGTTGAGACCCGAGCACGAAGAAGGCGAAAAAGAATATCGGCGTATTGCGTTGCGGTTCGTGGAGATGGCAAATAAGTTTCTGAAGAAACTCACGAATGCCGGCATTCCTGAACTGGCACGGATGCCGCATGCTCTGGATCCGGAGAAAGGGTTTCGCGTTCGCTCGGAATTCACTTTCTTGGAGTTCATTGATGTCGCGCAGCCTGCCTCACCAGTGCGCTGGCTCGCTGACTTGATTCTCGGTCTGGTAGGCGCCCGGTGGGTGATCAGGAACGAGGCCCGACAATTTCTCACTAGGCTGTTCGAATACAACAGCACCCGTGTGCAAAGCGATATTCTCAATCGTATTCAGGAGAGCCGAGCGCGGTTAGAAACTGAGATTCGCAAACTACTGCACGAAGTCAGCCGCATCGCCGAGCAGGCGCTGGCCCGTGCGAAAAGAGTACGCGAGGAAGGTACCCCAGCGGTTGAGGCCGAATTACGACGGCTCGACTCCTTGGAACAGGAAGTGCACGCTCTCAGCGCGCTGGGAATCCCGGAAAGTTGAACGTGCCGAAGGGCGTCTTGCGACCGAATACCCCCTCGTCGAAGCTCCACTCGCGTTGCCAATTTGTGGGGGCGCAAGGCCTACCACCTGCCTGTCGCTGCAAGCGAACGCACAAAGAGCTTGACTCTGGAACGCATTCGAGGGTTGATACTTCCTATGAGGGCGACATCGAGAAGACTCTTCATTCCGGGGGACTCGCGAAAGCGACAGGGGTAAGCCCCGACACGATCCGGCACTACGAAAAGATCGGAGTGCTTCCGAGAGCTTCGCGGACTGAATCTGGTTACCGTTTGTATCCCGAAAGCGCGGTCGAGCGCGTGCTTGTCGTGCAAAGAGGCCTTCGTATCGGTTTCACTTTGGCAGAACTGTCCGAGGTCTTGAAAGCCCGTGATGCTGGCGGTGCTCCCTGCCAGCGCGTCTACAAACTAGCAAAAGACAAACTCAAGGGAATCAGAGGGGACATCGAGGCGCTGAAGCGCACTGAACGGTATCTCAAGCAGGTCTTGTCCGACTGGGAGGATCGAATACAGCGAGCGAGCCCCGGAACAAGATCGAATCTACTGCACTCGCTCACCGGAGCTATCGGCGATTCCGGTCGCAAGATGAACAAATTTAGGAGGAGAAAAACATGAGAAGAATGATCGCACTGTCTCTACTGTGGGGGATGCAATTAGCAGCACAAGACATGCAGTCCTGCCCGATGCACAAAGCACCCACAAAGGAACAGCATCAGGCAGATGTTGAGAAGCACGGCGACGAGGCGATGGGATTTCCCCATGATGCCACTACGCATCACTTCCTTCTTTCTCCAGACGGCGGAGCCATCGAGGTAGTCGTGAACGATAGCAAGGACACCCAGAACGTTCAGGCGATCCGGTCGCACCTGACCCACATTGTCATGATGTTCTCTAACGGCGACTTCTCAATCCCGATGTTCGTGCACAGTCAAACACCGCCCGGTGTCACGGAAATGAAGGAAAAGCGCAGTGCGATTGTCTACAGCTTTGAAGAGTTGCCGGACGGCGGAAAAGTAGGGATCAAAACGTTGGATCATGACGCTCTGAATGCGATCCATGACTTTCTGAATTTCCAAATCGAAGACCACCATACTGGAGATAAAACCGACTAGTTTCGCTAAGATGGCTTGATGCCCGCCAGCAAATTACTGAGTCTAGTCCTGATTTTCTTCTTCACTAGCCTCATCAGTGTCGTCACAGGCAGCACTTCGCTGATTACCGTCCCAGTGATGATCGAGTTCGGCATCGACCCGCATATCGCCGTCGCGACGAACATGATGGCACTGATCTTCATGAGCCTCGGCGGATCGTTACCATTTGCGCGGGAGGGTGTAATAGAACGACGCTTCCTGCCCATCTCCATCGTTCTAACGTTGGTTGGTTCAGCACTCGGTGCGCTCCTGCTGCTCCGCATTCCGGTGCGGGCACTCCAATTGACGATAGCGATTGCGATGATCGCAGTCGCGGTCTTCTCACTGGCAAGAAAGGGCGGTACAAGTGAGCACTCCGTATCCAGCAGCAGAAGAGCAGTCGGCTATGTCGCGACTTTCCTCCTCGCGGTGTACGGCGGATTCTTCAGCGGCGGATATGTCACGATGCTAACCGCAGTCTTTGTTCTGCTCTTTGGTCTCACATTCCTGCAATCTGTGGCGACCACGAAGGTCGTCAACGTCTTTTCCTCCGCCATGGCAACACTGATCTTCGCGTGGCACGGCGTCGTTGATTACAAGCTAGGTGTCATTCTCGGCGTGACGATGTTCTTGGGTGCCATCGTTGGCGGACACGTCACCATGCGGCTCAACCCCATCTGGCTTCGGCGCATCTTTCTTTTTGCCGTCTTGGGGCTTGCAGCGAAGATGGTCTTCGCGTTTCTACAGCAGTGATAGCGATATGGTTCTTGTCGCTTCCATCGCGTCGGTGCAGCCTTCCTTACCGAAAGAGTGGATTCTGAGTCTGGGCAAGCTCCACAGGGCGGCAGCACTCTTCATCATCGTTAGCCGCGTGGTTGACGCGACTGCTCACCGGATAACACCTCATCAGCCGGGCGTCGTATGGCTTCAACATGTGTGACACCGCTTCGACCTTTGTCATGCCCGGATCGAGCCACAAATCGTAGGTGTCTGCATCGAGGATAACTGGCATTCGGTCGTGGACGGTCGCCGTAAGAGGATTTGCGGTCGTGGTCAGAATCGAGCAGGTCTTGATCCAGTTGCCACCGGGGTCTTTCCAACGATCCCACAGTCCCGCGAATGCGAACAACTCCCCTTCGTTGACTTCAAAACAGTAGGGCTGCTTTGCTTTTCCCGTTCGCATCCACTCGTAAAATCCGTCCGCAGGGATCAAGCACCTGCGAGACTTCAACGCATCGCGGAACGCGGGCTTCGTGGCTGCTGTTTCCGATCTTGCGTTAATCATCTGGGCAGCGACCGAAGGGTTTGATGCCCATGATGGAATAAGGCCCCATCGCATCAGCGACAGTTCACGGATCGGCTCTTTGGGATTCTGGCGGATCACGGGGATCGGCTGGGTTGGGGCGATGTTGAACCGGGGAGCCCAGTCTTCTTCGCCTGAAACGGCGTCGAAGTATTCCTCAACGACCTGTTTTCTCCGCGACAGTCGGTAACGGCCGCACATTGGAAGATTATGCCAGATCGGATAGCGGGGCTAAGAATGTCCCTCCGTTGCAGGAAACCTCTCTTCAACGTAATCCTCAACCGTATCAAGTAGCATTTTGAATTGCTGTAGGCGGAACTCAAGAAACCTCTTGATAGCCTCGGGCTTGCGGTTCTGCATATTAGGCAGGTCCAGCTTCGCGGTCTCAGTATCGAAGTCCGCAAATGCGCTATCCAAGGAATCAAGTACCCTTGTGAGATAACGCTTGCCCTCGGGTATGGCTGCAATCTGTCTTTCAGCTTTCTTCGTGCTCATTCCTGAGCAGGCAGCGGCGAAGTATTCCAGATACGAGGCGTCCAGAGAGGCGGTGAACGCTTCTGCCAGTCCGGGTGTCAATTCGACATCTTTAACATCCTTCACTCGCACGCTCGCAACTTCGAGTTGCGGCGTTCCACAACAGTCTTTGTACTTCTTCCCCGAGCCACACCCGCATGGATCATTACGTCCTGTCTCGCTGCTCATCGTTCCCTCCGGCCCGGAATTGTATCCCTCTCACAACGCAAAAAGAACACTCTCCGCGACAATCGAGACCGTCCGCACGTTGGGAGATTATGCCAGATCGGATAGGGTGACGATTATGGGGGTATGGTCAGAGGGCTTTTCCTGTCCCCGAGGTCCCCTATCGATTTCGCAGCTTTCCAGTCGACCTGCCAGCGTTGGAGATAACAAGAAGTGATCGATTCGTATACCTCGGTTGTTTTGGAACGCCTGCCGAAAGTAATCCCAAAATGTGAAATGTCCTATTTCGCCCACGTGCAACGACCGGAACGCATCCGTGTAGCCAATACCCAACATCGCACGATAGCGGGCTCGCGGCTCCGGCTGAAACAAAGCATCGTGCTCCCACGAAGACGGCTTGTGACAGTCGATGTCCTCAGGAATCACGTTGAAGTCGCCGCCTATTAGTGTCGGCACATCGTCCTGCTTCCATCTAATCATTTGCTGAGTCAGTCGATCCATCCAAGCTAACTTGTACGCAAACTTGTCACTCCCTACCGGATTGCCATTGGGAAGATAAATATTGACGATGCGGATGCCGTTGATAATTGTCTCCAAGAACCGCGCATGACTGTCGGAATCGTCTCCGACGAGAGCCTTAGCAATCGTCTTCATCGGATGTCGCGACAGAATCGCAACCCCGTTATAGGCCTTCTGCGTCACCGCGACACTCTCATAGCCGAGCGACTTGAAGGCTTCGAACGGGAACTCTGTCCCCTTCAATTCTTGCAGCAACAACACATCCGGTTCGCGAACTTTCAGCCATTCCGTGACATGGGTCAACCGATAGCGAACAGAATTCAAATTCCAGCTAGCGACCTTAAACATCAATCCACATTCTAGCGTCGGAGTGCGAGGGCGGTCATTGGCTGGGACGGCTTGTGGTTTATTTTGTCACAAAGCGAGGGATTTCAGGCTAGCTGCCGCTTCAGGTTGACCGCTCCGCCCCTACTCTTAGATGATTGTGACGCATGGACGTTGAACGCACTATTGACGAGATTGAACAGCTGCAGGAGATGTTCGAAGCGCCCGATATTCGGCCACTCAGCGCAAGCGACATCTCTGCTGCCAATCGCAGGCACGACGAAAAACTTGCGCACAGCCCGTGGTTTCAGCTTTGGCAACGGTATGGGGTCTGCTGTCGAACCGAGTCCCCGGTGCTTCGACTAGGGGAATCGGAGAGCTAGACCTCCCCGCGAATGGACGTGACAATTGGCGAAGAAGAAAGCTGCCGGTGCTGCCAGTGTCTCTCCGAAACTCACGGAGGGTGAACAAGACCTCCTGTCGCACATCCAAGACGGATATCAGCTTGAAACTAACTCGCTCGGCGGCGACCCTACTCTGCGCCGATTGATCGGCTATTCGGAAAATGGCGCATTTGCCACGAGGTCGGCAAAATTCGGAGGCGCGAACCCCTCGACGTAACGAATGCCGAAATCTCTGAGAATGTTGT
>Ga0209010_1000223_pt1 | contig 20438 bp, 16 predicted proteins | sample BlaSpr_A8_OM1_O3_FD_187985 | JGI IMG/M metagenome (GOLD analysis project Ga0209010, IMG submission 187985) | Forest soil microbial communities from Thunder Bay, Ontario, Canada - Black Spruce, Ontario site 2_A8_OM1_O3 (SPAdes) (version 2) | ecosystem: Environmental > Terrestrial > Soil > Boreal...
AACTTTTACCACGTTGATAAATTCCAAACCCTTGTTCACATCTGACTCGTTCGCCGCCAGAAATTTTTGGACGTATCTGCCACTGCGCAGCGGAAAATCCGTTCCGCTCATCAGCACGCAGTAATCAGGAGTGCGAGAACTGTCCAGCGCGCTGCGTAGCATGAGCAGCGTCGCCTGAACTAACGAGAATTCTCCCCAATACAGCGGCAGCCGGCTTTCGCTGAAGTGAACGTTCTCTCCCCGGATCGCCGAAAATTGTTCCAGGTCGCTCTTCCGGTCGATGTGAATGAAAAAATCGCAGTCGTCGGACGACAGCGCCGCGACCGCTCTCTCCAAAACGCCCGGGTTATTGTGGGCCAGCACCAAGTAGGCGATGTTCATACGAATTGCGCCACCTCGATGGTAGCGTTCGTTTCGACTGTTTTCGGCATTGCCACCCGCACCGCAGGTTTTGGCAACGCTATGATCGCGAAAAGAAACGCAATCCACACCAGATCGGTCGTGCGGATGCCCGCTTCGGTAAGGTTGTAAATGACCGCGATGACAAACAAGCCCAGTCGAAGCCGGCCAGCCTCGGGATCGCGCTCCAGCAGCCGCAAGATGTTCCGGTATCCGGTCCACAACAGCGCCGCCAACAGCGCCACGCCGATCCAGCCCAAGTTCAGATATACCTCGAAGTAACCGTTGTGAGCTTCATTAATGCCATTGACGATATGAAAGCTCCACAGATAAGTCAGCCGCTTGCCCAGCCAGAAACTCTCGAAGCCGGTGCCCACCAGCGGATTGATCGGAACTTTCAGCAGCACGTCCCAGATATCGGTGCGTCCTGTCAGCGTCGAATTCCTTCCCATGGTTTCGAGAACGCCGCTCCCGATGCCCAGAAACAGCACAGAGAATGAACCGAGAACGATCATCGCGACCATTGCGTTTACGGCCCAGGGCTTTCGCCCGGCTTTGAAAAATGTATGCACGACGATCAGCCCGGCGGTCGCTACAAAGCAGATCAAGGAAGTTTTGGAATCCGATTTATTCAACAACCAAACGGCCATGACTAGGATCGTGCCGTGCACCAGCAGGATTTTGCGGCGCGCCCGCTGCGGCCCGTTCCATGATTGGAAGGCGCGTGATTCGAGCACCCGCCACAGCGCCGCGAATCCGAAGACCAGGCAGGTCATGCCCAGCATGTTCTTGTTGTCCGCGACCCCGGTAAAGAACTGCGTCCCCTCCCAGTGCGCCGCATAGGTTCGGCCCAGATCAGGGTAATACTTCACGAACAGAACCGAGAGCGGCAACAGCACAAACGCCGCCCGGGCCAAAACTTTTTTCAGAGCCAGTTCGCGGTCCGCTTCCGTGAGCACGATCAAAATCATCACGTAATCGCCCAGCGACTTAATCCATCGCTTTACGGCCACACCGGGATAATCGGACCAGGTAATGCTGAGGGCGCAGTAGGCCACAAACAAAAGAATCGGCCAGTTTTTCCGCAGAATGCGCGCGACCGCTTTGCGTCTGCCGAAGAGCACGGCAATCCCCGCTGCCAGCAGCATAGAATAAACCGCGCGGTCGAGCGGACTGCCTTCGAGGTATTGCTCCGGCGACCGCGTGGGCGCCATGTTCAGCCACGTGGAGACGGATCGCGAGCCGGCGATCAGCAGCCACGCGATGGGAAGCCACAGCTTCCACGATGTAGCGTTCTGGCGCCTTCGGTCCAGCCAGAAAAGGCCCGCGATTCCGAGCACGAAGACAACGGTCGCAACCGAGGGAGACATTAATCTTTAATCTTTTCCAGACACATCGGCGCCTGACACGCGGATGCCTAATAAGCCTTTGCCCAGCAGGGTCCAGTAAACATTTTGCGTCATATTACCCACCGTTTCCCAGGAGTGGCTGGAATGCGCGTACTCGCGAATCTCTTGTTTGCGTCGCGGCAGATCGCAGTACAGATCGCTGGTGAAATATTTCTGCATCGCCGCCGCCAAATCATCCGAATCGCAGGGCTTGCAGATGAAACCGGTTTTGCCCTCGATCACATCGTCGCGGAACGATCCCACGTCGCTGGCAATCACCGGCAAACCAAAACTGTAGGCGAGGAAAAGAATTCCGCTCTGAAAGATTTCGCTGTAAGACAGCACGGCCACGTCGGCCGCCTTGAAATAGACCTCGGCCTCGTCATCGGGAATGAATTCGATCTTCTGTAAAACCCGTTCCCGGCTGGAGTCCCGCGCGATAGTCTGCTGAATTTTATCGAAGTACTCTTCGCTTCCTTTCTTGCGCTCCCCGGCAATGATCAGCCGGTAGTCTTTATTGCTGGCGGCAATTTTCTGAAACGCGGGCACCAGGTATTCGAGGCCCTTGTAATTCTTAATAGCGCCAAAAAACAGGATCGTTTTTTCTTCCGGCCCGATTCCCAACCTGCGCCGGGCCTCGGCCGGGCTGAGTTGTGTATCGGGCACGGCATTGTTGATGCCGTAAGGGATAACGCTGACCGCGGTTTCTTTGACCTGAAATTGATCGATCAGCTCGGCCTTCATCTTCGCGGTGTGTACGAAGATGTGGTCGGCCAGCCGGTACTGCACTTTCAGCGTGAAACGGTTAAGCCAGGAATCTTTCTCATCTCGCCGGCCCGCATTCACATTGTGCGCGGTGAGCACAATCTTTTTTCCCTGAGCCTTGTAGTAAATAAGCAACAAGGTCCGGTCGAAAACTTCGACCTGGTTATTCCACAGCACGTGAAAGATTCCCGGCTGGGCCGTTGCGGCATATCGCATCAGCCGAAGGTAAAGCCACAACACTCTTCTTATTCTTGCGGCTGCGCTGGCTTGATTCTTATTGCCATGCAGATTGAAAAATCTCAACCCCGGAGTGGCGTGCATCTCCAGTCCATCCACCGAGTCGCTGCCAATCACATCCACGGCAGCATCCTGCGCGGCGAGCGCGACGGCTAACCCAGTGGCGTAGTGCGGGTCCTGGCCTCCGGTGAACAGGGCGACTTCGACGGCGGCGCGAGGCGAGTCCGATTCCCCGGACCTCAGTTCTTTGGACCCGGCATACTGCTTCTCGGGGCTGGCGCAATCTTGGTCCACAGTGGCCGCGCCCATCCGTGACTGTGTCTCTATCGTCACTTCGCTTGACATCGAACTTGGCATCCCAACGTTTCTTCGCACTGCTACTTTGCATCGAACAACTGCCGGTGCAGCAATTCCATCGTCAGCATCTTATGGATCGTGGTGGTGTAGTTGCGGTCTCCCTTAAGATGGCTGGTGACCATTCTTTCCAGAGTCTTCGGCTGCAAATAAGGCCGCGAAAGTGTCTTCGGGTCCAGCAACATGTCCCTCACATACCCGGCCAGCGCATCGCGGTACCAGACGCGATAATGCAGAAATTTGTGCCGGCCTAGGAACAATCTCTCAAGCCGCAGCGGGGAGAACAGATGATCCACCTGCGCTATCCATTGCGGCATGCCGTAATCGTAGGCGTACTCGGCCTTGAATGTAAATTCGAGAAAAGCGTGCGAAATCGCGGACCTCAAAAGGCCTGCACTGCCTCCCACCCCGCGATCCGAGGGAATGCGCCGCAGCGCGGGACTGCCATCGCCGATCAGGCGGAGGCGAACATCGCTATTGTGATTCCCGTTGCTGTTGCCTGGAACTGACTGTGGAGCGCGGAACACAGTGCGCACAAAATTGTTGTCCAGATACGGAGACCGCACCGTCAGCTGCGTCTGTTCCAGCGCCAGGATGCCATGGTGATACCACGGCGATTGCCGGAACGCAGCGAAAGTGACGGGATGCACGCGGCGCACCGCAGCGTACGTTTCTCCCGCGTTGCGCACGTGCGCAAGAAACTCAGGGCGGAAAAGACCGTCTTCCGGCGCCATCGGCTTGAACATCACCGCGTGCCGGACGATCTCGCTGCCGTAAGTTCCAACGACTTTTACCGGCGCAATCTCGCGCGCTTTCTCACTGACGTAAAGATCCGAGGCGCGATATACATCGACGCCTCCTTCGGTCAAATAAACGCTGCGTTCGGCATAGTGCGGAAAATTCTCGAGAAACTCCCGGCCCACCGGAATGACCTGATGTTCCTGCTGGCACGTATCGGCCACTTCCCGGGCCAGCCGCACGTCCTGGCAGTCGCGGAACATCCCGCCAAAGGTGTAACACGGCAACGAACCGCTGGCGGATTTATGCCACGCCATGAGCACGCGCGTGTCCATGCCCCCGGTAAGCGCGACTCCCACCCGCTCCGGCCCGCGAAAATAATTCTCCAGGCTGCCGGAAAGCGCGTCGCGCAATTGCGCGTAATAGGCATCGTTATCGAGAGGATCCTGTTGCTCCCACTCGCGCGGTTCGAAATAAGTTTTCCTGCTCTCGAGCGCCGCATCGCGAAACACCCACGCCGACGCCGCAGGCACCGTGTGGATGTCTTTAAAGATCGTCCGGTTTTCCAGCACGCAACTCAGGGCGACAAATTCGCCTAAGCCTTGTTCCGAAGGGCTGCGCAACTCCGGACGCACCGCCAGCAGGCACTTGGCTTCGCCGGCGAAATAAAACGCTGCTTCTTCTTTGGCTTCGTGATAGTAAAGCCGGTGCATCCCATAGCGGTCGTTGAAAAGTGTTACCGTGCCCCGTCTGCCGTCGGCCAGCAGGCCGTGGAACATTCCATTCAGCCCGGCGGGAAAGTTCTCGTCTTCTTCGGCGACATGCGCCAGATAAGATGCGGGTCGCTCATCCAGCGAATGCCCGCGCTGCTTCAGGCCGGAAATCGTTTGCGCATCGGGATACTCCTCGCCGGAAAAAATCAGAGAAACGTCGCCGCGTTCGTTCTGCACCGGCATCCGATCCGCGAAGGAATTCTTCAGCGCCGCCCAGCCGACATAAACTCCGAGCGATTCGTCGATCCAGATACCGGTCTGGTAAAACGATTCGTGGCGCAGCGCCTCCACCATGCGCAACAATTGCGGCTCCGCCCACGCCCGCGGCATCCTGGTGATCAATCCTGCGATGGCCGGCACGCTGGCTCCTAGACCGCTTCCGTCGGAGTCTGCGATTTCCGCGCATACCAGGAAGTGCGAAACTCGCGCAGCTTGGCCATCACCGGCTCGGGGATACGATCCGAAACCTTGCGGTGCAGGCCCAGCCGGAAAGCGGCTGAACCGAGCGCAGTAAAAGGAATGTAGTAGCGAGGCACATCGACGCGCTGAAAACCGTTGCGCTCTTTGAAGTCGCTCAGACTGTCTCGCTGTTTTTTGCCATAGGCAAAGTTCGAATAGACCAGGTGGGCAATCTGGCGGTCGGCGCAGGCACGCACCGCATGCGCCACCAAGGCATTGGTCGGCGCCTTATCTCGTTGACTAACCATGGAAACAATATGCATCAGCCCCGCCTGGATCCGCGTTTCGTCCATGGTCAGTTTGATGAAGCCGACCAGCTTGTCTTCGAAAAACGCTCCAATGAAAACGCTGTGCTCCAGAAACGTGCCCGCATAGCGGCGTATTTGCTTAACGCTCATTCCATAATGCGGGAAGCGCTTGCCCTGCCGCACCGGCGTCTCGTTATAAATTTCCCAGATGCCATGAACCAACGCCTCGTCAAACGGAACTTCTTTCAAAACGATCCCGCGTTTTTCCGCCTGCTTGGCTTTATTGCGCGCCTTGAATCCGAGCTGTTTCGTCCACCAGTGATCGAAGGTGGAGATAGGCAAAGCGGCCAGATTGTCCCACTCCATGGGGTACGAGTATTTCGGCGAAGGCTCAGAAACTTTCTGGATAAAGGTAAACAGGTCGATACGGTTCCCGGATTTGCGCAGCCCCTCGACGACCGGCTCCGGCTCCTCCAGAAACAGATACTTCTCCGCTTCCAGGCGCGCAATCTTCACCAGTTGCCCTTGAATCCGAATGTCTTTATTCAAAATCTCAATCATGGGTCGAAATCTCGATCGTAGGTGGAGAGAAATTCTGGCGGAGAGGGAAGGGATTCGAACCCCCGAGTGGTGTGACCCACCACGACCAATCTTCCGGCCGCTGCCTTACCGACGGCGACCTCTCCGCATCTCAAATTGTGGGTTAAGTTGTGACTTTAATCGTGGATGGCGCGTTCGGCTCGCGCTTTGCAATGCGATAGCCGCGGGCGATAGCTATTCCGCCGCTTCGCAGCAAAATTTCGCCGCTCATTAAGAAGCGATACTCATCCGCATTCACCGGATGGGTTTCCACTTCCACGACCGAGTTTCGGGCCAAGGAAAAAATCGCAGTCAGGCGTTCGGTCTCGAGCGGAGGCAGCGAAAAGAAATAATCCGTGAGTTCGTGCCTGCGCGCCAGCCTCGCATCGAGAAAGTCGCGGTAGATGCGGTTACCCCAGCTCTTCTCTCCCCGCCGGAAGGAAAAATTTCGCCGCACGATCGTGCCTGCGGGAAGCAGCCCGGAAATAAGCACGTTGGCCGCGAGGTGCATGTGATGATGGCCGTCGATGCGCGCCGGCTCCGAACCATAGAGCCGCTGAAATTCTTCGAGCTGTGCTGCGACCACGTAGCGGAAGGAATCCGCCAGGCCGGGATGATAACAAGCCTGCGCCAGCCGACTTCGCTTCAGAAACCGCGCGATCCGCGACTGATGTTCTCTCAGCCGCGCCGGGACATTGGACGCGGAAAACGGCGTAGTGAAATTCAGATGAAGCCCGCAATCGAACGATCTGTCCCGCGCGATGTCAGCAGCCCGCTCCGAATCCGCCATGAACACCATGGCGCTGGCCGAGGAAATCGCCTGCGCCTCGAAACATTCGCGTATCCGGTCGGTGGTTGCAAGGTCGCGGCCCCAATCGTCGGCGTTGACAATCAGGCACCCCGAAGACGTGGAAGGAGGCGGAACATGCAATTCCGCCACCGGGGCAACCTGCGCGCTCATTCAGCGAGGCTCCATTGGCTGCGGCAATGCATTCCGATTGCTTTGATGGGCCGCCGCAGGTTTGCGCCCCGCGAAAAATCGCTTGAGCCGCTGCCACTGTTCCGCCCGGTGAAACGCGACGAATTCCTCTGAGACAGGCCTTTCGGCGCGCCGCAACGCCGACCACGCATAACCCGCGCCGAGCGCGAGGCCGCCCGCCAAGTACGGTTTTTTCGTCATCTGATATGCCACCCGGGACAATTCCCAGCAGGGATGATTGCCCAGCGCGTAATCCTTGCCGCCGTATTTGAACTTTGATTTCACCACCCCGCCCTGCGCCTTGGCGATCTCGCGATGGTGAACGCATTCTTTCTCGATGAAGGTTCTGGTCTTCCAGCCCTTCATGCGCGCTGTGATCACCGCAATGTGGTCGATGCTGCCGCCCTTCACCGCTATATAGCCGCCGATATCCTGAAAACATTGGCGGCGAAAGAGCTGGCAGATTCCCGACACATGTTCCTGGCTGACGAAGCGGTAATCGTAGACCCGCTTCGCGCCTTCGCGAAACGGCGTTCCCACCAATCCCAAAGCCGGGTCCGCCCCGAGCTTCGTTAGCAGGAAGGAAAAGTATCCGCTGTCGAACGAGGCATCGCCGTCCAGACTGCCGATGGCTTCGTAATCGAGAGCCTTCACTCGCTCATAACCTGCATTGAAGGCGTAAACCTTCCCGGCAAAATTGCGCTCCCGGCGTTCGGGCATGCGCACCAGTTCGATCCAGGGATTTTCCGCGGCGTAGCGCAGAACGATTTCGTCGGTGCCGTCGGTCGAACCGTCGCTGACGATCACCCAGCGCAGGGGCCGCGCCGTCTGGCTTACCACCGATTGCAGGCACAGCTCGACGAACTGCGCTTCGTTGCGCGCCGGAGTGATCAGAACATATCGAGGGAGCGTGGTCATCGAGGAATCACACAGAATTTCCGCACAAAGTCTCAAGCGCCGGAAAGCTTACCGCTTGCTCCCCACCGCCGCCAATTCCCCCGCTTCCTTCGCATCGGAGCTGCGGCGCAGGTAGCGCAGAATCTCATCCGCCACGCGTACCTGCTGCTCGCGCGTCAATGTAGGAAACATGGGCAGAGAAAGAATCTGCGCTGCAACGGCCTCGGTGACGGGAAAACTTCCTTTCCCCAATTTCATTCCGGCATAGGCTTTCTGCAAGTGCAGCGGAATGGGATAGTGAATCCCGGTGCCGATGCCCGCAGCCTTCAGGTGCTCGGCCAGGGCTTCGCGGTCGGCGGTGCGAATCACATACAGGTGATAGACCGGGCGCGACCACGCCGGCTCGTGCGGAATCACCACGCCTCCCATTTTTTCCAGCAGCCGTTGATAGTTGACGGCGCGCTCCTGCCGTTGCTCGTTCCACTTCGCCAGATGCTTCAGCTTGACGTGCAGCAGCCCGGCCTGAATCGCGTCCAGCCGTCCGTTGTAGCCTTCCACATCGTGATAATATTTTTTCGCCTGCCCGTGATCGCGCACCATGCGCACCGTCGCGGCCAAACCCGCGTCATTGGTGGTGACCGCACCCGCTTCGCCGCACGCGCCCAGATTTTTTCCTGGATAAAAGCTGAACGCCGCAGCCCGGCCCATCGACCCGGCGGTCATCCAGCGATTGCGTTTGCGGGAAAAATATTTCGCGCCGTGCGCCTGGCACGCGTCCTCAATCACCATCAGGCCAAAACGGCTGGCGATTTCGAGAATGCGGTCCATGTCCGCAACTTGCCCGTAAAGATGCACGGGCACAACCGCCGTGACCGGACGGCCGCTGCGCCGGCTGATCGGCCGGCCCGAGGCGTCCTTACTGCAATCGTTTTCGAGATAGGCCAACAGTTTTTCCGGATCGAGGTTATAGGTGCGGGCGTCGATGTCCACAAACTCTGGCACGGCCCCGGCCTGCGAAATCGCTTCCGTGGTGGCGATGAACGTATGCGGCACGGTCACCACGACATCGCCCGGCTGCACTCCCGCCGCCATCAAGGCAAAACGCAGCGCGTCGGTGCCGCTGCTTACCGCGACTGAGTGTGCGGTCTCGCAAAAGGTGGCGAAGTCTTTCTCGAAATCTTCCACCATGGGCCCGCCGATGAAGCCAGCGGTGCGCAGTGCTTTGTGAAATACGGCGGTAAGCTCCGCCTCCAGTTCAACGTGCGGACTGACGAGATCGAGAAACGGAATGCCGTTCGTATGGGACTGGCTCACTTGGTAACCTCCATGATTTTGCTGGCGGCAATTTTGCTGGCGGGGGTTTCGACCGAACGCAGAAACTTCGCCGGATTTCCGGCGACAATGCTGTTGGCGGCAACGTCTCTAGTAACCACGCTGCCTGCGCCCACGATGGCGTTTTCTCCAATGGTCAGATTCGGCAGAATGGTTGCGCCCGATCCGATGGATGCGCCTTTCTTTACCGTGGTTCGCTCGACCTTCCAGTCGGCTTCGGTTTGCAGTTGGCCGTTGGCCGTGGCCCGGGGATAGCTGTCGTTGGTAAACATCACTCCGTGACCGACAAAAACGTTGTCTTCAATGGTCACGCCTTCGCAGATAAAAGTGTGGCTGGAAATCTTGCAGCGTTTGCCGATGGTCGCGTTTTTCTGTACCTCGACGAAAGCGCCAATCTTGGTTTCGTCCCCAATCTCGCAGCCATAGAGATTGATGAACTTCCCCAGCTTTACATCCTTGCCCAGCTTCACTGTGGGCGCAATCGACACAAATTCATTCATACTCGTGTATCGGCTCCGGTTGTCTGCGAATCGATTCCCGCCGGAGAGAACGGCGCGGCGGCAGAAGGTGGAATAAATGAAAGCGGAAAAATTAAGTTAGCAAATAAGTAAGAAAAGACTAGAGATACACCAGCGAGCCGCGCTGCTTCAGCGATTCTGTCGCCGCTTCGAGCATCTTCACCACGCGCAGCCCGGCGTGGCCGTCATTCACCGGAACCCGGTCGCCGGTAATGCAATCGACAAAATATTCTAGCTCGCCGTGCAGGGCCTCGACCTGCTCGATCTGCGGCGCCCACATATCGCCCGAGCGGTAGTTCACCAGCAGGTTGTACAGGCCTTCCTGGCTGGTGACGTGTACGCCCTTGTCGTAAATCTTTACTTTTTCGTCCGCCATCAGGTCATTCCACACCAGCATCTTTTTTTCTCCGCCTATCAGCGTGGTCCGCACCTTCACCGGCGAAAGCCAGTTCACGTTCACATGAGCAATGACATGGTCGGGAAAATAGAGCGTGATGAATGCGATGTCCTCGTGCCCATTCAGATGCGTCTGGCCGGTGGCCGACACCGCTTCGGGAGTTTTCTGAATGAGGTGGTCCATGATCGATAGGTCGTGCGGCGCCAGATCCCAGACCACGTTCACGTCGTGCTGAAACAACCCCAGGTTCACGCGTGTGGAATCGTAGTAGTACAGTCGGCCCAGCGCGCCGTCTTCGAGCAACTGCTTGATCTTCTGCACCGCCCCGGTAAACAGGAAGGTGTGATCGACCATGATCTTCAGATTCTTCCGCTCCGCCAGTTCGATCAACTCTTCAGCCTGCACCCGGTTGCTGGTGAACGGCTTTTCCACAAAAATGTGCTTTCCATTTTCCAGCGCCGCCTTGGCCAGGTCGTAGTGGGTCCACACCGGAGTGACGACGGCGATGGCGTCGATCTCGGGCGAAGTCATCAGTTCGCTGGCATTGTCGGTCACCCGCACATCGGGATAGGCCTTCGCCACTTTTTTCCGCGCCGAGGGGCTCATGTCGCACACCCCGACCACCTTCGCCTCGTCCAGCCGGTCCAGGTTGCGCACCACATTCGGCCCCCAGTACCCGTAGCCGATCACCCCAAATTTCACCATAGCGTTACCCTTCGACCTTCCGCGCTTTTTTTCGCGTTGACTCAGGTTGGCGGACACCGGGGGAACCGCTTCGACCGTGGATCTGGAATTCATGTTGGGAAACCTTTGCCGGGAAGAACCTGTTGGAAAAAAGCTGTTAGGACAATCGCGTGGGGAATCGTCCCGATAGATGAAAACTCTTATCTGGAAAGCTCCATTTTAAAAAGCTCCATCGCCCGTCACCACCGCGCCCGGAGTGCGGGCCAGAATTTTGAGATCGAGCCAGGGCGAGCGGTAACGGGCATAGTGCAGATCCAGCCGCACCATGTCGTCGAACTTGACCCGGCAGCGCCCGCTGACCTGCCACAAGCCGGTAATGCCGGGCTTGGCTTCGAGCAGCCGCCGGCGATGCCACACGTCATACGCTTCCACTTCATAGGGCACCGGAGGCCGCGGCCCCACCAGCGACATCTCGCCCATCAGCACGTTCAAAAACTGCGGCAACTCGTCCAGGCTGGTCTTGCGTAGAAACGCGCCCACGCGGGTGATGCGGGGATCGCGAGTCAGCTTATAAACTTTTTCGCCGTCGCCCTCGGCGGAATTGGCCTGCGCGGTTCCCGCGATCAGCTTTTTAACATATTCCTGATGAATCGCGGAGTCGTTGTTCACATACATGGAACGGAATTTCAGAAACACGAACGGAGCGCCGTATTGGCCGATGCGCCGCTGCCGGAAAAATATTGGGCCCTTGGAGGTCAGCTTGATGGCCGCCGCAATCGCCAGAAACACCGGCGAAAGACCAACCAGGGCCAGCATGCTGCCGCCGATATCCATTGCGCGCTTCAGCGCATCGATTCCCTGGCGTGTCTTGTCGCGGTCCGAAAGGTCGGGATACAGCGCCGGATTGCTCGGCCGGGTGCTGGCATCGTGATCCCAGTCTTCCGGGTACACGTGAAAAGAAACGCTCAACTGCTGGAACTGCTCGGCCGTCAGATGGCTGCGCAGGGTCTCGCTCACCCGCGCCACCATGGTGCTCACCACCCGGTCCCGGTCGTCCGCGCCGATTTCGGTGAACATCACGCCCACGATGAAACTATGCTTGTACCATCCCGTGACGTCGGTCTCGCGCGTAGCCACGGCCAGCGCCGCCATAATCTTGGCCAGCGCCTTGTCGGCTTTTCCTGCCGCCAACGGCCGGCCCATATCGAGCAGCATCAGCACGAAGGGTTTGCGCGAGCGTTCGCTGCGTTTTCTCTCCAGCGAGATCATGCGCACAAACGCCTGTTCCTGCAAAATGTCGCGTTCGGCCGGAGTAATGGTCGTTACAGTCAGCGTGCCAAGAGCTGAGCCATTTTTGGTGCGCACTACGTTCACAATTCCCTCCACATTTCTGCTTCCACCGCCGGGGGATTAAGCGAGTGGACGTACCGGGACGAAGCCTACCGATGCCAGGGGTACCTTTACTTTTTGGGGGGGAGGAAAACTAGAATCAGACTGCCGCTGGTTGCAAACACATCGGCCAGCGTGGTTACGTTCCTACTTGGATGCTTCCGGCACCGCTTTCGGTGCGCTGGGTCCGTAGCGCTTGTAATAATCGCTGTGCGCCGCATCCACCGAACCGTTCACCAGCGCGCCCAGCAGCTTCGATTGATCGAGCGCCGCCAGGCCTTTTTTCAGTTGCCGCTTTTCCGTCACGCCGCGGCGGGTCACCATCAAAATGCCGTCCGCCATACGCGCCCAAACGCTGGTATCGCCCAGCGGCAGCACGGGAGGCGAATCGATGACGATCCAGTCAAACCAGGCTTCCAGTTGCTCCATCAGAGCGCCCATCTTGCCCGACTGCATCATCTCCAGCGGATTTTCCGGCGCGCTGCCCGCAGGCAGGATCCACAAGTTCAGACTCTCCAGCCGGTAAACGTTTAAGGCGGGAGAATCGCCGTGAAACCACTCGCTCAATCCCGGAACTTTTCCGATGCCGAACTGCGCGGCCAGCGTAGGCCGGCGCAAATCGCCTTCCAGCAGCACCGTGCGCGTCTGCTTTCTCCGGGCCAGCGTGCAGGCCAGGTTGGCCGATACAGTGCTTTTACCCTCCTGCGGAATGGTGCTGGTGATGAGAATCTTTTTCAGCTCGCGGGTCTGCCGCAACTGGCGCAGGCGCACCGCAAGAAAGCGAAATTTTTCCGCGCCCAGGCTTTCCTCTCCGCCTACCGAAACCAGGCGAGTCCCGCGGGGCAACGAGACTTTGAGCGAAGTACACTGCTCCAAATCTTCCAGCGGAAGCGGCAGGTCGAGGCTCACAGAATCGGCGCGCTCCCCGCCCATGGGAACATTGAGGGCAGGCACGTCAAGAGTAGGCGAATCAAGAGCCGACGGATCGAGAGCCGACGGATCAAAGACAGGCGCGTCGTCCAACGGGTCCACCGATGGCTGCAGCAGTTCGGTGGCCGTGAGCAGAGGCGACGCCTTGCCGCGCATCCGCTGCGATTCCGCTTTCTTCAGTGCTTCGTAAATTTGGCTCATGTTAGTTGGTACTCAGCGTGTCTTAACCGTGCAGAAAACTGATCGTGGTTCCCGTCAGAATGACAAACGAAACCACAGCCGCTGCCGCCCAGCCCATCCGCACCCGCCGCATCTCTCTTTCCTGGTCCGCGGGAGAAACCATGTCCGGGATCTCCGACATCACCGGCACCGGCAACAGCTCCTGCAATTCCTTCTCGTCGTAGATCCGGTCGTCGAAAAATTCCAGCGCGCCCACCACGACCAGTCCCAACATTAGGCCCACCGCCAGTCCGATGGCGCAAAACTTCAGGCGATTGGGGAACGCGGGTTTCACCGGGAGGCTGGGTGGATCGAGAACACGGAAGCGTTCGCCCTGCTGCAACAATTCCATGCTGGTGGCCATGGCCGATTCGTTGCGCTTCTTCAGCAACTCGTCGTAATTGGCCTTCGATTGATCGTAGCCTCGGGTCAGATCGGAAAGCTGCTGCTCCCGCACCGGCTCCTGATTCAGCCGCGACTGGTAGTCAGAAATTTTTGCTTTCAGCTCCGCGGTGGAGTGCTCGCGGTTGGCCACTTCAAGTTTGTTGGCGTGCAACTGGCCTTGCAGTTGGGCCACGGGCGACGGATCGCGCGGGTCGGCGGGTTCGAGCGCATCGGAATCGGAGGGCGCGGCATTTTTGCTCTGCATGCCGGCAATGATTTGGTCGCGCTCCTTTTCTTCCTTGGCGATCTGTTCCTTGACCTTGCGCACGTCGGGATGGCGGTCGGTGTAGCGCGAACTCAGGTCCGCCAATTGCGACTTCAGTTTGTCCAGCTCCGCGTCGATCGCGGGCAAGCCCGCGGGCGCTCCGCTGGCCGAACTCTTTGCCGGTCCCTGCATCGAGCGGTACTGTCCCACCAGCGTCTCCAGATACACGCGCTGCTGTTTCGCCGTATTCAGAGCATCTTCTTCCGCCTGCAATTGCGATTGCAGTCCTGCGAGAATTTGCAGGTTGCTGCCCAACTGCGTCGGCAGTTCGCCCACGTGCTGGCCCTTGAACTGGCGGATTTTTTCTTCCTGGTCAGCCAGGCTCCTGCGCGCCGTTTCCAGCTGGTCTTCGAGGAACTTGGTGGTGCCTTCGGACTGATGCTGGCGCGATTCCAGGTTTTCGCTGATGAACAGATTCGTCAGCTCGCTGGTCACGCGCTGCGCCGTCCGCGGATCGCCGGCCAAATACGAAACCGTGAACGCCGAGACATCGTTCTGCCCATTGCGCACCAGTTCGATTTCGATGTCGTGGCGCATGCGATCGACTTTTTCGTCTTCGGCCGCGCCCTGCGCTTCGGGATAGAGCTTCAGCTGGTCGATGATATGCGACAGCCGGGTGCGGCTCAGGATCTGCTGCGTGATGCTCTGCAGCCGGTCCTGCATGTCGTCGTTCACATTCGGCGTCACATAGTCCTTGGGCATGGTCGGCTGCTCGACCAGGATCTGCGTGCTCGAGCGGTAACGCGACGGCAGCAGCCAGCTCGCGCCCCACACCGCCAGCCATCCCGCCAGCAAGGGAACCAGAAACATCAGGTGACGGCGGCGCACCACGCCCACGAGATAAGGCAGGTTTAAGCCCCCGGATTCCTGATCTTCGATTTCTTCCACCATAGCCATAGGATTCAAATCTGCGATTGTTGAAAGTCTTTAACTGCTCAAGTCTTCAAACTATTGAAATCTTCTTCCGGGGGAAATTCACGGGGGGATGTCCATTTTACCCTGCTCCCCGGCTATCGTCCTAGCGCTTTCGTAAACTGATAGGAAACCGTTACCCATTCGCGGTTGGTGTCAGGATGCAGCGAGATCGCCGGAACATCGTCATACTGCTGGCGCAGCCGTGTATATCCCGCCTGCACAGCCAGTTGCGTTGTCATCTGATGCTGCACCGCGACGCTGCCAGTGACCGAATGCCCGCTGGTATTGGGCAGGTCGGCCACCTGAATGATCCGGTTATCCACGTAGCCACCGGCAAGCGACGCCTGCCAGCGCTTGCTCAACATCTGGCGCACGAACGCATTGGCGCCGTCGGCGCGCGAAGCGCCGATCAGACCTCCGCCGCCAGTAATGGCGTGCGAATAGCTGGCGGCCAGCGCGGTACGCTCACCCTGCCAGCTTAAACTGCCCCCCGCCGTGGGCGCGGTCAGGTGAGAATCCGGCAGCCCCAGCTGCGAGGTCGCCGCAAACTGCGGCCCGGCAAACGCCGAAGCCGAGAATTTCGAGGTCGCCAGCCAGGTATAGAACCCGAGCACCGCGTTAGTTTGCGTTTCCGTGGTGCCGCCCACGGGATAGGCCAGCAGCCGTTGATACTGGTAGCTCACCCCCAGATACTGCCGCCGCGAGACCCGGAAGCTGTGAAACACGGAAGCCACCTGCGAACTGGAATCGTAGAGCGAGCCCAGCACCTGGTTCGCGTCCGGATAGTGCAGGTTGTTGAAGGTCACATTCGCGCCGATCATTGCATTTTCGCTGAACTGGTAGGTGATGCCCGCGTTTCCGGTGTTGATCAGGCGGTCGGCAATGGGAGCGATGACCAGATTATTGGCCCCGCCGGCCGATCCGGAAACTCCCGTGGCCAGCCCTTCGCCCGGCGAGTTGAAGGCATTCGACGACTTCTGAAAAGCGTCGCGCACGCGAAACGTCACATGCGGGCTGAGCCGGTACTGGTAGTCGGCGGCCAGGTTCTGATCGGCTTCGTCGAGGCCGCTATTTTGCTGGTAGAACGTAAACCCCGGAGCGTAGGAAAATGCCAGCTTGGTTCTGCCCGTAGTCTCATCGAGAGCGATGGTCGGCCAGATCGAATAACTCTGATCGCTGATCGGGCTGGTGCCGGTATTGGCCAGAACGTTGTCGGAGTGCGCGAAGTCGAAGGTAATGCCGCCGCGCAAAAAATTGGTGCGCGTCTCGGTGGAGAAGACTACGGGATAATCTTCGCCGCTCACCGGCGGCGGAGCCAGCATGCGGTCCTCGGTATCCACCAGGCCGGTCACCGCTATGGCGGGCTGGTCTGCTGCCGGCGCCGCCTGCGGCCACGCGGGCAGACCAGCTAGCAGCAGAGCGCCCGGCACCAGAGCGGCACGAAGGATGAGATTTGAAATCTTTGCCATGAAATCTTGAACTTGAAATCCTGAACTTGTTAACAACTTACGGAACGACAATCGTGTCGCGGGGCTGGATCTTTACGTTCTGCTCGAGGTTCTTGCCCTTGATCACGTCTTTGTAGTTGAACGGCAGCCGCTCGTCTTTGCCGTCCGGCCCCTGGCGAAGAATGTAAATCGATTTCTGTTTGGCGAAATCACGAAAGCCGCCGGCCAGCGCAATGGCATCCAGCACGGTCGGCGAATCGGCGATGGCGTAGGAACCCGGCTTGACCACCTGTCCTAAAATGTTGAACTTCTGGCTGTTGCTCTTCTCCACCATCACCGAAACTTCCGGCTCGGAGATGTAGCTTTGCAACTTCGCGGCAATCTCTTTTTCCAGCTTCAGCGGCGTCTGCCCCGCGGCTTGTACTTCGCCCACCAGCGGCATCGAAATTCGTCCATCGGAGCGCACCGGAATCGAGTGCTGCGAAATGTCGGGCTCCTTCCACACATTGATGGACAGCACATCGTCGTTGCCAATCACGTAGGCATCGTCATGCGCCTTGGCTGCAGAGGTGCTGTCCTGATTCGCCGCCGGAGGCTTGGCGCCCAAAGCGGTTTGCGCCGTCAGCGCGCCGGTCCACAGTGAAGCCGTCAAAATGGCGCCCAGCGCCAGCCGCCCCATATTTCCGATCCCCATGTTTCTGATCCCCACGCTTTGCATCGTCCGCATCAACTGGCCTTTCCATCGGATTTCCCGCCATTTTGCCCAGCCACATCCGTGACCGGATCGGCGGAGAAAAAGGGCGCAGCCTTCAACTGGTATTGCTCGATTTTATACAGCAGCGTGCGGTAGCTTACGCGCAACAGCCGCGCTGCCGCTTTGCGGTTCCAACCGGTACGCTCCAGAGCCGCCCCGATCGCTTTTCGTTCCGCTTCGCTCTTGATGTCCTGGATCAATGATTTCAACGATTGCGGCGCTGTCGAAGGTTTGGTTTCAATCCCGGAAACCACGGTCCGCGCAATACTAAAGCTGTCAGACTCCGTCGAATGATTTCGGCCCTGGCCGTAGGGGTCAGACGCCACCGCCGGACCTGCCAGCCGACGAGCGCCCGGGAATTCGCTATGGCCGCTATCCAAATAGCGTTTCACGAATTCTTCGAGTTCCAGCAAATTGCCCGGCCACTCGTACTCCCGGCAAGCATCCAACAGCGCCGGAGAAAACTCGCGCGCCGCCAGTCCATACTGGGTTCCCAGCTTGCGCACGGCGTAATCGAGCAGAATCGGAATCTCTTCCCGGCGCTGGCGTAGCGGGGGCACCTGCAAGGTGAACGCGCTCAAACGCCGATACAAATCCGGACTCAGCCGGCGCTCGGCCAACGCGCGCTCGAGATTGTCGCTGGTGGCCGAAAGGATCCGCACTGCGGTCGACTCGGCGTGCCCGGAGTAGGCAATCTCCGGCCCTGCATTTTTCGCGCTCTCCAGATGATTCAACGCAGCCAACAGCCGGGCTTGCAATCCCGCCGGCATAGCGGCAATCTCCGAGAAGAAAATCGTACCCTTCTCGCTCAGATCGAAGTTTCCGGCAAAGCTGGACGCGCGCTCGCCGCCCGATGCCGCATCTCCATCTTCCCAGCGCTGCCCGGACAATTGAGCGCAGTTGACCTGGCGAAAGCGCCAGCCGGCGCGCAACGACAGCTTGTGAATCAGGCGGGCCAGCGCCGCCTTTCCGCTTCCCTGCTCACCCACTAAAAATACCGGAACATCGGACTGGGCCAACAGCTCGGCCTGGGCGCGCAGCTTTTGCATCGCCGGGCTGGCGCTGACAAAGAACGCATCCGCCGCGAGCCGCTCCACATGGTCGCCCAGCATCTCCCCGGATTCCGTCTCCGCGCCGTCGCCGTCCCCATAGTTGCGCAGCAGAAGCTGGATTTGCCGCGCATCCAGAGGCCTCGACAAAATCCTCTCTGCCCCCAGCCGCAGCGCTTCCTGCCGCACCAAGGCATCCCCGGCGTCGCAGATGGCGGCCACCGGAAGCTCCGGGCTGAGCCGCCGTAGCCAGCGCAGCATGTGAAAACTATCGCCGTCGCCGCGCGGCAGGTCCAGCAACAGCAACTCGGGCGCGGCGTCCGATTCCAGCCGCTCCATGGCGTCCCACCCGCTTGAAGCGATCTCCACCTGCCAGCGGCTGTTCTCCGCCAATGAAGCCAGCGAGCGCACCACGGCCGGCTCCTTGCTGACCACCAGCAAGCGGAACGATTGCAGTGGATCTTCGGAAATGACCGGAGGTTTAATTGCGCTCGACATGCTTAGAAATCGGATGAAGCGAAACCGGAACGAACTCAGGCGTGAATCGAATGAACCTTTACGGAAAAATCATTAAGAAGCGTCAATGAAGAAGCTCGGAACGGCGACGATCTAAACGGCTTCAACCTCATACCCTTCAACGCGCACCGCCAGCGACCGTTGAATGGCGTTCACGGAAATCACCAGCGTGCGGTCTCCGTTACGCCCGACCAGAATACCTTCCAGTCCATTCAGCGCCCCGCTGCGAATGCGGACCCGCTGGCCGATCTCGAGAAAAGGATGCGCCGTCCACGGCACCGAACCCTGGACCAGAGCGCGAACCGCTTCAATCTCAGCTTCGGGGATGGAAGCACCCTCGCCGTGAGCACCCACCAATCCGAGAACTCCCTCGACGCGCAATACCTGCAAGCGCTCAGCGTGGCCGGCAAACCTGGCAAAGGCATAACAGCTGAAAAGCGGAAACTCCACCGACTTCTTTCGGTCGCTCCAGCGCCGCACTTCGGTGACCAGAGGCAGGAACGTAGCAATGCCGCGTTCCTCGAGACGCTGGATTACCGTTTTTTCATGCCGCGGGCGGGTGTGCAGCGCATACCAGTGTTCCAGTTGCGGTTCCACCGCCGGCTCCGTCGGCACGGCCGGAATCAGTAGCCGCGAAATCTCTAATGCCGCGCTATGGGTGGACACAGCTTCGCCCTCTCAGTCACATGGGCCGAATAAACCAATTCCGGCGCGTAGTGGTCCCTTTGGCGATCCGTATTGGAGATCCCAGGGGAAGAAACTATAAACAGCAATTTGGGGGAGGAAGTCTTGCTCTACCGTGAACCTACGTCTGATCGTTCATTAACCAATACCTCTTGGCTTGGAAGCGCTCGCTGCTGGCTGCATCGGGTTGCACTCGGATGAGAGTTGCAACATGGCAACCAATTTGGCAACCAAATCCTTAAGATTGGCTCATCGGGCGTCTCTTGCGAAACCCCTGGAGGGAGTGGCCAGATCCCAGGAACTAAACATCGCGTCCCGTGTCGACGAAGAACACGGCTCCTACACTATTGATCGTTCGCCTCAGTAACGCCGAACAACGTAAAACCGCACAATTAACTTGAATCCCACTAAACTTGAATCCACTTACGATCACTCGACGCAATCGCGGGCAACAGGAGGGGGGTGTGGTGAATCTCGCTGCCCTTGTGAGTATTTAAGTTAATCTAAGTTGCAGCGCGTTGCAAGAGGAATTCATTCCTAGAGACGAAGTACTCTATTACCTGCGTGCCACACCCGCCCGCGCCCGGTTCAGACCCAATTCCGAGCTCCATTTTGGACCTAAGTGTGCAAAACATTGCGAACAATGTTGCAAGCGTACTCCGCAAAGGCTTGCACCTTGCCTTCCACAGCCTATAGAATCCCCCCGGAAGAGTTGTCCTCAGATACTCTCCCCAGCGTTCGGAATCGGGTTTCGGAGTCGGGTTCGGAGTCTGTGTTCCTGCCATAAGCTGCGCGAGGCGCGGAGGAGGGAGACTATAGAGATGTCGGGGGATGCGACAATCCGCTTGCTGGTCGCCGACGGGTCCCGCATCCACACGCAGTTGCTGGTCGATGCCCTTCGCCGCGATCCCGAATTGGCCGTCCTTCCCTTTGAACCCGGTGCCGCAACCCTGGTGGCCGCCGTTCAGGCCCATAAGGTCGACGTGCTGCTGATGAATTCCACGCTTGACGAGCGCCCCGGACGCGGCTTCGAACTGCTCCGCGAAATCCGTTCATCGCTCCCCAAAATCAAAGCCGT
>Ga0209010_1000224_pt1 | contig 20423 bp, 13 predicted proteins | sample BlaSpr_A8_OM1_O3_FD_187985 | JGI IMG/M metagenome (GOLD analysis project Ga0209010, IMG submission 187985) | Forest soil microbial communities from Thunder Bay, Ontario, Canada - Black Spruce, Ontario site 2_A8_OM1_O3 (SPAdes) (version 2) | ecosystem: Environmental > Terrestrial > Soil > Boreal...
CGATTCCAGCCATCCCAGGCCGAAGTCTGCAAGAAGAGCCAGCACAGCCGCGGGAATCGCTCCGGCGAGAATGAGTTGATTGTTGACCATAGCCAGGCCACGAAAGATGAGTTCTCCCAGCCCTCCCGCGCCAATAGCCGCGGCAATGGTCGCGAGTCCGACCGAGATTACGACTGCAACCCGCAGACCCGACAGAATCACGCTCGTCGCCAGCGGCAACTGTACCTGCCAGAGAAGTTGACGTTCGGTTAAACCCATGGCTCTCCCAGCTTCAACCACAGCGGGATCGACTCCGCGAATTCCCGTGTAAGTACTCCGAATGAGCGGCAGCAGCGCATAAAGAGTGAGCGCAAGGATGGCCAATCGCTCCGCACGATCTCCCAGCCACGGCACAGGCAGCAGAAAGCCAAACAGCGCGAGACTTGGAATAGTTTGAACAATATTGGCAGCGCCCAGCACAGGCTTATTGAACGCAGGCCATCGTGCGATCATTACTCCCAAAGGCAGGCCCACTGCGACTGCGATCAGCGTGGACACCCCGACCAGCCAAAGATGTTCGACGGTGAGTTCGAGGATCTCGGAGCGATTCTGCGCTAGAAAATGAAGAAAGTTCACGGGGCACCTCCGTTATTGGCCGAGTTCCATCCCGCGCGGAAGGCCTTCACATAGGCTGAGGCCAGCGGATTTGTCGATTTCAGAAAGTCGTGCGGGGCGAGCACAGTCACCAACTTCCCTGCTTCGAGCAATGCGATCCTCGAGCCCAGGCGCAAAGCTTCATTCAAATCATGGGTTACAAACAAAACTGTTTTGCGCAGCCGTTGTTGCAGCGAAAGAAATTCCTGCTGAAGCTCGTCGCGCGTGAGCGGGTCAAGCGCTCCAAACGGCTCATCCATTAATAAGATCGCGGGTTCTGCCGCTAATGCCCGCGCCACTCCCACGCGCTGCCGCTGGCCGCCGGAAAGCTGATGAGGATATCGGCCCGCCAATTGGGCGTCCAGCCCCACGAGTTGCAGCAATTCCCGCGTACGCAAGTGAATTCTCTTTTCTGGCCAGCCTTCGATTCGCGGTACCAAACCGATATTACGTTCGACCGTAAAATGCGGGAACAATCCCACTTCCTGAATCACGTAACCGATTCCGCGGCGAAGACGAACAATGTCATCCTTGTCTTTGTTTCTTGCGACCGCTCCTTCGACATAAACTTCGCCCCGCGCCGGCGAGAGCAAGCGATTCACCAATTTCAGGGTCGTCGTTTTACCGGACCCGCTGCGGCCCAGCAATACCAGCGTCTCGCCGCTCTGCACTTTAAGATTTAATTCCGAAAGAACGCTCTGGCCGGTCAGGGAGTCATACGACACGTCGCGAAATTCAATTACCGGCCGGTCGCTGGTGGTCGCGTTCATGTCCGCCAAGCATACCGGAGTTTTCGAGCGCACCCAACTGATACACAGCTGCGACGCAACGTTATTTCTAATACTCGACTCGAAATCCGATGAAGCGCGTCGCAGGGACCGCCGCGGGGTTATCCAAAGAGCCAATAGACGCCTCGACAACACCCGGATACGATTTTAAAAGCCATGATTTCGCGAAATTATCCTGGGGTATGAGTGTGTCCGCTGTGCGTAATTTGCTGTGCTGGATGATGTGCGCGCTCCTCCCGCTGTCGCTCTTCGCCGCCGATTCCGGTTCCGCGATGTTGCGCAGCAAGGGCGGAGTGTGGGTTAACGGCAAGGAAAACCCCGATTCTACCGCCATCTTTTCCGGAGATTTGATCGAAACCAATCCTGGTTCAATCGCGAATTTGGACGCCCAGGGCTCTTCCGTTCTCATTCAGTCGGAATCGGTAATCGAGTGGGGAAACAATGTTTTAACCCTCGATCACGGGAGCGTTACGGTCGGGACTTCGACGGAGTTGCGCGTCAAGGTGAATTGTCTGACGGTTGAACCTTTAGCGAATCAATGGACGCAATACGATGTAACCAACGTGGATGGCACGGTCCACGTAATCGCTCACAAATTAGACGTTAAGATCACGCAAGGAGTCGCAGGGCGAAAACCTTCGGAGGAAAATGCGTCCGGATCCAACATCGTGCATGAGGGGGAACAGGCTTCGCGAGATGTGACTGTAGCCTGCGGCGCGGCGAAACCGCCCGACACCGCTGGAGGACATCCGATCAGCACCACGCGGTGGATTGAAATCGGCAGCGGCGCGGGCGGAGTCGCTCTTTTATGTCTTTTGTTGTGCCGTGGATCAAATCCAACCAGCGTCAGTACATCAAGTCCCTAAAATCCAGCACGCCGTAGCCGCGACAGCCTCTTACAGAATTCTCTCGTGCGCATATCCCGCCGCCAGTAGCGCGCTGAGCAACTCCGTAATATGAGCCGGCCCTCTGGTTTCCATCGTGACATCGATGGCAGTATCGCCGAGGTTAACTCCATGGTAGGCGCGGTCGTAAGCTGTCTCAACAATGTTGGCGCGAAGGTCCGCCAGAATTCCCGTGAGCCGGTGCAGTGCGCCCGGATAGTCCGGCAGATGAACTCGAAGCCTTACCAAACGGCCATCCTTTACCAGGCCACGCTCGATGATCCGCGACAGCAGCGTCACGTCAATGTTGCCGCCGCACACCAGCACTGCAACTTTTTTTCCTTCCAGCGGAAGTTTGCGATTGAGCACGGCCGCAATCGACGCTGCGCCCGCGCCCTCCGCCAGCGTCTTTTCGCGCTCCAGCAGCAGCAGAATCGCGTTGGCGATCTCTTCCTCTCTTACCGTGACAATGTCATCCACATATTTCTGCACCATGGGAAACGTGCGTTCACCGGCTCGCCGCACGGCAATTCCATCGGCGATCGTCGTCGCCGAATTCAGCGTCACCGGCTTTCCCTGCGCGATTGCTTCCTTCATCGAAGGCAGTTTCTCCGGCTGCACTCCATACACACGTATGGCCGGATTCGTCTCTTTGATGGCACATGCAATTCCGCCGATCAGCCCGCCTCCACCAATGGGCACAACCACCGCTTCGATCCGCGGTTGCTGCTCCAGAATCTCGAGCCCCAGCGTTCCCTGCCCCGCAATGACCGCATCATCGTCGAATGCGTGAATCAGAGTAAGATGCTGCTCTCGGCTCTGTTCCACGGCCTTTTCATAAGCCGCGTCATAGTTGGTGCCATGCAGCACAACCTCCGCGCCGTAAGCGCGCGTCGATGAAACTTTTGTCAACGGCGTGGGCAGCGGCATATAAATACTCGCCCGAATTCCCTGCCGCCCCGCGTGATAAGCCACTCCCTGCGCATGATTTCCGGCGGAAGCGGCAATCACTCCCTGTGCCCGCTCGGCAGGCGTCAGCGTGAGCAACTTGTTCAGCGCCCCGCGCTCTTTGAACGCACCGGTGCGCTGCTGGTTGTCCAGTTTAAGAAAGACTTCGTTGTCGCTGAGGGCTGAAAACGTTTCCGAATGCGTGCAGGGTGAAACGCGAATGGCTTCGCGTATTCTGCCCATCGCGGTTTGAATATCCCGGATCCCGATCATCGCGCTCGCGCCGTCATCTTACACTCGGGACCCGTAATCGCCGGTCACAAAGCAATTTGTTGTGCCACGGATACTGCGGGCACCGGACGAACGGCGGGCGTTCGCAGATAAGCATCGACCGCAGATGCGGCTTTGCGGCCTTCCGAGATCGCCCACACCACAAGCGATTGCCCCCGCCGCATATCGCCCGCCGCAAAAACGCCGGGTACAGACGACATATAATTTTCATCGGTCGCAACGTTCCCACGCTGGTCGAGCACGACTCCCAGTTGCTCAATCATTCCATTCCGCACGGGACCGAGGAATCCCATCGCGATGAGGACCAGGTCCGCGTCCATTGCGAACTCCGTGCCGGGCAAAGGCTCAAATTTCGGCGGAGGCCCTACGCGAACCGCGTGCAACTGCTTAACAATTCCGGCCTCGCCGGTAAATTTCGCCGTCGCGATGCTCCAGTCGCGAATGCCGCCTTCTTCATGCGCAGCTTCCGTCCGCAGTTGCATGGGCCACAGCGGCCACGGTGTCTGCGGTGAGCGCTCATCCGGCGGCTTGGGCATGATCTCAAACTGGTGTACCGACAGCGGCTTCTGCCGATGAGTTGTTCCTAGACAATCGGCGCCTGTATCGCCGCCGCCAATAATCACCACATGCTTGCCGGTCGCCAGAATTTCGATTTCCGAGGCAATCGTGTCGCCCAGACACCGCTTGTTCTGCTGCGGCAAGAATTCCATCGCGAAATGAATTCCCTTCAGTTCGCGCCCCGGGATTCTAAGGTCGCGCGGATGCTCCGCCCCGCCTGCAAGAACAATGGCATCAAATTCGGCCCGCAGATCTTCAACCGAAACATTTTTTCCAACCTCTGCGCTGGTAACAAACTTCACACCCTCGGCCGACATCTGCTCGAGCCGCCGATCAATGATGTGCTTTTCCAGCTTGAATTGTGGAATACCGTAGCGCAGCAGTCCACCGACGCGATCCGCTTTCTCATACACAGTCACCGCATGCCCGGCACGGCACAATTGCTGCGCCGCAGCCAGCCCCGCTGGCCCGGAACCTACAACCGCGATTTTCTTTCCCGTACGCACTTTCGCCGGCTCCGGCTTGATCCAGCCTTCGTGAAATCCGCGCTCGACAATGCTCTTCTCGTTTTGCTTGATCGTCACCGCCGGTTGATTGATGCCCAACACGCACGACGCTTCGCACGGAGCAGGGCAAATGCGGCCGGTGAACTCAGGAAAATTATTCGTGGCATGTAGCTGCCGCACCGCTTCTTTCCAGCGTCCGCGATAGACCAGGTCGTTCCAGTCGGGAATCAAATTGTTGACAGGACATCCCGTCTGGCAAAAAGGTACGCCGCAATCCATGCAGCGCGCGCCCTGGCTCCGCAGCTTTTCCTCGGGCAGGTCCAAATAAATCTCGAACCAGTCATTCACTCGCTGCGTAATCTGGCGGCGCGGGACCAACTCACGCTGATGCTCCAGAAACCCGGTAGCCTTACCCATACTGCACCTGCTCGGCGTGAACAATCGCAGGCTGACTGGGAATGTACGGCTGACGAATTCGGCCAACGCCCAGCGTCCGCTTAAACTCATGCGGAAAGACTTTGATAAATCTGGACACCGACTCGGGCCACGTCTCCAGAATGAACTGCGCCCGCGGACTACCGGTCAAAGCCAAATGCCGTTTGACTAGTTCCTTAACAATGCGAGCATCCTGCTCTTCGATGACGGGCTCCAGATCGACTGAATCCAGATTGCAACGCTTCTCCGTAAAATCCGATCGCTGATCGAAGACGTAAGCAACGCCGCCGCTCATGCCCGCCGCAAAATTTCTGCCGCACGCGCCGAGCACAACCACTAACCCCTTGGTCATGTACTCGCAACCATGATCGCCAACTCCTTCGACCACGGCGGTCGCGCCCGAGTTACGCACGGCGAAACGCTCTCCCGCCACACCGTTAAAGAAAGCCTCACCGCTGGTCGCCCCATAAAGCGCAACGTTTCCGATGAGAATATTTTCTTCCGGCGCGAATACGGATTTCCGCGGCGGATAAACAATCAAGCGACCGCCGGACAATCCCTTGCCCACGTAGTCGTTCGCTTCACCTTCCAGCGTAAGCGTGACGCCCTGGGCCAGGAATGCACCGAAACTCTGCCCTGCCGAGCCAGTAAGCTGAAGGCGAACGGTATCGTCCGGCAACCCAGCCGACCCGCGCCGCCGCGCGATCTCCCCGCTCAACATGGTGCCGACAGAACGGTTCACGTTGCGGACCCTAAGATTAATCTCAACCGGAACCAGCGTTTCCAGCGACGCTTCGGTTTGCTTCAAAATTTCGTAGTCGAGTGCCTGCTCCAACCCGTGATCCTGACTTTGCGTACAGCGGCGCGCCACCCGCGACGGCACAGGCGGGTTGTAGAGAATCGCCGACAGGTCCACGCCCTTGGCTTTCCAATGATCGGCCGCGGGAGCGACATCAAGACGATCGACGCGGCCCACCATTTCATCTACGCGCCGGAAACCCAGTTCCGCCATGTACCGGCGAACCTGCTCGGCAATGAAAAAGAAAAAGTTGATGACATGTTCCGGTTGCCCCTGGAAACGCTGTCGCAGGACCGGGTCCTGCGTGGCGATCCCCACCGAACACGTATTCAGATGACACTTGCGCAGCATCACGCATCCCATGGCAACCAGCGGCGCCGTGGCGAAGCCGAACTCCTCGGCCCCTAGCAATGCCGCAATCACAACATCGCGGCCGGTCTGCAATTTGCCGTCGGTCTGCACGCGGATGCGGCTGCGCAGATCGTTCAGCAACAGCACCTGCTGCGTCTCGGCCAAGCCCAGTTCCCACGGAATCCCCGCATGCTTAATCGAACTCAGCGGCGATGCACCCGTCCCTCCGCTGTCTCCACTGATCAACACTACGTCCGCATGAGCTTTCGCTACGCCCGCCGCAACAGTGCCAACTCCAGCTTCAGCCACCAATTTCACCGCAATGCGTGCTTGCGGATTGACATTCTTCAAGTCGTAGATCAGTTGCGCGAGGTCTTCAATAGAGTAAATGTCGTGATGCGGCGGTGGAGAGATCAATCCCACTCCCGGAATCGAATGCCGTATGCGCGCAATCACCTCATCCACTTTGTGGCCGGGAAGCTGCCCACCCTCGCCGGGTTTCGCGCCCTGTGCCATCTTGATCTGCAATTCGTCCGCATTCACAAGATAATTAGCCGTCACACCAAAGCGAGCCGACGCAACCTGCTTTACCGCACTGCGCCGCGAATCTCCGCTGGCATCGGGTTTGAAGCGCGCTTCATCCTCGCCACCTTCGCCGGTATTCGACTTGCCCCCAATGCGGTTCATGGCGATGGCCAGCGTCTCATGCGCCTCTTTGCTGATCGAACCAAACGACATGGCCCCGGTAGTAAACCGCTTCACAATTTCCTTTGCCGGTTCGACCTCATCAATAGGAACTGGCGCATCGCTCTTCACCAGCTTCATGAGCCCACGCAGGGTGCACAGCTTCGCGCTTTGGTCATCGAGGTGCCGGGAATATTCTTCAAAGCTCTTGAAATTATTTTGCCGCACGGCGTTTTGCAGACTGCCGATGGTCAACGGGTTCCACAGGTGATATTCGCCGTCGGTACGCTGGTGATAGTTGCCTTCCACGGGAAGCTCGGTTTCAAACTCAGTCAGCGGGCGGAAGGCACGCTCATGCTTCATCTGCGCTTCCCGAGCTAAAACATCGAGACCGACACCCTCCAGCCGTGACGTCGTTCCTGCAAAATACGTCTCGACCAATTCTTTGTTTAATCCGACCGCTTCAAAAACCTGCGCGCCCTGGTAGCTTTGCAACGTGGAAATTCCCATCTTGCTGAAGGTCTTCAGCAAGCCCTTGTTGATCGCCTTGATGAACTTTTTCGTCGCTAGCTCGGGAGTGATTCCCGCCGGGAGGTCGCAGCGCCACACCATATCTTCGACAGTTTCCAGCGCCAGATAAGGATTGATGGCGCTCGCCCCGTATCCGCTCAGCAATGCGAAATGCATGACCTCGCGCGGCTCGCCGGATTCAGTGATAAGCGCGACTTGGGTTCTCGTCTCTTCCTTCACCAGCAAATTGTGGACTGCGGCCAGCGCCAGCAAACAGGGGATAGGAGCGTAATCCTTGTCGACGCCGCGATCGGAAAGAATCAACAGCGTGTAACCCGCCTTCACCGATAAAGAAGCCCGTTGCGACAACTCATCCAGCGCACGCTTCAGCCCCGCTTCTCCTTCGCTGGCGCGAAATAGTGCCGGCAAGGTGGCGGCCAGCAACTCGCCCGTCGAGACGCGCCTTAGCCTCTCCAAGTCGCGGTTGGTCAAAATCGGATGCGCCAGCTTCAGCATATGGCAGTTCTGTGGCGCCTCTTCCAGAATGTTGCGTTCGCTACCGATGTAGCTGGTCAGGGACATCACCATTTCTTCGCGAATCGGATCGATCGGCGGGTTCGTAACCTGCGCGAACAATTGTTTGAAATAATTAAAAAGCGGCTGCGGACGGTCCGACAAACACGCCAGCGGCGTATCGGTCCCCATCGAGCCAATCGCTTCTTCTCCCGCCGCGGCCATGGGCGCGAGAATCATCTTCAAATCTTCATCGGTATAGCCGAAAGCCCGCTGTCGGCGCAGCAGAGTCTCAGGATCGGGAGGATGCGTCCGCAAAGGCTGCGGCAACTGATCCATTGTGATCTGATTCTCTTTGAGCCACTGCGCGTAGGGTTGACGCGAAGCCAATCGCTCCTTGATCTCGCGATCGGAAACGATGCGGCCTTCGACCGTATCCACCAAAAACATTTTTCCCGGTTGCAGTCTTCCCTTCCTCTTGATCTGCTCCGGTGGCACTTCCAGGACTCCAGCTTCTGAAGCCATAACCACCACGTCGTCCTGTGTGACCACGTATCTTCCCGGCCGCAATCCGTTGCGATCAAGCGTCGCGCCGATCACGCGCCCATCCGTAAAGGCAACCGCCGCCGGGCCATCCCACGGCTCCATCAGGCACGCATGGTATTCGTAAAACGCCCGCTTCTCCGGCCGCATGTGCGGATTGCCCGCCCACGCTTCCGGAATTAGCATGGCCATCGCATGAGGAATGCTGCGTCCGGCTTGCACCAGTAGCTCGACCGCATTATCGAAGTTGGCCGAATCGCTTCCCTCCGGCTCGATGATGGGAAACAGCTTCTTCACGTCCTCGCCCAGCAGCGGTGAGGCCAGCAAAGACTGGCGCGCGTGCATCCAGTTCACATTGCCGCGAAGCGTATTGATCTCCCCGTTGTGCGCGATGTAACGATAGGGATGGGCGCGCTCCCAGCTGGGAAAAGTGTTGGTCGAAAAGCGCTGATGCACCAAACAGAGGGCGCTGGTCACATCGGGGTCGGAAAGCTCACGATAAAAGCCGGCCAGCTGCGTAGCTTGCAACAGCCCTTTGTAGATCACCGTGCGGCAGGAAAGCGAAGGAATATAAAACGTTCCCGCATCTTCGATTCCCGAATTTCGTGCTTCGGTTTCCGCGCGCTTGCGTACCACATAGAGCTTGCGCTCGAAAGCGTCTTCATCCAGGCCCGGCGCACGGCCGATGAAAAGCTGTTGGATATACGGCTGCGACGCTCGCGCCACGCGTCCAATCGCCGACGCATAGGTGGGCATGTCTCTCCAGCCCAAAACCGTTAGTCCCTCTTCACGGACAATGCGCTCAAAAATTCCCTCGCACTGCAAGCGGGGATGCTTCTCGACCGGAAGGAAAGTCATCCCCACGCCGTATGACCCGGGCAGCGGTAACTCGAACCCCAGCTTCGCGCATTCGCGCGCATAAAACTTGTGCGGAATCTGAATCAGAACTCCGGCGCCGTCGCCGGTTTCCGGATCGCACCCGCAGGCGCCGCGATGTGCCAGATTCAACAGCACCTGAATTCCCTTCTCGATTATCTCGTGACTCTTTTCCCCGCGCACGCTGGCCACAAAGCCTATCCCGCAAGCATCGTGCTCCCGCGCAGGATCGTATAGACCTTGTGCGGAAGGGATACCGTTCTGGCTATTTGCGCGGAACATTGTCAGCGTCACCGTGAGGCGTACTGCGCCTCTTCTCCATTTCTCAATCAGTAATTTCGGGGCTTAAAATCGAGGCTTCGGACCTCGGCGGACACTTCATCCGTGCCTAATTCGTCAATTCTTTGATAAGCCCTGCGAGTCGGCAAGTACAACTCAGAATTTCGATGCCAGGCATGAAAATTTTGAAATTCCAAACCGTTAACATCTTGTGGCTGAGTAATCCGGGCAGAGTGCTCAGGACTTCGCTATAATTCCGCAACAACAATCATGGACTTCGATCAGCTCATTACGTTTCTGGAAGTTGCGCGCCAAGGCAGTTTCTCCCGCGCCGGTGAAAAAGTCTTTCGCTCTCAATCGGCGGTCAGCGCCCAGATTCGCCAACTGGAACAGGAATATGGTGACCGCCTCCTCGATCGTTCAGGCAAAAGCGTCAAGCTCACTCCCGCGGGGCAGGTCTTTTACGAGTACGCCGAGCGTCTGAAAAATCTGCGCGACGAATCGCTCACCGCCGTCGCCGATCATAGCCGCACGCCCCGCGGCACCCTGCGCGTCGGCGCAAATGAGGCCACTTGTCTCTACGTGCTGCCCGAGGTGTTTGCCGAATACTGCCGCCGCTATCCGCCCGTACAAATCAGCATCTATCGCAATTTCAGCTACAAGATCGTTGAGAAACTGGAGAACGGTTCGGTCGAAGTCGGGATTCTCACGCTCCCCATTCAATCGCCCAGCCTGAAGATTCAGCCAATCTTCCGCGACAAACTCATGGTGATGGTCAGTCCGAAAAATCCTCTGGCCAAACAAAAGGTGGTCTCAATCGCCGAACTGGTAAAACATCCGCTACTCTTCCCCAAAACCGGACACACCCGCCGGCTCCTCGACAAACTTTTTCGTCCGCACGGACATGACGTGCAGGTGCGCATGGAACTTCCCAGCATCGGCATGATCAAGAGTTTCGTCGCCGCCGACCTCGGTGTTTCCCTGATCAGCGCGGCCTTCGCCCGCGACGAAGTGGAAGCCGGACGAGTCAAGTTGATTGACCTGGAAGATGTGGAACTATTCCGTGAACTAGGCTTGGCTTATCGCCGCGACCGGACCCTTTCCGTCGCGACCACAGCTTTCATTAATCTCTTGCGGCAATCGACGATGGGCGTCAAAAAAGACGCCGCAGTCCGCGCCTGAATCGAGCCCGGCAGTTTACGCATCGGCAACTTGCACCGGTAACGCCTCTGGCCGAACCGGGTTGTCTAAAATGTGCAGCCCGCATTCAGTCTTGGACAGGCCCGGCCAGCGCCCCGTTCGTGCACCCTCGCCCGGCAGAACGGCGCGCGTGCAATGCGTGCACCCGATGCTGGGATAGCCGCGATCATGCAACACGTTGTAAGGCACGTCGTGATCGTGAATGTAGCGCCACACCTGCTTTTCCGTCCAATCCACAATCGGATTCAACTTCACCAAACCAAACTTTTCGTCCCACTCAATCTTGCCAGCGCTCGCGCGCGAAGATGTTTGATCGCGGCGAATGCCTGTAATCCAGCCTCGCAGTGTCGCCAGTTTCCGGCGCAACGGTTCCACCTTGCGCAGATTGCAGCACATGTCGGGATCGCGCCTCCACAACTCCGATCCGTGAGTCCTGGCTTGCTCCTCCGGCGAGAGCACGGAATACACTCGCTCGATCATCACTCCATATTTGCGCTCAATCGTTTCCATTAAATCGTAAGTCTCCGGAAACAAGAATTCGGTATCCATGGTGAAAAGCCGGAAATCCTTCCGCAGACGCGAAGCCATGTCGATCAGGACCATACCCTCGACTCCGAACGCGGAAGAGATCGCCACTTCGCCGCCGAAATTCTCGAATGCCCAGGTCAGAATCCGCTCTGGACCCCAGGTCTCAGCCGCCAGTTTGACCGGGTCGATTTGAACTTTCATGGCCTCCACGTTCGTCATCCTCTCTCCTCTTCGATCATCTCTGCATCAAGTTCTGGCGCCGACGGCAGAAACTTCCCCAGCCATTTGCCGGCAGAAAAATCAGACGCCAACGACGCGTCATCCGCCAGAGCAACCACATCCCCAACAATGAGCAGCGACGGCGTTTCGACGTGTGGAACATCCGTTAAGTCGAAAATCGTAGAGCGGTACATGCGCTGCCGCGCCGTACCTACCTGCGAAAGAACCGCGCAAGGTGTCTCCTCTGCCAGACCGGCAGATCGCAGCTTGCGCGAAAGATCGGCATAGTCCCGCCCCGGCATATAAATGACGAGCGTCGATCCGCTGCCCACAAATTTCTTCCAATCCGCCACTTCACTCGCAGAAGCCTGATGAGCAGTGACAAAGATCACCGCGGAAGAAATCCGCCGGTGTGTCAGTGGAATCGCCGCCGCAGCGGCCCCCGCCAGAGCCGACGTCACACCCGGCACAATCTCGTATGGCACCCCAGCCTCGCGCAACGCCTCAATTTCCTCGCCCGCCCGGCCAAAAATGAGTGGATCGCCACTCTTCAAGCGCACCACTCGAAGCCCCGCCGTCGCGAGCGCAACCATCAGGAAATTGATCTCTTCCTGCCGGATCTTCTTTTTGCCGCAGCGTTTCCCCACGTTATGCAACCGCGCCGTCGGCGGAACAAGTTGCAGAATCCCAGGCGCCACCAGGTCGTCGTAAAGAACGGCTTCCGCACTTTGCAGCAGCCGCGACGCCTTCACCGTCAGCAATTCCGGATCGCCCGGCCCCGCTCCCACCAGATAGACCGTGCCCTTCATGCGCGTTTCCCCTCGCGGTCCAAAACAGAGACAGGAATGTTGGCTGAAATTTCAACCGAGTTTTGCTGCTCTTCCAAAGCCGCCTCAACGGCTTCGCGGCTCGCCAACGAATGCAGCAGCTCACTTTTCTTTTCGCTGCTCAGATTGCTGGCCCGAATAATTTTTCTCGTCTCGCCCAGTTCTCGCAGCCACTCCGCGTATCCCGGTCCAAACTGGCCCTCCAGTTGTTGCCGCAGTTTCTGCGCCAGTGACGGACTCTGCCCTGCCGTTGAAATCGCAATTTGCAAATCGCCGCGCTGCACCACCGCGGGGTAATAAAAATCGCAAATCTCCGGCACATCCACCACATTGCACAGAACCCCACGCTTCAGCGCTTCGCCATATATAAATTTGTTCAACGCAGGTGAAGCCGTAGCCACCACCGCAAGAAAAACTCCGTCCAGATCGCTCGGCGCAAACTCTCTCAATTCCAATTCAATATTTTCGGCAGCGGCCCATTGCCGCACGTTATCGCTAGCCTCAAGCGCCACCACTCGAATCGATGCGCCGGTATTAAGCAGCCCCGCAATCTTCGGTTCGCCAACCTTGCCCGCTCCCACCACTAGGCAGCGCTTGCCTTCCAACTTCATGAACATGGGAAAAAGGCTAGTCACCGATTCCTCCCACCGCCCGCGCTGCATCGCCTGCCGCCCCGTGGATTGGCAAATCCCGAGGAACCGCATCAACCACTCCACCGCTTAGAAATTCGCGAAGCTTTACATCGGAGTGTCGCGCAAAAAACTGTCGCAGATTTTCGCCCTCCACACGATCCAACAGATATCTACCCAGCAACCGCTCAATCGCCTCCGGAACCTCAGTCGCCGCGCATCGATATCCAATCGGCCGCGCCGTTGCCTGATGCAGTCCCAAAGCTCCGCCCACGCAGAAGTAGTAAGCGTCCTCGAAGCGATCGTTGACCTTAATTTTCTTGCCTTCAATTCCAATGTCCGCAATCCAATGTTGCCCACAACTGTTCGGGCATCCGGTCACGTGCAATTTCAAATCCTGATCGAAACCAGGTAATCGCTCCTCCAGCTCTTCCACCAGCCAGCGGGAAAAAGCTTTCGTCTCCGTGATTGCGAGCTTGCAAAATTCAGTTCCCGAGCACGCAACCGTGCCTCGCCAAAACGGAGACGCGGCCACCCGCAATCCAATCGCGTCAAACTCCCTCGCCAGGGCCGCCGCGTTTACGTGGGGAACATTAACCACAACCAAATTCTGCATGTTGGTCGCCCGCAATTCGCCGCCAGCGAAACGTTCCGCCAGTTCCGCCGAAGCGCGCATCTGCTCTCCCGTGATCCGCCCGCGCAACACCGTCGCTCCCACATAGCTATATCCCTGCTGCTTTTGCGGATAAATTCCTACGTGATCGCGATACACATCGTTGGGAGGTTGTTCGGCAACTGCGGGATCAAGCCGAAATCCAATTCGCCCGTGCAGTTCCTCCAGGAATCGCTCTGCGGTCCACCCATGTTTAAGAAACAAGAATTTCAATCGCGCCCGCTCCCGGTGTTCCCTCAGCACTTCGGAATCACGAAACAATTCCGCAACTCCCTTGATTACCGGCAACACCTGCTCCCACTTCACAAACGCATCCAGCCGCGCACCCAGATAAGGATCGGCGGAGAGTCCTCCAGCAACCCGCAACGAGAAGCCGACCTCCGGCACGCCTCGCACGACACGTTTAATTGCTGTGAGGCCAATATCGTTGATCTCCGGATAAGGGCACCACACGCGGCATCCTGTAATCGAAATCTTGAATTTTCGTGGCAGATTGTAGAACTCCGAATTCCCGGCAAGGAGGTGCGACGCCTCGATTACCAAAGGCGAGGCGTCGCATACTTCATCTGCGTCCACTCCAGCTACAGGACATCCCGTGACATTCCTCACAACGTCGCCACAAGCTCCCGTAGTGTTCAATCCAACTTTTCCCAAACCTTCCAGCAACTCCGGCAGCGACTCGATTGTGACCCAATGCAGTTGAATGTTCTGCCGCACCGTGAGATCGGCGATTCCGTTGGCATATCGGTCAGTCAAATCGGCCACCGTTCGCAGTTGCTGCGAGGTCAGAAATCCATTCGGAATCCTGATGCGCACCATGAACCGCTGGAGCGCCCGACCTTCGCCGTTCTTGCCGCCCATCACTCCCGCGCCGTCGCCCTGGGTATAAACGCCCCACCAGCGGAAGTAAGTTCCGATCCACTCCGGTGGAATTGAATCGAAACCCTCGCGGGCGAAGCGGCGGATATCTTCCAACCCTTCCCAGGGATTTTGCGTGCGCTTCAGCCGCTCAACTCGCTGTGCTTTCGTTTCTTTCACTGTTGTCGTCATAAGAGTGCCGGGAAAACAAAAACCCACCGCCAGATAGGTCTGGCGGTGGGTTGATTTAGGCCGATGTATTAAGAAATTTCTAGTTCAGCAGCCTCCCCGCGCCAGAGCACACTGGTGCACAACAACAACAGCAAGTGCCCATGCACATCGCGCGAAGGTTAAGACCGCAACTCATACGGTGCTCATTCTAAGTGGAACAACTCCTGCCGTCAATCAATTACTCACATCCATAAGATGAGAATTTCCATTCGACGCATCACATTTTTTTCTGCATCAGGAAATCTGTAAACGCCGCGCCAGCCACCGGGCAGGGCTGCATATTCTTGCAATCGGCTCTGAACGAATTGTTTTCAGATGGTTAGGCCGCTTTCCTGGTCGGGGACTGCGCCACTACGCCGTCTGCGACGCAGGTATATGCAATCCTCTGCAATGTTTCACTGTTTTAGGTAATATCCTCCAGAACGTTTTCACTTAAAACTTTCTGCCCGGAATCGCAAGCAAGGTGATCTCACGATGAAGCGTTTCATCCGCATATCCTTATTCGCTACCTTATTCTCCTCGCTCTTCAGTTTCTGCCAGAACGCTTCTCCAAAACCCGAGGCCCAAGATCCTTATAAGCTGACGCTTGATCACCTTCAATCGCTCACCAGCCAATCGGAATCCGATTGGCGCGTCCACTCCGACATTCCCCATCCCGAAGATCCCGCAATCAACGACGCCGGCTGGGAATCGACCGTCGTTAAGAACATCTCGGGCCCCGGCGGCAAACACCCCAGCGAACCGCATTGGATGGGAACCCACGTCTTCCGCCGCTGGATTGAAATTCCAGAGTCCATCAACGGCTACGCCACGAAAGGCTCTGAAGTAAAACTCGATCTTCGCTTCGGCAGCCCCGGAAGCCTGATGATCACCGTTTTCTCCAGCGGCGCGATCGTCTACCGCGGCAGCGATGACGACATCCAACCCGTTCTGCTCGCCGAAAATGCCCAGCCCGGACAAAAAATTCTGGTCGCCGCCCGCGTGGTCGCCGGAGACGACGTTCAATTCGAATTCCCCCACAGCGAACTCGTCATCGACCCGCCACAGAATCGTCCGAATCCCACTTTCTTGCGACTGGAAATTCTTGCCGCGCGTCCGGTCATCGCCGCCTACGAAGAAGGAAAAGCCGAACGTCAGCAGCAACTCGATGCGGCCGTCAACGCCATCGACTTCTCGCCTCTCGCCAAAGGAAATCAAACCGGCTTCGACGCGTCGCTAAGAAATTCCCACGCCAAGCTGGAAACGCTTAGACCGTGGCTCCAGCAATTCACAATTCGCGCCGTCGGCAATGCGCACATCGACATGGCATGGCTCTGGCCGTGGACGGAAACGGTCGAAGTTGTCCGCAACACATTCCAGAGCGTGCTCGACCTCATGCGCGAATATCCGGATTTCAAATTCACCATGTCGTCGGCGCGCGCCTATGAATGGATGCAGGAAAAATATCCGGACTTGTTCGCCCAAATTCAGCAGCGCGTCAAAGAAGGCCGCTGGGAAATCGTCGGTGGCATGTGGGTCGAGCCGGATCTGAACATGCCGGCCGGAGAATCCCTGGTACGCCAAATTCTGGTAGGCAAACGATATTTCCAGAAGAACTTCGGCATCGACGTGAAAATCGGATGGAACCCCGACTCCTTCGGCTACAATTGGCAGCTTCCGCAAATCTACAAAAAATCCGGCATGGATTATTTCGTCACCCAGAAGCTGCTGTGGGCCCATGAATTCACCACCTTTCCTTACAAGCTTTTCTGGTGGCAAGCTCCCGACGGCAGCCGACTTCTCACATACTTCCCTCACGACTACGCCGGAGGCATCGATGCCGAAAGCCTAGGCAGCGACCTCTCCATATGGATGCCATCGATCTACGGCAAGAAGCTCACTGACAGTCCGGAGATGATGCACCTCTACGGCGTCGGCGATCACGGCGGCGGGCCTACGCGCGTCATGCTCGATCATGCTTTGCAGCTATCCTCGCCCGATGCAGTGTTTCCCAAACTGCAATTCAGTTTTGCCAAAAGTTTCTTCGACGACCTGGACAAAAAACTCCCCAGCATGAATGTTCCCACATGGAACGGCGAACTCTATTTTCAATACCATCGCGGCGTCTTTACTACTCAGACAGAAACCAAGCGCCGAATCCGCCGCACCGAAGAGAACATGCTGAATGCCGAACAGTTCGCTTCCATCGCCACTCTCTACGGTCGCGCGTACCCGCAAGATGAAATGGAACTCGCGTGGAAAAATCTCCTCTTTGATCACTTCCACGACATTATGCCCGGCTCCGGAATCGCCGTGAATTACCTTGACGCGAAACGTAATCTAGAAGATGTCGATCGCGCCGCCAGCGAAGTGACGCATGGCGCATTGCGCGAAATCTCCGCCCACGTCAACACGCAGGCCGAAGGCGTGCCCGTGATAGTCTTCAACTCTCTTTCCTGGTCGCGCACGGAAGTCATCGAGGCTGAAGCGCAACTTCCCGCTCCTGCAACTCAAATAGAAGCCCACGATGCCGAGGGCAAACCGGCGGAGTCGCAACTTCTCTCCATCGATCCGGCAACTCATCGCGCACATTTCCTCCTCCTGACGCACACGCCCGCAGTCGGCTACCAGACCTATTTCGTTCGCGCAGCAGCGAAAGCACTGACCAATAACCTCATGCTGAAAGCTTCCGCCGACACGCTGGAGAACGAATTTGTCCGCGTAAAGATCGATCCGCAAACTGGCTGCATGACCAGCCTGTTCGACAAGCGCGGCAACACCGAAGCTCTCGCTCCATCTGAAACCGATACTGGAGGGCCGAAGAATTCCATTTGCGGTAATCTTCTGCAAACCTTCGTCGACAAACCCGAGAAGTGGGACGCGTGGAATATCGATGCCGATTTCGAAAAGCAACACTGGGATCTCGATCACGCGGATGAAGTGAAGTTAGTGGAAAGCGGCCCGCTGCGCGCCGTAATCCGCATCACCAATCACTTTCAGAACTCCACTTTCATTCGCGATGTCACGCTCTACGCAGGCATTCCTCGCGTCGATATAAAGATGCAAACGGAATGGCACGAAAAACATATTCTGCTGAAAGTCGCGTTTCCAGTGAGCGCGCACAGCGATCATGCGACGTACGAAATTCCGTATGGTTCTGTCGAACGTCCGACAACGCGTAACACACCAGCAGAGAAGGCGCAGTTCGAAGTGCCCGCGCAACGCTGGGCCGACATCTCCGACGCACAGCATGGATTCAGTCTCCTCAACGATTGCAAGTACGGATATGACGCAAAAGGCAACGTCTTACGTCTCTCGCTGCTTCGCTCCCCCGAATGGCCCGATCCTCATGCCGATGAAGGCCATCACGAATTTACCTATTCGCTTTATCCGCACGGTGGAAGTTGGCGCGACGCGTTGACGATTCGCCAGGGCTACGAACTGAATTACAAACTCTTCTCCATGCAAACATCCAAGCATGAAGGATCGCTCGCACCGCAACATTCCTTCCTGCAGATCGGCAACGACAATGTCATTTTGACTGCGCTTAAGAAAGCGGAAGACGGCAACGATCTTGTCCTGCGTTTCTACGAGTGGGCTGGTCAGGAAAAAGACATTCAGTTCACGTTTCCTGCCAATGCAGTTTCCGCATCGGAAACGAACTTGATGGAAGTTCCCATCGCTAGTCTGCCAGTGCATGACGGAACTGTTGTGGTCCACACCAAACCCTACGAGATCAAAACTGTAAAACTGCAATTCGGCGGAACGGCCTTTGCGGACGGGCACTTCTCGGGAACAAAAAAATAGCGTAAATGACGGATCAATCCACAGTGATAGGCGTTGATATCGGCGGGACGAAAGTTGCCGTCGGGATCGTAGACAGCGAAGGCAAGATCCTGACGCAGTTGCGTCATCCCATGATGGCCAACTCCACGCCGGAAGCCGCGCTGCAATCGGTGATCGCAGCCATCGATTCGATACGCGCCGTCTCGATATCCAATACCATAAGCGCGATCGGCCTTTGCGCTCCCGGTCCGCTCGATCCCATCTCCGGTGTCGTCGTCAATCCGCCGAATCTCCCGGCCTGGCGCGATTTTCCGCTGGCTACGAAAATCGCAGAAGTCTATAAGCTTCCCGTGAAACTCGATAACGACGCTAACGCGGCCGCGCTCGCCGAAACTCGTTGGGGTGCTGCTCGCGGCTATCGCTACGTTTTCTACGCGACCATCGGAACCGGAATCGGAACCGGAATCGTTTTCGACAATCGCATCTATCACGGACGCACTGGCGCGGCCGGTGAGGGCGGTCACGTCAGTATCGATTATCGCGGACCTGTATGCCATTGCGGCAAGCTTGGATGCATTGAGATCCTGGCTGCGGGACCTGCGATTGCAAGGCGCGCGCGGGAAGAGATCTCCGCAGGAAATGTTCATTCTTCCCTTCTCGATTTGGCGCAAGGCAAGCTCGATAACGTTACGAGCGAACTCGTCGGCAAGGCATATCTCGCGGGCGATATTGCGGCTCGCGAAGTCCTGCAACAAACCTCCGAGTTGCTCGCGATTTGGCTGGGGAACATCGTCGATTTGCTTGATCCTGACGTCATTGTTATGGGAGGTGGAGTTGCTGCCATGCTTCAACCTTTCTTTGCCGAGATTAAGCGCTTGCTTCCTCGTTGGTGCGTGAATCCTCGTGCTTCGGAAATCCCGTTGCTGATGGCTCATTACGGGCCTGACGCGGGAATTGCCGGCGGTGCTGCTCTGGTAGTCAGCACTTAGCAATCAGCAATCAGCATTCAGCCAAAAATGGTCTTTGTTCAGTTCTCTCTGTACATATCTGGCTGGGCTGAATGCTGAGTGCTGAGTGCTGACTGCGTTCCTCCTATCTGGTTGATTTCAAGCGATATGGCTGAAATCAGCCACCCCGAATTCCGCAACTTTTTGTGGGCTGTTGCGTTCAAATGTGTAGGTGCTTCGAGGGTAAGAGAAAGCAGCGAAGGCCTTCAGATTCGGCTCCAAAGCTCTCGGGAATGAGGGCGGCTGGGTCTCGAGAAAAAGGGGGAACTACAATGCGCTACCTTAAATATATTCTGTTGCTGGGTGTGTTGATGGCGTTTCCGTTGGTACAGTCTCAGGCGCAGGTCAGAGTGGGTGTGGGCGTGGGATTTGGCCCCGGATACGTCGGCGGGCCGCCCGCATGCGCGTATGGCTACTATGATTATGCGCCTTACGCGTGCGCGCCTTACGGATACTACGGACCGAACTGGTTCGCGAACGGCATCTTCATTGGCGCTGGTCCCTGGTATCACGGATATGGCTGGGGCCGCGGTTACTACGGACGCGGCTACTACGGACGCGCGGGTTGGGGCTACGGTCGCGGCTACAACGGCGGACGCGGCTTCTATCGTGGCGCTCCGGCAGTGCATGGAGCGGTGGGTGGAGGGTTCCACGGCGCCGCAGTTCGTGGCGGAGGCGGCTTCCACGGTGGTGGTGGATTCCATGGTGGCGGCGGGCGCAGATAAGTACGCTCTGGCGAGTTGAGGTACGAACGGCTGGCAGCCAATGCCAGCCGTTTTTATTTTTGGCTGCGCGCTCGATGGCTGTTCCATATTGAACCGATTTTCACTAGTTGATATAGGCCCCCCCTCCTCCCGGTCTATTGGAATCACCGAGTTAGCGGAAAAG
>Ga0209010_1000225_pt1 | contig 20357 bp, 20 predicted proteins | sample BlaSpr_A8_OM1_O3_FD_187985 | JGI IMG/M metagenome (GOLD analysis project Ga0209010, IMG submission 187985) | Forest soil microbial communities from Thunder Bay, Ontario, Canada - Black Spruce, Ontario site 2_A8_OM1_O3 (SPAdes) (version 2) | ecosystem: Environmental > Terrestrial > Soil > Boreal...
TCTTTCTGCACCGTGCGCCGCGTCCTGAGCGCCCCAATCGCCCAGTACACACCAAAAATAATCCAGGGCGCGATAATCATCCGATGCCAGGTCATAGGAGATGTCTGCCGGCCGAAAGAAATTCAGATCTTCCCCGCGCAAAAATTCTTTGCCTTCCGCGGCGATAAGTGTAATCCTCGCACCGGAGAAACCACACGTGTGCTTTTCAGCCACAGCCAACTTTGTCGGCAGCGGAGTCCTGGGTGCCGTCGGCGCCGTCACCCTCACCCGCGTCAAGCACCGCCGCGAACTGCTTTTCGCCGCGCTGCCTCTGCTCTTCGCCATTCATCAGTTCATCGAAGGCTTCGTCTGGCTCGGCCTGGATGGAATTCTCTCCCCCGCCGTCACGCACGACATGGGCGCGGCTTTCATGCTCTACGCCCAGGGACTGCTTCCGTTCCTGCTGCCACTCAGCGTACTGCTGTTCGAACCTGACAAGAAAAGCCGCCAGCGCATGCTCCCATTCCTCGCGCTGGGCGTGGGAACCACGCTCTATATCCTATGGGCGCTGACGGCGTTCCCCACGCAAATCTACGTTCGCGGCAACAGCATCGTCTACATCAATCAAGCCACCAACAATATGACGGTCGCGGCGCTGTATGTGATCGCCACCTGCGGCTCGCTGTTTTTCTCCGAGATCAGAATGATGGTCGTCTTCGGCGCAGCGAACTTGGCCATCATCCTCGTCGTAATGGCGTTCAAGCGCTACGCCTTCACCTCGCTGTGGTGCGCCTATGCCGCCATCGTCAGCGTCATCATTCTCGCCTACTTCTGGGCCAGCCACGAGGAGCGGCCGTTCCGCTATGCATAGCGCACCCAATGTGAACGACGACCGCGCCCGGAAACTTCTTCGCCCGTAGGAATTTCTGACGGAGGCTGCCTCTTTTCGAGGCGAATCAATATGCCAAAGAACATCGTCATCTGCTGCGACGGCACGGGAAACGAATTCAACCCGCAACGCAACTCCAACGTCGTCAAGCTCTACAGCGCTCTCGTAATCAACCAGGATCAAGTTGCCTACTACCACCCCGGCGTAGGAACTATGGGCGCGCCAACAGCCACCACCTGGCGGCAGAAGCAGTGGACGCGCATCAAGGGCTTGGCCTTCGGCGCCGGTTTGTTTGACGATATTGGCCGCGCCTACCAGTATTTAATGCAGAACTACAAAGAATATTCGGTGAACGGCCAGACCGTACACGACCGCGTCTACCTTTTCGGATTCAGCCGCGGCGCCTACACGGCGCGCGCCCTCGCCAGCCTGTTAAAAATGTTTGGTCTGCTCTATCCCGGAAATGAAGCGCAAATCCCCTACGTGCTCCGCATGTTCCAAAAACGCCACAAAGAAAATCATCGCGCCTTGCTCGACGAAGCGAAATCTTTTCAGCAAGTTTTCTCGCGCCCCTGCTTCATTCACTTCGCCGGTCTCTGGGATACCGTGAGTTCCGTAGGATGGGTCACGCAGCCGGTCGTACTGCCTTACACGGCGCGCAATCCCAACATCACCAATGTGCGCCACGCCCAGTCCATCGACGAGAGAAGAATTTTCTTCCGGCAAAATTCATTCACGCGCGTGGCTGCCGGCGACGACCTGGGCGATGGCGAGACCGTTACTACAACTCAGGATTTCAAACAGGTCTGGTTCGCCGGCGTCCACTCCGACGTCGGCGGAAGCTATCCGCCGGACAAAAGCGGTCTCTCGCAGATCACGTTGGAATGGATGCTGGTGGAAGCGGAAAGCCGAGGACTTCTGCTCAACCCCGACACCGTCAGAAGCGTTCTCTGTTACTCGAATCCCAACCTCGCGCCGAATCCCATCGCCGACCAAAACGATTCTCTGTACGGCCCTTGGTGGATCTTGGAGTACTTGCCCCACCATTCCTACAATTTCGCGACCAAGAAGAAGGATTGGTCCATCCCTCGCGGAAGCCCGCGCCTCATCGCGCCCGTGCCTCGCATTCACCAAACCGTGCGCCTGCGCTGGGACCAACGCGCCGACTACCGTCCCAAAAACATGCAGACCCTGCCGCCCCAGGAAACCGACGATCCCTGGGTGAGATTCGGCGCGCAATGATAACGGCGGCGCATCGAGTAAATCTGCGCCGCCGTTAGAAAGCTAAAAACTAAAACACAAAGACGCCGTCAGCTCTCGATCTCTTCCTCCGCCCTGCGCCAAATATCCAATCCCTGAGATCCCCGCGCCAGCACACCAAGCGTAGCCGGCTGATCAGGAATTTCCCCCGGCAAAGATTCCCCGACTTCTACAGGCCCACTTGTCTTGCCGGCGAGAATCGGTTGGTTCGGAACCGTCTCATACGCATAACCGTTGAGCACGGCTTGACTGCCTTTGACCGTCACGTGAGCCCAACCGTAGTGAGTCTGTCCGTTAATCAAGAACTTGAGGCCCAGGAAAGCGCCTCGCGTCCGCTTCCCAAATTCACAAAACTGAAAAGGTCCGGAGTACGCTGTCCCTTCCGACCCCCACAGTTCAAGCGACTTGCCCTGGAAACCCGCTCCCGCCCCAACCTTTACTCCCGGAGGCAACGCCGCGGCGCACGCGCCCCCTTTGCTGCTCTGCACGCTCCAAATTGCGTTCCCTGTTTTCGAGGGATCGATCACGAGACCTTCGTCATGGTAGCCCAGTGGCTCTCGCACCCCGCCATATTGATAGAAGTAAAAGCCAAAATCAGGAATTCCATCGTGGTTGAGATCGAAACTGACGCTCTGCTCCGCGGGAATCGTGAAATTCGCGGCCGTGTAGACGATCTTTGCCTCCGCTGACTGCGACGTGGCGATCAACCCCACTCCTGCGGCTGTGGCTGCGGCAGTGTATGCGACGAGTCGGCGATCCAGCTTGTTGGGTAAGCGAGCTTGTTGTCTTTGTGGATTTGAGCTTTGTGGGTTTGAGCTTGAGTCAAGAACCGGCCGGGTCATAAGAAATTCTCCTAATCAGAGGAAGTAAAGGCCCCAGCCGAGACTGAGGTTGAGGGAGGGTCACAATCTTGACGGAGTCAGTTTTGGTTGTCAAGCGCAAGCACTGGAGTCGCCAGCAAACTCCAGCCGCGGAGCGGCGGCATAATAAAGCCCAGGACGTAAGTCCTGGGTAGGCGCGAAATTAAGGAACAGAGTCCCGGAGGGACGGCAGAGAACCTTGCGTGAATACCTCCCGATCCAACACAATAGACACGGTATAAATTCCGCCGTTGAATCGAGCGCAATGGCTAACGAAAAAATTCTGATCCCCGCAAAAGACCTCGCGGCAAAGAACAAAACAAGTTTTCCCAACGAGAGCGCCGAATACCGCACCGCCCGCAACGCCCTGCTTGCGGAGGAGATTGAACTCCGCCGCCATATCGAGCGCGTGGCCGCCCAGCGCCGGGCCTTGCCTCCCGGGGGAAAGGTTCCAGAGAACTACGAGTTGATCGGTGAAACCGGAGGGGTGCGTCTGAGCGACATCTTCGGCGACAAGCAGACGCTGCTCGTCTACAGTGCCATGTTTGGACCGCAGCGGCAGCGCCCCTGCCCGGTTTGCACCTCGATGCTCTCCTCCTGGGATGGCGCGGCCAGAAACCTCCATCACCGTGCCGCACTCGCCGTGGTGGCGCGCTCCCCCATCGAACGCCTGATCGCTTTCAAGAAGGAGCGAGGCTGGCAGAACCTGCACCTATATTCGGATACGACAGGCGACTACACGCGCACCTACGTGAGCGCCGAAGATGCGGACGTCCCGGCTTTGAATGTATTCACGCGACGCGACGGCACAATCCGCCACTTCTGGAGCGGCGAGATGGGCCCCGAAACCGCCGACCCCGGCCAGGATCCGCGCGGCGCACCCGATATCGATCCCCTCTGGACCATCCTCGATCTCACACCCGAAGGCCGCGGCGCAGATTTCTATCCCAAGCTGGATTGACGAACGCCTCAGCCGCGAGGCGGCGGCATAATATAGCCTAGGACGTAAGTCCTGGGTAAGCCGCAAAGAGAGGAACCAAGTCCCGGCAGGGACGGCAGAGAACCTTCCGTAGCAAGATCGCGTTTCGCGATGCGGTGCAAACACCGAGCGCTAAACAACGCCGTAATGATGCACGATAGGCTTGATCCTTTGGTTACGGAGATCACGGCCATAATTGGTTGATGAAATCGGCCGTCATACGAAGCTGGAAAAGCGCGTCGCCAGGCATGAGGATCGAATGATCTCGTGGATGCGCGAAGTAGTTCCGCAACTTCCTCACTCGCTCGGAGAGGTCTTTTGCGTAATCTCCCTTCGGAAGGCCGGATGATCCCCGGACGCCAGTGATTCGTCGATCAGCGCGCAGCCGATCAGCTATATTCTTTCTCAAGTCGCGCCGGTGACTGAACCCCTTCTCCTTGATAAGCTTCTGCGTATTGGCCTGATCCAGCAAATTGCCGAGGGCGCGAATATCCTTTTCGTGACCTGTCCACGGCAACCGCTTGCGCAGGGCCATCTCAATCGCTGTAGAACAAAGAAAGCAGCCAATAACGTATAGGTCATAAGCAAACCAACTGTAGAGAAAAGTGTTTTGAATTGTCGCGAAGTAACTGCGAACATTCTCCGGCACTGACGGGTTGAGAACAACAGCCGCGATTTCTGCGTGGTGATCCGCAAGAGTGGACGGCTGCCAAGTATCGACATTGACAAAGTGAAGATTCCGCTCGTCTGGTTGCAGAACGTCGGAGAAGAGTTTCAGGTTTTCCATACAGCGTAGTCTAAGGACAAATGTCGTGCTACGCTGGCGGGTACTACTCATTTCCCAAAACAGAATTCCTCCACTCCACAGGCTACATTTCCATTGACCCTGCGTCCTTAACCCTGCGATCCTAACCCTATCTCTTTGAAAACTAAATAGCATGCCTATAACTCCCGTAAATAGAAGAATTTGCGGAGAAAATGCGCGAATTAGACGGGATTCCGTCATCGCAAGCGACCTAAGTGCTTACCCACCAAGAATTTACCGACATCTCCTTTGCTTAGAAGAATTTACGGTCGCCCCTCAGATCGCTTCGGCGCAACCCCAATGAAATGAATAATTTACCCAAAACTATTTTTCGTTTTTCGATCTGATCGCAAGGGATGAGCGGAAGCATCAGACGGTAGGAGTGAAGGCTGGCTAGAAGCTAGCAGCTAGAAGCTAGTAGCTGATCGTCTCCTGCATCCACCCCGGAGTCTCAACCGCAGCCGAAGCAGTCAGATCCATGACCAGCTTCTCCAGCACCATCCTCTTGCTCACAGGATTCGACCGCAGCGCAAGATCGGCCTTGGCGACGAGGCGAATCGCGCGGGTCAGTTCGCGGCGGGATTTGTAGCGGCGAGCTTGCTTGATGATGTCGTCGGCGGCAAACGGAGGCACGCGAAAGCCCTGCCACAACGCCGCCCACAACATGCGCTGGTCGCGCACGTTGCGTTCGAGAATCACCAGCATCTGGCGAAAGGTTTTCGCCAGCATGTAGATGTGGCCAATGGCCGCCTCTTCGCCATCGCCCGAGAGCAGCATGGCGTCAAGCACTTCCAGCGCGCGCACCCGCTCCTTCGCCGAGATGGCGTCGGTGAGTTCATAGAGCGAGCGCTGCTTGGCCGCCAGCACCATGGTCTCCACGTCGCCCAGCGTGATGCGATTCTTGGCGCCGACATACAGCATCAGCTTCTCCAGTTCGTTGGAGATCATCATCATGTCGCCGCCGAGAGCATCGACCAGTTCGCGCGCGCCATCGGGTTCGATCTTCACCGGCTCGCTGCGGCTGGCGCAGTACTCGCCGATCCAGCGCACCGCCTCACCTTCCTCGACGCGCGCCAGTTCGACGATGCCGCAGTACTGGCCCATCGTTTCGCGGATGCGCTGGTAGCGATCCTTATCCTGCATCTCCATTTTGCGCACGTCGGCCGGAATGCTGATGTGATCGGCCACGAAGACGATGAGCGCATCGGGATTCGGGTTCTTGCAGTAGCCCTCGATGGCCGCAAGTTTTTCATCGTTCGATCCGCGGCCAAAAAGATTCTTAACGCCCCGCACGAAGAAGACCTGGAACGGCGCCATCAGCGAAGGCGTGCGCGCGCGATCGAGAACTTCGGCGACATCGTTATCGGCGAGATCGAACTCGAAGAGACTGAAGTCGCGCAGGTCGGCCGGGACCAGATGTTCGAGAATCGCATCGCGGAAACGCTTGCGAAAAAAAGCTTCGTCGCCCACGAACACGTAAGCCGCGCGCAGGTTGCGCGAGGTGATTTCGCTGACAAAGCGTTCGGCCTGGGCGAAAGCGCGCATGAAATGGTCGTTAGTCGTTGGCGAAAAGCCCATTCTACCTGCGTCGTTTGCCGTTTGTCGTCCGCAGGTGGCGAAAGGCTAAACGGCCAAGAGCTAACGACCCAACGACTAATGGCCAACGACGGTTTAGAAGCCCTCCAGGATGTTGGAGACCAGGGTGCGGGCAAAATCCTGCGAGAGGCGGCGGAAGGCCGGCGAGTCTTCTTCGAAAAAGCTGTTCAAGTCCTGCGAGACTTCGTACTGTTCACGAAAAAGGTACGACGGATTTTGATAGAGAACTTTTCCCTGCCGGTCGGTGAGCGCAACTCTCATGCTGACCACAACGAGGACGCTGGCAGCCTGCCCGGTGGCCGTGTTGTAAGTGAGCGGCGAGGCGGAGGTCGAGAGCACGGTGCCACGCAGCGTGGCGTCAGCGGCGTCGCTGGCATCGTTGAGCAGGTGGTAGTGCGTGCGCGTGGTGAACTCGCGCACCACCGAGGCGGTCAGCATTTGCTCGATGTGGTAGGTGTTGGTTTCGTTCTTGAACGAAGGGACCGCGATGGTCTTGACGTTTTCGGGAAACTGCATCGAGTGGCCGGCTGTGTGGTAGCCGCAGGAGGTGGCGATGACGAGCGGCAGCACAAGCAAAAGCAGATTCCTCACCCGGCCTTTGGCCGTGTTCGGAATGACAATGGTTGTAGTTGTGTCAGCAACTTCTGCTGCGACGGCACAGCCGATCATTAATCGGCTAATCATTGATCGGACGATCACTGAATTTTTCCCAAGGGGCGCGTGGCTGTCATGCTTTCGGCGCATTCCACTGCGCCGATGGCGCTGATGCGCAGATTGTCGATGGCGGCCCACAGCCAGAAGCCGTTGGGTTGGGCGGGATCTTGTTTTACCGACAACAGAACGTCCGGCTGTCCCGCGGCGCTCACGTTGCTGGGAGCATCTTCTTCGGCATTTGGAATCGCGACGTGATCGCCGGTGAGCGCGTCGCGCAACGCAGAAGGGTCGACGGCATGCGCCATCTCCAGCGAAAGAGCAAGCGCGTAGCCGTGGAAGATTGGGGCTTGCGCCAGCAGCAAAGAAAGATTTGGTGAATCGCTGCCTGCGATTTTCTGATAATGGCGCAGGATGCGCGCTTCAATCGAATCCAGCGACGGCTGCGTCTTTTGCCCGTACCGGGCGATCATGTTGAAGGCGACCTGCGCGTCATAAATATCTTTGGGAAGCGGCTGGAACGAAAGCAGGTTGACGGTTTGCTGGTGCAACTCGTCCATGCCTTTTTGGCCGCGCTCGGAAGCGGGTTCAAAAACTGTAGCCACGGCGCGGCGCACCGCTCCGGCCTTTCGTGCGCGCAGCAACAGCAGAGCCAGCGCGACGGACGCGGGATGCGCGGTGATGCAGGGGCCCGGTTGCAATTCGAGCGGCAGGACCTGACCGCGTTCACGCTCCAACCACAGCGAGCGAACTGTGGCTCCCGGCTCATCTTCTAACGCCGCGGAAAGATCGATGATGGCGCTGCCCGCGTCGCGGGCGCGCTTCCAACTCTGGCGGGTGCTGCTGGCATCGGAGGCAAAGAAGGTAAAATCGACGTTCTCGAACAGTTCAGTGCGCACAGCCTGGATAAAACTGATCTCATCGCCCATGGCTTCGAGTTGGCCGAGCGATTCGTCATCGTCGAGCAGGCGGACATCGACGGCTGGAAAGTTACGCTCGTTGAGCATCTCGGCAACCTCTTTGCCTTTCAATGACGCGGCGCCGACGATGGCCGCACGATACAAATTGCCGCGAACGGCGGTGAGGGCTGAAGCGGGTTTAGGTGGCGTGCTCATGAGGTCTGCGAAACCTCCTTGTAAGGTGGTGGCGGCGCAGTGGGACGGCGCCGAAAAATCCACTGCAAGCGCCAGAAGACTCCGGAAAACATATAAAGCAACGCGATGATGAAGAGCACTGGACGGGAGAAATAAAAAATTCCGGCGAGCAACACAGCGAGAAACATGATCAGCCGGAAGGGGTGGCGCGAGCCGAAATCGATGTCCTTAAAACTATAGAAGCGCCAGGTGCTCACCATGAGATAGCCGACAGCGGCGACCATAGCCAGCCAGGTAAGAGCGGTGTACCAGGAAGCGATAGGATCACCGGCCTCGAAGTGTACGACTGCGGCGATGACTCCTGCACCCGCGGGAATCGGCATGCCGACGAAATATTTCTTTCCCGGACGGCCGGGGTTAGACGGTTGAGGATTGGAAGTAATGTTGAAGCGCGCGAGGCGGCTAGCTCCGGCAATCAGGAACAGGAAGCAGGCAATGGCTCCCAACTGAGTCAGCTTGATGTGCCACTCCAGCCACTCGGTCAGCGCAACCGAAGGCATGAGATGAAATCCCCAGGTGAAAGCGAGTATTGCGGGCGCCACACCGAAAGTGATGACATCGGCGAGCGAGTCGAGTTCCTTGCCAAAATCGCTGCTGGTGCCGGTCATGCGCGCAATGCGGCCGTCGAGTCCGTCGAAGAGTACGGCGAAACCGATGGCTTCGGCGGCGTAGTCGAGACGCCGGTAATCGGTGGCCGTGGCCTGCATCACTTGCAGGATGGCCCAAAATCCGGCAGCCATATTTCCCGTGGTAAATAGCGACGGGAGAATATACATGCCCTTGCTCAGGCGGCGACGGCGCGGATTGGGGGCGGTATCCATCAGTTGGCACCCTCACCGCGCGACGAGTTTGCGGTTGCGGCTAGTTCCGCTTGAGCGGGCAATAGAGCAAGCACTGTGGCGCCGCCCTGCACGCGATCTCCGACCTTCACATTTAGTTTTGCGTTGGAGTCGAACATCACGTCCACGCGGGAGCCGAACTTGATCAGGCCAATGCGCTGACCGCGGGCCACGCGATCTCCAACTTTCGGATTGAACACGATGCGCCGCGCCAACAAGCCCGCAATTTGCTTGAAGACAACCGTCTGCCCTTCGCCTTCGATCGTAACCGTATTCTGCTCGTTTTGTTCGGCGCTGAGGGGGCTGCGAGCGTCGAGAAACTTTCCTTTCTGATAGCGAACGTCGCGAATGGTCCCGCCGATCGGCGAGCGGTTGACGTGCACATCGAAGACACTAAGAAAAATGCTCATGCGGACGCGGGTGCCAATTCCGACGGTCACTATGGAAACATCAGTTACTTTGCCATCGCCGGGAGAAACGACCGCTCCCGGCTGCTGCGGAATGGCGCGCTCGGGATCGCGGAAAAACCAAAGGAAAAAGACGGCCAGCAGAAAAGGAACGACGGCCAAGACGGGATACGTCAGCCAGCCGATGAGCAGGGCGGCGGCAATCAGTGGTGCGGCGTAGAAGTAGCCATCACGAACCATTGGAGATTTCAATTATAGAGCAGGTGCGTGTATGCGCGGGTTAAGTGACGATCAGTCCTCCTGCGTCTACAACCGCAGATATCGGACTTGACTGTGTACAGCAATTTCTAGTCGCGTAGACGGGGAGCGAACCGAAGTAGATTTGAGCGCGAGAGGGAAAGAGACGCTTCGGGACCTCAAACAGGAAAGAAAATTTTGCTGGCGGCGCGCGGGGTAGGTAATTCCCTCGGCGGCTAAACCGCCACGGCACCGCCGAGAGACTTGGTTAGGCTACGTGCACTCCATACTGTTGCCGGAACTGGCGCTCGATGGATTCCATTTGGTCCTTGAGGCGCAGTTTCAGCTTTTTAAGCCGGGTTTCTTCCAGCTTTTCGTCTTCACTTAAATAACGTTTTTGGGTGAGAGAATCAAGACGTTTAGCGTACTGCGTGTGCTCATCAGCCAATCTGCGGAACTCCTCGTGATTGGTCATGAGCTGGTCTCTCTGAGTCAGCATCCAGCAGACCTCCGAAACGGCATTATGCGCTCAAGTTAACACAGTGTGAATATGGGTTCAATGCCTAAAAGTAGTGCAGGGGTCTCAGGGTGAGAAATAGCTTAGAGGAGGCGGCGATAGAGGATGGCGTCTTCGGGAGGAGTTTGATAGTAGCCTTCGCGCAAGCCGGATTTTGCGAAGCCCAGCTTTTCGTAGAGCGCCTGGGCTAGCTGATTGGATTCGCGGACCTCGAGAAATATCGAATGGCTATTGTTTTCGCGGGCGCGGCGGAAGAGATCCTGGATTAGCAAGGTTGCGAGACCACGTCTGCGGGCGGTGGCGGCAACGGCGATGTTTTCCAGTTCCCACTCGCGATCGATGCGGTGGGCGACGAGGAAAGCGAGGAGAGCCGGTTGCGTTTGCGGGGGGCTGGCGGAAGGTTCGTTGGAAGTTTTTTCGACAAGCAGCGCGATCCGGTGCGAGATGGATCCGAATACTTCATTTCGGAGAAGGTTGCGATATTGAGGCTCGGTCCAGTGGGCGGCGGTGGGGCAGAGTTGTTCGAGGGCTAGGATGGCGGGAATATCGGCGGGAGTGGCGAGGCGAGGGTTCAAGTGGGCGGTGATCAGTGGCTAGTGGCCTGTATTTTCTTTCATCTTGTGCAGGATTTCCGCGTCGGAACGGCGGATGTAGTTGGCTTCGAGATTTTCTGGTGTGACGATTTTTCCAGCTTGGATTTTGCGCCAGCCGAGGGCGGCGATTGAACCGGCGTGGAGAACGTCAACGAGGGTGACGGGGATGGCAGCGGCGTTCATGGTTTCTGCGAGGGTCGGATCCGAGGTGACGATGGATGCGCCTGGGGCTGATTGCTGCGCGATCACTAAGAGTTCGTCTTTGGTCTGCACTTGTTCGTGGATCAGGGTCGCGGTGTCGCCGGCGATTTCGTATTCTCCGGCGTAAACATCTCCGCGGCCGGCGTCGAGTGTGGCGATCACGCGGCCTTGTATTCCTCCGGCCAGGGCCAGGGATTCGAGCAAGGAGACTGCTGCTATGGGCTTGGCCAACACTTCGGCCAAGGCTTTGATGGCGGCGAGTCCGACGCGCAGTCCGGTGAAGGAACCTGGGCCTGAGGCGACGACGAAGGCCTTGATGTCGTTTTTTGTGGCTTTATGTTTAGTAAGGAGCGCGGCGATTTGTGGGATCAGTTGCTCGGAAAAGTTTCCGCGATCGAGGAAAGCGACTTCGATGACTTCGCAGGGGCCTGAGGCGTCAGCGCGCGCGAGAGCGATACTGCCGTGCCTGCCCGAAGTTTCGGCGGAGAGAAGAAGCATGAGTACTTACTTTTCGACTCCGGCTTTGTTTGATGCCTCGTTTGAACTTGGGTTCGACGCGATCTCTTCGATGAGCGTGTAGGGATCGCGCTGGTGCGTGGCGACCTCGGCCGCCAAGCGTTCGAGATTGCGGTTGGCCATTTGCGCGCGCGCTTTTTCCAGCATCGTGTCGCGGAGCATTTCCACTAGGCGCGCCCGCCAGTGCTCGACGCTTTTTTGATGGGCGCGGTTATCCTTTTGCAGATACGACTCGTAGTTGGCGATCGCGGTATCTAGTTCCTCTACGCCTGCGCCTTCGCTAGCAACCATTTTGACAATGGGAGGCGTCCAGCCATCGTGGCGCGTGGCCAGCGATTGCAGGGTGCGAATCTCGCGCTCCACGCGGTCGGCGCCGTCGCGGTCGCTTTTGTTGACGACGAAGATGTCGGCGATTTCCATTATGCCGGCCTTGATGGTTTGTACGTCGTCGCCCATGCCGGGGACGAGAATGACGACGGTGACATCGGCGAGGCGGACGATATCGACTTCGTCCTGGCCGACGCCGACGGTCTCGATCAGAATTATGTCGCGACCCGATGCATCGAGAACCGTGGCGACATCGGCGGTGGTGCGGGCCAGGCCGCCAAGCGATCCGCGGGTGGCCATGCTGCGAATGTAGATGCCGGGATCCGAGAAATGTTCCTGCATGCGGATGCGGTCGCCGAGAATCGCGCCGCCGGTGTAAGGGCTGGTAGGGTCGACAGCGATGATGCCGACGGTGTAGCCGGCTTCGCGATGGAGGCGCGCGAGTTTATCGACGAGCGTGCTCTTGCCCGCTCCCGGAGGGCCAGTGAGGCCAATGACGCGGGCTTTGCCGGTATGCGGGAAGAGTGCTTTCAGCAGATCAGACCAACCGGGGGAGCGGTTTTCGACGAAGGAGATAGCGCGGGCAAGGGCACGGAGGTCGCCGGAGTGGAGCGCTTCAATCCAGGCTGGCAGGTTGGGATTCAAGGTGCCAGTGTAAAACAGGAAGACTGCAAAGGCACAATTGAAGGAACATTAGAACTAGAATTGGAAAATCCGAGAGGAAATGCTATGCCTCTATTCCAAGCTCAGTTAAACCCATTGAAGTGCGTCGGAATCGATCTAAATCCCGGTGCAGTTCCGCCCTCGGAAGCGCAACTGCTGGACTGGCTGTTTGCGCCAGAGGGCAATCGGGGCTCCGAGGCATTTGTAACTCGCTATCGCGAGGTCGATTGCGACGATACCCTGTTTCTTGCGCCGGATGAGAAGAACCTCCTTCAAAAACTGGGTCTGGCCCCTGCGGCACGCGAAAGGCAGCTACGCGCTCGGGAATTATCTCGGCTGCATTGCATTGTGCGGCATGGTCGGCGAGATGGTCGCGCTCTTGCTCTGGGATATTTCTAAATTACGCCTCAAGGAAAAACCGTGGGACGAAAAGGCGCAGACGGCGATATTGGGATCAACATTCGAAAAACTCGGCCAGGCTCGTCGCATAAAGGTGCTCTGCGCAGTGGGTGTCGTAAAGAGTGAGTCTGTTGTCGTCTTTGACGGGTTGCGTAATATCCGCAACAAATACCTTCACTTCCTCTCCCAGTCCCACGAATTGGCGGCCAGCAATGCGAAACAGGCTTACCAACACGCATCGAAGCTGGTTGAGATCGTTCTTGGAGTGCGTATCGAAGGAGGGGCGGTCGTATTGCGTCCAGATCTCGAGACCTATCTCATTGAACGTGGAATCATCGAAGCTGCACCAGAAAAACAAGGGTGATTTGCAAGCATAGGTCTCGCGGGTACCCGCAGCAAGCCGTGCGCGGCTTGCGTAGCTACTCCGCGGCCCGCCGTTAGACACTCTAGCTACCCTGTTCGCTGTCATCTTGCTGCGGCTTTTCAGCCCACGGAATATCCTCATCCGGCCAGTTCGTCTGGGCGAGTTGCAGCGCTGCGAATTCTCCCCACGCCCTATCTTCTTCGATCTCTTCGTCCGTTAAAGAGTCGTAGTAGCGCGTAATCGAATCCGAGATTTCCTTCATTCTCTTTCCCTCGTCCGTCATGCTTCACTCTTTCAGCAACTGCCGGGCGATTACCAAACGCTGGATTTCGCTGGTGCCTTCGCCGATGGTGCAGAGTTTTACGTCGCGGTAAAACTTTTCCGCGGGATAGTCTTTGATAAAGCCGTAGCCGCCGTGGATTTGCACGCCTTCGTTGGCGCATCTGACGGCGACTTCGCTGGCGTAGAGCTTGGCCATCGACGATTCCTGCGTAGTCTTCATGCCGGCGTCTTTCATCGACGCGGCGCGCATGGTGAGCAGCATGGCGGCGTCGATTTCCGTGGCCATGTCGGCCAGCTTCCACTGGATGGCCTGGAATTCTCCGATGGCTTTGCCAAACTGCTTGCGCTCTTTGGCATATTTGAGCGCGGCTTCGTATGCGCCTTCGGCCATGCCCAGCGACAACGCCGCAATCGAGATGCGGCCGCCATCGAGCACGCGCATGGCGTCGACGAATCCCTGGCCTTCTGCGCCCAGCAGATTTTCTGCGGGGATCACGCAATCTTGGAAGATCAATTCGGCGGTGTCACTGGCGCGCAGGCCTAGCTTGTTTTCTTTTTTGCCGGGGCGAAATCCCTTGGTGTCTTTTTCTACGACGAATGCGGAGAGACCGTGTGTGCGGGCTGAACGGTCCGTCACTGCGATTACGACGACGACATCGGCGTAGTGGCCGTTGGTGCAAAATGTCTTGGTGCCGTTGAGCACCCAGTTGCCGCCCTTGCGCACCGCGGTCATGCGGGCGCTGCCCGCGTCGGAGCCGGAAGAAGGTTCGGTCAGGCCCCAGGCGCCGATGAACTCGCCGGTGGCCAGTTTGCTGATGTATTTCTTTTTTTGCGTTTCGTTGCCGGCGAGGAAAATGTGATTCGAGCAAAGTGAAGTATGCGCGGCCACGATGATGCCGACCGAGCCATCGACGCGGGAGAGTTCTTCGATGGCGGTGACGTACTCGACGTACCCCATGCCCGCGCCCCCGTATTCGGCGGGAAAGATGGCGCCCAAAAATCCGAGTTTGCCCAGTTCTTTGATGGTGGCCAGAGGAAACTCGCTGGCCTCATCCCATTTCATGACGTTAGGAAGGATTTCGCGCTGCGCGAATTCGCGCACACTTTTCTTGAGATGAAGCTGTTCTTCGTTGAGCTGAAAATCCACGGCGCCTCCACGGGCGAATCTTGATTAGAACATAGAGAGTGACGGGGCAAAAGTTACCCCCAGAGGCTGGAGTGTGATTCGTGAATGGAGGCTTGTTTATTGAGGATTTCGCGAGTTTGGATGCGCTGCCCGACCGACCGGATGGTTGGAGGAAAATGCCGAATGCGCATCGAGACTCGCCTAACGAACAGCCTCGACTGGGGAAAGAAAGCGCTGGAAGACTTCATTGGAGAGCAGACGACCGCGCGGGGTAAGACAAATCCGGTGGTCCACAGTTTCCATAAGGCCGCTCTCGATCATTTCGGCGACCGCCGGACGGTGGCGATCAACGGCCTCCGCTCCGAATTCCGTTGTCACGTCCTCCAACGAAATGCCGCGCGTCAGGCGCAATCCGAGAAAGAATGCTTCTTCGACCGCAGTTTCGCGGCTAACCTCGGTTAGCTCCATTAGCGCTCGGGCGATATATTTTTCCAATAAATCTGCATTAGCAAAGCGGACGGCTTCGATCCCGCAGCGGCTAAAGCCCTGTTCCGTTTCTTGGTCTGCATCGGCACGACTGAAGTCGTGCCCTTCCCAATTCATCTTCCGCTCAGGTCTCCCCTTAAGCATCGAATGGGCATCAACGCCGAAACCGAGATAGGGCTGGCGCGTCCAGTATTTCAGATTGTGGCGGGACTCGAACCCCAGGCGCGCGAAGTTGGAGATTTCATACTGCGCGATTCCGGCGGAGTTTAGTTTTTCGCAGGCTTCAGTGTAAAAATCCGCGGTCGCGTCTTCGTCGGGCACGAAGTGCGCATGATAGCGCGTGCCGCCGGCGATGAGTTCACTGCCCAATCGGGAGTCTCCGTCGATTTCGAGCATGTAGACGCTAACGTGAGGTGCGCCCGTCGCGATCGTCTCATCCACTGAAACCCGCCAGCTTTCCGCCGTCTGATGCGGCAGGCCGGCGATCAGATCAATATTGATATTCGCGATTCCCGAAGCCCGCAACCGCGCAATCTCTTGGACTACCGTTGCGCGCTTGTGCAGACGGCCGACCGCTGCGGCCTCGCCATCAATGAACGATTGCACACCCAAGCTCACGCGATTGACGCCGCAGCGCAGCAGAGTATCGATCATCTCCGGCGTCAAGGTGCCGGGAGCGCACTCAACTGTGACTTCCGCATCGGGCAACACGGAAAACTGCTCGCGCACCGCGGTGAAGATGCGCTGCAATTGCGCGGACTCCAGCAACGTGGGAGTACCGCCGCCCAGGTACATGGAGTCCACTTCGGGCTCGAACTGGCCGCCCATCGCGCTCGCGGTCTCTGGGACGGCGGCAATGTCGGCGCATACTCGATCCACGTAACTTTCAAATACTTTCCGCGAGAATACGTCCGAGGCAAAATTGCAGTAGCTGCACTTGGTGCGGCAGAACGGAACCGAGATGTAAATGCCGAGAGGCATGCTCGATCCATTATCCCATCTGAGCTTATTCCCTCATGCTGCGGCAAAGCTTTTTGCACAGTCAGCGCGTCGGCGGCCATCTATTCTTGGGTAGACGCTTGGGGTAACCTGTTAAAGATCCCCAGGTTCTGTCGCCGCGGTTTTAGATGGCTCAAGAAGAAGAGATATTAGGCAAAGCGTATGACAGCCGGCTGATGCGGCGGCTGCTGAGCTACCTGCGGCCCTACCGCTGGCAGGTGGCGATTGCGCTGGTGTCAATTCTGCTGAAGTCGTTTGCCGACGTGCTGGGCCCCTACCTCACTAAAGTCGCTATCGATCGATATCTCGCTCCGACGAAAGCCGGAGCCTCCGGATTGTGGAGCTGGCTCAGCCCGAGGCCTCTGACGGGCATCGCGCAGATTGCGGCGATCTATGTGGGCTTGCTGCTGGCCACGTTCGTCTTCGAGTTTCTACAGACTTATTACATGCAGTGGACGGGGCAGAAGGTGATGTTCGATCTGCGCAGCCAGATTTTCCGGCACCTGCAACGACTGCACATCGCCTTCTACGACAAGAATCCGGTGGGGCGACTGGTCACGCGAGTTACGACGGACGTGGATGCCTTGAACGAAATGTTCACCTCGGGGGTGGTTTCGATTTTCGAGGATGTGTTTGTGCTGGTGGGAATCGTGGGCATCATGCTGTGCATGAACTGGAAGCTGGCGATCATTACGTTTGCCGTGATTCCGCTGATTGTTTTTGCCACCAAGATTTTTCGCGACAAGGTTCGTGACTCGTATCGGCGCATACGCACGGCCATCGCGCGCATCAACTCTTACTTGCAGGAGCACGTCAGCGGCATGGTAGTGCTGCAACTTTTCAACCGCGAGAGCAAGGCCTACCAGCGCTTTTCCGAGATCAACCGCAGCCACATGGACGCCTACAAAGACGCCATCCTGGCTTATGCGCTCTATTACCCGGTGGTGGAAATCTTTTCTTCGATTGCGATTGCATCGGTCATCTGGTTTGGCGGCAACGACGTGATGCGCAGGCTGACGGTGAGCACCTTTGCGCTGGAGCGCAGCTCGCAGACGCTTTTCAGCTTCAAGGTGATTACGGCCACTGCGTCGCTGGGCGTGCTAGTGGCATTCATCTCTTATTGCCAGCGATTCTTCCGGCCCATTCAGGATTTCAGCGAGAAGTTCAACATTCTGCAATCCGCAATGGCGGCCAGCGAACGCATTTTCAAGCTGCTCGACACTCCGGTGGACGTGGTGAGCCCGGCGGTCGTGCAGAAACCCGACGGTCCGGGCCGGATTGAGTTCGATCATGTGTGGTTTAGCTATCGAGATCTGGCCGATGACGCTGACCCGGACTGGGTGCTACGCGATGTCAGCTTTGCCATCGAGCCCGGAGAAACTGCAGCCATCGTAGGCCATACGGGCGCGGGCAAGACGACGCTGATTTCTCTGCTGCTGCGATTTTATGACGTGCAAAAAGGAGCGGTGAGGATTGATGGCGTCGATGTGCGTGATATGGATTTGATCGACCTGCGCAGCCGATTCGGGGTTGTCTTGCAGGATCCGTTCCTGTTTACGGGAACGGTAGGAGGCAATATTCGCTTGGGCACGCAGCGCATTCAGGACAGCGATGTCGAAAGGGCGGCGGAGGACGTCAATCTGGCGGACTTCATTCGCGCGCTGCCTAATGGCTTTAATGAAGAAGTGCGCGAGCGGGGATCGACGCTTTCGACCGGGCAGAAGCAGCTTATCTCCTTCGCCCGGGCTTTGGCGCACCAACCTCGGATTCTGATTCTCGATGAAGCTACATCGAGCGTGGACACGGAAACCGAATTTCGCGTGCGCGATGCGTTGAGCAGGATGATGGAAGGGCGAACGTCGCTGATTATCGCGCACCGGCTCTCGACGGTGCAGCGCGCCAACAAAATCATCGTCATGCACAAGGGCCAGGTCCGTGAAATGGGGACGCACCAGCAACTTTTGGCGGAACGCGGGATTTATTTCAAACTGTACCAACTCCAATACAAAGATCAGGAGATTGCGGCGGGCAATGGCGACTCGCAAATCGCGAGCCGCGAGTCTACGGTTAGCGCCGACGATTGAGAGGGATCGGGGTCTTCAAGCCGATTTGGTTTCAAGCCCACTGAGTTTTCCACAGGGTCAGTCGAATCTCTTCAAATGTCTGAGGGCGTCACCCATTGGGGTTAACGAGGCGCGCAGTCTCGCCATTCGATTGAAGGGTTAGGGTTTAAGGACGCTTAGTAGTTTTGGGCTAATACACTTGGGGACTTGTGGTGGACAAGATAAACGCTACAGTAAGGATGCACGAAAAGCCGGGCCACCCTCCCCATCCTGGCATCGTCAACTCCAAGGAGGAAAAGAAATGCGTCGAATCGCGTTACTTGTGGCTTGTACACTGGCTCTGGCCCTCTGCGCCGGGACTGCCTTCGGTCAAGCCGATACGCTCAAGGTGGACTATTTCGCCAACGCCAATACCTCTGGCGCTCCGGACGGAACAGTTCGCATCGATAACCCGGGCACGGCTGCTGGCAACGTTTGCGCCAGCATCTACGTGTTCGATCCCGAGCAAGAACTGAGCGAGTGCTGCAGCTGCTTGCTTACTCCCGACGGTCTCCGGACCCTCTCGGTCAACACCGACCTGACCAGCAACCCGCTGACCGGCGTCGTCCTGAGCACCGGCCTGATCAAGTTCGTCTCCACGATCCCTGTGGCGGGCGCTTGCCCACTGCCGACGACCGTAAAGCCTGAAGCGGCGCTGCGCGCTTGGGTTACCCACATCCAGAACAGCACCTTCGCTGAAACCGAGACTGGCTCGATCGATGCCACGCTCAGCACCGGCGAAATCAGCGCTCTGGCCCGTGAATGCACGGCGATCAAGCTCGCCGGCAGCGGCCATGGCGTCTGCACCTGCGGTACCGGCGACTAGTCGGAAGTAGGGTTCTGTAACAAAGACCGAAGCGCGAGATAGCGAACGCCATGGGGCGGCTATCTCGCGCTTTACTTTTGGTGGAAATGTCAGCGGTAAATATCGCGGTGGAATGGTGACCCCGGAGGGAGTCGAACCCCCAACCCTCAGATCCGAAGTCTGATGCTCTATCCAGTTGAGCTACGGGGCCATTCAGAGTAAAACTACGCCTGCGCAAGCCCGTCCGGGCGTGGCCCGTGACCTGCGTTGTCGATTCTACACCTAGGAGCCTGCGGCTTGCATAAGTAAGCGCCGGCATCCTGCCGGCGACCCTTGTGGGTTCTCTCGAAGCGACCCGGCCGCTCGCCGCCGGGACGGCGGCGTTACTTTTGCTTCCCCACCGATCCGTCAACACACTGGCTGGCCTTACAATGCTCTCTTGCGGATACTGATCTCAGCCGGCGAAGCTTCCGGTGAAATGTATGGGGCGCAGTTGATCGCGGCCCTGAAACGAACGGCTGCCGGGCCGCTGGAGTTCTTTGGTGTGGGTGGAGATCGCATGCGCCGCGCCGGATGCGACACGGTCATCGATGCCAAAGACCTCTCGGTTGTCGGCATCACGGAAATTCTCAGCCACCTGCCCAAAATTTATAGGCTGTTTCGGCGCCTCATTCAAGAAGCGGATAAACGCAAGCCGGACCTCGCCATCGTCATCGATTCTCCAGCTTTTAACTGGCGCGTGGCCCGCGAGATGAAAAAACGCGGCATTCCGACCGTGTATTACGTAGCGCCGCAATTCTGGGCGTGGCGGCAGGGGCGGGTGCGGCTGCTGCGTGACTACATCGACAAGGCGCTGGTAATCTTTCCATTTGAGGAGCAGTTCTATCGCGAGCGGGGAGTCGACGCGACGTTTATCGGTCATCCTCTGTCCGCATTGCCCCCGCCTACCATCCGCCGCGAAGAATATGCCGCACAGTTTCATCTCGACTCCGGCAAGCAGTGGATCACGCTCATGCCTGGCAGCCGGGTTAAAGAAGTGCGCATGAATTTGCCCACGATTCTCGAAGCGGCGGCGCAACTGGGCGATGCGTACGAATTCCTGCTTCCGCTTGCTCCCACGCTTGATCGAGCGTTCCTTCAGGCGCTGCTTCAAGGAATGACTGGCGTGGCAAGAATCTCCCTGGTGACTGACGCTCTGCCGGCGCTGCATCACTCGCGCGCGGGGATCATCGCCAGCGGCACCGCTACCGTTGAAGCAGCCATGATAGGCACGCCGTTCGTGATGGTCTACCGGGTCAGCCCGCTGACTTATTGGCTGGGG
>Ga0209010_1000226_pt1 | contig 20310 bp, 18 predicted proteins | sample BlaSpr_A8_OM1_O3_FD_187985 | JGI IMG/M metagenome (GOLD analysis project Ga0209010, IMG submission 187985) | Forest soil microbial communities from Thunder Bay, Ontario, Canada - Black Spruce, Ontario site 2_A8_OM1_O3 (SPAdes) (version 2) | ecosystem: Environmental > Terrestrial > Soil > Boreal...
ATTTTGTGACTTCCGCCACGCCAACATACTTGTCGGCTCCGCCATAATAAAGCAGATACCGTTGATTCCAGCGCACCAAGCCTTCCACGAAAACTACATTGGGAACCTGCCCGACTTTTTCCCAATCCTTCTGGGGTGAGAATACTGGCGTGTCGGTCCGCGAGATAAGTTTTGCCGGATCGTTGCGATCAAACACGGCAACGCCGGCACGATACACCAGTTTATCGTCGGCCCCGTTGTAGATCAGAACAATGCCGTGATCGGTCAGAACAGGCGGCGGTCCCGGTTCTACGACGCGAGAATCGAACTGCCCGTCCCGCGCGGGCAGCACTGGTTGTGCCGTGGCTTCGGTCCAGTGAAGCAGATCGCTGGACGAAGCCAATCCCATTTGGTCTTTATTGTCGACGGTCGTGCCCAGAAAATACATCCAATATTTGCCATTAATTTTTCCCGGCACGATGGCGCCTGATTTCGTCCAGCGCACATTCCATCGTCCTTTGTAGGCGGGAAGGATGATGCCTTTGCGATCCCAGTGAATCAAGTCTTTCGAAGTCGCCAGGCAAAGTTGCGCGTCTTTCTTGTTGTAACCGGTGTAGGTCAGGTAGTACGTGCCCTCAATCAGAACCAGCCGCGGATCTTCAACGCCGCCGTCTTTTTCGTAGGGCTCGGAGGGAACGAGAACGGGATCGGCGCGGCGTGAGAAGTGAATGCCGTCCGCGCTCTCCGCATATCCCATCCGCGAAGTGCCTTGCCTGTCTTGGGCACGATAGAGCATGACGATTTTTCCGTCGCGCTCGACAACCGCTGGATTGAATGTACCAGCCGATTCCCATCCATCACCTTGTGGGGCAATGACCGGGGCTTGCGAGAGGCGACGCCACTCTCCGCGCGCGAAATTTGCGCTATCCTGAAAAGCGATTGCAGGCCACAACAAGAGACAACTGCAAAAAACCTTCCATTGATTCGTCTTGAACATAAAACGGTGGGCACTCCTTGGACGCTTCGATTGTCTGCCTCCTGGCTGCTTCTTGCAATTGGATTGGTGTCCCCGGCGGCAGGGCAGACAAAGCAGTCAACCGTCGCCAACACTGACTATCAAAAGGGTAAGGCCGCCATGCAAAACGGAGACCTGCCGGCCGCACGATCCGCATTCGAAAAAGCAGTGCAGTCCAACCCCGCGAGTGCCGATGCGCAGAACATGCTGGGCCAGGTTCTGCTCCAGCAGGGCGATCTGAACGGTGCAGTCGAGCACTTGAAAACTCTGGTCAAGCTCCGCCCCAAACTTGCGATTGCTCACGCCTATCTTGCGCAGGCGCTCGAGGCCAGAGGGCAACTCGAGGAAGCGGTCCTGGAATTACGGCGTGCGGTGGAACTGGCTCCGCAGCAGCCGGAAGCTCATCGATCGCTGGCGCACGCCCTGAGTCTTGAGGGAAACGCGGACGAAGCGATTGCGGAGAGTAAGGAAGCGGCGAGACTTTCTCCCCAGAGTGCGGACCTGCATGACGAACTCGGAGTGCTGCTGGCACAACAATCGAAGTTCAAAGATGCGGAAGCGGCATTCCGCCAGGCCATAAAGCTCGATCCGCAAGATGAACCCGCATATTTGCACCTTGGCGCAGCGTTGTGCAGCGAAGACAACTTTCAGGAGGCTGCGCCGCCGCTCGCGCAAGCAGTCAAGCTTGATTCCCATAACGCCACAGCGTGGTACTACCAGGGCGTTGCCCTGGAAGCGACGGGAAATCGCGAGGCAGCACTTCAAAGCTTCACTCGCGCGGCCGAATTGCATCCCGATTCCGCGGCCGCGCAGACGCATCTGGGTTTGCTGGCGCAGCGGTTGGGCGACACGGACCGCGCCGTCGCTGCCTTCACCAAGGTCGTGCAGCAAAATCCCGGCGACGCCGAAGCCCATAACAATCTCGCTCTCACGCTGTTGCAGCGCGGCGAGGGCGATGGCGCCATCAAAGAGTTTCAGGAAGCGCTCAAGCTGCGCCCCGACGACGCGGGATTTCAACAGAACCTCGGCACGGCTTTTTTGCAGAAAACGGATTTCGATGCCGCCGTCACCCAGTTTCGCGGAGCCTTAAAGCTAACGCCTGATTCCGCGAGTCTTCACTATGATCTGGCGCTGGCGCTGAAGTTGAAGGATGATTTGCCGGCGGCGATGAATGAATGGAAAGAGGCCATCCGCCTCGATTCCAAGCTTGCCGATGCGCACTACAGCCTGGGCGTCACTTTGTGGCAAAGTGGCGATTTTCCCGCGGCCGCCGAGCAGTTGCGGGCGGCGATCCAGATTCAGCCGGACTACGCCGAGGCTTATTACACGCTGGGCACGGTGCTGAAGCAGATGGAAAAATATCCGGAAGCGGCCGATGCGCTGCGGCAAGCCATCAAGCTCCAACCCGATTTCGCCGGTGCGCACACCACGCTGGCCGCGGTGCTGCGCCAACTTGGAGATTCGGTCGGCGCTGCAGAAGAAGCGAAAGCGGGCGCCGAAATCAGCAAGCAGAAGAACAGCCTGCAAGCTGCAACCTTCGCGACGAATTCAGGACGCAGGCTGCTGGGAGTGGGCGACGTGGATGGAGCGATTTCTCAGTTTCGGTCGGCAATCGCAGCCATGCCAACTTACGCGCAGGCGCATTATCAGTTGGGCTTAGCCTTGACACAAAAGAATGAGAAGCAGGAGGCGCAGAAGGAATTTCAGCGCGCGGCGGAACTTGATCCACATTTGACTGCGCCCGCGCGCTAACGCCCTTCTGACGCGGCTCACAGCCAAAACAAAACGGCAGGACCGACCTCCTGCCGTCTCTCACAAACTTCGGAACCCGTTGGAATATTTTCGCTCTTACTTTTTGTTGACTGCTTTCTTCAACTCGGCCCCCGGTGTAAACTTTGCGACTTTGCGGGCAGCGATCTTGATAGTGGCGCCTGTCTGCGGATTGCGCCCGTTCCGCGCTTTTCTCTGCGATACAGAGAATGTGCCGAAACCTATCAGAGCCACCCGATCTCCCTTCCGTAAAGCGGACGTAATGCTGTCCACAGTGGTGTCGATCGCAGTAGTGGCCTGCGCTTTGCTCATCTCGCAAGCGCCCGCGATCTTGTCAACGAGATCGGCTTTATTCATAGTTTCTCCTCGCAGGTCTCTTTTGATATTCAGCGCAGTCTGGGTGGATAGCTCGCGCTGTAATGGGGAAACCTGTCGCAACGTATTTTCCTCCGTCTGCGGCGAATGTCAACTGTGAAAATCCGCACGGGAAGCCTGTTTTGCACCGGGGTGGCTCGAAACCGCCCTGCCGAAGGCGGTTTTCTCTGTCCCACCGTACCCCGAAATCGGCCAGGTGCGGACGGGTTTTTCCTCAATCCTCCACAGAAGCTACGCTCGCTGCACAGGATGTACACAGCAAGACCCGCCTTGGGACTTGCGCGAACCAACCCGGATGAGGCACAGTCAAATCAAGAAATCTCAACCTAGGAAGTTCAGTGATCAAAGCTCCCCCGGAAGTTTGCGCGTTGTGCGGCGGTATGGGCTGGAAGACTGTTTCGACAGGTTCAGGCCTGCGTGAGAGTGCGTCAGCGGACCGTCGCGTGACGCGCTGCGACTGCCAGGTGCGGGCGCAAGCGGCGTCTTTGATAACGGCGGCCCGTATCCCGCGGCGCTACGAACATTGCGAACTTTCAAGCTTCACCACGGATTTTCCCGGGGCGCATGCTTCGCTATCGCTGGCATTTCTGTGCGCCTCCAAATTCGCGCAGGAATACGATCCGCGCGACGGCACCGGCCTGCTGATCATCGGAAAAATCGGCACGGGAAAGACTCATCTGGCGGTGGGCATCGTCAAAGAGTTGATCGCCCGGCATGTCTCATGTTTGTTCTACGATTATCGCGATCTGCTGAAGCAGATTCAGAATTCCTACAACGCCGCCGTGCAGACCACGGAACTGGATGTTCTTCGGCCAGTGTTCGAAACCGATGTGCTGGTGCTGGACGAGTTAGGAGCGGTCAAGCCCACAGAATGGGTCTGGGACACGGTCAGTCTGATCCTCAATACGCGCTACAACGACAACCGCACCACAATCATCACCACTAACTTTGACGATCAGCCGGCGGGCGGTATGAGCAATTCGCTTTCTCCTGCGCGAGCGGCGACCCGCTCCGAAACGCTGGGCGACCGCATCGGCGAGCGCATGCGCTCGCGGTTGCACGAAATGTGCCGCATCGTCGTCCTTGATGGCGCGGATTTTCGCCAGACATTTCGCAGCGCGAGTTTCCGCTAACAACCCGCGCTCCGATTCAAACTAAAATGACTTTGTGCTGACCGAGCGCATCGAGTTCGTTTCCGAAAACGGCTCCGAGATTCTTGACGCCGTTCCCGCGGCGCCCGCGGTATTTTTGCTGCGCGGGGAAAATCCGCAGGCCGAGCCTTATGTCAGCAAGACAGCGAACCTGCGCCGCCGTCTGCACCGGCTGCTCGATCCCGCTGGAGAGCGGACGAAGAGGCTGAACCTGCGCGAGTGGGTTCGCAGCGTCGAATTCCGGCCGACTGGTTCCGACTTCGAATCCGGGTTTGTTCTCTACACGGTCTTTCGCCAAGTATTTCCCAAGACGTATCAATCCCGTCTGCGCTTGCGCTTCGCACCCTTCGTCAAGCTGCATTTGGAAAATGAATATCCGCGTGCGTCGGTCACTATGCGCCTCGGACGATTGGGCGGGCGCGCGGCCTACTACGGCCCGTTCGTTTCGCGCACGGCCGCGGAGAAGTTCATGAACGATTCGCTCGATTTTTTCAAAATGCGCCGCTGCGTCGACGATCTGCATCCCGATCCCGCGTTTCCAGGCTGTGTTTATTCCGAAATGAAGATGTGTCTTGCCCCTTGTTTCAAGGGCTGCACCGATGACGAATATGCGGCCGAAGTCGGGCGCGTGAAAACGTATTTCGATTCCTCCGGCGACTCGCTGGTCCGGGAACTTGGGCAGCGCAGGGAAGAAGCATCGGCAGATCTCGAGTTCGAGAATGCCGCTTTGATTCACGCACAACTGGAGAAGTTGAAGCCCATCGTCAACCAGCTCCCGGAGATCGTTCGCCGGCTCGACGCGCTTTCGGCGTTGATGATCCAGCCGTATCACGTATCTGGGGCGGTCGCCTTTTTCTCGGTGCAGGCAGGGCAAATTTTGGGCCCGGGGCCCTTCCATATTCAAGCAGCGGAGTACGCGAAATCGCAATCGATGGAGTCTCGCGTACAAGAAGCGCTGAATTCATTTGTGCCGGCGAAGACTAAGTCCGCGCTGGAAACCATGGAGCATCTGGCCTTGCTCAAACGCTGGTATTACCGAGGGAGTAGGATCGGCGAAATTTTCTTCGCCGACGCCAATGGTGATTTGCCCATGCGGCGAATCGTCCGCGGCATTTCGCGCGTCTATCGAGGTGAGCGACCGGAGGCTGAAATTCCCGCCCCCGCAGGAAACTCATGAAACGCGATTTGAATCCACAAGTCCTGAGAGGAGCGGCATGAAAAAAAAGAGCGTGAAGAAGAGCAAAAACAATAACGACGACAAAGCGCTTCGCGAACACCTGATCTTCCTGCTCGATGGCGGCGGCGCGCATGCCAAGTTCAGTGATGCCGTCGCGGGTTTGCCTGCGGACTTGCGCGGCAAGAAGCCGGACAAATTGCCGCACTCTGCCTGGATGCTGCTGGATCACTTGCGAATCGCGCAATGGGACATCCTCGAATTCAGCCGCAATCCGAAACACGTTTCGCCCGAATGGCCCGCTGGATATTGGTCGAAGACGGCAGCCCCGCCCAACCCCCGCGCATGGGGTGAAAGCGTTCGCCAGTTCGAAAAAGATCTGAAAGCCGTGCAGGACCTGGTGGCCGACCCGAAAACCGATTTATTCGTCCGCATCCCCTGGGGCGACGGTCAAACTATCCTGCGGGAAGTCCTGCTGGTGGCCGATCACAACGCCTACCACGTAGCGCAGTTGATCGATGTACGGCGGCTGCTGGGAGCGTGGAAAGAATGAAGGTTTGCAGAATGCAGAATGAAGGCCAATTCAATTTGCCACGGGCAAGTGAAAATCACCGGCATCCCTCGTTTGCTTGCGCTCAGAAAATGATCTAGTTTGTCGCCGCTTGCGAAACACTACTTTCACTTCTTCTCGCCATCGCTCATCAATTCCGGCGAATTCCCATTCGATTTCCGGCGAGATATAGCGCAACAACGTGTCCGTCGCCGGATGCACGCGCAGCGCAGGCGCAATCAAATACAGTAGAGGCTTCTCGCTCGATAATTCACGGCCGGGAAAATATCCGAAATGCGGAAACTCTCCTCGCGCATGGTGCCATTCCACCCGCGCCCAATAGTCCAACCCTTGCAGCGGCAGATGAATATCCTCATCCGCTTTGAGTTCCACCACAGCGAGCCTGCCGTCGGGGGTAGCCGTGAGCACATCGATCATTGCGCGGTCGGATGCCGAAAATGCGGGCACCTGCGAATATAGAATTGACGAATCCAGCCGCTCGTCGATCAGGCTTACGTCGCCGACGATCAACGATTCCAGCCAGCGCTCGGAATGCATGCGCCACAACGGATGGTGCCGCGGACCATAAGGATGTCGATTGTCGCGGATAGCTGCAATCATCTGCTCAAACGCCGGCTCATTCCGGCGGTCGAGAATGCGTTCTTCCGTTCCTATGCCGAACACGATTTGATCGATGCAGTGAAACGTCCCCGGCTGAAGCTCTTTGCGGACGCGGGCAAACTCCAGGCCGCGCCAGCGAAACGCAATCTCCGCCGCCGAAATAATTGCCACCTCGCAATTCGGCAGCAGACTTCGCACCTTCGCGACCGAATCGGCAAATCGGTTCGCCGTCTCGCTAGCATCTGGCGCATGCACCAACCGCGTTGCCACATTGCCGCGATCGGCGCAATCGATTTCCACCAGCGCGCCCTCGCGCTCATCCAGTTCGTAAAGATTCCATTTCGCGGCTTCGCGGCTCAGATTCGCCATGCGCTCCCGAACCAAATCCGAAGTGCCGCGCGGCACAAACAGTTTCAACCCCTCTACAACCGCTTTTCCGGCGCGACTGGTTCGACATTCGTCGAGCCACAGAATCCCAAACGTCAAAGCGGCGTCGACCGAGCTTTGCGTCTCGTCCGCATTCACTCCCAGAACGGCGAAGGCCGACTGTCCTTTTTGAATCAATCCCCGCGTGTACACGGGCCCAAAGGATTTTTCCAGATCCATTCCCGTGGTCAAACGCGCCACGCTGTAGTCCGCAAATTGACGTTCCAGCGCCCGGCGCAATTTGTGCTGGTAGGCGGCCCGTGAAAGTTTCCTCGCCGAGGGCGACCGCGGATCGCGCTCCCGGCAAATCTCCAGCTTAGTGGGGCGCGGATGTCCCAATCGCTGCACCGCCAGCCGCAACGTTCCATTCTTCACTTCCGCCTGGAGCACCCTGCGCACAGTATTTCGCTCCGCCGACCACAAATGCAGCAGGCACTTATTTTGCTCGCCTGAAATCGAATACTTCGAGCGTGTAAGGTCGAAAGCCACAGCTCCATCCTCGAGCACAATGGCTCCGGCAGCTTCGCTCAGAAAATCGCGGACAGTGCGGGTCAGCAGTTCCGGGTTCATGGGCAAGAAGTGTCCAACGCGGAACAGCTTCCCGTCTGTGACCTTCGTCACGTTACCCCTGTGGATCGCTTTTCCGTCGTCCTATTCCGGCATGGGCCATGTGGGATAATGCTGAAGAGGAAGTGCGGGCGAGTCTTCGCCGACTCGGCCGCATCTAAATTCTTGTGAATCATATCGCGACTAAAGAGCAATTCTTCTTCGACCGCTACGGCCTCACCGACCGCGATCTCGAGAGCTATCTTGCGGCAGCTCTCTCGGCGGGCGGCGATTACGCCGATCTTTACTTCGAATATCTTTCTTCCACCTCGCTGATGGTGGATGAATCGATGATCAAATCAGCGTCGCAGGGCATTTCCGCGGGGTGCGGTATTCGCGTAGTTTCCGGCGAGCGCACCGGCTACGCCTATACCGATGATCTTTCTTCCGATCGCATTCTGCACGCGGCCCGGACGGCGGCTCTGATCGCCAGCGCGCCCGCGAAAACTACCGTCGCCGGTTTTCAGAAGACTGCCGCTCGCAGCCTCTATCCCGTGACCTTGCCCTCGGTCGATGCCGAAATTACGGCCAAGGTCGAACTGGTGACGCGCGCCGACAAAGCCGCCCGCGCCTTCGATCCCCGGATTAAAGAAGTCCGCGCCAGCTATGGCGACGAGTTGCGAAACATTCTGGTGGTCGCATCCGACGGAACTTTCGCGGAAGACTCGCAGCCTCTGGCCCGCATGAACGTTGGCTGCATCGCGAAGACGGAAGGCAACTCGGCTCGCGGTAGCTCTGGCGGCGGCGGCCGCGTGGCTCTGGATTTCTTCTTCGGCGAAAAAGGTCCGGAATTTTTCGCCAAGGAAGCGGCGCGGCAGGCGATTCTGCAACTCGATGCCCGCGAAGCTCCCGCCGGTGAAATGGAAGTCGTCCTCGGCCCCGGATGGCCCGGTGTTCTGTTGCACGAAGCGGTGGGTCACGGCCTGGAAGCGGACTTCAATCGCAAGAAAACTTCAGCATTTGCGGGCTTGGTCGGCCGGCGTGTGGCTAGCGAAAAATGCACCGTCGTGGACAACGGCACAATGCCCTGGCGGCGCGGTTCCCTGAACGTCGATGACGAAGGCGAGCCGACGCAGGAGACTGTTCTCATCGAAAAAGGAATTCTGAAGGGCTATCTCAGCGACAAGCTTTCCGCGCGGCTCATGGGCATCGCCGACACCGGCAACGGGCGCCGCGAAAGCTACGAACATATTCCCATGCCGCGCATGACCAACACTTACATGCTGGCCGGTGAGGACGCTCCCGAAGATATTATTCGCTCGGTCAAACGCGGAGTTTACGCCGTCAACTTCGGTGGCGGCCAGGTCGATATCACCAACGGAAAATTCGTCTTCTCCGCCTCCGAAGCGTATCTGATCGAGGACGGCCGTGTCACCGCTCCCATCAAAGGTGCAACGCTAATCGGCAACGGCCCCGACGTTCTGACCCGAGTCTCGATGGTGGGCAATGATTTAAAACTCGACGAAGGCGTGGGAACCTGCGGCAAAGACGGCCAGGCCGTTCCCGTGGGCGTCGGCATTCCGACGATCAAAATCGATCGTCTTACGGTCGGCGGCACTGCCAAGAAAGATCCCGGCGGATACATGCAGTAAACATCTCCGCCACGGATTTTCACGGATATTTTTTCGGCTCGGTTACAGGATCCGTGCCGCCACCCCCTGTTTCTTCAGCATCTCCACCGCCCTCTTATCGAACGATACAAACGTCTCCGCGCCCAGCCAGCGCCCTTCATAGGCAATCACGCCGTCGGCAAAATCGCCGCCGGCATCTAGCATTGTGAGCCCCGCCGCCACCGTGAGGTGGTCTACTTCTACGTTCGCTGCTCCAATCAGGGCGCGAATGGCCGCAGATGCTTGTAGTGTTGTGAAGCCATATCTACTTCGCAGGACCCACACCAGTTCACACAGGCTTGATACCGCGACCGCAACGAGATCGGCGCTGCGCAGCAGTCTCGCAGCGGATTCCGCCTGCATCTTGTCGTCGCCCACCACCGCGCGTACCAGGATATTGGTATCGACGGCTACCTTCATTTCTTGCCGCCCCGCCCTATTCCGGCCCAACCATCGGCCGCCGCCTTATTGATCTCTTCGATCGTAGCAATCTTCTTCGTTTTTCCCGCGAGCAAACCGATGAAGTCGTTAATGCTTCCTTTCGGTTTGGCTGCCTGGATCATGCCCCGGCCATCGGGAAGCAAATCTAGCGTGATCTTCCCTCCGGGCTTGACGCCCAGATGCTGCATGATATTTTTCCGAAATGTCACTTGACCTCTCGCGGTGACGCTTAATGTAGCCATACGGTTTCTCCCGCCCCATTATAAGGCGAAAATGCATTACTCACAATCTCTTTACACTCCGGATGAAGTCGTCCCGAAGGACCGCGTCCTTGAGCGGGCCCAGAGCTTGCCCTGAGCGGAGTCGAAGGGGATTCGCGCGCATCGCCCAGCACCGCCCAAATCGTTGTTCACCTTCGAAGAGTCCCTGTTCTCATGTTGCACAGACGGTTCGCCCATCTTGCCCTAGGAAAGCCGCGCATTTGTTGGGATAATAGACTCTATGCCTTCAGTTGAGTTCGAAACCAAGAACCAGCGGCTCACCTCCAGCCTCTACGACCTCGCCCAGGACATCGTCTCCCGCGCCATGAAAGGCGGCGCTTCCGCCGCCGAGTGCGTGGCCCGCGAGGGCGACGAATTCTCCACGCTGGTGCGGCTCGGCCAGGTCGAAACGCTGAAAGAATCCGGTTCGCGATCCATCGGAGTGCGCGTCTTCTTCGGCCAGCGCGCGGCCAGCACCTACTCCAGCGATTTCTCCCGCGACGGCCTTGACCGCATGCTGAGTTCCGCTCTTCAATTGGCAAAGATCACGTCCGAGGATCCCTTCGGCGGAATTCCCGAATCGTCGCAACTCGGTCAACTGTCCGGCGATCTCCAGCTTTATCACGAAGACGTCTATTCGCTTCCCGGCGCCGAGCGCATTGAGTACGCCCGCCGCACGGAAAAAGCCGCGCTGGATTTCGATCCGCGAATCAAGAATTCCGAAGGCGGATCGTTTGACGCGGCTACGGGGCGTAAAGTCCTGGCCAACTCGCACGGCTTCGTCGGCGAGTATCGCCGCTCGTATTGCTCCGTCGCCGCCGTGCCCATCGCGCAAACTCCCGAAGGCGCGATGCAGCGCGACTACTGGTATAGCGTGGCTCGCACGTTGAGCAAACTCGACTCGCCGGAAAAAGTGGGCAGAATCGCCGCCGAGCGCACCCTGAGGCGACTGGGTGCGCGCAAGGCCAAGACCGCGCAGGTTCCCATCGTCTTCGATCCCATGGTTTCAAGTTCCATCCTCGATCACATTTTCGAGGGAGTAAACGGCGACTCGGTTTACCGCGGCGCGTCGTTCCTTGCAGGCAAACTGGGCCAGAAGATTGCCGGCGACAACGTGACCGTGGTCGACGACGGCACCACTCCCGGCGGCTTCGGCACCAGCCCTTTTGATGGTGAGGGCGTCCCCACTCGCCGCACAGTCGTGATCGAAAATGGAGTGTTGAAGTCTTATCTGCTCAACACCTATACGGCAAAGAAATTGGGTATGCAAACCACGGGCAATGCATCGCGCGGATTGGCGGGCACGCCGGGCATCGGGAACGGAAATTATTTTCTTCAGCCGGGCCCGAACTCGCCGAAGGAATTGATTTCTTCGATCAAGGAAGGTCTTTACGTCACAGAATTTCTCGGCTCCGGCGCGAACCTAGTCACTGGCGATTATTCTCGCGGCGCTTCCGGCCTCTGGATTTCCGGCGGTGAATTAACGTACCCCGTCGAAGAAATCACCGTCGCAGGAAATCTCAAAGATTTGTTCTTCAACATCTCCGAAATCGCCAACGATCTTGAATTTCGCGGCTCGACGGCTGCACCCACGATTCGGGTCGATGGCCTTACAGTGGGCGGCGAGTAAACCATTATCCACGATCTGAACGTGGGCACATGAAATCTGGCAATTGGATCTGCTCTCATTGACTCTGATGTCATTCCGAACCGGCGCACAGCGCCGGTGAGGAACCTGCTTTTCGTTTTTCATTCCGATCCCGCGCTTTGTTCTAGAATTCCGCACATGAAATTCGCAAAGATTGTTTTCTGGATCGCCGGAATCTGGGGTATTCTCGTCCTCGCCCCGCTGTACTTCATCTTCGACCTGATCGGCCGCCAGGACCCGCCGCCCATCACGCATCCCGGCTTCTATTACGGCTTCGTTTCTGTGGGCTTGGCGTGGCAAATCGCGTTCCTCATCATCGCCCGCGATCCCGTGCGCCTTCGTCCGTTAATCGTCGCCTCGATTCTCGAAAAAATCGGCGGCGGCGGAACGTTCGTTGTGCTCTATCTGCAAAGCCGCCTGACCAAGGGAGACTTAGGCCTAGGCTGCGTAGATCTCTTATTCGCGGCGTCGTTTGCCGTGGCCTACTTCAAAACTCAGCGCCAGCCTTGATCCGTATCGTTTAATGTTCGCGCTTTCCGCCTTCACAACCTAATCGGTGTGAGTTTCGAGAATATAATTGATCACGTATGGGCGGATTCACGCAGCCTTCTCCAACATCCGAAGAACAGAGTTCCAGCACCCGCATCATCGTGCTCGCGGTGGTCGTGGTCTTCGCCCTGGCTGGACTCGCTGCGCTGTTTCTTCGAAGCAAGCCGCAGACTGCATCCGGTCCACCACCCTACGCCGCGAACCTCAAGCTTTCCGATTTCAAAATGAGCGCAGCGGAAAACTTCGTCGGCGCAACCGTCAGCTATATCGACGGAACGGTCACCAACACGGGGTCGCAAACCGTCACACACGTTGCTCTGGAAATCGTATTCAAAGATGAAATGGGACAGCTTGCGCAGCGTGAAGATGTCGCCCTGAAAGTTCTCAAGAGTAACGGAGCGTACCCGGAACCGGTCGACCTCAATGTTTCGCCGCTCGGGCCAGGGCAAAGCCAGCCCTTTCGCCTCACCTTCGAAAGTATCTCCGCGCAGTGGAACCATCAGTATCCCGAGATCCAAATCACGGGTGTCGCGGTTAAGTAGCGAAACATTTCCACAACAGAGCCACGGAGTCACAGAGAATTTTTTTCTCTTGTTTGCTCCGTGTCTCGGTGTCTCCGTGGTGGAAGTTCTTTTCCCAGTGGCAGGTACAATGACTCATGCCAGAAACGAAGCCATTCCGGCTCACGGAGTCCGTTAAAGCTGCGGGTTGAGCTTCCAAGCTGAGTCCGGCGGCGCTGGACACGGTGCTTGGGAAATTAGCCCGGCAACACGACCCGAATGTTCTGGTCGGCTTCGACTACGCCGACGACGCCGGAGTGTATCTGATCGACCCCAACCGCGCACTGGTGCAAACCGTAGACTTCTTCACCCCGATCGTCGACGACCCCTACACCTTCGGACAGATCGCTGCGGCCAACGCGTTGAGCGACATCTACGCGATGGGCGGAAAGCCGCTCACGGCGCTGGCTTTGGTCTGCTTCCCCGAGAAAGCCGATCTGGAAATTCTGGAACGAATTCTCGCCGGCGGCTTGTCGAAGATGATCGAAGCCGGATGCACCGTGATCGGCGGCCACAGCATTCGTGATGAGGAAACTAAATTTGGTTATTCGGTCACGGGGCTGATTCATCCCAGGAAAGTGTTGGCGAACAAAGGCGCCAAGCCCGGTGATCATCTCATTTTCACCAAGGCCCTGGGGACGGGCGTGATCTCCACTGCGATCAAGAAAAATAAAGCCGAAGCTGCCTGGATCGATGCGGTTGTCCGGTCGATGACCACGCTGAACAAACGCGCCGCCGAAGTCATCGATGAAACCGGCGTTGCCGTCAACTCAATGACCGATGTGACCGGGTTCGGCCTGATCGGTCACGCGCGAGAAATGGTGCTGGCTTCCAACGTCTCGCTGCGATTGCACGCCGGCAGCATTCCCGTGCTCCAAGGCGCGCTCGAATGTGTGCGAGCCGGCTTTATCCCCGGCGGCCTCAACAATAATCGCGCTTTTGCCGAATGCGTCGTGCAATACGCCGATGGAATTTCCGAAGACATGAAAGCGCTGCTCTTCGATCCGCAGACCGCGGGCGGGTTGCTCATTTCGGTCGCACCCGAAGACTCGGCGCGGCTCATGCAATCTCTCAAAGATGCAGGAGTGCCCGCAGTTCAAATTGGCGAAGTCCTGAACAAAACCAAGCCGCTGATCGCGGTGCAGGCTTGATTCGGTTTTAGGCCGTTATCTCTTCGAAGGCGTTGTATTAACCAGTTCCCAGATTCGCGCCAGATGGTGATCGTCGTGTTCCGCCACAAAATATAAATGGTCGACCAGCCGCATGGGCGTCTTCAGGCGCGGGTGCGGGATTGCCCGGCTGAATAGCGAGTTATCCAGTTCGCCCACACGCTTCAGCAACTTCGCTCTAGCGTCGCGGAATTCTGCCAAAATCTCTTCCATCTGGCGAGCGTTATGATTGGCCTCGTCAGTCTTTCGGTTTTGCAAATCTGTCACAGTAAGCTGCTCACTGCCATCCACGTAATCTCCAACTCGCGCCAGCCACAACGGTTCAAGATCAACCATGTGCCCTGCATGTTCTTGTGCCGACCATTTTTCCTGCGGCTTGCTGACCAGGATTTCACGCAAACGCCCGCGCAACATCTCTTCAACTCTCGCAGGCGTGCCGCGCAGACGCGCCAGCACATTCGGATACAGTTCCACCGGAAACGAAAACTCGAACTTCCGCTCGAACCAGATTGGCACTTGACTCATGGATTCCGCCAGTCGAAACAACCCAGTCGAAACGTCAACGACCACAGGTGGATATAAAGGAAAAAGATGCGCAGTCTCGCGCGAAGACTCACAAAATGCCTGAGCCATAACCGGCGGCCAGGGCATCTGTTGAGAAGCGCGGCCGGTCTCGGCCGCAGTATCATTATTCGCAGGGAGCTATCATGAAATTTCGCCAGCTTGGAAGCAGCAGTCTTAAAGTCTCAGCCCTTGGCCTGGGCTGCATGGGCATGTCGGAGTTCTACAGCGGACGCGACGACGACGAATCCATTGCCACCATTCATCGCGCGTTAGAACTCGGTCTGAACTTCCTCGACACTGCCGACGTCTACGGCCCGCACACCAACGAAGAACTGGTCGGCCGCGCCCTCAAAGGCAAGCGCGACAAAGTCGTGCTGGCCACAAAGTTCGGCATCGTGCGCGACCCCAAAAATCCCAACGTCCGCGGCGTCAACGGCAAGCCCGATTATGTCCGCCAATCGTGCGAGAACAGCCTGCGGCGATTGGGCGTCGAGACCATCGATCTCTACTACCAGCACCGTGTCGATCCCAACACGCCGATAGAAGAAACTGTCGGCGCGATGGCGCAGCTTGTCAAAGAAGGGAAGATTCGCCACATCGGCCTGTCAGAGGCGGGAGCGCAAACTCTGCGCCGCGCGGTCAAGGTTCATCCCATCGCCGCGTTGCAAACCGAATACTCACTCTGGACGCGCGATCCCGAAGACGAAATTCTCGCCACCTGCCGCGAACTGGGCATCGGCTTTGTCGCATACAGTCCGCTGGGCCGCGGATTTCTCACCGGCCAATTCCGCCGCTTCGAGGATATCCCCGCCGATGACTACCGCCGCAACTCCCCGCGCTTTCAGGGCGAAAACTTTCAAAAGAATCTCGATCTGGTCCACAGCGTCGAAGAAATCGCCAAAGAAAAAGGCTGCCAACCGTCGCAACTGGCGATCGCCTGGGTGCTGGCGCAGGGCGACCACATCGTCCCAATTCCCGGCACCAAGCGCCGCAAATATCTGGAAGAAAATGTCGCCGCACTCGATGTGAAATTGACAGCAGAAGAATTGCGCCGCTTAGAGAAAGTGTTGCCTTCAGGCGCCGCGGCAGGAAATCGCTACCCCGACCATGTGATGGCCCTGGTCGAACGTTAAATGTCGAGCGCTAAATTAAAGATCCACGCGGCGGCCGCGCAGCGCGCCCCACCCGTTCCAACGGCCGGAAAAGATGGGGCGCGCGGATTTACTTGCTCACCATGTAACGCAAACGCGTCATGTAGTCGCGATGTCCATCCCGCTCGGTCAAAGCTTGAAAGGCGTCTAACATTCCCGGCTTACTGAACACTTGGTCGAACTCCTTATTCACCTTGTCGAGCGATGCAGCATCCGGCACGGTGAAGTAGTCGTAACCACACCCAGTTTCCCCGAGTGGTAGTCCTCAGTGAGTTGGCCATAGGAGGTAATCGCCCCCTCCGCCAGCAGAGCGGGAGTTGTACGAGACGCTTGCCATCCTTATCCAGGATTTCGAGAAGAAAACGTACAAGATACGCACGGCGAATCCGATTGAGGCGATCAAAGAGCTGATGGCGGCGAACGCGCTCAAACAGAAGGACCTCATCGGCGTGTTCGAGACCGCCAGCGTTGCCTCGGAGGTTCTGAAGGGCAAACGGGCTCTGACCACCGGCCACATTCGCCGCCTCAGCAAGAGGTTCAACGTCTCGCCCGCAGTGTTTCTGCAACTGTAGCTGAAAATAACAAACGGGCGGCCAAGGCCGCCCGTTATCGAACGATTCAGAAATTAATCCTACGCTCTTGCCGGACTCTCTCCGCCCTTGGCCAGCCCCGGCCGTCCCGGCTCCGGCTTCAGCACCTGCTGCACATCATCATTCTTGCCCACAGCCGGCGGCTTGGCCGGAAGTTCCTTGTTATCGATCAACAATCGGATTTCCGAAGCATCCAACACTTCGCGTTCCAACAAAGCGGCTGCAATCCGCCGCAAAGCCTCGCGGTTATCTTCGAGAATCTGCTTGGCTGTATCGTATCCGCGGCTCACCAGCTTGCGCACTTCCGCGTCAATTCTGATCGCTGTGTCTTCACTGTAGTCGCGATGCTGCGTGATTTCCCGCCCCAGAAAGATTTGCTCTTCCTTCTTGCCGAAGGTCATTGGACCAAGATCGCTCATGCCCCACTCGCAAACCATCTTGCGCGCAAGTTCCGTAGCTCGCTCAATGTCGTTTCCCGCCCCGGTGCTCATCTGGCTGAGAAAAATCTCCTCCGCAATGCGGCCGCCCATGAGGATGGCGACGTCAGTCTCCAAAAATTCCTTGGTGTAGTTGTGCCGGTCGTCCACCGGCAACTGCATCGTTACGCCCAGCGCCATGCCGCGCGGAATGATCGTGACCTTATGCACCGGATCTGAATTCGGCAGCTTGGCCGCAACCAGAGCATGCCCAGCTTCGTGAAACGCCGTGACTTTCTTTTCCGCGTCGGAAAGGATCATCGACTTGCGTTCCACACCCATCAGAACTTTATCTTTGGAAATTTCAAAGTCGTACATCAGCACGGCCTTGCGATTCTGCCGCGCCGCAGCCAAAGCCGCTTCATTGACCATGTTGGCCAAATCCGCTCCCGAAAATCCCGGCGTGCCCCGAGCCAAAACTGAAAGATCGACATCCTCCGCCAAAGGAATTTTTCGCGTATGCACCCGCAAAATCTCCTCGCGCCCGCGAACATCAGGACGGCTCACCACAACGCGCCGGTCAAAACGTCCCGGCCGCAACAGCGCCGGATCGAGCACATCCGGCCGATTCGTCGCAGCCATCAGAATGACGCCTTCGTTCGATTCAAAGCCGTCCATCTCGACCAGCAACTGATTCAAAGTCTGTTCGCGCTCGTCGTGCCCGCCGCCCAGTCCCGCCCCACGATGCCGTCCCACGGCATCAATTTCGTCGATGAAAATAATGCAAGGCGCATTCTTCTTGCCCTGCTCAAACAAATCACGCACGCGGCTCGCGCCCACTCCAACAAACATCTCCACAAAGTCGGAACCGGAAATCGAAAAGAAAGGAACATTCGCCTCGCCGGCCACAGCCCGCGCCAGCAAAGTTTTGCCCGTTCCCGGAGGCCCAACCAGCAGCACGCCCTTCGGAATCCGCCCGCCCAACTTCTGGAATTTCTGCGCCTCGCGCAGGAACTCGATAATCTCCCGCAGCTCTTCCTTGGCCTCATCCACTCCGGCCACATCTTTGAACGTAACTTTTTTCTGCTGCATCGAAAGCAGGCGCGCCCGGCTCTTGCCAAACGACAGCGCCTTGTTCCCGCCCGTCTGCATCTGGCGGATCATGAAGAACCACAACGCCGCCAGCAGCACCAATGGAGCAAGATTCAGCAGCCAGGTCGGCCAGCTTCCGCTGTTCACATCCCGGAAATTCATGACCACGCCCTTATCGCGCAGCGTCTTGATCATGTCGGGATAGTTCGAGGGCGCGGTCGTATGGAACGCGGAATTGTCGCGCTTCTTGCCCCGCACCTGCATGCCGTCGACGGTGACTTCACGGACATTCCCCTGGTCCACATCGGACAGGAACTGGCTGAAGTTGATCTCGGCGTCTTTCTGGCCGTTGCGGCCCTGCTGAATCACCTGCCACAGCAAGAGGGCTGAGATTCCAATCACCAGCCAGAAAACTACGGTCTTAACGGTTGAGTTCACCTAAACGACTCCTGGGGTTGCGGCGACGAACACGCGTTCTGTCCGGGGCTCCCGCTGCTAATTAGATGCAGCCTATCCATTTTGGATCGGCGAAATTCTAGAGACCATTATTCTACTATTCTACCTGTTCTTGGCAAAAAAGGCCCGCAGGGAAAATCGTAACTTAAGTCACGGAGCGGTTTGAAGTTGCCGCAAGATAAGGCATATTTCTCCCAGTTTGCTCTTCCGCGCCCAAGCCATATCCCACCAGGAAGGCCTCATCCACCAGAAACCCGAAATAATCCGGCTGCAATGCCACCCGCCGCGCCGATTGCCGGTCCAGCAGCGTCACCAGCTTCACCGACGCCGCTCCCCGCGCCCGCAGATCATTCATTAGAAATTCACTGGTCACTCCCGAATGTACAAGTCCCTCCACCAGCAAAATATCCTGCCCGCGAATGTCTGGCTCATGGCTGAAGAAGATCTCCATGACGTCGTTATGCCCATCGGCTTGCGCGTGTGTATACCTAGGCTTGATGAACTGGCACACCACCGGCACTTCCAGCACGCGCACCAGATCGGCGAGAAATATGAAAGCGTTTTCCAGAACGGCCAGCGCCTGGATGGTTCGCCCCCGGTAGTCGTCTGAAATCTGTCGCCCCAGTTCCTTCACGCGCTTCTGAATCTGGTCGCTCGAAATCACCTGCCGAGGTTGCTCCACTCTCGAACCGCTCGCGCTATTCATGGATGCCGCTGTCCTCCCGATCCCTGCGCCGACAGCATTCTACTTCTGTATATCACTTCGCACATCACCCCCGCCGTCAGCCAACTTCGTCTCCTCGATTAGAACAGCTTCCTTGCCGGGCTTCGCCTGAAATTTCGCTGTTGCCGGAAACCCGCGTACCCAAACAATTACGTCCCCACTCACAATCACCGGCCAAAGCTTCCGCTCAGCCTGACCCGCAGCCCGCCCCTGCAACAACTCTTTGATCTTCTTGGGAGACTTCGTATGCGCTGGCCAGAATCGATCCCCTGCCCGCCAGTTGCGTACTGTTAGCGTTTCTGTCAAAGAAGCCGCATCGAGGAGCACCTCATCATCCGCCGTGCTTGCATCCGATGAGATTTTTGTCGTAATAAATGACGATCGAGTTTCCTTCACCACAACGCATCCCGGCACAGGTAATTCATACTCGTAATCGTCTTCAGACTGGGCCAGTCCCTGCCGCCGCAAATCCGGAGTCACTAATTCCAGCGTTTCCTGCGAACGAACGATTTTCCATCCCAGGGGCAGCGACAATTCCTTCCCCGCCTCACCCTCCTCCGCCGCGAAATGCAGAATCTCTTCCACATGCTTGAACTCTAGCGGCAGGCGCACATACTCACCCATAGCCTTAATCACGCGCCGCTGCACCGCAACCGGCTCTCCCAGCAACCACAACAGATTCACGGACCCATTGACCACCACCCAAAGCGCGGCGTCGATGCGCGACTCGAGTTCAGAATCGAACTCAGACGGGTCAGAAGCCGCGAGAATCTGCACAAGATCCCCCCCGTGTACCTCAGTGAAATCCCCAGTGCTCCTCTGTGTTAGAGATTTTGACTTGCCAGCCACCCACCCAGGCTCCGCCCATTGCACCGCACGCCCCATCCAGCCCGCAGCCTCATTCTCCCAGTAATCTTCCTCCCCGCGCGCAATCTCCGCCAACTCAGAAAGATTTTCCGCCACGGACGGATTAAACTCCCGCTCAATCAAAGGCAGCAGCGCATGCCGCACTCGATTGCGCGTAAAGCGGTCGTCCGCATTGCTCGCGTCCTCGCGCCACTTCTGCCCGATCTCGCGAAGATAAGCCTCCAGCTCCGCCCGCCGAAACCCCAGCAGTGGCCGCACAATCTCCCCACAAACTTCACCACCTTCATCCTCCACCGCCAACCGCGGATGAATCGCCCCCAGCCCCCGCAGCCCTGTGCCACGGATCACCCGCATGAGCACAGTCTCCGCCTGATCGTTGAGCGTGTGCCCGGTACAAATCGTATTCAGAAAATTGGTGAGTTCAATGTTCGGGAACGGCACGAGTTTGGTAGGGTTAAGGCTCGGGAAGGGCACGAGTTCACTCGTGCCATTAAGCTCCCCTAAGGATTCGGGCTTTAGCCCCTGAGGTTCGCTCGCCCCCAACAG
>Ga0209010_1000227_pt1 | contig 20171 bp, 14 predicted proteins | sample BlaSpr_A8_OM1_O3_FD_187985 | JGI IMG/M metagenome (GOLD analysis project Ga0209010, IMG submission 187985) | Forest soil microbial communities from Thunder Bay, Ontario, Canada - Black Spruce, Ontario site 2_A8_OM1_O3 (SPAdes) (version 2) | ecosystem: Environmental > Terrestrial > Soil > Boreal...
TGAAGAGGCAGCGCGCAAAGGCGCGATGGGCGTGATTCTGGTTCATCAGACGGAGATGGCCAGCTATCCGTGGGAGGTGGTACGCAATTCGAATTCCGGCGAGAAATCTTATCTAAAGCTCGAGGGGTCGGTGTTGAAGGTGGCGTCGTGGGTGCAATATGCGGTTGCGGAGAAACTTGCTGCGGGGTCGGGCTTGGATTTACAGAAGATGATGGCGGATGCGCGCTCGCGGGATTTCCATCCCGTGAATTTATCGGCGAAGCTGAAGGCGCATATGGTCAGCGACGTCCGGCAATTCGAATCGAACAATGTGGTGGCTATGCTGCCGGGATCGGATCGCAATCTGCGTGACCAGGCCGTTATGTACACGGCGCATTACGATCATCTTGGTATTCGCCGCGATATGCCGGGTGACAACATCTATAACGGCGCCGAGGATAACGCTACTGGATGCGGAATTTTGCTGGAGATGGCGCGGGCCTACGGCGGTGCGAAGGAAAGGCCTGGGCGGTCGATCCTGTTTGCGGCAGTCACGGCGGAGGAGCAGGGACTTTTAGGATCGGAGTATTTGGGAAAGCATCCGCCGATTGCGGCGGGAAAAATTGCGCTCGATTTGAACTATGACGATGTGAAGCCGCTGGGCGCTGCGGAAGAGGTCGAAGTCGCGGGCGCGGAGCGTACGACGTTTTATCCTTGGGTGGAAGCGACGGCCAAGGAATTTCGCTTAAGCATTCGTCCGGATGCACGACCGGATGCAGGACACTACTATCGCTCCGATCATTTCAGCCTTGCGCGCGTGGGAATTCCTGCTTTCTCCATCAATGAGGGAATCAAGTTCCAGGGGCACGATGCAGCCTGGGGCGCGGCACAGTATGAGGAATTTAACGAGAAGCATTATCACCAGCCCAGCGACGAATACCACGCAGAGATGGATTTTACAGGCGATTCAGCGATGGCGCGATTTGGTTTCGCATTGGGATGGGAGGCCGCGAGTTCGCCCAAACTGGTCGGCTGGCAAAAGGGAGACGAATTCGAGGCTGCCAGAAAGAGCGCGTCGCAATGAGCGCGGCGAGTCTCAAGTCCGCGTGTCAGATCCAAGGAGAATTGGGAAAAGCGCGATAACTTGCGTAACTTTAGCTGCATTTTCCGCCATGTTAGCCTCACGAAGTAGCCGCTAAATCAGCGGCCTTCAAAACACTTGCCTAGATTTCCAATTTTCCGCTTAGGGGGAACGCCGGAGACGCCGGCGCTGCCCGATCTCGTTTCTTCCACGCCTGCGTTGGTGCTGGAAGGGCTGATGGTCGGCGTCGACAACCTGCGTCACGACGTGCAGCTCAGCCCTCGCTTCGCCGAGGCCGCGCGCGCGCACATCGCCCGCCTCATCATGCGGTATGGCGAACTGGAAGATTTGCTGGCCGCGGAAGCGGTGGCAAAGCCGCAAGGGCCTTCGTGGATGAGGACGCAGGCTGCCGCCAAGCCGAGCGATAAAGATAAAAAAGATGCCAGCGAGTGGAAGCCGACGTTGGCCGAGTTGCAGGTGGCGGCTTTGAATCGTGCCAAGAAAGAGGACAAGCCGGTCATCGATCTGCTGGCCCGCCTGGCGGTCACGAAGTTTCTGCGCACAGAAATGACCTTGCAGTTTGGCCAGGTGCTGGAACGGTGCCGCGTGCTGCTGAAAAGCTATGACGGAGTGCGGCAGCAAAAGGCGCTGGAATATCGCGAGCGCGTGGCGGCATTCCAGGTGCGCAAGAAAATCATTTTGCGCAAAACAGGGCAGGAGATTTTTTCCACGCTGCGCGAAGTGGAGAAGAGCACTCTGGCCCGAACTCGCAGATCTTTGTTTGGAGAGAATTCGGGAGCGGCCGACGTCTATCCTCTGTTTTTGAACCGTCTGTTGTTTTGTGACGACGGGCGCGACGATTATCTCTGCGCCGAACACTATGTGATGCTGGGCAACTGGGATCGCGATCCCGACCGCTATGGCCGGATGCGCGAGATTGTTTCCGCATTCCTGAGGTCCGTCTACGGGATTGAGATCAGCGGCGAGACGATCGATGGCTGGATGAACGTTCCCGAGAATGCCCGCGCTCTGGTGGGCAGCGGCACGCCCGATGAATCAACAGCGGAAGGTTTGGCGCAGCAGGAGCGGCTGGCGGCGTGGGTACGCCTGCTGGAAGATGAGCAGGTGATGGAGAACGTGATCGCTTCTTATTACGTTGTGCCTCTGCTCGGTGAATATGCGCCGCGCATCAATCCGCAGCAATTGAAGAACGCTCTGATCTCGCGCGCGGAATGCGACCGTGTAGAGAGAATGATTCAGGAGCATGGGAAGCTTTCGCCGAACAGCCTTTATGCGGCGGTAGCGAAGGTTGCCGGGTGCCGGGGTTCCGAGCGGGCTAAAGTCGCCGCGCGCTTCTTGCAGGATTTTTTCCATTATCATCGCGACCTGCGGCGGCTGGAAACGCTCAACGCCGCTCAAGACGCCGTGAATCTGGCTGCGAATGAAAAAATGCGGGAACTCTCGCGGCTCAACGGGACGCTCTATAACTTTCTACTTCCCGAAGAACAGCAGGAACCAGAAGAAGAGAAAGTATTGCGGCATGTGGTATTGAAGGCTGACGTTCGCGATTCGACACGGCTGACGCGGACCATGATGGATGCGGGATTGAACCCAGCGTCATATTTTAGTCTTAATTTTTACGATCCGGTGAACAAGCTGCTGCCGAAATACGGAGCACAGAAGGTTTTTCTGGAAGGCGATGCGATCATTCTGGCTATTTTAGAGCGCGAGGGTGAGCCGGGACTTGCGGTGAGCCGCGCTTGCGTCCTGGCTCGAGAGATGATCGAGATCGTGCGCGGTTACAATGAACTGGTTCAGCGATCCGGCATGCCTTGCATTGAACTTGGAGTGGGTATAACGTTGCAGGAATCCTCGCCACTGTATCTGATGGATGGTGAACATCAGATCATGATTTCGGAAGCGCTGAACGAGAGTGACCGTCTTTCTTCCTGCAACAAGCGGGCTCGCAAAGAAATGGAAGGACGAGCAGGGCCGTTTCACGTTTACGTTTTTCAGGCTGCGGAAATGGAAGCCGGAGGCAACGCCGAAGACGTGCTGTTGAGCTTTAATCTCAGCGGCATTCGCATGAACGAGGCGGCTTTCCGTAAATTGCAGGAAGAAATTTCGCTGGAACCGATGGCGGTGAAGCTGCCGGCGTCGGGGACGTCAGGCAAGGGAGAATATACGCTTTACAGCGGCATCGTTCCGGTTGACCGCGATATTTTCCGGGATATCGTTATTCGCCAAAGCCGCATTCCGCATATCGATTCGGCGGATTTTTCCGTGCAGCGATGGACCGAGCGCTTTTATTACGAGGTCTGTAGCGACCCCGCTATTTACACGGCATTGGAAAAAACCAAAGCCGCGAAGGCCTAGCTCCGCCGTTGCTATTCTTGACTTGAACAAGTTAAGATTGTGTGTACACGTCTTCTCCGCTTTTATCCCCGAATTCTATTGAACGCAGTACTCGCGGGTAAGGAGTGTGCGAACCCGAAGCGGCGCACTCGTGCGTTCCGCGAAATTCCCTGACGGAGTCGCAATTGAAAAGAGGCAAGACTGCGGTAATCATTGGCGCCCAGTGGGGCGACGAAGGCAAAGGGAAGATTGTCGATGTGCTCTCGGAGAGCTTCTCCGTGGTGGCCCGTTATGCGGGAGGCCACAATGCCGGGCACACGGTCATCATTAACGGCAAGAAATTCATCTTGCAGCTTGTGCCTTGCGGCGTCCTGCGCGCGGGCTGCGCCAGCGTGATTGGAAATGGCGTTGTCCTCGATCCGCTTGCATTTCTCAAAGAAGTGGCTGGCTTGCGCGAAGTTGGTGTGAACGTCGATGGAAATCTTTTTGTCTCCAACCGCGCGCAGGTGATTTTGCCCTACCACCGCATGATCGAACTGGCGGCGGAAAACGCGCCGGGCCGGGTGAAGATTGGGACGACCTCGCGCGGAATCGGTCCCGCTTATGAAGACAAGATGGGACGCCGCGGCCTGCGGGTTGCCGACCTGCTTGATTTGCAATTGCTGAAAAAACACATTGACAATGCGGTACGCGAAAAGAATATGATCGCGCACGCGCTGTTCAATTCCGAACCGCTCGACGCCGACAAGATGTATACGGAATACGCGCAAGCGGCGGAGAAGATCGCGCCGTTTGTGCGCGACACGGCGCTGTTTTTGAATCAGTCTTTGAAAGCGGGGAAGTCGATTCTGTTTGAAGGCGCGCAGGGAACGATGCTCGATATCGACCACGGCACTTATCCGTTTGTGACGTCGTCGAACGCCACTTCTGGTGGCGCTGCCATCGGCACGGGAGTCGCCCCGAATGCGATTGATTCTGTGATTGGCTTGACCAAGGCTTATTGCACGCGAGTGGGCGAAGGACCGTTTCCAAGCGAAGAACCGGGCGCGCTGGGTGAGCAGTTGCGCAAGCGAGGCAATGAATACGGCGCGGTTACAGGCCGTTCCCGGCGCACTGGATGGCTGGACTTGCCACTGTTGCGTTACGCTGGCATGATAAATGGCATTTCCTGGCTGGTGGTGACGAAGCTGGACGTGCTGGACGAACTCGCGGAAATTCCGGTGTGCGTCGGGTACAAGATCGACGGCAAGGAAACGCAGGAGATTCCGGCGCAATCCAGCGACTACGACAAGATTCAGTGTCTCTACCGCAAGATGCCGGGATGGCAGACTTCGACCGAGGGCATTACCAGTTTCGATAAGTTGCCGAAAGCCGCGCAGCAGTATTTGGAATTTGTGGAGAAGGAAGCGGACGCTAAGATTGGGATGATTTCGACTGGGGCGGATCGCGGCCATACGATTTTCAAAGATGAGTTTGTGGCGGAATTGAAGACGGCTGCGACGAGCTTCGGGAAATCTTTGCCGCAGTCGGCTGGGTGAGGCAAGAGCGAGGCAAAATCTTTAAACACAGAGGTACAGAGGAACACTGAGGAGAAATGGCGATGGTGGTGTTGGCGGTGACGTGGATGGCCAAGGCGGGGCATGAAGCGGAAGTGGCGGCGCTGTTTGCAAAGCTGACGGAAGCGTCGCGTAAGGAACCGGGCTGCACCATGTATCAGGTTCATCGCCACAAGACCGAAGCGCGCCGATTTTTTATTTACGAGCAGTACAATGACGACGCTGCGTTAGAAGCGCATCGCACGGCTCCGCACTTTCTGCAACATGCCCGCAAGGATTTGCCCAAGGTTGCGGATCGGGTGGAAGGGCATTTGTTCGAACCGTTGGGATGAGTCAATAGGAAATAGTTCTCAGTTGCCGGTTCTCAGTTCTCAGCAAGATGCTCTCGTCTCCGAGAACTGAGAGCCGAGAACTATTTCGCCAATTCGTATCCCGCAAAGAAAAAGCTCAGCTCGAAGCGCGCGGTATCTTCCGCGTCGGAGCCGTGGATTGCGTTGTGCTCGATGTTGGTAGCCCACTTCTTGCGAATCGTGCCTTCTTCCGCCTGGGCGGGGTTGGTGGCGCCCATCAGCTTGCGCAGGTCGGCGATGGCGTTTTCTTTTTCCAGAGCGAGAACGACGATGGGTCCGCTGGACATGAAATCGGTGAGCGTGCCGAAAAATGGGCGGGTGGCGTGGACGGCGTAGAACTGTTCCGCTTGGTGCTTGGAGATTTCCAGCATCTTCATGGCGAGGATGCGGAAGCCGCTTTTTTCGAACTGCTCGATGATGTCGCCGACGGCGTTCTTGCGAACCGCGTCGGGTTTGACGATGGTAAAAGTGCGTTGCAGAGTTTTCATGTCGGTTATTTGTCCTTGGTCGTTAGTCGTTGGCCCTTAGTCGTCGGCTTGCAGTTGCCTTTAGGCATTCACGCCGATGGCGGCGGCGAGCGTCTCGCCGATTGCCGCGGGTGATTTCGCCACGCGAATTCCGGCAGCTTCCAACGCTTTGATCTTTTCGCTGGCGGTGCCTTTGCCGCCGGAGATGATTGCCCCGGCGTGGCCCATGCGGCGGCCGGGAGGCGCGGTTTGGCCGGCGATGAATCCCACGACCGGTTTTTTCATGTGAGTCTTCACAAACTCGGCGGCGGTTTCTTCGGCATTGCCGCCAATTTCGCCGATCATGATGACGGCTTCGGTTTGCGGGTCGCGATTGAACAGATCGAGCGCGTCGACAAACGTTGTGCCGATGATGGGATCGCCGCCGATGCCGATGGCCGTCGATTGTCCGATGCCGCGCTGCGTGAGCTGGTGAACGGCTTCGTAGGTCAGCGTGCCGGAGCGCGAGACGATGCCGATTGCGCCTTCTTTGTGAATCGAGCCGGGCATGATTCCGACCTTGCATTTGCCGGGAGAGATAATTCCTGGGCAATTGGGGCCGATGAGGCGGGAGCGGCGATTCTGCAAAAATTCCCAGGCCTTGACCATGTCCAGCGTCGGAATGCCTTCGGTTATGCAGACGATGAGATCCAGTTCCGCGTCGGCAGCTTCCATGATCGCGTCTGCCGCGAATGGCGGAGGGACGAAGATGACAGTGGTATTGGCGCCGGTCTTTTCCGCGGCTTCGCGCACAGTATTAAAGATCGGCCAGCCTTCGTGAGTCGTGCCGCCCTTGCCGGGCGTGACTCCGCCGACGACCTGCGTGCCATAGGCGGCGCAGCCTTTGGCGTGGAAGGTGCCTTCACGACCGGTGAGTCCCTGCACGATGAGCCGCGTATCTTTGTCGACGAGAATTGCCATAATCGAAATTCCTTATTGCTCCGAGTCAATTAACGACGTTCCGCCGCCGCGAAAACACCTAGATCCCTCGCTTCGCTCGGGATGACAAATCGAAAAAAGAGTTATCTCCACTCTGTTACACCGCGAATGCCTCGCGCCGCGGCGACTACCTGATCCGCAGCGTCCTTCATCGTCTCAGCAACAATGAAATTGAGACCTGAATCCATCAGGATCTTTTTTCCTTCCGTCACGTTGGTGCCTTCCAGGCGCAACACAACGGGCAGCTTGAGATTAGTTTTTCTGGCGGCCTCGACCACGCCCGTGGCCAGCGTGTCCACGCGGAGGATGCCCCCGAAAATGTTGATCAGCACCGCTTTCACGCTCTTATCGCTCAGCAGGATTTCGAATGCGTGTGCGACCTGCTCACTATTTGCGCCGCCGCCTACATCGAGAAAATTTGCGGGCATGCCGCCGGCATATTTAATGATGTCCATGGTGGCCATGGCCAGGCCCGCTCCATTCACCATGCAACCTACGCTTCCATCGAGCTTGATGTAGTTGAGGCTGTACTTCGAGGCTTCCACTTCTAGCGGATCTTCTTCGGTGATGTCGCGCAGTTCGCGCAAATCGGGATGGCGAAACAGAGCGTTGTCGTCGAATGTGACCTTGGCATCGAGCGCGAAGAGGCGGCCATCGGTGGTGGTGATAAAGGGATTGATTTCGAGCAGGGAAGCGTCTGTGTCGAGAAAGGCTTTGTATAAACCGGTCAGGAACTGCACGGCGGGATTGATCTGCGGCGGCTTCAGGCCCAACTGGAATGCGATCTTGCGCGCTTGAAACGCTTCGAGGCCCATGCCGGGATCGATGTATTGCTTGAGGATGGCGTCCGGAGTTTCGGTGGCGACTTGTTCAATGTCCATGCCGCCTGCGGCCGAAGCCATGAAGACGGGTTTGCCTTCGCCGCGGTCCACCAGAATTCCAAGGTAGAGTTCTTTTTCAATGGGCAGAGTTTCTTCGATCAGGAGGCGGCGCACGATGCGCCCTTCGGGGCCGGTCTGGTGCGTGACCAGTTTCATGCCCAGCATTTTCGAGGCAAACTCGCCGGCCTCGTTTACCGACTTCGCGATCTTTACGCCGCCGCCTTTGCCGCGGCCACCGGCGTGAATCTGTGCTTTCACTACGACACCGGTTGCGCCTTCGCTGAAAAGTTTTTTGGCGGCCGCTTCCGCTTCATCTTGCGTAGCGGCCATTGCGCCGCGCGGCACGTTGACGCCGTACTTGCTTAGGATCGCCTTGGCCTGATACTCGTGGATTTTCATATTGATTCTCTGAAACTGTAACTATCGGCAGGAGCGTGCTTGCAGCTTAGGATTTCCGGCAGCAAACTTCTAATTTTATAGAAGAGAAGCGGATTAGAGCAAACGATGCCCGCGAAAATATTCAACCGCAGAAACTTTGTAGGTCAGGTTTAAGGGCCGAGAGGTTCTAAGGGAATCGGTTTGACGATGGCTATTTCAGGAGGCGATAATTGAGGGACTCCGCTTGAGGTTTAGTAAGGTAGTGGTCGTAGAATGTCGCAGCATTCTTTCCCAGATCTTCATCCAGAATGCAAAGTCGCGGGCGCAGTTGATGTTCGCGAGATTTTTCTCAATCAGAGGTGTCTGAATGCCGGATGAACTTGTAGCAAACGCAGAAAGTGAAGGCGGGAAAGCGTCCACCACGCTTCCTGGAACCGTGGAGAAAATTATAAAACCCATGCATCCCAGCGAGCCGGAAAGGGCCGAAATCTCGGTGGAGGGCGCCGACGACCTTTATCGTGAACTGCGCATCGAGAACAACCTGAGGAACGAAGATGGAGAGCGGGTTCCTTTGAAACAGGGGCAGGTGGTGGACATCACCATCGAGGCGAACGGCGCCGCAATGAAGGTGCCCATGGATGCAGGCGCCGGCCAATCCTGATCGCTCGGCGTGGAACTTGGTCCGGAACTATTAGGCCCGGAACTATTAGCTCCGAGGAACATCCAATAGAACAATTAAGGGAGATCAACATGGCCAAAGCAACTTTTGCCGCGGGATGTTTTTGGGGAGTGGAGGCGACGTTCCGGCAACTGCCGGGCGTGACTTCCACGAGAGTCGGTTACATCGGGGGACACACTAGCAGCCCGACGTATAAAGATGTTTGCACGGACCGCACCGGGCATGCCGAAGCGGTTGAGGTCGAATACGATCCCACGAAAATTGCCTACAGCGCTCTGCTGAAAGTTTTCTGGGAGAATCACGATCCCACGCAGCTTAACCGGCAGGGGCCGGACTGGGGAACGCAATATCGGTCTGCGATTTTCTTTCACGATCACGAGCAGGAAGTCGAAGCGCAAGCATCGAAGAATGCGCTGGAACAGTCGCACCGCTTTTCCAAGCCCATCGTTACGCAGATTGTTCCCGCCGTCGAGTTTTTTCCCGCCGAGGAATATCATCAGCAGTATCTGGAGAAACGCGGCATGGCGAGCTGTCACATAGGGTAGCTTCGAAAGGATGGCTTTGAAATTACGACGCCGGAGGCCGAATGTCGCCGAGGGGTGCTTAGCATTTCTGCCGAGGCGGACGGCCCTATAGCAGGCGGACCGCCCTGATCCCAGGTTTCTGACGACTCGAAACGCCGGCCGCTAAAGCCTGCGAGCTAACCCGGCGCGCTTGGCTCAGCATTTCTACTCGGCGCTTGACTTCCGGTCCAATCCCTGTAATAAATAGCGGGTCCTACCCGGACGAGTCTGGGGGTGTATTTGTTTGGCTGAAGTTCGCCTGCAAGAGGGAGAATCCCTCGAAAATGCGCTGCGCCGTTTCAAGCGCAAGGTGCAACAGGAAGACATTATCAAGGAGGTCAAACGACACTCCTTTTATTTGAAGCCCGGAGAGAAGAAACGCGTGAAGGCCGCGCTTGCTCGCAAACGCGCGCGCAAGAAGACTCGCAAGGAACAGGATTGAAAATGTTCTCTTGGAGCAAATAGCCGTAAGCGTCACTTCGGTATAAGTGCGGAATAATTTGAAGTAGGGGCCGCTCCCTTCCCGGAGCGGTCCTGCTCGATCTGGCCCCCACCAGGTGGAGTTGCACGCAGGGATCGATCATACTCATCGTTCATCCGGCATAAAGCGGGAAAAGCTGTATCCACGCGCCGTCCTAGGTGTGTGGCGGGCCGAGTCCAGGGGCAGTTTGAGGGGGGATGTATACAACCTAGTTCTTCGCACCGCGCTACTTCCCCAGCTGGCGCGTGGGCGGAGGATTGGGCTGAAGGGAGCCATCCTCGATGGAATTTCAGGACAAGGTACTCAAGTGTATCGACTGCGGAAACGATTTCCTCTTCACTGCCGGGGAACAGCTGTTTTTTTATGACAAGCAATTCCGCAACGAACCCAAGCGCTGCAAGGCATGCAAGAGCAAGCGCGCCAATGGCGTTAACGCGGCTCCGGTTCCCGCGCTGAACTACCGCTATCCCAAGATAGAGACGCGGGCCATCTGTTCGCAATGCGGCAAGGAAACCACGGTTCCTTTCCGTCCCACGCAGGGCCGCCCGATCTTCTGTCGAGAGTGTTTTCAGCAGAAGCGCGGCGTCTCAGCCTGAGCGATAGAAATTGCCGCATGGCGCGGCTCTTTGCGCGGACAGTGCGCCTGGGCCGTGATGCGGCGAAGCTGTCGTCGGGGCGATGCGCTAACATAGGTACGTGCCGACCTATCACGTGGAAAATTTCGGGTGTCGCGCCACCCAGGCCGACGGCGCAGCGCTCGAGCGCCAGTTCGAAGAGCGCGGACTCGATCATGCGTCATCGGCGCACGCCGATCTGGTGGTCCTGAACACGTGCACGGTCACAGTGGCTGCGGATCAGGATGCGCGCGCTGCCATCCGCCGCATTCAGCGGCAAAACCCGAAAGCTAAAATCGTCGTCACCGGATGCTATGCCCAGCGTGCTCCAGAAGAGATTGCCGTGCTACCGGGTGTGACAGCTGTCGTCGGCAATTCGCATAAGCACCGGCTTGCGGATCTGGCTCTGCGTGCGGGTTTTCAGGAGGTTCGGAGGATCGAAGCAGATGATGATACGAGCGGGAAAACGGCGGCCGAGGGGTTCGTCCCGCTTGCGGCACTGAGCCAGGAGTCAGGAAAACGGCACTTTAAATCCGAGATATTTGTTTCCGATATCTTTGCGCACACGGAACTATTGGCCGCGCCCGTTTTCGACGGCATCGCTTCCGGGCCTTACGGTGAGCAGCGAACCCGGCCCAATCTCAAAGTCCAGGACGGATGCGATAACCGCTGCTCCTTCTGTGTGATTCCCTACGTCCGTGGCCAGAGCCGATCGCTTTCGCCGGAGGCTGTTCTGCGGGAAGTGCATGGGCTGGTAGCCGCCGGCTTTCGCGAGGTCGTGATCAGTGGAATTAACTTAGGGCGCTGGGGACAGGATCTGGCTTCTGCCGGAACGCGGAAACTGGGGTTTGAGGATCTGATCCGCGCCATTCTCAGTGAGACCGCGCTCGAAAAGCTGCGCATTTCCTCCGTTGAGCCTATGGATTGGAGCGACGAATTGATTCGACTGGTCGCGGAATCTCCGCGCATCGCCAAACATGCGCACATACCTTTGCAGTCCGGAAGCGATGCCGTTTTGCGCCGCATGCATCGCAAGTATCGTCCCTGGCACTATCGCGAAAAGATCGAGAAGATTCGCGCGGTCATGCCCACCGCCGCCATTGGCGCAGATGTCATGGCCGGATTTCCCGGCGAAACTGACGCCGAATTCGATGCCACGCGCCGTTTGATCGAAGAGCTGCCGTTCACTTACCTGCATGTCTTCACGTATTCGGCACGTCCCGGCACTCCCGCGTCGAGCATGCAAAATCAAGTCCCGGTGCATGTCGCCCGTGATCGCAACCGCATCCTGCGAGAGATTGCGCAAGAGAAGAAGCTTCGCTTCATGCTCTCTTTCGTCGGCCACACGGTAGACGCCATCACGCTCGGCGAGAGTGAACCGGCCGCTGCTGCCCGGCAATGCGAGAAATTTACGGAAGCGCTAACCGACAACTACCTGAAGCTACATCTCAACGGACATCACGCCAGCAACAAATGGATGAAGATCGAAGTGACTGGAATTGAAGACGACGCATTAGTAGGCGAAGCGCACTGAGGGTCCCGGATACTGGCCGACTTACTTGGAAGCTGTCTTAAGCACCACCGTATTTCGCTCGTCGCCTGCAATCGCACGATAAAATTTTCTCAGGTCCTCTGTCTTACCCACCGGAACGCTTAACTCTTTCACTTCGAAGGTTCGCGTATATCCGATTACGTTGCCTTTCACTTCGGTCTTCGAGTGATAGCTGGCAAAGCTGTAGTCGGCGTCCACGGCGGGCGGAAGGTCGTCCACTTCATATCCCGGCGGGATCGTAATTTCAAATTTATCGGTGTCGCGCACTGGGCCCTCGAACTCTACAGGAAACTTCCGCGGCTCCTTGGTTTCCAAAAAGCCCTGGGCCTTCACACCGAGTACGCGCGGCCGCACCAGCAAAAGGTCGCCGGCATTCTTGGCGTAACGCTCCGACTCGAATGAGTAGTCGAATCCGAAGGGTTGATCGGAAAGGGACAGATTCTCGAGGGTGGCCTTGGTGATGAAAAAAGTGGACAGAGAACCGGCGAGCAAACTTTCGATCGGCTTGATCCGGTCCTTATCGTTGCTGACGGCGCGTAAGCGCCAGCGCTCGGAGGATGCCCGATCGCCAAGCCGCCACTCCTTGACCTCGCCCCGCAGAGTGCCACTGGGATCCAGAGTCAAAGTGGCAGTGCGCTCAATGCTGTTCATCTTCGAAGGCTGCTGCGGCAGGCCGAGCAGTTCGCCGCCATCCGGGGTTACCAGGAGTGCGTAATTGTCCTGAAGCTCTCCGCGAATCTGGCCAAACGGTGTCAGCTCGTCGGTGGGATCGAAGAAGAGAATTCTGCCCAGCTTCGGATGCTGCATGGTGGCGACCAAGGAGCTACTGGTCAGGCCATCAGGCAGCTTGATTGCAGTAATCACGTGGTTGAAGCCATCGTGAGCGGGCATGTCGCGAGTGACCACGCCGCGCCGGCTGTTGATCACGACATAATACGAGTCCACGCCAATCTCTCGCAGCATGGAGCGCATGAGCGTTGCTTTATCCTTGCAATCGCCATAATGGTGAGAAAAAACTTCGGACGCGGCGTGCGGCTGAAGGCCGCCTATGCCAAGTTCAATCGCGACGTAGCGAATATCGTGCTGCACAAAAACGGCAAGCGCCTGCATTTTCTGTAGGGGAGTAGTTTTTGTTGCAGTGAGCGCGGCCACTTCCTGCTTGATTTCCGGCGACGACTCGGTTCGCCCCTGGGCCAAATTTCCATACCATCTGCCCATATCATCCCAGGCCGCAAATCCATTCAGAGCTCGGCCGCCGGGAGCGAAGAAGGTTACGATCATTTGTCCCACGACTCCGTTCACTGGAGGCATGTCCGGCTCTTTTCTCACTCCTCCAACGTCGTTGATGGTCCAACGCCAAAGATTATTGCCGGCGTCGACCGCAGTCACTTCCGGATGGTTCAGCCAAGTTGCCCTAAACTCCCAACCGGGGGGCAGTTGCAACGAATAGTGTCCTTCACGGAGCGGATCTTCCCCCTGGAAATACCACATGTCTTGCAGATAAAAGGGCTGCTCCTCGACTTCATATTCATAGCCGACGATATTGCCCGGATCGGGCGCGGGAATTTGAAGCACTCTGTACTTCACATCATTGATCAATTCTTCGCCGGAAAAAGAACGGTCCGTAGCGTCTTTGTCCTTGACTTCGTAATCCTTGCCTTGCGCCGGAATGCACCAGGCACGCAGGCTCCGGATTTTTCTCTCCGGGTTAAAATGCACGGCTAGAGTTCCGTGTTCGCGTCCATTCGGACGAAGGATCTTATAGGCCCTCCGTACTTGCGTCCTGATCCTGTCGGTGGAAAGCACGGTCACATTTGTCTCTGAATAGAGCAAGACAGCGTCTGTTTTATCGTCGTAAGACGGCAGCGGGGCGTTGACCAGGCCGTGCATCCATGCGGGGGCATCGCCGCCGGCTGCGGCGCGCGATGGGAAAATCAGCGCACTGGCCGCGATCCATACGGCTGCCAGCAATAAGCGCCGGTTAATTCCTGGCGCTGGCTGTTCCGGGTTGTAACAACACTTGCTCTTCATCGCCGGTCCTCACTACCTGAAAGAAATTTCGCAGCGCCCCGTAATATTTGGCTTCCAGCATCAGAATATCGATGTTCAGCTTGCGCACAACATGCACGGTGTCTTTGCCGCTTTCCACTTTCAAGTCGTAGGAAACGACGGGGGTGTCCTGAGACTGCGGCTTCGGCATGCTGCTCACCTGCCAACCCGGGGGCAATTCGATGGTCACGTCGTCGACCTTTTGATAGGGATATTCGAAATAGATCGGGTGCACGCGGTTGCCATGCTCAAAAATTCGTTTCTCGTGAACGGTAAAAAAGCCCACAGGAAGCATCGCGCGCTTGCCCGCACTGGAGGCCCAGCCCGGAGCTTTCATGTCGAATTCGGCGACCAATGGCGTTTCTGCGCCGTCCCAGTCAGGCTTGTTTGTCAACTCCAGTTCTGAGGACGCCGGAACTTGTTCCTTGACCTGATCTTCCAGAATTTTCTTTCTCGCCACCTCGTCCGCATGGCGCAGATTCAAGCGCCTGTACATTGCTTCCAGTCCGGTGTAGGTTACCGTCAATTTCCCTTCCAGGTCGCCGGTGTCTGACAGTTTCAACTTCGCAGTGCGCTGGATTTGCGACTCAGAACTTTCCGGCAGGATGGTCCGAATCCACGATCCACCGTCTCCATCCAGTTTCAGGCCGGCGGTTCCTGTCTCTGTCCAGGTCAGCAGACCGAAGGGCGTAAACTTCGCTCCCGGATCGAAATACAGATCCTTGCCATCGAGTTTGACCAGGACGACGTTGGCATCCAATTTCCTGCTTTCCATAGTGGCAGGCGTGAAAAAGTAATTGGCGCGATTCGAAACCCAGCACCCGTAGGCCTCGAAGCCGGCAGCACGTACCAGCGCCAGATAGAGCCAGGTCAACTGGACGCCATCGCCATAACCGCGCTTCCACACGTCCTCCACGTTCGCGGCAAGTTTTTCTTTGTCGCGCTTTTCCTCCTGCTCGGTCTTGCGAAGCTCGTAGGAAGTGTTACGTAATTGCTGAACCCGGTCGTAGATTTTGCGCAGCTTCACTTCCTGAGTGTCGTTTGGCGAGACGATCTGAGCGACGGCAGCTTGCATCGCGTTACGCTTGCCAACGAAGCTCTCAAGCGCGCTGTTTCGCTTCTTTCCGAACTTTTTCCAGAATTCCGCCTGATCTTTTTCCGGCAGTTCATCGGAGTAAATGAAATCCACTCGCGCTTTCATTTCCTCTGCCGGAGGCATGAAGTCTTCCTCCTGGAAAGCCGGGATGTTGTGCGATTCCATGCGCACGATGTAATCCGGTCCTTCCGTTGGCGCAGTCGATCCGGGTGGTAGATCGTGCCAACTCCAGCGCACGTGGAACGGACTCGCGAAGGTAATGGGGAATGGTTTTAGGGAAAATTTTGCGTCCTTAGTGAAAAGTTCCTCGCTCAGGATCCAATGCGAGTCGAAAATGAAATGCTCATTTAGATCGTAAGTGTAGTAATACTCCAGAACGCTGCCCACTTGAACGTCGGGAAAGGTGAAAGTCTTCGCCAGGAATTTCCGTCCCCGCGTTTTTTCGATGACCTTGTCGAAAATCTGTCCGTCGAAATCCCGAATCGAGCCATCCGGATGGATGGTTCGCGCATGCACGCCCACAACGTTATAGTTTTCCTTCATGAAAGGAATTTCGATGTCAGCGTATTTTCGTCCCGCTTCCGTCAGAATCTTGATGCGGTAGTAGTCATCCTCGTGCCCGGTGTGGGTGTTATCGTCGCGGTCCACTTGCCGGTAGAGAATGATTGCCGGCGCGCCGGGGGCCAGCGGTTCGCTGGTCATCTTCAACTCATCCGGTGACACGGGTTGAAATCCCAGGCTGGCATAGGCCGGAATGGGACCGTAAATCGCGCAGGTCACGATGAACAAAAAGATAGAACTTGCGCTGGCAGAGAAGCGGAGCGAACGATGAATCGGCATGTTGAAGTCTCACCCGTGGCGTGGTGTGGACGCACAAAAACTGCCGGGCATTCTTCGGGGGAAGACGGCGACGCCAAGACCAGGCATAGCGTCAGGATTGGGCGGCCTGAGCCCGACGTCCCAACCCTATGGCTGGGGACGATATCGCGGTCGGCTATCCAAGTCAAGAAAATCCCGCGCTCAGCCGGGATGGGGCAGGCAGCGACGTTTGAGAGCGGGGAAAAATAGGGACACAACCGGCTAAGTGTCGCTTCCACCGGTGGTTGCAAGATTCTGCAACCTTCCCGCAGCGGCAATTTCCGCTGGCTTGGGGTCCGAAATTGAGCTAACATGCTGTTTATTGAGTCTGTTTTTCCCCCACCGGCTGAAAGCTCGCCTGTTAGTTTTTCTCCAAAATGCCGTGACTGACCCCGCACGTCTGCGCTTTTGTGGAAAGCTCGCGAGTAGGAGTTGATTGCCCTTGGGCCAGGAACTTAAAAAGAATTAAAGAGAAATCGAGGATATTGAATGAAGTGCGTCAATAATTCGTTAGCCCTGGTTGCAGGGATCTCATTTTGCCTGGTTGCGGCCGTCGCGCAGGGACAGGTTCAGCGCACGTTTTTTGGGATGGGTGTAGCCGCGACCTCTGATATGCCCAAAGTCAAGATGGGCACTTTGAGCCACCCGCCATTAGCTTGGACCTCGATTGAAGGTACGGCGCGAGGGTCCTTCGATTTTTCCCAGATGGATCAGTTTGTGCTTGGCGCTCCCAAGAATTCGCATGGTGTGGCACAAATCGATGTCGCGCTGGGCTGGACTCCGGGATGGGCGGTCGCCTCGCAAAGCTCCTGTGTGACGCAGAAGAACGGAGTGGTCGGCTGCACCGTTCCGCCGGACCACATGAAAGACTGGACCGATTTCATCACCGCGCTGGTGGAACATTACAACGGAAGCACCGCGCCGCACATTCAGTATTACGAAATCTGGAACGAGGCCAATACAACGCCCTTTTGGTCGGGTAGCGTTACTTCGCTGATCGCCATGGCGCAGGCCGCGTATCCAATTTTGAAGCAGGATCAGTACAGCCAGGTGATGACTCCGTCGGTGGTTTGGCCAACGGGCGTGACGTTCATGACGTCGTATCTCAAAGGCGGCGGATATAACTACGCCGATGGATTGACCTTCCACGGTTATCCCAGCAAAACCGGCAAAGGAGTGAAGACGCCAGTTCCGCTGCCAGAAAGTTCTTCTTCCACCAATGCTCCGATCCAGACCATGATCACCGGCTTTCGCCAGGTCGCGGATACGAACGGCCTCAAGGGCAAACCGCTGCTCTCCACCGAAGGCGGCTGGGGCGTGAATGGAGTCACGGACGCGGACATGCAGGCGGCGTGGATTGCGCAATTTGAAATTGTGCAGGCGGGATTAGCCACGCAAAACGATATGCAACTTACGACCTGGTTCACCTGGGGCCATTCGCTGTCGGGAACGATCGAGACCACGAGTGGTGATCCTACCGAGGCGGGCGATGCTTACGACGAAGTGTACGAATGGATCATCGGGCAGACGCCTTTGCCCTGCACTGCTTCGGGGAATATCTGGTCGTGCCCAGTGACCAAAAGCCTGATCGTGTGGGATATATCTCAGACTTGCAGCAATGGCGTGTGTACGACTGCTCCATATACTCCGCCCAAGGGATATATAAAATATATCGACCTCACCGGCACGGTCTCCAACATCAACGGATCGATCGCGCTGGGAGTAAAACCGATTCTGATGGAGCAGTAGCCGCCTCCTAAGCGGCCTGCGGCCGAGACGTCAGAAAGTGTGTCCTTGATACCAAACGCAAGAAGGTTGGCTGCGAACGTCGACTTAAGCAGGCTGCGCAGGGAGCGCAGCCCTAGAATTCGCTTCAAACAACGGAACAGCGCCCGCTACTTCGAACTGCTCTTAGCCGCTCGCCGCGAAGGCGGGACTATCCCTCTTTCAGGAGTCTCCTTCTCGATCTTGTCGGAGAGATTATGCAGCGGCTTATCGCCCGCTGAAGACAACTGTGCGCCCTTTTTAACGACGGTCAAGCCTTGCGCGGTAAACATGGCCTCGTTGAACGTCGTGCCCGATTTCGCCGCGGCGACGGCGAAAACTCCATGCGGTACGCCGCTGGTAAACGCGGTGGCGATGTAGTCGCCCACCATCAAGCCATTCTGAGAGTTGGGCAGCCAGCTCAGCGACATAGGTCCGGCCAGACTCACTGGAGTATTCCAGGTCGATCCGCCGTTATGCGAAGAAATGTAGCCCACGTAGAGCTGGCACGTCGACTTAGTGCAACTGCTCTTCGAATAGTAGTAATAGTGAATCGCGACGTGAGCGGTTGCGCCGGACGTGGCGGGATCAATGCCAATCCCTGGAATGAAGTGGTCTACGGTGCTGGTGGTTACGTCGATGGGAACGCGGGCTACAGCAGTCCAGTGAACTCCGTCGGTAGAAGTGCTGTAGACGAGATCGTTGGTGGAACATTTGGAACGGAAACGGCAATCCTCCCACACGACGTAGACAGTACCTGCGCCGTCGATTGCCGCTGAGGGCAGCGGGCCGCTGCGAATTCCGCCTGCATCGGTGTGCCATTGGATGTTCGAGACGGTAACCGGCGCCGACCAGCTTGCGCCTCCGTTGGTAGATGTGAAGGCAGAGATACCCGAGGTTTCGATGGGCACGACGACGGTGCCATTGGGTTGCACCAGCGGTTGCCCGCCGATGCCGTCGGCCCGGTTGGATGTGGTGGTTGCGGTTCCCCAGGTCATGCCACCGTCAATCGATGTGCTCATCATGATCTCGTCGCCGCTGTCCGGATTGTCCCACTCCACATAGCAATTGCCGTAAAACGCACTGGTGGATGTGCTGTCGCACACGATCCAGTTCTTGTCGGACGAATTTACCGCCGGACCCACATCTACGGGATTGCTCCAGGTAAGCCCGCCATCCGTTGACCGGTTCACTACCACCGCCGTTGTGGTGCCAGAGTTCAAGATAGGCAAGCTGGAAATCATCCACACGCCATGCCTGGCGTCGTAGGCTACAGCCGGGTCGCTGGCCGCGTTGAAAGGCCCGCCGCCGTTTCCCGTAGTAAGGCCGGGAAGAAATCCATGCGTCCAGCTAGTCCCGCCGTTGGAGGAGGTAGCCCAGCCAATGGCTGTCGCGCCGCCAGGAGAAATGCGTCCTGTTTGGAATGAGGCGACCAGCGTGGTGCCGTTGGCCAGAACATGCGGCTCGACTTCTGTAGCGTGCTGGCCGGGACCAACGGTAAATGGATCGGAGCTTATCTCCGTCAGAGCGACCTGGGCGAGCGCAGTGCTTGCCCAGGCTATGCAAAGGATCAAGGCGGTGAGATAAGCAATGCGAGAACGAAAACTGCGGCAACCGCACAGAAAGAGGTTCATGGGATCGGTCCTTAATTGTGAGGGTTGCTACCACGGGATCGGGCCGCTCAATGCAGGGGCGTTCGCGAGCGTCTGCGACTAGCTGTGATAGTACTGCGGCAATGTATCCCAGCGTGGATGGGGTGTCAAACTCAATCGCTGTTACGAATCCCAAACGAGCTCACGCGTGCTGGGCGGAGGCTCGTAGTCGCCATGCTATAATCTTCTATTCTCAGTTGCTTAGAGCCCGGAGGACCGTATCGACAAACGTTTTATCCGCACCAATGACCGCATTCGCGCGCGCGAAATTCGCGTGATCGACGATGAAGGAGCGCAGTTGGGCATTATGCCGCCCTACGAAGCGCTTAAGAAAGCCCGCGAGAAAAATCTGGATCTGGTCGAGATTTCTCCCACCGCGCAACCTCCTGTGTGCCGAATTATGGACTACGGGAAATACCTGTACCAGCAGGAGAAAAAAGAGCGCGAGGCGAAGAAGCACCAGAAGACAATAACGGTTAAAGAAGTTAAGTTCCGCATCAATGTGGACGACCACGACTACGAGACCAAGAAGAATCACGTGCTGCGCTTTCTGGACGAAGGCGACAAGGTTAAAGCGACCATCTTTTTCCGCGGACGCGAAATGACCCGCACGAGTTTGGGCCGTCAGATTTTGGAGCGGCTGATAAAAGATGTAGAGCCGCACAGTATTGTGGAGTTCCGTCCCCGGCAGGAAGGGAACACGCTGCACGCGATCTTAGCGCCGAAGAAGTCGGAAAAAGATCGCGAGAAGGAACGGGCGACGGCGGAAAAAGAGAAAGCTCGCGCCGAGAAGAAAGAAAGAAACGCCGTCGAGATGAATGTAGAAAAGGCGAAGGCT
>Ga0209010_1000229_pt1 | contig 20119 bp, 18 predicted proteins | sample BlaSpr_A8_OM1_O3_FD_187985 | JGI IMG/M metagenome (GOLD analysis project Ga0209010, IMG submission 187985) | Forest soil microbial communities from Thunder Bay, Ontario, Canada - Black Spruce, Ontario site 2_A8_OM1_O3 (SPAdes) (version 2) | ecosystem: Environmental > Terrestrial > Soil > Boreal...
GGAATAACCGCGAAATACGGGCATTGTTCGCACCTTTCGGCGCGAAGCCAGCGGAAGTTGTCTGCAGCCCAGACTGTGTGGCGGAGAGGGAGGGATTCGGTCCCACTGCCCGTATTGATAACACGTAAGTTATTCATTTCACAATGCCACCGATACCACGCCTGCCATCCTTCCCCGTTATCATGGCACAAAAAAGGCACAATCTCTCCCGTCCGGCTTTCCGCGTATCTCGGAGTCCAGAGTCCACAGCGCAAGTCTCATAAGCTGCTAGGACAGATTCCGAACTTGTGTTGCCATTCGCTCAAGTTGATTGGCGATTTTTGCCGTTGCCTTTTGCAGTCCGATTCTCCGCCCGTGGGCGGTATGCTCCAACGGTACGGCACAGAAACCTAAGAGCTTGAGGATATTCTTTCCACTGACGTTTCCCATGATTGCTCCTTAGTCTTTGCGACCGCCCGCTTGGAAATGTCCTAGAACCCTTGAGCCGGATTTCTTAGTCATTGACCCACGCGTCCATACCTTCGCCTCTATCCTTTCGGCGGACCCGGCGCTTTAGTGAGGTTCTCACGTGGGTCCGGCTTGGACAGCATGTACGCAACGGCGGCGAAGACCTTTCCTCGCGTCCCGTACTCCTCGGAGAGCTCTTCTATGAGACGCACCGTGCGAAGCGGGAGTTTGTAGGTCTTGCCGATGAGCGGTGAATCAAGGATAGCGGACATCGTGCTGTCTGGTACTGTCCACCCGACTTTCTCCCACAAAAGCTCAACAGCAATCTGAATCGCTCGGCTTTGCTGTCCGTGGATTTTGCCGTACTTTTCGATGATCGCGACCGCCGTCTCGGAGAGCTTGTACCGCTTGGCGAGATTACGGCTCGTGTCCCTCAGCTTATTGAGACGGCGAGTCTCGCTTCTCATCGTGCTGCAAGCTTATCACCGGGCGGTGTTCTTGCTTGTATCCAGAATTTGGGGGAGGGCTAAACTCGGTCTATCCCGCATCGTGCTGTGCAGTGTCACCTGGCGTAACGCCGAGAATTAAGTCCGCTGCTTTGTGCGCCTGTCCAGCGGCGACCAGCACAAGTCGAGAATCATCTTTAAGCGCCTTGAGCCAGTTGTGCAGATAGGCAGCACTATTATTGATCGTTCTGTTCTCGATCCCTGTAAGTCCGCAGAGAAAGGCAGCGCCCATCTCTGCTACGAGTTCCTCGCGGCTGTAGCTCTCATCTCCGAACGACTCGGCTTCCATGAGGCTTGACCTGTTCAGCCGTGTCGGATGTCCAGTTGCGTGCGTCAGTTCGTGAAAGAGCGTCGAGTAATACTCCTCCATGCTCTCAAATGCGACTGCGTTTGGCATACAAACGCAGTCGGCAGTCTTGCGATAGCTGGCGCGGTCCCCACCGTGTTGAATGGCTGGTTTTTGTAACCACTGGTTTACCACTCGCTCACAAGTCTCGATGGGACTGACATCGGGTCTTGGCTCCGCTGACTTGTCAGGAGCAAGGACTCCTTCGCATTGCTCGATGTTGAAGACGGAGTAGAAACGGCACAGCACAGATGGCTTCTCCACCGTTTCGTCGCCGTCCTGCACTTCGCGAGTGCCGAACTTCCAGTAGACAACCGGCAGTCCCTTTTCGCCCTTGCGAACGTGTCCATTGAGTTCTCTCGCCTGCCTGAAACTCAGCCAGTACGGAGAACTGAATCCGCTGCTCAACAATATCCAAATGTTGATGCCCCGGTAGGGACGATCTGTGACCAAGTTTCGTGGAATTCCGTCCGTGCCAGTGACCTTCCAGGGCTTCTGCCACGGGGCTGTTCCAGCTTCTAGTTGCTCGATGATTCGTGCAGTGATGACTTCATAGACGTTTGCCATTGTGATTTCCTTTCGTGAGCTGTGAAATGTGATTCGAGTGAATGCAAATTGTTGGATTGCCCGCTTGTGCTCTTTTCCTGAGCACAACGGCAGTGGACAAAGTGGTGGGGAACTCGTGAACCAGAAACGACGAAGGGCGGCTTGAGCAGCCGCCCTTCGGTTGATATGTGATTGTTCGTTAGCTTCGTTTGAGCAGAGCTCGAACGGGCAGCACAACGTAAATGACCAGCAGGTTGACCACGGTTCCGCCGAGCGCGAACGTGACTCCTAGCGGGTCAGAAATCCCGTGCGCGCCGTAGTTGAATACTTCCGTGCCGAGGAGAGACGCACTTTTGTTTCGGTGTATCCAGCGCAGACATCGATCCGAACTGAACCACCGCCCCACTCCAGCGGCGTTAGCAATCTCGTCGGATTTGAACAACGATGCCCATAGCAGGACCCATAGCCCAATTCCGGCGAAAAAGCTCCCTTTTGTGGATGGTGTGAGATTCGTCATAAGACGACCTCCGGCTTCGTGATGTACGACCTCGATCCACGTTTCCGCACTCCCGACTGAATTACCTGTAGGAGCAGATATTCGAAAGCGTGAGTGCGAACGACTTGACGGCAGACCTCTGCCAGCTTCCTGGCAATAAAAACCTGCACTTTAGTGGCGTTGCGAGTGGAACGTTTCAGTTGGCGGTCAATGAGCGGCAGGGAGCGATTTGTTTGCCATTCGCTCCCCATAAGAGTTTTATGTCGGCGTAGTTTGGCTTGTTTACACCAGCCTGCGCCGACGGATAACGCCTTTGCTGCTGCGAGTGAAGCAACAATTAGCATTGTTATCGACCTCCTCCGATGAGATGAAAGCCGATGCTTACCAGCCCGCCGAGTGTTCCCATAAGAAAGCACAGGAGCGGTATGCCAATCAGCAGCACGAGTGCAATGCGGTAGACAGGTTTCACCGAGGGTGGTTGGGCAAGCGTACGCAGCTTGCACAAACCAGGGATGTGAGCTTTCAGCAATTCAGGTTCGATCTGCCAGCGGTCGGCAAATCTCCCGCACATTTCCTCAGCTTGATGCATAAGCAGAATGTACTGACGGTCTCCCGTTCGTAAACCGTTCGACTCGTGTCCTTGCGCAGAGCGCAGGACAGTCGCCAGCTTGGATTCCAGAGAGCGCTTTTCCCAGGCGCGTTGGAAGGATTTCCATCCCGCCTGAGGCGTGCCCATTGGAACAGACGTGTCCCTTTGCTTGGTCATAGTTGTTTCTCCTTGTGTGATTTGAATTGGTGTGGGATGAGGGCGCTAGATTTGCCCCCCTGGGCACGAACCTAGAAGACTGAAGCCACCCTCACTCTATACACCTAGGGTTGCTATCCTGGAACGAGTTGAAGCCTCGCGTGGAAATCGAAAACAGGTGTCGCTACGGTGAGGTTGGACTTGGCGCGAAATCGTCGGGCTTTTTCTGGATGTCGGCAGTAATCCACTGATACAAGCTGAACTGCTCATCATCGCCCGTCAAATATCTGTAGGGCATGGGATAGAGGCGCAGAGGCTTGCCGGATGGGAGTAATCCCGCAGTGCAGACAGTTCCGAGGTATCTGCTGCTTAGCTCTGGGTAGGTCTTCGCCCAGATGAGAATCTTTTCTCTCGTATAGCCAGACCTCATGGCGCTACGGGATTATAAGCATTATGGTTGTATTTTGGGGATTGCATCAGTTAAGTACCTCCTCTTCCTCCGAGTCACTGCGCTACACTATCCTGGTCGCGCTGATATGCCCACAGAAAATTCATTTGATTTCTTTCGGGAGGAAGTGGCTCGTCTCACAGCCAGCTTCCACAAGGACCTGGCTGCCTACCGAACCGAGGGTTACGACGAGTCTGCCCTTCGTAATGATTTTCTGACTCCGTTTTGGAGAGCGTTAGGTTGGGATGTCGAGAACAAGCAAGGATTGGCTCAGTCGCTCCGAGAAGTTCAGATTGAAAGCCGAGTCCACATCGAAGGACGCAAGAAGCGTGCCGACTACCTTTTTCGGACGGGCGGGCTGGAACGTTTTGTTTGCGAAGCCAAAAAGCCACGTGAGGAGCTTTCCAAGAAGGACGCGTACCAAGCACAGCGGTACGCATTCAACCTCAAGCTGCTGGTCGCAACACTGTCCAATTTTGAGTCGCTGCAAATCTTCATCGTCCCGGCACGACCGGAGCAGATTTCTCCGTGGGAAAGCTGCAAGCAATGGAACTACACCGAGTACGCTGCTCAGGTGGAAGAAATTTGGTCGCTGTTTTCCCGCGATGCCGTGGCCGCAGGATCACTCGAAAAGTACATCACCAGCCTTCCGAAGAAGCCCTTGAAGGGAAAAGCTCGGCAAGGTTGGCTGATCGCACCCGAACGAATAAAGACGGTTGACACGGACTTCCTGTCATACATCGAAGAACAGCGCGAAATCCTCGCAGCCGACCTGATCAAGGAGAACAAGAAGCACAAATGGACTTCAATCGACCTCAACGAGTCCATTCAGCGAATACTTGACCGCATCCTCTTCGTTCGCATCTCTGAAGATCGAGACATCGACACCGGGCGTCCGCTGGAGTTGCTCCTCTCCGACTGGGAAGCGATCCAGCATGGTCGCCCCTCGCTGTACAGCCGCCTTGTTGCGCACTTCAATCGGCTCGATGAATCATTTAACGGAGCGCTGTTTAAGAGTGGGCATGAGTCGGAGACCCTGAACGTCTCCGACGAATATCTCGCCGACCTGATCCGAGATCTATCCAGCGAAGACTCGCCTTATTTGTTCAGCACGCTGCCCGTAGAAATTCTCGGTTCTGTTTACGAGCGCTTCATCGGTAAGGTCGTCCGCGTCACCAAGACAGGCAGACTCAAAATTGAGCCGAAGCCCGAGGTCCGTAAGGCTGGTGGTGTCTATTACACGCCACGCTACGTCGTGAACAACATCGTGGAAGAGACGGTCGGCAAACTGCTTGAGGGAAAGCGACCGAAGGACGTGGAGAAGATTAAGGTGCTTGACCCCGCTTGTGGCTCCGGCAGCTTCCTGATTCGAGTCTTTGAGAGAATCTGCGAACACTACTCAAAGTGGTATCAGGATCACCCGAAGGAGCAGAAGCCAGACCTCTGCTATACCGACGAAACTGGCGCGTTACGGCTGACCACTCACCTGAAGCGTCAGATCATGTTGAACAACGTGTTTGGCGTGGACATCGACTATCAAGCAGTCGAAGTGACGATGTTGTCGCTGTACCTAAAAATCCTCGAAGGCGAAACGCGCTCGACATTGGACAAGCAGCAACCCCTCTTCCCCAATGAGACGTTCCTGCCCGATCTGACCGCGAATCTGAAGTGCGGTAATTCGCTCATCGCACAGGACTATTACAAGGATCGCCAGATTTCATTACTTGGTGAGGACGATGAACTCTATCGCGTGAACGCATTCAACTGGGAAGAGGGATTCCCTGAGGTTGTGAAAACAGGCTTCGATGTGGTGCTTGGCAATCCTCCTTGGGGTGCCGTATTCACGGAAGACGAACTGGAATACCTAAGGCACAAGAACAAGGACATCATCGTTCGGATGATCGACTCATTCATGTACTTCGTCCACAAAGGGATGCTACTTTTGAAAACGAACGGGTCGATTCGGAATGATTTTGCCTGACGTGGTTTTGTACCAGAACGACTGCTACAAACTGCGCGAGTACATTCTTGATCGTTCCAACGTAGTATGTGCCTTCAACATGGGCGACGTGTTCGAGCAGGTCACAAGACCCGCCTGCATCATCGCTTTTGAGATTCGCAAGCCCACAGACAACGTGATCACGGTCGCGAACTATACCAAGATTCCGAAGATGCTGAAGCCTGACGCGATGAACGATGCCAGTCTATTTGAGCACGTATCGCAGAGCGAAATAAGGAGAATACCGCGGAACATTTTCATCACGTCCGATGTCAGCAACTACCGGATTTGGACTCAGGCTATTTCCACCAATCAGGCACCGTTGCGGCAGTTCGTTGATGGCGACGGAATCCAGCGAGGCGTCAGCCCGGACTACAAGGAGGCGTTCATCGTTGACAGCAAAACGAAGCGCAGTGCAAAGCTGGAAAAAGACCACGTGAAGCGCGTGCTCACTGGCGGAAGGCAGGTCAAGCGATACACCATTGAGTACCCGGATTTGTGGCTGATCTACACGTCCGACGATGACGACTTCTCCGAATTGCCGAACATCAAGCGCTACATCGACAAGTTCAGGGCGCAGATCACATGCAAGGAAGTGAAACAAAAGAAACATTCTCGGTACGCGCTGCATCGAGCGCGTGACCCACGAATTTTCAGTAAGCCAGAGAAGTTAGTAGGAGTCATCACCGAGGACGAAATCATAGTCGCAATCGACCGTACTGCGATTGTCGTGACCGATGGCTGCTACGTGTTCGGGGTGCACGAAGGCGTGAACATCCATTATATTATGGCGCTGCTCAACTCGACGCTTTTCGTTTTCCTCTACAGGCTGTTTGCTTTGGAAAAGGCGCGCGTTTTAGCGCAAGTGAAGCCGACGCTGATTGAGGACATGCCGATCCGGGTCATCGACCCACACAACGAGGAACAGGTCAAAGCGCATGATCGGTTGGTAGCACTATCAACTGAACTCGAAGGTCTGTACACCAACCTCCATGCGAGCAAAAGTGAGCACGAGCGGAGAACCTTGGATCGCCAGATCAGCCATGACAAAGCGGAAATCAACAACATCGTGTTCCAGCTTTACAAGTTATCGGACGAGGACATTGGGTTGATTCAGGGCAATCCTCTGGTCGTGGCTGAAGCAGTCTCCGTCGAAGCAGTTCCCGCCGAATCCTGACTCTTCCGATCTTGGGTAGAAACCAGCCTTCCACTCCACGCCTGCGTTACCAACGGCTTACTATCACTTTCCTAACAATCTGAAAACAAATCGGACAGTTGAGCTTTCGGCTCCTATACTCTTAGATCGACGCAGAACTAAACACAGCCGATGTATTCGAGGCTGCACCACAACCCCCAACTCTACGAGTGGTATAGCCGTTTAACAATTCTCGAAACGAAATCTTCACGAAATGCCAAACGGAGCAGGGATTCACGTTTTCTATGGCGCGGAGCAGCACTCGATAAACGACTTCACGATTTGCACCCCTGGTGTTGCACCAGCCGAATAAAAGATTCGGCTCGTGGAGAATTTGGAAACAGCAAGAGTCTTCGACATTTACACCAGAGTTAACTGATGCACCCCTTATCGCGTCCACCCTCTTCTCCGCACGATGCCGCCGTTGCCAGAGCCTAACGCCTCTATCTGTCTTTGTCCGTTAAGACTAGAACTGATCTTGCCCCTTATTTTTCCGAATACAACAAGGAAGTGCTGGTCATGAAGCTTGCCCGCTTCGCATGCCTGATTCCACTCATCGCTCTTACAACTATTCTACTTGCGCAATCGGATTCTGTTCCGACGAGAAATCAACGAAGTCTTTCGCGAACGTCATCAGAATCGGGGTTACGGCAGCGCGAAGTCACCAGCGATCAGACTCTACGTAGGACTATGCATTCACAAATGGCAGGATTGAATTTTGAGCCCGCGGTCGCTTATGCCTCGGGTGGACAGTACGCCAGTTCGGTTGCGGTGGCAGATGTGAATGGCGACGGTAAGCCTGACCTGATGGTAACAAACGGGTATTGCGGCAGTGGCTGTACTAACGGCACTGTGGCGGTACTTTTGGGTAATGGCGACGGGACCTTCCAAGCGGCTGTCAGTTATAATTCGGGCGGCTTTGGCGCGCAGTCCGTGGTGGTCGCAGATGTTAACGGCGACGGTAAATTGGACCTGCTGGTTGCAAACGATTGTGTCGCCGGCAGCAACTGCGACTCTGAGAATCGAGACGGCACCGCCGCAGTACTATTAGGGAATGGTGACGGAACCTTTCAGGCAGCGGTTGCCTATGATTCGGGTGGGGTGGGCGCAAGCCGTCTCGTAGTTGGCGATGTAAATAACGACGGGAAACCAGACGTAATCGTGGTCAATTCCTGCGGATTCAGTTCTGACTGCGGCGGGTCATCTTACCCAGCAAATGGAACAGTAGGCGTGCTCTTAGGCAACGGCGACGGCACCTTCCAGACGGCAGTGACTTATGCCTCGGGCGGGCAGGTGCCCTCCTCAATCGCATTAGGAGACTTAAATGGCGATGGCAAGCCAGATCTCGTTGTGGGGAACTCGTGCGCCTACAGCAATAGTTCTAGCTGTGAAGACGAAATTACCCCAGTTGGAGTAGTCGGTGTGATGTTGGGCAATGGTGACGGCACTTTCCAAACCGCAGTCGCTTACGGACCCGGCGGGGATGGTGCTTTTTCAGCGACCATCGAAGATATGAACAGCGACGGTAAGCCTGACCTGCTCGTCGTAACCCAACCTTGCGTCAACAACACTTGTTTTGGCGACACTGCTGTCGCTGTGCTAGTCGGGAATGGCGATGGGACCTTCAAGACCGCCGTCACTTTCGATTCTGGCGGTCCGGGTACCTCCCTAGCAGTGGCTGATGTAAACGGTGATACTAAACCTGACCTGGTGGTAAGTGGGTGCGACGGCGGCTGCTCAAGCGACGGTGCTGTGATAGTTTTGCTGGGCAATGGCGACGGCACTTTCATGGCAGCGCTAATGTTCGCCTCAGGAGGAATTGGTCCTGGATCAGTGGCGGCAGCCGACGTTAACAAAGATGGAAAGACGGATTTATTGGTGGCAAACGGCTGCACAAATAGCACCTGTGTCAATGGCTCAATCAGCGTGTTGATCAACATCAGCACCGAGGCAACGACAACAGCGCTGCTCTCATCGCTCAATCCTTCCGGCGTCGGTCAAACCGTAAGCTTCACGGCAACGGTAACACCGCAAGGTACGGGCTTACCGACGGGCACGGTTACTTTCTTCGACGGCCCCGTGAACCTTGGCAGTCCCTACCTCAATGGTAGTGGAGTCGCACTTATGTCAACTTCCACTCTGTCTGTAGGCACGCACAGTATTACGGCGGTTTACAGCGGTGATTCCAATTTTGCTGGCAGCACATCGCCGGTATTGAGCGAGCTTGTCCAAGGAGCGATTGCCCTCCTTGCTCCAGCCGCTCTCAACTTCGGAAACCAAACAGTGGGCATCACGAGCGCTCCTCAGTATGTGACACTTACGAACAGCGGGAACGTAGCTCTGAACATCACAAGCATCTCATTAGCGCAGAGTAACGGCAGCTTCGGGGAAGCGAACACCTGCGGCAAGAGTCTCGCGGCTGGATCAACCTGTACAGTGACCCTGTCCTGGACACCCGGCACGGCGGGAAATATGACGGGGAGCATGAGTTTGACGGACAATGCCCCTAACACCCCTCAGAGTGTCTCCCTCACGGGTGCGGGTGTGCTGCCGGCAGTCTCTCTTTCCCCTGCCAAGCTCACGTTTTCTACCCAGATTGTCTTCACGACCAGCAAAGCACAGACCGTAACGCTAACCAACAATGGACTCGGAATTCTCGACATCTCGAAGATTTCTGTGACGGGACCGTTCAGCCAGACGAACACATGTGGAATGAGTGTCGCTGCGGGAGCAACCTGCACGTTTACGGTTACATTCAAACCCACGACCATAAGCACGCTTACAGGTTCCATCTCGATTACTGACAACGCCCCCGCCAGTCCTCAAAAGATCGCTCTCACGGGCATGGGGACTTATGTTCAATTGAGTACGGCAAGCCTCAACTTCGGCAATCAGCCCGTGGGCACCAAAAGCCTCCCCAAGAAGATCACCCTGAGCAACAAGGGGAGTGTCGCGGTCAACATTACGAGTGTTTCCATCACGGGAGCCGATATCAAAGACTTTGCCCAAACTAACACGTGTGGTAAGAGTGTCGCATCGGGTGCTAGTTGCGTCATCACTGTGACATTCACGCCTGCAGCCAAAGGTAATCGAACAGCCGCGATTTCCGTAAGCGACAACGGAGGTGGCAGTCCACAAAAGGTGACTCTCGCTGGGACGGGAACATAGCCCAGATGGGCTGGAATGAAAGAGACCTCGCTCATGATTGGCATTCCAAAAATCATAGTTCTAAGCCGCAAAGGCTTTGATCGCGAGGCGGGCGGCTGCGCCAGCCCAATATTCAGTGATGGTCGGATGGCTAGTATCCCGATTCCTGAGAACACTAAACACCCCGACGTCACTATCACATTCCGAAGCCTGCCAGTACCAAAGGACGGTCACGACGACATCGTCTGTATTCTCAAAAGCCTTCGTCCGCAGTTTGATCTAGACAGAAGAGTCCACCTTGATCCCGATATACGACCAAGTCTGCGTTCGCGAACTTTTGATAATTCGCTAGGATATTTCGGACAGGACGGTAAGGATCAGACTGAACTTCAAAAATGGGGAGCCTGTGAGCCCGAGAACAACGTGCTATTTCTTTTCTACGGGTGGTTCAAGGGCGTGACAGCGACTGATAATGGCAAACTGCGATATGCCACAGCCCGTGCCGATGACCTCATGACCCATGACCAACACTTGATTTGGGGTTGGCTTCAATCTGACGGTGCACCACGCCAGATATTGTCAGGAAAACTCGCGGTTGAGCTTCAGCGCGCCAGTCATCACCCTCACATCGAAGCACGAAATCGCGACAATAATTACTTGTTCGTGGGTAGAGAACGCTTGTCGTTTGCCAACTGCATTTCAGGCTGGGGAGTTTTCCAGAAATATAATCCCGGTCTTAGGTTAAGTTGCGGTATGGAGCTAAACAAGCGTAGTTTGTGGCGTCTACCGTCCTTTTTTCGACCGATGGCTGTCGGTCGGATTAGAAATGCTCCTTGGACTACTGACGGAGACTGCGAACGCGTCATGTACCGTGGATACGGGCAAGAATTCATTTTCAACACAGAAGGCTACGAAGCCGAGGCATCAAGTTGGCTTCATCGTATCTTCCGCTATGTGCCAGAAGAGCGGGCATCCACACTATATCCCTCCCACCCGTGTAAAGAGCTCTAATTTCGCACACTGGCACAGGCGAACCACTTACATTCTAGATTTCGTGAGAATACACTTACCCTTCCGGGAGGAAGAGATGGCATTGGAGCCGATCAAGATCTGGGAACTGGTTGACCGTGCAGTTTGCCACAAATGGAGCGTGCCGGAGTTCCAACGGGGCTTCGTATGGAAGGCGACTCAGGTGCGAGACTTGGCCGAGTCCTTGTGGTTGGACTTTCCTGTCGGCAGTCTACTCCTTTGGAACAGCGACAGCCATCAGGAAGAGCGCGTGGCCAAGGATGGTCTCACGCCAGCCCTGTGGATTGTCGATGGTCAGCAACGTACCACAGCGCTCGCGATTTTGTTCGGTCGAAAGCCGTATTGGTGGGGCTCGGCGGAAGATTGGAACAAAATCCAGAAACGATATGACATCCGGTTTGACGTTGCCGCCAAGAACGAATCCCACTTTGTCGTCGCAAATGCGGCGATCCGAAAGACGAAGGGAGACCGATATATTCCTTTGAGCCGCTTATTGGTGCTCGATGTCAGCCGTGAGAGCGATCAGAAGGCTCTCGTGAATCTCGCGAAGGAGGTTAAGGTTCAAGGACTGTGTGACGGTATGGATGCGATGGAGGTCTACGCTCGGCTGGATCGGGTTCGCAAGATTCGCGAAAAGGACATCCTGAGCGTAACCGTCAACCACGAACTTGAAGACGTTGTTGAAATCTTTTCTCGCCTGAATTCGCGAGGCACCCGCGTGACCGAAGCCGACATTTACCTCGGAGTGGTCGCGTCTAAGAATCCGGGCTGGGTTCGAGACGAGTTCCTGCCCTTCCTGACTGAACTGGCGGACTCGGGCTTCCACGTAGACCCGAATTTGCTGTTCCAAAGCCTCACCGCCGTAGGAATCAAGAAAGTTCGGTTCAAAGAGATCGACGATAGTTTCTGGAGTCGTGACCAAATTGAGCCTGCATGGAAGAAATGTCGTGAGGGGTGGAAGAGGACGATTCACCGTCTCCAGAATTATGGAGTCCTGTCCGACGACCCTCTGCCAACGCAAGCCGCGCTTGTCACGCTAGTCGCGCTCCTCGATTGCTTCCCGGAGGAGGGCGGCTTTGATTCTGCATTCTACTGGTTTGTTCAGGCATCGAGATTCGGGCGATATAGCGGTTCCAGCACAACATCGCTTGAAGAGGATTTGAAGGAAGTAGCCACTGCCGCGAATTTGATCGAGGCAGTTGCGGGGCTGTCGAAGCACTTGCTAGCAACCCAGCCAATCGATGTAGATGAGTTCAAGAGAGACTACTCGGATGGAAAGTTTTGGCGATTTTTGTTATATCTGCTCGTGCACAAGAACGGAGCGCAAGATTGGGACAAGGCTGGTACTCGCCTTGGTTTCGACGGCAAGGAGCTTTTGGCTGACTTCCGCCCGCAATGGCACCACATCTATCCTAAGAAATTCCTCAGCAAGAAGGTTGAGCCGGAGAAGATCGACTCTCTCGCTAACATTGCGGTTATTGGCCCTGACATTAACATTCGCATTAGCAATCAAGACCCGATGAAATATCTCGATAAATATGCAATCTCGGAAGAGAAGCTGCGCCAGCAGTTTGTTGATTGGGACCGTGCGGAGTTCACTATCGACAGATACAATGACTTTCTGGACGCCAGAGCTTCCCGACTGGCGAGCGAAGGCAACGACTATCTGCTTGCGCTCAGCAAGAGTCTGTCGAAGTCCTGTCGTCCGAATCTGGTGACGGCAGCGGGGGGCAAGACCGTTGCTGGCTAGCCTGCTGGAGAATGACTAATGTGGATTCCAAAAGAGATTGGTCGTGCAGCCACGCGCCTCAAGGAAGGACACCGTGTCAATCGCCTAACAGTTCGGGAACTTCTGAGAATGTTTAAGGCTGAGCGTCGTGGTCTCAACAAAGTACACGATATCAGAAGTGCCCTGGAGAGCTTAGGTCTCGTGACCGATCCAGATTTTGAATCGGTATGGATTGACGGTAAAATCCGCATACTCCTTAAGGATGCCAACAATGTCGTTACAACTGCCGTTCCTGTTGGAGACACCGAGATCGTGGAAGAGGGCGAACTCGACGAAAGCCAATGTCCATCCACGGAAGAGCAGGAGGAGGCTGATTCACAGCAGCTTGATTCGGAAGTTTCCGCTCACCCCCCGATTGTTGTGGCGACTGAAGGAGTTGTCGAGACCGTACTCAGTGAGCCAGCAGACCCAACTTTCAGAATAGGAAACCTACCTGTCGCTAATAAACCGCTGACGACCGTGGGTCAGGACGACTCTCTGAAGAAGGCTGTCACGATGATGTTGCAGTTTGACTACTCGCAGCTTCCGATCATGCATGGAGAGCGCGAGGTGAAAGGCATGATCTCGTGGAAATCTATCGCGTCACGGTACTCTATCGGTGGCGACTGCTGTACCGTACAGAACTGCCGAGTAGATGCTCAGGTGGTTGACGGCAATGGCACACTCTTCGATGCGATACCTACGATTGTGAAGCATGGCTATGTGCTCGTACGTAATCCGCAAGACCGTAGAATCACGGGAATCGTCACAGCCAGTGATCTCAGCCTGCAATTCCAGCAACTTGCAGAGCCGTTTTTATTGCTCAGGGAGATTGAACTCCACATTAGACAACTACTTCAGGAGAAAGTTTTTACCGAGGACCTTGGCTGGCTCGGATCAGCGGACACCGGCGCTTCACAACCACAATCGATATCCGATCTCAGCTTCGGTGGGTACATCAGATTGCTTCAACGACCGCAGGTCTGGGAGCGACTCTCGTTGAATATCGACCAAGCTTCTTTGACGTTGCAATTAGAACAAGTTCGTCAGATTCGCAATGACGTTATGCACTTTGATCCCGACCCAATGACAGTGCAACAGCTAGAGGCACTGAAGAACGCAGCGAAGTTCATGCAACAGCTTTACGAACTGTTGCCCAGACGTGAATCATTGTTAGGCCCCGAGGTAGTGCTATAAAAGATGACCATCCGAGTGATCTAACTACGTTACATTCCCGACGCGTACAAACGCAGCCGCTCCACACTCGACCGTCCCCGCCACGGTTTCTCTCCCCTGGACCCCTCTCATCCGGGCACCCCTTCCCTTATCGGAATCCCCAAGGGAGCGAAACCCCTCTCCCGCGTCTGTTCTTTATTGTGCTTCGCACGCAGACGCTCCTGTAGGGGACTTCGAGCAAACCACGGGCCCCGGTTTGGCTACGCTGTGGAGCGGCGAAGAAAGTTTTCCAAACCGATACTGGACGGCATAGAATTCGCCCGTCAATCAATCAGCAAATCCCGGAGGCCAACAACGGGGTTACCGACCTCTCACGGTGCCTCTTGAACGTTGCCGCTGGCGGGCTGCACGAAGTGGAAATATGAAATGGAGGCAACAGTGAAACCAGAGCGTAAAATTACGATTGCCTGCGTGCTGCTCCGCGCCGGGACGCCGACAAACAGAACGAAAGCCAGACCCGTGCCTCTAGCCTCATACCAGCGGAATCCTGAGCGGCGCAGGATGAGCAAGAGCCGCGCTCGGCGCACAAGGGACAGCAGTTCGTCCACCTTGTCCCCGAAGTTCGCCCGTGTTAATTTCTCCGATAATGGAACAGCCGAGACATAAATGCTGCGACAAGTATGCACGCCTCAATTATGCAGTTCGCAACCTGCCTTCCAGATTGGAATTCGCTTGATTCTGTCAGGCGAACCCATAGCGTCCTAGAAGGCGCGGCGCTCGTCTTCTTTGCGTTGCTCGTTGTCTGCGAAGCTTTAGCCCATTTATCGGATGACAAAAAGACGGAAAGGCGGTTTGACAAGATAGGCATCGTCTTTTTTGCCATAGCCGTACTAGCAGAAATAGTGGCGTATCCGTATGGGCAGCGGAACGATACTCTATCAGGGCAAATGATTGGGTCACTAGATTTCAAAGCGCGAGATGCCGCCAGCAATTCATCTACGGCGTTAGCTAAGTCTGGAACGGCACTCAGCAACTCAGTAGAAGCTGAAACAAAATCAAGTAGGGCAATAGATAAGGCTGGCAAAGCCCAAGACAAAGTGGCAGCAGTAGCCAAACGAGCAGACGAAATTGATATTGATCTCGCGCAAACACAGTATTTGATGTCTGCCCGATCTGTACAAAACAGAGACGAACTTGCAAATAAGCTGAAAGAACGATTCAAAGGACGGGACATCACGCTCATGTCATATCGCGGCGACCAAGAGGGATGGGGATTATGCATACAACTATGGTATGTAGCCAAGTCAGCGGACATGAGGCCGGTAAACCAGTGCGGGGTTGCAAACTTTCCCATTCCGGGGACAGGAGACCCCACGTCTGCCGTCGTGTCCCCTTTAGCAATTTCCGGCCCGAATATTCAAGAAACTTTGGACATCGCTGACATGCTAGTAAAGATGGGCAGAGTTCCTTTTGGAACCACTTCAGGATATCCAAATGGAACGTTAATGATATTTGTCGGCGTTAAACCTCCCTTCTCAATTGGACAGGCACGAGGGGTCAAGGTGCCTACGAAGAAGCAGGCAACAATACATAAGGCCAAACCATAACGCTGTGGATGCCAAACGCCACTTTCCAGTTTCGACGCACAGAAGCAATTGCACTTCAGACCGAGGAATTGGAGAGAATCCTTCAGGGGAATGAGCCGATAATGCGCCATGACCTACAACGACCAAATTGGGAAGGATTGGGCTAGTTTCATGATGGGTTTCATTACCGCCCTGACAAAGCGAAAACCCAGAGCAAATCAATGACGCTATTCAGTGGGACACAAAGGCTGATGGATTCTCAAGAGGTCTCTTTATATTAGTTTGAGCTACCGATAGGCTGGTTTCAATATCAAGGCATGTAGGAAAGGTAGGCTGGAGACACTTGTAGCTAACCCTCGCTACAAGTAATCATCAAGTATATGCAGTGTAAGTCTAGGAGGATTACTTGCGTCTATCTGTGTGCCCCAGAGTGGTCCTCATTGAAGGGGATTGGGTCTGAGTCTTATCGTCATCACACAGCAGCTTCGTGCGACCAGGCAGTCGTTATGAGCCTGGATTTATGCCCGTCCGTTTCAGTCATTCTTTACATATATGCTACAAGGAACTGTCGAGCACGACTTCGTACCATTCCGTGGTGCTTGTAGCGACTGAATCGAGACGCATCCGCTAACCATGACGTGAGCATTACTGCCCGTTACGTACCAGAGCGTTGTGGAGATCAAGCGCAACGCATTCGCCTATTCAGGTTGATGGGGATCTTCATCTGGTTGGAGGGTTGCAGGTACTCGATGAGTGGAACGATTGTGGAGCCGTGACTCCCATAACGTTGTTGCCCCACGGGTGTGTTTGTCATTTCTACGAACAAGACCGCCGCTTTCGACCAGACCGAGATCACGGGCTTCCTGCATGACTGCTCCGACTGCTCTCAAGTCGTGGGTCGTTACGCCTGACTTCTCAACCTCTTCCAAAACGTCAAACGAAGTGAACCTTTGCTGGCGGCTCGCGAGCCGCATTGTTGCAGCGAGAGCAGCTTCTTTCCACGTCGGATTCGCGTGAGAAGAAGCTGCGTCAATGTGTGATTGCAGTGAAGTAGACGTACTGGTAGATCCCATTTGTAAACCTCTTTCGGCGACGGTCTTGTCACCAATTCTCTGGACCTGATTCGGTCTCTACCCCACTGATTAGTATAGGGTTTTTTGTTTCAGATGACCGGCACATGGTTCATCACTTCAAAAAGGTATGTCCGCCTCCGTGATCGGACGGTTTATCACAACAAGGTTATAACTAGGGTGGACTACCATACCAGGCGGGTACGGTGGTTGCCAAGGTTGGCGCGGAGCATTCCTTACTCTACGCAATCCACAGCAGTTGTATCCGGCTTCGTAATGATAAGCTCTCGGTTTTCGAGCTGGTTCTGATTCTGTTGCTTTCTCAGTGTGCCGCGCGCGTCTGTTCACGTGGTTATGATCGAAAGTTCTTTTAGGTATAAGAAGCCGAGCGCTCTTGAATGGATATGTAGCACCGCAGTGTTTGAACACCTGCCATTGCTCACTGGTCATTTTGTACTTCTCAGGGATATCGGTGCGTGGTGCCCACTCCAACCCATTGGGCGCTGGCGGGAATTCATGCCAGTCTTTTCCATCGAGGGCGTTGTATCCAAATCCGCTTCTAGGAGCCGTCACTTGCTTGAACATGAATGGCAGCCCTGCGGCTTTGACTTTATCCCTCAAGTTGGCTGCCCAGGCGTATTTCATCGTTCGGCGACCATTCTCGTTCTTCAGTTCCGCCTTCCAATCAGAGTCAGGCGTCCACAAATATTCTTCTCCCGTGCCGCTTTCCCCGCCAGCTACAAGCCAATGGAAGCCGTTCAGGTTTATATGCTGGGAAATATCCTCAAGCAGTGGCTCCGCACTGACCCAGCGGACAGCGGCAGGAATGCGTCTGAGGGTGTCCATTTTGTTTAGCGTCTGTCGAGAACCTGTAGAGACTCCGAGCCAGACGTTTGCGTAGCCATCGCCCCAGTTAGGCGGCAGCCGACTTTCGATAAGTTCGGGTCTTTTTGTCAGTATGAGCCAAACAATGTGAGGCGTATCCTCAATAATTGACCATGCTTCTCTACGCCAAGGGTCTCCCTTGACGTGAAAGAAGTCAGAGTATGAGCAGGTGAAGACCCGTATAGCCGTGTGTGTCCCGTTGTTGTCAGCTTCCCACTTCCATGGATCACCCCATGCGGCTGCGCGTTCAACCGTGCCAAAGTCCGCTATCACTCTTCCCTGTATCGGTCTATTGATATAGCAGTGGGCGCATTCGGGAGCTACCTTATCGCATCCACGCCAGAAGTTGTGTGTGTTGTGTGTCCATGAGATACCAGAGTTTTCAGCCATTACGCAACCTCCTTCGGAAGTTTGTCAGCGAATCTCACCGTTAGCTCTTTCCAGAGTTCTTGCAGTTTGTTCTTTAGTGTTTCGCCTTCATCCTCGAACGGACTCAAATAATGGATGGCGGCAGCCAAGGCTTTGCTTCTAGCTATCTCTGGCGTTTCAGGCAGCTTCGCATTGTCTTTTTTGTTAGAAGGTGCGGAAGTTTCTTCCGCTAGCGTTCGCTTTTCGTCCTCTTCCGCCAGCAGCATTCTTACGGCTCTATCTGTTCGGTGTAGCTTTTGCTCACAGAACTCCTTCCAGGTTTTACAACCGAGAATGCTGTGTCCCTTCAAGTGTTTGAAAATGTCTCGCAACTCTCCGAGTGGCACCTTCAGTTCCTTTAGTTTGCAAGTGACTACTCCGTTAAGCTCGCTAAGAATGGTTGTTGCCAGTTCATTTCCTTTTTGTTCGTTTTTGTTCACGTCGGACATTTAGCGCCCCGCTTTCGCTGTACGCGGTTTGCTTCGCTGTGCAAGTAACGCCTCGAATACTGCCACAGGCATTCTTCTGGTTGAGTTCTTTCCGTTGCCGTTAATGGGCGGCAGAGTGATGACGCCATCAGTCTTCTGCATGAGTTTGCGGGCCGCTTCCCTTCCGATACACAGCTCCGCCGCTACCTCTGAGGTAGTAAGCATGGGTGATAGTTCTGACATAAATCTTCCTTCGATTGAATTACAGGAAGGTACTTTTAGAGGCGTCCTAGCTGCCCGGTCGTGCGGGTGTGTCAGCTTTCCTGCTACCGCCTCGCCTCAGCATTGCGCCGAGTCCGAATTTGCCCGTTAAACAAGGGCTGTGAGTCAAGTACACCGGGTGGTGTATCAGGCACAATTTAAATATACCACAAGTCCCACGTTTTCCCAATGGCAGTTGTTCGGATTGTGGGAAAGTCGAGTTCGAGGAATTCAAGTAAGCGGCTCCCCGTCATGCCTGCTTCCGATGTTTGCAGCTAATGGGCCCCATGTACGGGAGATGTGCTCGGCTAGCTGTTCCTGGAGCTTAGGCACCCACTTGAGATAATGCCGCTCCGTGATTACCGTATTGCGGTGACCGAGGGCTTTCGAAACCATTTCCAGCGGTGCACCGTGGGTCAACAAATCAACGCCGAAGGTCTTGCGGAATCTGTGAGAGTGCGCGTCCGGGACTTTCGAGGCAGCAAAGACCCGCTTCAGCTTTTCGGAGAAATCCTTCGCAACCGTAGCAGGTTCGCCGTTGCCACTCCAAAACGCATAGTGAGGATTGCCATTCGCAATCTTGAGAAGGCTGTCTCCTACCTCTTTCGGTACGACGTTGTTGATGCCAGTGTGAGTCTTGCTTCTGCGAATGCTCACGCGATAGCATTCTTTTCCCTGGACGCTCGCGGGAGCGAGAGCGTTCCGCTCCAGGATTGCGGCGTCTTGGATTGCGAGACCCGCGTACCGCATAACGGAAATTAACGCTTTAACCCTAGCGGCAACCTCCGGCTTAAAGCCGCAAGTATCAACCGCGCTCACAATCGCCTTGTACTCCTCGTCAGTGTACGGGTCTTCCGGTTCGTCTCCCGTTACGTTGAAGTGTTCTAGCTGAGCCGTGGGGTTGTAGGGAAGTTTAATCTCGGCGGAAGCACAGCAATAGCGGAAGAATGTACGGAGCCGCTCTTGTTCGTTGCGCTTCGCATAGTTTTTCTTCAGGGTCCACGAAGCCTGATATTTCTCAAGGTCGCTCTCGGTTATGTCCGCGAGGTAGTGACGACCATTGCGGATCGCCCACGCCTTAAGTCGATCCAGCGTGTGCTCATATTTGCGGCGAGTCTCTTTGTGCTTGCCGCTTTTCTTCGCGGTAAACATCTCAATCGCCCGATCTAGCGAAACCGGCTCGGTCGCTTTCGGCTGCTCGCCAATCGTGCGGGCGTGAGCCTCCTGCATCTTGGCGCGAGCGCGTTGCTCCGCCTCTGTCCATGAGCGTGTTTTTGCAGAGACCCTGACACGTTCTCCGCCGTCAGACCATTCCAGCATCATGCGGCAGGTGCAACGGCGGTACGCTCGGTCCGCCTTATGCGCACAATCATTTGAGTGCCGCTTATAAACTGTGATTTCCATTAGCTCTGATCCTTTCTTCCAGCAGTAATTATTGTATAACACCGGGCGGTGTACCTATCGTAAAAGGCACAAAAAAGGCACACGAAAATCGGGGGCACTGCTAAATGGTTTGCTTACAATAGGATGGAACTGGCGGAGAGGGAGGGATTCGAACCCTCGGTACAGGTGTTAGCCCGTACAACGGTTTAGCAAACCGCCGCATTCGGCCACTCTGCCACCTCTCCAGCGC
>Ga0209010_1000232_pt1 | contig 19978 bp, 19 predicted proteins | sample BlaSpr_A8_OM1_O3_FD_187985 | JGI IMG/M metagenome (GOLD analysis project Ga0209010, IMG submission 187985) | Forest soil microbial communities from Thunder Bay, Ontario, Canada - Black Spruce, Ontario site 2_A8_OM1_O3 (SPAdes) (version 2) | ecosystem: Environmental > Terrestrial > Soil > Boreal...
ACTCCAGTTCGGCTGTCACGAAGAATTCTTCCGACGATCGGTCGTAGGCGACGTGCAGGATATTTGGCTTGCAGCAGATCTGGCAGTCTTCAATGTAGGACTGCGAGCGTCCGGCGGATTCATCCACCGTGGTCGCGTTCCACTCGCCACAGCCTGCGCATTGGAAGCCAGCATCCACGGAGCAATTATCTCGCACGTCGGGGCGTATCGGGAAAGTCGCATTCGGGATCTCCGGTGGATTCGCATTCGTGTATATTCCTGATTTCGCCACTGGAGGCCTCATTGATCTCACGCAGACGATTTCTGGAAGCCGGCGGTATGGCGGGAGTTGTGGCCGCGTCGCGGCCGTTGGAGGCAGCAGAATTTACGGCGAAGAATGGAGATTCATCTCTGCCTGAAACTGTGGCGCGGCTGCAATCGCGCAAGGGCGAAGCGGTGCCCATCACGCGCGAAGAGCGTCAGGAACGGCAGGAGCGCGCGCGCAAGTTGATGCGTGAGAATGCGCTCGATGCCATCGTTCTAATGGAAGGAACGTCGCTGAGATATTTCACCGGCATTCGCTGGTGGGGCGGCGAGCGGCTGTTTGCTTTGGTGTTGCCGGCGAAGGGCGCGGCGTTTTATGTGTGCCCGGCGTTTGAAGAAGGACGAGCGCGCGAACTGATCGCCAACGCTCCGGATGGAGATCATGCCGATGTGCGCACGTGGCAGGAAGACGAGAATCCTTATCAACTGGTGGCGCGAGGGCTGACGGATCGCGGCATCGCCACCGGGAAGCTGGGAATGGAAGAAAGCATCCGCTTCTTTTTTGCCGATGGCATTGCGAAAGCCGCGCCGCGGGTCCAGATTCGCAGCGCAACTCGGGTCACGGCTGGATGCCGCATGATCAAGAGCGCGAGGGAGATTGCGCTGATGCGGTTGGCGTCGCAAGTGACGCTGGCGGTATACGAAGCGGTGTATCACGCGATGCGTGAAGGGATGACGCAGAGGCAGGTTGAGGATTTGATCGATGCTGCTTATGCGCGCATGGGATTTCCGGGCGAGGCCAGCGTTGAGGTCGGTGAATACTCGGCGAATCCGCATGGGTCGGCCACGCCGCAGATTGTTCGCGAAGGATCGATTGTGATGATCGACGACGGCTGCACGGTGGAAGGATATCAGTCGGACATCACGCGCACGTTTGTGCTGGGCAAAGCTTCCGACAAGATGAAGCAGGTCTTCGATATTGTGCACAGGGCGCAAGCTGCGGCGCTGGCGGCGGCGCGTCCGGGAGTGGAGTGCGGCGCGATTGATGCGGCGGCCCGGAAAGTGATTACCGATGCGGGATACGGTCCCGATTACAAATATTTTACTCACCGGCTGGGCCACGGTCTGGGCATGGATGGCCATGAGTGGCCTTATCTGGTGCGCGGCAACCCAGTCAAGCTGCAAGCTAACATTACGACCAGCAACGAACCCGGAATTTATATTCGCGGCGAGTTTGGCGTGCGGCTGGAAGATGATATGCATGTGACCGAGAATGGCGCGGAGTTGTTCACGCAGCAGAGTCCGTCGCTCGAGCAACCGTTTGGGTGAAGACGATACGGCACACTCGACCTGCGATATGTGGACAGCCGAGGGCGGCTGTCCACATATCGTTTATTCCACATCACCGTTCGTTTCTACCAGCGCAGTTTGTTCAGATAGTCGTAACTCTTCGTAATGCTGTCAAAAGGGTCTGTCGCTTTGTCGTGTTCGACGATGTAGTACTTGATGCCCGCTTTGTCGGAGTGGGCGAAGATGCGCTTCCAGTCGATCAGGCCGTTGCCGACTGAGGTCATATCCGAAAGCGAATCGCCGAAACTCTGGCTGCCGGCCTCGGAAATTTTTGGCATCTTCTTAATGTCCTTGACGTGGACGAGCGGAAAGCGACCGGGATATTCGTTGAAGTATTTCAGTGGGTCCGCTCCGGCAACGGTGATCCAGCACAAGTCGAGTTCCATCTTCACCAGATTCGGGTCGCACTCTTTAAGAAGCATGTCGTAGGGAAGTTTGCCGTTGACCGGTAGGAATTCGAACCAGTGATTGTGATAGGCGAACTGCACGCCCGCCTTCTTGCTGGCTTCTCCGCAGCGGTTGAAAGTTTCGGCGGCGCGCTGCCAAATATCAGGCTGCTTGCGCAGATCCTCGGGAATCCAGGGGCAGACGATATAACTCTGGCCGATAATTTTCGCGGACTCGATTTGCTCCGGCCACTTGTCGCCCAGCACGTCGTATTGAACGTGGCACGAGGGGGAAGTGAGGCCGTGGCTATCGATGGCGGCGCGAACTTCTTTGGGAGAATGATCGAAGTAGCCCGCGAATTCAATTTCCTTATAGCCGATCGCGGCAACCTTGGCCAGCGTGCCGTCCCAGTCCTGCTTCAGTTGGTCGCGAACGGAGTAGAGTTGCACGCCCAGGTTATGAATCTTGTGGTCGGCGGCGGCCCAACTCAGGCGTCCCTTGAGCAGAGTGGCGGCGGTTGCGACGGTGGCAGTCGAGAGAAAAGTGCGGCGGTTCATGAAGCGTCCTCCAGAAAATCGATTGGGTTGCGAGGAACAAGTAGTCCGGGGAGCATTATACGCAGTTTTCTTAAGCCAAGGTTTTCAATGTTTCAGAGTTTCAAGGTTTCAAGGCGCAGACCCGATTCAGCAACATTTCGAAGGCTCAACCCTCGCTCGGTCAACATCTGGCTGCCATTGCACTACGCTCTATTTCGACGGCACCACCTGAAGATTGTTGTCGACGGAAAAGATTCCGGGAACTCCGTTGGCGCGCAAGCCTGCTATGTTCTTGTCGCCTTCGCTGTCGACCACACCTTCCAGTGTGACGTGGCCGTTCTTGACGATGATGCGAATCGGCTTCTGTACGCCCAAAGCGTAGCGCTGCAAAGAGGGGTATCCGTAGATGGCGCGGAACAGGCGCGTGCGAATGCGGTTGTCCATGGGCGACAAGGGAAGAACTTCAATCTGATTGTCGACTTTTTCCACGCCTTCAATATGCTTGACCGCATTGCCCGCGTCGGATTTCACCACGGGATTGACGACCTGCCCAAGAAGCGTCACGGTCGTGCCTTCAACTTTGTACGCGATGTTGTCAAACACCGTGAAGTAAGGAAGCATGAGAAGTTCGTGACGAACCTCACGCTGAATGCGTTCCTGAGAGCGGGCTGAGGGCTGGTCGCGCTGGGACGTTTGGTCCTGACCCACTGCCAAGGTGCCGAGTACGGACAAAGCGACGACTGCGGCGAGTATTTTCGGTTTCATGGTGCTACGTTCTCCTTGCTGAACGTTCCTCTGGATTCCCGACGGGGACGAAAGAAGCCGACCGAGCAAAAGTTTACTGCTGCGGAGCGGTGTTGCCAAGGCATGCAGCTCGCGTCACAGCCTGTACATAGGCAACAGAGACACCAGTGGCCGCAATCGTGAGGAATCCCGCCCGGGACGCCAATCACGACAACAATTCAATACTGCGAACCCGAATCACTCCCGTTGCCCGGTCAAGCGTACCCGTCACCTTGACGTGTTTGCCGACATATTGTCCGGCGGTCGACTGATCATCCAACTGATAGGTGACGCTGTCGGCGGTTTGCAAGACGTATTTGTTGCTGACCTTCGCGATGGTGCCGAAGATACTATGCGACGTGGTCTGCTGAGTTTCCGGTTCGGGTTGCTGCGCATTAGGCTGCGTCGACTGATCTGGCGGCGCCGATTGACTTGGAGGCTGCTGATCCTGTGAAGATGGCTGCGCCTGATCTGGGCCGGGGATGGGCTGCGGCTTCTGCGGCACGGGTTCCGGCTTTTGCAGTGCCGACCATGCGATCAATTGCGGCCCGATTATGCCACTATTTTGGCCAAGTGCGGGATTCACGGGCGGCATTTGCGCCGCAGCGAACACACCACCCAAGAAGACTACAACTACCAGGACACTCGCCTGCAGAATACGAAATCTCGTCATAGAGCACCTCGCTGCGACCAAAGAGCCGCTTCGACTTCCGGCGGCAGGATCACAGATTCTCACTAACAAATTTTCAACCTCTGCGGAGGACTTGTCGCTCGGGCTGATCCTGCATAATGTCCTACGGTGTTTGCGGTAGCCGGAGGTTTCGTGAAACAACGGTAATTCTGTAAAGTAGAAAGCTCACCGAGGCAAGCTCACCAAGAGAAGACTCATGCCGCATTTAACTCCTCACGATGTGATGACGATGTTTATGGCTCTGGCGGTGCTGCTGGGGTGCGCCAAAGCTGCGGCGGAACTGATGCAGAAGATCGGCCAGCCCTCCATCCTCGGGGAAATCGGCGTGGGGATTCTGCTGGGGCCGACGGTTCTGGGCCATTTCCGGCCCCATCTGTATGCGACATTGTTTCCCACGACGGGGCCCATGCCCATTGTTCTTGAAACTGTGACCACGCTGGGAGTGGTTCTGTTTTTGTTGACGGCTGGCCTGGAAATCAATTTGCGGAGCATTTTCCGGCAGGGCCGGGCCGCATTGCTGGTCAGCATCTTCGGGGTTGCGTTTCCATTCGTTGCCGGCTTCGCCGCCGCAGGAACGTTTCCCAGTTACATGGGAGCGGAGGCCGGCACCGACACCCTGATTTTTGCTCTATTTGTGGGCACCGCGCTTTCGATTTCCGCGCTGCCGGTGATCGCAAGAATATTGATGGACCTGAATCTGCTCCGCACCGAGATGGGCACCGTGATCATTTCTTCCGCCATGTTCGACGACCTGGTGGGATGGATTTTATTTTCGTTTGTGTTGGGCATGCTTCATCCGCCGGCCGGACAGAGCGTGGCTTCGGCGACAAAACATACAATCATTCTGGTACTTCTTTTTGTGGGTTTGATGCTGACCGTTGGCCGGTGGCTGATCGACAAGCTGCTGCCTTTTTTGCAGGCGCACACCACGTGGCCGGGTGGAGTGCTCGGCTTTATTTTCACTCTCACGCTGGCCGGAGCGGCATTTACCGAATACGCGGGCATTCACGCGGTTTTCGGCGCATTTATTATCGGCATCGCGATTGGCGAATCGGGGCATCTGCGCCAGCGTACATCGCAAAGTATTCACGAGATCGTGACCAATGTATTCGCGCCGTTTTTCTTTGCCAGCATTGGCCTGCGAACGAACTTTGTCTCCAACTTTCATTTGGGGCTGACGGCTACAGTGATCGGTGTGGCCTGCGTGGGAAAATTAGTGGGCGCGGGCTGGGGCGCGCGATTGGGAGGCATGGACCGGAACTCTTCATTCGCTATCGGCCTGGCGATGAATGCCCGCGGCGCGATGGAAATGATTCTGGGAATTCTGGCGTTGCAGGCTGGCTTGATCAAAGAGCACATGTTCGTGGCGCTGGTGATTATGGCTCTGTTTACGTCGCTGCTGTCGGCCCCGGCGATCCATTTCTTCGTCCGGCGGCGCAGAACGCTGAGGCTGAAAGATTCGGTTGAGGGAAGGCTCTTCCTTGCCAGTCTAACCGCAACCACCCGCCGCGAGGCGTTGCGCGAAATGTGTGAAATTGCGGCGGAGGCGGTGAGCAATGCGCCGGAGCGTTTTCTGCGCATCATTTCAGAGCGCGAGCGGTTGCTGCCCAGCGGATGGGAAAATGGATTGGCTGTTCCCTACGCGCGCATCAACGGGCTGACGCGGCCGCTGGTCGTGGTGGGGAAATCATCTGGAGGAATCGATTTTGACGCGCGCGACGGCAAGCCGGCCAAACTAATTATCATGATTCTTACCGGGGATAATCAATCGCAGTTGGACCTGTTGGGCGATGCCAGTGAATTGTTCGGAAGGAAAGAAGCGGTGGACCGCGCGGTGGACGCGACCAGTTTTGTTGAACTGGTCGCGGCATTGAATGCTCCGGTGCAGTGAGCGGTGGGGAAAGGGCTGCGATCAGGTCCGCTCACTGCACCGGATGAAAGCCGCTGTGAGCGACTTTATTTTTAGATCTTGCAGGCAGGAAGCCTATGCAAGCACGTTGAGGCCGCTTCCCGGAGTCGTTGTTGCGCCTGCTGACGCCGTCGAGGACGTAGCCGAAGTGGAGGACGCCGCGGGCGCCCCGAGATTAAGAATGATCTGTTCGTTGGTATTTTGCGCCAGGTTGAAGGTGAGTTGTTGAGCGTTGGGATTTTGCTGCGTGCCGACGCCAATGGTGAGTTGCTCGCCGCTGCTGGAATTGTTCAGGCTGATGGTGATCTCTTCCGGGCCGTTTCCCGTGCCGCTCCCGAGATTGAGAACGATCTCCGGCCCCGTCGCGGTCGTGGCGGGAGCTGTGGTAGTCGTGGCCGGGGCGGTGGTTGTCGGGGAAGTCGCGCCAGTCGTGTCGGTAGTGGACGCGGCGGCTGGTGCGCTGATGTTAATGATCACGGCAGGGCCGGGATCGAGTACAGGCCCGGTCGAGCCTCCTGACTGGAAAGTGGATTGAAGTTGGGTGAGAGCGGTTTGAGCTCCAGCGAGATCGCCGGATTGCAAAGCTTGGCCGATCGCGTTGAAGTCCTGCTGGCGTGCGGCGACGGCGAAAGCGTTGCCATTCGCGAATGGACCGTTCTGGCCCAGGTTCTGGATAGTGGCAAAATCCTGCTGAGCGCCGGCCAGGTTGCCGGCCTGGAGCGCTTGCCCTAACTGCTGCAAGTCGCTTCTGCGATCTTGAAAATACTCCGCTCCCTGGATCAGTGAGCTGCTGGAAATACCTGCGGTCGACATGAGTGTCTCCTAACAATCAATTGTGCATACCCGGAATCTCGCGGATTCCTTTTGCAATATGCGTACCTGATCGACAAGCGCGCCAGAAACTTTAGAATTTAGAGACGCAGATAATGTTCGGCGCGGCATGATTTGCCTATGTGTACGTGCCCTGGGGCTAGAGCGACTGGAGAATTTGAGCGAGGGTGGTGATTGAACAGGTTGCAAGGAATTCTGTGCGCGGATTCCGTGCACGCCGGCTACGCTGCGGTCACTTTCTTTTCCAGAATCCGCCAGTCTGCGCTGCGAATGAACTAACATTCGGGTCAACCCTGCTCAGATGAAGACAAGCAAAGAGAGAGTTGAGAGTGTGCCGAGGACATCGGAGAGCCGACAAGATGGATGTCAGAGCAATCGTTCAATATCCAATCTGCTCCGGCCGCCCGCAGTGCGGCATCTTGCGCCGTGGTCCGGAAGGCGATAACTGTGGCCTGCGCCGCCTTGCCTGCCTGGATTCCCGCAGGAGCATCTTCAAGCACGATGCATTCTGTCGCGGGAAAACCCAGGACCGCAGATCCCTTCAGATACGGCTCGGGATGCGGCTTTCCGTTGACAATGTCGGTTGAAGTGATGAAGTTCTCAGGCAGAGGCAAGCAGGCTGCGCGGATTCTGACTTCCGCCAAGGCGCGGGTGCAGGAAGTCACGATAGTCCAGCGATCACGGGGCAGACTGGCCAGCAATTCGAGCGTGCCGGGCAGGGGGATGACGCCTTCGAGATCTTCAATTTCCGCGCGTTCTACTTTTTTATTTTCCGCCTCGTGGTCGGCATTCGGCAGCAATTCCTTCACCGTGGTAAGGCTGGGGCGTCCGTGGGCGCGGGCGACAACCTCCTCAGGATTGAACCCACGCTCGATCGCCCAGCGGGTCCACACCCGGGCTACGGCGGGAGTGGAATCGATCAGCACGCCGTCCAGATCGAACAGAAGCGCGCTGCAATGAACAGTCGTTGCGTTGCCGGAACAGGTTGATCGCTTGCGGAGGTTGGACGTGCGGGAACTCTCTGGCATGCTTGGTAAATCGCCTTTCTGAGTGCTCTTCCATAATAGCCACGTCCTGTCGTCCAAAGGCCGTGCAGGGCTGGTAACTTTCCGGTTTCGCGCGCTATTTGGTACGACAAGCCGGCAGAACTGTGCTATTCTCCCCGGCAACAATTTTGCGGCTTCTTAAAGGAGTTGCCTTATGGCCACCACTGCGTTGCGGCCACTGAGCCTGGGGGAACTGCTGGACCGAAGTTTTTTTCTCTTTCGCAAGCACTTCCTGCTTTTTGTTGGCATCTATGCGGTGCCGCAACTGGCGCTTCTTGCATTTCAGTTTGTAAGCGTCGCACTGCGGCCTCAGGGGATAATTTTTTCCATGGCGGGTGCGCTATGGACTCTGACCGCTTGGTTGCTCATGCTTCCGGTGGTTGCCACGTCTCACGGAGCGGCGGTTTTGGCGGTCTCCAAGGTGCATCTGGGCGAACAAACGACTGTGAGCGAATCGCTCTCCGGCATCAAGGGCCGGATCGCGGGACTGTCGCTTATCACGCTTGGAGTGGGAATCGGCCTGGCCATCGCGTTCCTCTTGTTACTGATCCCCGGCATCATCTTAGGTTTGATGTGGGCATTGTGGCTGCCCGTCGCCGTGCTGGAAGACAAGGGATTGGTGGACAGCACCAGGCGCAGCACCGAACTCAGCAAAGGCAGCCGGGGTCGCATCTTTGTGATCTGTTTTTTGTTTCTCGTTCTCATCTACATGGTTTACCTACTGTGGGAATTTCCGATCCTGGCGGTGGTGGGAATGCATCGCGGCTACAATCCTGTGGGCGGACTGCCAGCCTGGTTCTTGATCGCTACGCCAATCGGAACATTTCTTACGTCCTGCCTCGTGAGCCCATTATTCACCATCGCATTGACCGTGACCTACTACGACCAAAAAGTGCGCAAGGAAGGCTTCGATTTGCAGTTGATGATGTCGACCCTCGACGTGCCCCAGAACGGCGGGACTCCGGGGACTGCGCCGGTTTCAACATAATTCATGACCGCTCGCGCATGGGTTCGGCTGCTGTCGCTAGTGCTGCTTGGTTGCGCTTCGTTTGCGCTAACGGCATTGGAACCTGCGGCTGAAGCGCAATCTACTTCCATTTCTGTTGCTGAGTATGTTGCCGAACTCGATCGCCTGATCGCGCAGACGCAGACCCTTAAGGCTCCCTCCGACGCGGATGCGCTGATCAAAACTATTGCTCCGACCTGGCAGGTGCAGGATGAGGAAGGCAGCTTCGAAATTTCCAGCGAATGGCTGCGCTCGGAATTGGGAGGTTGGCAAAAGCAGCCGAAGCCGGAGACGCTGAATCGGATCGCGGCGCGGTTACGTTTGCTGCGCGGACAGGCGGAAGCGTATCAACATCCGCCGGCTGTGGTTTCGGCGCGGCAAGCGGAACTCAACAAGATTTTGGCCGATCCGGAGTTTAACGCCATACGGGGTCCGAGTTGGTTCGATCGATTGAAGCAGCGAATCGCCAACTGGTTGTTGAGTTTGCTGACGCGGGTCTTTTCTTCCTCTGCCATACCGACGATCAGCAACGTAGCGGTGTATGGTCTGATTGGAATTGCCGTTCTGGCTCTCGCTTACTGGATACTCCGCACACTGCACGATAACGCCGGCGTGGAAACTTTGCTGCCGGGCACGATGGCCGTCTCGAGCAAAGAGTGGGGGATCTGGATGGCGGAAGCGCGCGCCGCCGCCGATGCCGGCAACTGGCGGGACGCCGTGCATCTCGCTTACTGGTCCGGCATTTCGTATCTGGAAACGCAGGGATGGTGGCCGCCGGACCGTGCGCGCACTCCGCGCGAATATTTGCGATTGTTGCCTTCAAGCAGCCAGCACAGTCCGGCTCTGCGCGAACTAACGCGCAACTTCGAAATTGTTTGGTATGGAACACAGCCCGCCAACGCGGAAGCGTTTTCGCAAACCGTCGCGCAACTGGAGAAGCTCGGTTGCCAATATCGATGAGCGCCGGCGACCGCAAGCTGCTGCTGATTGCCGGCGCAGTGTTTCTGCTGCTGACAGTGGTGGCGCTGTTTCTGGCGGAGCCCGCGGGTTCGACCACGGAAACGCCAACGACTTATTCCACCGCTTCCGGAGGGGCGAAGGCCGCGTATCTTCTGCTGAAAAATTCCGGCTATATCGTGGAACGATGGGAACAGCCGGCTATCGATCTTCCCGAAACCGGCGAAAATACTTTGATTCTCGCCGAGCCTTGGGGCGCGCCGACGGAAGTGGAGCGCGCGCGGCTTCGGCGGTTTGTGGAAAGTGGCGGACGCATGATCGTCACTGGCCGGTTTTCTTCGCTTTTCTTACCCGAAGGCGGAACAGTACCCGATCCTCTGGCGGGCATGACCTGGAAGCAACTTGCGGCGCAATCGCCTTCCTCGATCACGCGCGCAGCGCCGGTTATCACTATGGCGCCCCAAGCTTATTGGAAGACCAGCGATTTTGCACTGCCGCTCTACGGCGACGGAACGCATTCGATGGTCGTGATGTATCGGTATGGCAAAGGCGAAGTCCTGTGGTGGGCAGCGGCTACGCCCCTGACCAACGCCGGGTTGAAAGAGCCGGGGAATCTGGAATTCTTTCTGGCGTGCCTCGATCAGAAGCCGAAGAACAAAATTTTGTGGGACGAATATTTTCACGGATACCGGCGCTCTCTGGCCGCTTCCATCGAACACTCGCCGGTGAAGTGGATGTTTGTTCAGCTTGCCGTGTTTGCGTTGATTCTCCTCGTCACGTACTCGCGCCGCAGCGGACCCATTGTGATTCCGTCTCAAGCCGTACGGCTTTCGCCGCTGGAGTTTGTGCGCACCTTGGGCTTGCTTTACGAGAAGGCGGAAGCCTCGTCGGTGGCCGTTGACATTTGTTATCACCGTTTCCGTTACTGGCTGACCCGACGCCTGGGCTTGGCCGCGAATGTGCCGGTGCTCGAACTGGAGCGCGCCATTCGCGACCGCTGGAAGGTGAACGGTCCCGAGTTGAGGGCCACGCTGGAGGCTTGCGAATCCGCGCCTTACCATACGGGCATGAAGCCGGCCGAGGCTTTGAAGCTGGTGCAGAAGATTTACGATTACGCGGTGCGATTCAAACTGTTTCCAGCTGTAAGCGCTTCGACATCGAGCGTTCCGACTTCGAGCAAGGAGAAAACGTAATGGAAGCTGTCGCCAAATTGGCGGAGCACGTTCGCCGGGAAATGGGACGAGTGATTGTTGGCCAGGAGGGACTCAAGACGCAGTGCCTGATCGCCCTGCTGTGCGGCGGCCATGCTCTGCTGGAAGGAGTTCCAGGAATCGCGAAAACGCTGTCGATCAAGACTCTGTCTCTGCTGCTCGGGCTGGAGTTCCAGCGAGTGCAATGCACCTCGGACCTCATGCCCGCTGACATCATCGGGACCAATGTGCTGAACATCTCCAGCAGTCAATTCCAACTGCATCGCGGCCCGGTATTCACTAACCTGCTTCTTGTAGACGAAGTGAACCGCATGCCGCCGCGCACGCAGGCCGCGCTGCTGGAGTGCATGGAAGAACGCCAGGTCACCATCGATGGTACCCGGCATGATCTATCGCCGATGTTTACCGTTTTCGCCACTCAGAATCCCGTGGATTTTGAAGGCACATATCCTTTGCCAGAGGCGCAACTGGATCGCTTCCTGGTGAAGATTCATGTTCCGTATCCCGAAGCCAGCGAAGAGATACAACTGCTCACCAACGTGCAACGCGGATTCGATTCTCGCGACCTGGGCGCAATGGGGCTTGTTCCGATCGAAGCCGATCTTCTGGATCGGGCCCGGAGTGAAGTGAAAACGGTGAACGTGCAGGAATCGTTGTTCGCTTACCTGGTGCAAATCGTGCGCCGGACGCGCGATTGGCCTGCGCTTTCGCTGGGGGCAAGCCCGCGGGCGGCCGTTAGTCTCATGATCTTTGCCCGCGCGCTGGCCGCCATGGAAGGCCGCGAATATCTTATTCCCGACGATGTAAAGCAGTCGACGCTGCCCGTGCTGCGTCACCGCATCGTGGTCAAACCGGAAGCCGATCTCGAAGGAGTTACTCCAGATCAAGTCTTGCAGGAAGTGCTGCGGGTGGTCGAGGTCCCACGATGAGCAATGCGGTGAGCGCGGTTGACGCCGCTGGAATCACCCAGGTTTCGCCGGCCATTCCAGCGAATGCGGAAGATCGTGGTGCGCTCGTCCCAGAAACAGTTTCCGCGCAGGCGTTGCCGTTTAAGAAATTCGGTTTCGCCTTTGGCAATCGAGTTTTTCTGCTTTTATTGATTGGAATCGCCTGGCTCATTCCAGCTTTTTCAGACAAGCGCTTCGTCGCGGCGATGTTTGCCTGGGATCTGCTGGTTTTTCTTCTCTGGGCGATCGATTTGGCGGCGCTGCCCCGCCCGCGGCAGCTTACGATAGTTCGCGCCTGGAGCGCTCCTGTCGCATTGTCAGTGGAATCAAAACCCAGCTTAACAGTGATGAACGGATCCAACCGCACCATCCACTTGAGGTTAGTCGATGAAGTTCCGGTTGAGTTACGAAGCGACCCGGCGGAAATCAGCATTACTGTCGCTCCGCAACGCAGCGCGACGGCTGAATATTCGATTCTCCCGACGCGCCGCGGACACCTTCTCCTGCAACATGTCTATCTGAAATATCAAAGCCCGTTGCGCATCGCCGAGCGCTGGGCCCGGGCGCCGCTGGCGCAGACGGTTCTGGTCTACCCCAATCTTGACGAAGCCAAACGGCATGCGATCTATCTGGTACGCAGCCGCCAGATCGAGATAGAGAGACGGTATACGCGTTTGCGTGGGATGGGACGCTCATTCGAAAGTTTGCGCGAATATCAGGAAGGCGATGAGTTTCGCGACATTTGCTGGACCGCGACGGCGCGCCGGGGGAAACTTGTCACCCGGCTCTATGAAATTGAGCGGAGCCAGACAATCTGGATAGTGCTGGATTGCGGAAGGCTGATGCGAACCCGCGTTTCTGGTCTCAGCAAACTGGATTACGCGGTGAATGCGGCGCTGGCCGTAGCCCAGGTTGCACTCTATTCCGGCGACCGCGTTGGGATGCTCGCTTACGGACGGTCGATTCGCCAGCGCGTGCCCGCCGCGCGCGGCAGCGCCCACTTGATGCAGATTACGCGGCAACTCGCATTGGCGCAGGAAGAAGAGTCGGAAGCCGATCACTTACTGGCTGCGGCACGCCTGCTCACCGATCAGAAGAGGCGCAGCCTGATGATCTGGATTACCGAACTGGCGGAAACGGCAATGACTCCCGAAGTAATGGAAGCGGCGTTCACGCTCATTCATCGGCATCTGGTTCTGTTTGTGGTGATCGGGCAACCGGACATGAGCGAACTCTCGGCGCAAAGACCAGAAAATGCGGAACAGATGTATGAGATCGCTGCCGCGCAGGAGATTCTGCATCGCCGCGAACTGTTATTGGCGAGGATGCGCGAGCGCGGCGCGCTGGCGCTGGAGACCACTTCCAGCAAGCTTTCGACGACGGTCGTAAATTCTTATCTCGAGGTCAAACAGAGGAGCCAGCTATAGCGCCGGCGTCCGTGCGTCCCGCTTCCAGAATAGGTAGCTCAACAGCAGAACAAAAAGCGCCGCGGCCATTGAGAATTTTAGAGAAACGGCCAGCCCCGTGGGCGACACGAAAGCCTCGATCACTCCGGCGATCATAAGAAGTGGAATCGTTCCCAGCAACAGGCGCACAGCTTCGTTTCCTGCGCGCGATACGGAGAGCCGCCGCGGAAGAAATCCCGGGAACAGCAGGCCCGCTGCCAGACGCAACCCCGCACCGCCGGCGATGAAAATCGCAGGCAGTTCCAGCACTCCGTGGGGTGCAACAAAGCTCCACAGGTCGCGGCTCATGCCCGCCGACCAGCAGGCCACTCCGATCACCCCGATCATCAGGCCGTTGAACGCCATCATGTAGATCGTTCCGATGCCGGCCGTAATTCCCGCCGCAAACGTGGTGAATGCCACGCTCATGTTGTTGGTCATGATGCCGCTCGATGCCAGAGGTTTGATGCCGACAATGGAGTCGGTCCACATCTTATGCTTCTCGATGGTTTCAACCATTCCCGGTCCCAGGACTTTTACTTTGAAATCCGGGTCGTGATAGGTGATGGCCGCGCCCACCACCGCGGCGAATAGAAATATCAGAAACGCCACCGCGCAGTAATTCAGGTTCTCCCGGAACACCTGCGGGTAATCTCTCCAGAAATAATTAACGGCGGCGGAAGGACTCGCTTTGTGCGCCGAATAAATGATATTGTGAGCGCGCGCCAGCAACTGATTGAGATAGCCGGAATAACGCACCGCCCCGCGGTCTTCGCGCAGAGCGGCGAGGTCAGCGGCGATCTGACGGTACAGAAGGCTCAGTTCGCGCAGTTCGGAGCGCGTAAGAGATTTGAAGCCTTTGCGCGTGGCCTGGTCGAGCAACCGTTCCAGCCGGTCCCAATAGGGCTTGCGTTTTTCCAGCCAGCGAGTGGAGATCATAAGTGCGTTCGACCGACGATCTGCAAATCGATACTCCCGAACAGATAACTCTGGAGTTGCCGCTGGCCGGCATCGGCAGCCGCTTCCTCGGCCTGGCCATCGATACAATACTGCAATTCATCCTCGGGCTGTTAGGAATTCTTGTTCTGGCTTTCGCCGGTTCGAACATTTCTCTGTGGCGATATTTCTCATGGGTGCCCACAAATTGGGGGCCGGCTCTCGTTTTGATTTTTCTCTTTTGCCTGTACTGGGGTTATTTCGGATTTTTCGAAATTCTGTGGAAGGGACAAACTCCCGGAAAGCGGCTGGCGAAAATTCGGGTGATCAAAGACTCTGGGCGTCCGATCAATGCATACGAGGCGGTCGGGCGCAATCTGCTCCGCGCCATCGATGTGCTGCCCAGCTTTTACGGTGTCGGCATCATTTGCATGATGCTAAACCGGGACCACAAGCGCCTGGGCGACTACGTTGCGGGCACGGTGGTGGTCCACGACCGCCCGGGAGAACAGATACGACCTGACTGGGGAACGAATTCCAAAGATTCTTCCACCTCCATGCAGGAAGTGTCCGCCCTTGGTGCCGACGAACTGGTGCTGATCGAAACGTATTTACAACGCCGGACGAATCTCGATCCCGTCGTGCGCGACAGCGCGGCCCATCAGATCACCGCCCGCATCACCGCCAAAACCGGCTTGCAGCGCGGCCCAATGGAATCGTTCGATGAGTTTCTGGAATCGGTCGCCAGCCGGATTCGCGATACCGCACGATTCCGCTGATCCTCGGCATCCGGCGTCAAATTCCTCCTCCGCGAAACGCGTGCCCAAAGTTGTTCCCCAAAGTTGCACTCTAAGGTCAATTACTCTTGACAATCCAGCGCAGGTCCGTAAGATAAATAGATAATTATTCATTCGCATGAATAATTATTCATCATGAATAAAACGTTGCGGCAAAGATCGATTTTGGACGCTCTGCGGCAAGGGCCCATCTCCAGCCAGGAAACTCTTCAGCGCGCGCTGCGCAAGCGGGGATTCAAGGTCGGGCAGGCAACCTTGTCGCGGGATATTCGCGAGCTGAACCTGAGCAAGACGGGCGATGGATATGCGCTGCCGCAGGCGGAAGGTTCGGCCGGTTTGGCGCTGCCTCCCGTTTCGCGGCTGGTGCGGGAATTCGTGCTCGAAGTTCGCACGGCTCAAAACCAGCTGGTGGTGAAGACGATTGTGGGCAGCGCGCAACCTGTGGCCGCTGCGCTGGATGAAACGGATTGGGAGGAACTGGTCGGCACCATCGCGGGCGACGACACGATCCTGATCGTTTGCCCGGATAAAGACGCTGCGCGCAGACTAGCCGGCCAAATCGAAGGAATGATGGGTTAGGGCTCGCGAATTGATGCCGGGCAAACTCAAAACCGCCGTGCTGGGCGCAACCGGATATTCCGGGTTGGAGCTGACCAGGATTTTGTCCGCGCATCCGCACCTGGAAAAGCCTTTGCTGATGCGGCGCAACGGAGATGGCGGGGCCAGTGACCTGGCCGACGTATTTCCGGCGCTCTCGGGAAACGGCGGCTATCCGCTGCATCCGCTGTCGTGGAAAACTTTGAAGCAGCAGGGAGTGGAATTGCTTTTTCTGGCGACGCCACACGAGGCTTCGCGCTCGCTGGCGCCCGAGGCAATTTCACACGGCCTGCGGGTCATCGATCTCAGCGGCGCGTGGCGCCTGAAGCGGGAGGAAAACCGGGCGGTTTACGGCTTTCAGGATGCGGATACGGGCGCGGCCGAAGATTTAGTTGCGAAGGCCGTTTACGGCATGGCGGAGTTGAATGAAGATCGCATTGCCACTGCGCAACTGGTGGCGAATCCGGGATGTTATGCCACGTCAATCATTCTCGCGCTAGCGCCGCTGTTGAAGGCTGGATGCGTGGACCGTCAGCATGGCATTGTGTCAGATTCGAAGTCCGGCGTTTCGGGTGCGGGAAAAGAGGCGACGGCGCGCACGCACTTCGTTTCGGTAGCCGACAATCTGTCCGCATATTCGATATTTAATCATCGGCATGTGGGTGAAATCGTGGAGCAGTTGGATTTGGATACGCAGGAGTTGACGTTTACGCCGCATCTGCTGCCCATTCCGCGCGGAATCCTTTCGACGATTTATGTGCAGCTAAATTCGAAGATGACGTCGCTCGAAGTGGAAGGTTGCTTCAAGACTTTTTATGCGGGGAAGCGCTGGATTCGGATATTCGCGACACCGAAACTTCCTGAGTTGCAGTTTTGTTTGCATACGAATTATTGCGACGTTGGTTTTTGCCTGGCTGAGGATGGACGACGTCTGGTGCTGATTTCCTGCATCGATAATCTGCTGAAAGGCGCGGCCGGACAGGCGGTACAGAATATGAATCTGATGTATGGATTTGGCGAGAGCGAGGGCTTGCAGTGACCACGCTCGTGATAAAGATCGGCGGGGCTGCGATTGAGGACCCTGGGATCCTGCGCGTGTGTGCCGAATCGGTTGCGCAACTCGTAGGCGAAGACTGCCGCATGGTCATTGTGCATGGTGGCGGAAAAACTCTTTCGCGCACCTTGCAGCGGTTGGGAATCAAGAGCGAGTTTGTCGATGGCTTACGCGTGACTGATGCCGCCACGCGCGACGTTGCGTTGATGGTATTGGCGGGCCTTGTGAACAAGCGGCTGGTTGCCGCGATGGTGCATGCGGGAATGCCTGTGCTTGGCCTTAGCGGCGGCGACGGAGGGATGTTTCGCGCGCGAAAGAAAAAAGTTGAGGGCCGCGATCTTGGTTTTGTCGGAGAGATCGCAAACGCCGATGTGAGATGGCTGGAAGCGATTTGGCGGCAAGGCGGCGTACCGGTGCTGGCATCGGTTGCGTTGGGCGAAGACGGCGAATACTACAACGTCAACGCGGATGAAATGGCGTCGGCCTGCGCGGTGGCGTGTGGCGCGGAGATGCTGACGTTCCTTACCGACGTGGATGGAGTGAGGGACGCATCGGGGAGCGTGATTGCGTCTTTGCGCGAGAACGACATTCCGAGGCTGGTTGCGAACGCGACGATCTCGGGAGGAATGCTGCCGAAACTTCAGGCCTGCACACGCGCGTTGCGGCAGGGTGTGGGACGTGTGCGGATTCTCGCAGCCTCGAAAGCAGACTTGTTGCCCCAATTGCATCTTATTAAAGAGCCGATTGGAACCGAAGTGACCCGCGGTGATTTTGCGCCCGCGGGAATTGCGCAAGAATGCGCTGCGAAAGAAGGAGTCGAAATTGAATACTCAACTGCAAAGTAGGACGCCGGTAACGCCGGAAGCTTTTCCCGGCGCATTTTGGTGCCCGGATCTGATTTCCACCGCCGATCTTGGGCCGCAGGGCGTGGAGGCAGTGCTGCATCTTTCCGGACTGATGAAGTCTCGTCCGTCGGTGTTTCAGCGAACGCTTGCGGGAAAACAGATGGTGATGTTTTTCGAGAAGCCTTCGCTGCGCACGCGCCTCACTTTTGAAGCGGGAATGTCGAGCCTGGGCGGCACCGCGATTTTCGTAGACCAAACGCAAGGGCGGCTCGATGCACGCGAAAAGCTCAGCGACATCGCGCACAATCTTGAGCGCTGGGTGGACGTGATCGTGCTGCGCACCTTCGCGCAGGAAACGATCGCCGGAATGGCCGAGTACGCTTCGGTTCCTGTAATCAATGCGCTGAGCGATGTGGAACATCCCTGTCAGGCGCTTGCCGATTACTTCACTCTTCAGGAGCGATTCGGCGATCTGCGCCGCGTAAGCCTCGCCTATGTCGGCGATGGAAACAATGTCGCGCATTCCTTGTTGCTTACGGCCGTGTGCCTGGGATCGTCGATCCGCATCGCGACTCCCGCTGGATATGCGCCGAACGCGAAAATCGTTGCCAAAGCGATGGAGATCGCGAAGAAGTCAGGCGCGCGCATCGAACTTCTCACTGATCCCCGGGCGGCGGTTTCGGGCGTCGACGCCGTGTATGCCGACGCGTGGACCAGCATGGGTCAGGAAGCGGAAACCGAGCGGCGCGCAAGCGTATTTCCGCCCTATCAGGTGAATCGGAAGCTCATGTCGTTGGCCGCGCCTGATGCGGCGTTCATGCATTGCCTGCCGGCCCATCGCGGTGAAGAAGTGACGGATGAAGTAATGGACTCGGAAAACTCCCTGATCTTTGAACAGGCGGAGAACCGGCTTCACGTGCAGAAAGCGGTTTTATATTTGTTGTTGGGCGGCGCGGTTCGTCTGCCCGTAAGGAGCGCTCATGCCTGAGAAAGTTGTTCTCGCCTACTCCGGCGGCCTGGATACTTCGATCATTATTCTGTGGCTGAAGGAAAATTATTCCTACGATGTGATTGCCATGGTGGGAGACGTTGGCCAGGGCGACGATCTGGATGCCGTCGTGGAAAAAGCTTATGCCACCGGAGCAAGCAAAGTAGTGGTCGAGGATTTGCGCGACGAATTCCTGACCGGTTACGTGTTTCGGGCGCTGAAAGCCGGCGCCGTTTATGAACACAAATATTTGCTGGGAACGTCACTGGCGCGGCCGGTGATTGCCAAGCATCAGGTGGAAGTGGCTTTGCACGAGGGCGCGACTGCGGTTGCGCACGGATGCACGGGCAAGGGCAACGATCAGGTGCGATTTGAATTGACCTACCAGGCGCTGGCGCCGGAGTTGAAGATCATCGCGCCGTGGCGGGAGTGGACATTGAAGTCGCGGGAAGACTGTCTTGACTACGCCGAGCAGCACGGAATTCCAGTTGCGGCCAGCCGCGAAAAGATTCACAGCCGCGACCGCAATCTGTGGCACATCAGCCACGAAGGCGGCGAGCTCGAGGATGCCGCGAATGCGCCGCTGCCTACGACGTGGCAAATCACACGCTCGCCGCAAGAAGCGCCAGATAAGGAAGAAACGGTGTGCATCGGTTTTGAGCGGGGAATACCGGTGTCAGTCAACAGAATGAAACTCGATCCGGTTGCGCTCGTCGAATTGCTCAACGAGATCGGCGCGCGCAACGCTATCGGCCGTGTCGATTTGGTTGAGAATCGTTTTGTCGGAATCAAGTCGCGCGGGTGCTATGAAACTCCCGGCGGAACGCTGCTGATCGCGGCGCATCGTGAGTTGGAAGCTCTGTGCCTGGAGCGCGATGTCGCGCACTTCAAAGAGCATGTGGGATTGAAATATGCCGAACTGGTTTACTTCGGCTTGTGGTTTACGCCGCTCCGCGAAGCGCTCGATGCTTTTGTAGACAGCACGCAAAAAGAAATGACGGGTGAAGTCGAGCTCTCGTTGTACAAGGGCAACGTTTCTATCGTGAGCCGCAAGTCGGAACACTCGCTTTACCGCACCGATCTTTCTTCTTTCACCATGGACGACAGCTACGATCAGAAAGACGCTGCCGGTTTTATTCGGATACTTGGCTTGCCTTCGCGTTCGCGCGCCCGGTCGCGCGTAGGGGTTACACGATGAAGATGTGGTCGGGGAGATTCCGGCAGCCGCTCGACCCGGATTTTGAGCACTGGCAGCGCTCGTTCGCATTCGACTGCCGATTGCTGCGCTACGAACTGGCGGCGAGCGGCGCGCATGCACGCGCGCTGAAGATTGCCGGAATTCTCGCCTCCGATGAACTCATCCAGATTCTGCAAGCTTTGGAAGAGATCGGCAAGCATGTGACGGAGTCGGCGGAATTT
>Ga0209010_1000234_pt1 | contig 19831 bp, 17 predicted proteins | sample BlaSpr_A8_OM1_O3_FD_187985 | JGI IMG/M metagenome (GOLD analysis project Ga0209010, IMG submission 187985) | Forest soil microbial communities from Thunder Bay, Ontario, Canada - Black Spruce, Ontario site 2_A8_OM1_O3 (SPAdes) (version 2) | ecosystem: Environmental > Terrestrial > Soil > Boreal...
GCCGCGCCTTGGGCGTGGCGTCTCCGCGCGAACGCGTGGACCCAACCGGCCTTAGCAGTTCAGCAATCCGGGAGAGGAATTGCCGATGATTTCGCGATATATCGCCCATGACAGTTTTTTCCTCTCAATAGATAAAGTGTCCTTTGCTGGAGTTTCATTATGGATTCGGTGCGCAGAGTGTTACTTCTTGTTTTCTGTATTGGACTCGTTCCCGCGTCCAGCCAGTCCTCGCCAGTTCCTTCAGCGATGTTGGGAATGTGGTCCACCGGTTTGGTCGACGCCCTCGGTACCGTTCAGGGGCAGGAGTGTCCGGCTCTTACCATTTCCGAACGCCAAATACGCCTAAGCGCCATCCCGGGCACAAACAAACTTGAAGGAGTATGGATTCGCTCGGCCATTAACAGTTGGATGACCACTGGCAATCGGAACTGTCGATGGTTTCCAGAGGACTCCTCATTTCGGCCTATGTTTCAGACAACGTGGTTTTACGTCCTCGAGGGCGTGTACGACACCGCACGAGGAGTGATGAACGTAGATGGCAGGTTTGCGAATTGTGATGGGAACGGCTGTGACCGCTTCGTGACAGCAACCGCCAAAAGGCCTTTCCATACTGAACTAAAAATGAACAACGGTCGCTTGGTCGGTACGAATATGATCGACGATCCAAGCGACGATTTGGAGTTGGTCCGAGTCAATGACGAAGCAGACCGCACTGACGACGCAAAAACTGCACTGGCTCCGTGGTTGGAGATTCTGGATGCGGGAGACTTCGGCCGATTTTACGATCAGGCCACGTCTGCGTCCTTCCGTTCAATCGAATCACACAAAGACTTTATCGACAGACTAGCCACTCAACGTGAGCGAGCCGGAACTACCATGTCGCGACAGACAAGAACCCTATACGCTCAACATGCACCCTTTATTTCTAAGTCGCCGGGGGAATACGTGCTCTTTTGGAGCGACGTGGAATCTACGAAAAGCGCCAGGGGGCTGGAATTCATGCTTCTCGTCAAAAACGGCGGCGGCTGGAAAGTGACATGGCTCAACTATGGCTCTTGAGCCGGGAAAACCAGCACTGGAGTCTTTGTTATGCGAGTTCGGTTCGAAGGCGGAGGCGCTTCGCGGACGCGCCTTGGACGTGGCGTCTCTGTGCAAACGCGCGGACCGAACCGATTTAGTAGTTCAGCAATCCGGGAGAGGCATTGCCGATGATTTCGCGATATATCGCTCATGACGGCACTTTACACGTCTCAAACGCGATGGATTGGAGAGAGCCATGAAAAACTACAGCCTGCTCATTACGCTTGTTGTCTGCTGCGCATTCGGCCTGATGCCTAGCCCCTCGTTTGCGCAGGGGCGGACCCTAACTGAGGAGCAGCTAGACGCTATCGTCCACCCAACTTTAGAATCCTGTTCGACCCAAGGTAGCAAGCCGAACGGCGGCCGGATAGACGCAGCTTCCATCATCCCTACCGCCAATGCGCGAGCATTTCCCGCGGATAGGATTGCGAAAACACTGAATGGGGTTTGGCAGGGGCGCGTCATCGGGGACGACAAGGATCTGGTCGTCGACTATTTCTGGATCGTGGACACAAAAAATAACGAGGGACTGGCTATTGCGCTACGCAATGGCAAGCAGACCGTGCCTAACCCGCGGCCGACTGCAAACGCACCAAAAATGACCTGGATGTTGTGTGCTCATGAAGGATATGTCCCCAGCAAAGAAACCCCTATGATGCACGAGTTCGTTAAGGTCGCCGATAGCATCGACGACGCACCACAGATTCTGGAGAAGGCGACGGGGTTGAAATTTCAGAAGGCACGACCCAAGCTTTCAGATCTGTGGCAAGAGATTGTGGCGTCGGGATATTTCAGCGGTCTGCCTGCTATTGCGTTTGCAGGTGGCCTCTTTAAACCATTGCAGATAGGAAGTGTCCCGAATGCGATTGGGCCTGCCGGAGTTTCGTTCGGATGGAACGGAGAGTACAGGGGAGGCGGAGCGACCGCTATACAGTACATGACCGGCGTGCCGATTGTCGGCGTCGAACACGGGGAGTTTGTCGGAACGACCACAAAATCGGGAGACTATCTCGTGGCGTCGCCGGGAAACGGCAAACTATGGAGAGTGGAAGCCGACACCAAAATGGAAGCCAGCAGCAAAGGAAAAGCCGGCAGCAAAGCGTACACCAACGGCAAAGGCGACAAGATCGTAGCCAGCAGCTACGACATGGACTTTGATGACGTCGTCATCGGGCCTTTGAATTAGTCGATGACGTAGAGCTTGGACCGCCAGAAACGGAAATAGCATCGGGCGGCCTAAGCAGGCTGGTCTTACCGAGATGCGCACCGGGCTTGACGTCACTACTGCTCCTGCACGAAAAGGTTCGGTATTCGTCTCTTGTGCGCAACTCGGTACTTCTACGTCCTTTTTCTCGAGCACAGATGGGCCATTTGAGGCGCACGGTGCCGCCGCCTCTCCGCGCTTGCTCAGGCTGGGCCTGAGCGCATTCTGGAAGAATTGGAGGGCGCTTCGCGGACGCGCCCTGGACGTGGTGTCTCTGCGCTCACGCGTGGACCAATCCGCCTCGGCAATTCAGCAATTCGGGAGAGGAATTACCCGATGGCCTCGCGATAAAATGCCCCTGGCGGAAGTTCACACGTCGCAAGCGCGCTGATTGGAGAGAGCAATGAAAAATACAGCTTGCTCATACTAGAGTAAAGTTCGGCGTGTGCTCGCGTCTTCCAGTTTCGAATCCAAGCAATTTTGATCCAAGCAGCTGATCCAAGATAAAACGCCGCAAATTAAAGAAGGATCTTCCTCATGAGATTACGTATGTTTGCTCGAATCATCATGATCCTGCTGCTTCTCGCTATATCTAACGACACTGGGTTATTTGGAGCGGCGGACGGACAATCAAACGTGAAATTGGCCCTTGAAAATTTCTTTGCCGCCGCCGGAAAACAGGACTGGGACAAAGTTGGGGGGATGCTTGCGGAAGACTTTGCGATGTTCACGGATGAGGCAACGATACTGAACAAGGACGAATACATCAAGGTCATGAAGCAGGACAACTTGCGTGTAGCTCAGATGCAACTGAAGGACCTCAGAATCGAAGTCTCCGAGCAAGGGCAGATGGCGTGGTGCAGATACCACGGTTTTTTTCACATCTCTGCTGGGCCACAGTCGTCATTTGTGGAGACCGCAGAGACTGTAGTGTTTCGCAACGAAAGCAGTGGGTGGAAACTTGTTCAGGCTCATGCCTCCGTAAAAGAAAGACCCTGGCGAGAGGGGCCTCAAGCTGATTCCCTTCTGTTTCAGGAAGGATCAAATGTGCCAAGAAGCAACTAGGGTGCATGGCCTTTACTGGAGTTCTATTATGGACTCAGTGTGCAGAGTGCTACCTTTTGTTTTCTGTATTGGACTCGTTCCCGCGTTTAGCCAGTCCGCGCCCGTTGCTCCAGCGATGTTGGGAATGTGGTCTGCCGGCTCGGTCGACACCATCGCTTCTGTTCAGGGGCAGAACTGCGTGGCTCTTGCCATTTCCGAGCGCCGAATACGCCTGAGCGCCATCCCAGGCACAAACAAATTTGAGGGGTTATCGATGCGCACGGCCACTAACATGTGGATGACCACTGACAATCCGAAATGTCGATGGTTTCCGGAGGACTCCTCGTTTCAACCTGTGTTTCAGTCAACGTTGGCGTATCTCCTTGATGCTGTGTACGACACCGCACGAGGAGTGATGAAGGTGGATGGCAGATTCGCGAATTGTGATGGCAACGGCTGTGACCGCGTCGTGGCAGCGACCGCCGAGAAATCTTTCCATACTGAATTAAAAATGAACAACGGTCGCTTGGTCGATACGAATATGACCGACGATCCAAGCGACGATTTGGAGTTAATTCGAGTCAGTGACGAAGCCGACCGCGCTGACGACGCAAAACCTGCATTGGCTACGTGGTTGAAGATTCTGGATGCGGGAGACTTCGGCCGATTTTACGATCAGGCAACGTCTGCGTCGTTCCGTTCAATCGCATCACGCAAAGACTTTATCGACAGACTCGCCACTCAGCGGGATCGCGTGGGCACTACAATGTCGCGACAGACGCTAAAAACACTGTACGTTGAACATGCACCCTTTCTATCTAAGGCGTCGGGGGAATACGTGCTCTCTTGGTGTGGCGTGGAATCAACGAAAAGCACTCGCGGGCTGGAACTCATGCTTCTGGTCAATGACGGTGGCACCTGGAAAGTGACATGGCTCAACTACGGTTCTTGATCCGGGAAAACTGCACGGGAGTCGTTGTATGCGAGCAGCATCCATAGTGTTTTCCTCGCGACCGAAAGCCTATAAAATGATTTCTTCCACGCCGTTGGGTTTACTGGTTTTCGCCTCAACATTTTACGCGACGCACTTTGGATAACTGCTGCCAACAGGCGTTTGCGTAACACTCTTTGCGAATAAAAACTGCACCTGAAATCTTGCCGACCAACTTGTTGTGCCCTCCGGACGCTCCACGTTTCGAAAAACTGCGTATAGGCGTTCACGGAAAGCTTTCCGAAGTGAATTCTCTTTCTGCCCCCGCCTCCCAGCGGGACCGTCCATCTACTATTGAAACTTACTTCCCGATTCGAGGTAACTAGGGGCGAGTGGCGGCGAGGCTCTCCTCAAGTAAACATGGCCAGCGCCGCATCGACGCGGACGGCTCTTGCATGGCCAACGGTGGTTATGGAACGTGATCCTTGAATTGTTCAACGCGGCCGGCAGCGTCGTGCGCTGCGGGGCACTGTTAAGCGCGCACTAATGGACATTGGAAGCTTTTCCGGAGGGCTGATTGCAATTCGACGACCGCCGCAACCACGAGTTGCGCGCGGACGAGAATTGACCTCCTGGAGACTCCGGCATGCGCAAACAGATTTTGTTCCTGCTTTTATTTCCGCTGGTTTCCTGGGCGCAACGCACGCAGAACCCTCCGGAGTTTGCCGGGAACGTTTTGTTTGTTTCCGAAGGAGCGGTTGCGGAAGAAGCGCCAGCTGGCGAAAACGCGGTTGGCTTGCCCGCACCCGCTGATAAGGAGATGTCTGCTAGTGCGCCGCCCGATGCGCCGGGTTATCGAGGCGGGGAGGCGCTGGTTGGCGCGGTGTACGAACCGAAGCCGGTCAAACGGCCGGAGCCGGCCTTGAGGAATGATAGCGTCGTCAACAAGAAGTTCATCGTCGCTCATGCGGTCTTGCTCGGGTCGCTGGTGTACGATGCCGAGCTCACGCATGAGGGTCTTGCACATCACAAGTGCGTGGAGGCGAACCCATATCTGGGCGTTCACCCTTCGCGTGGAGAAATTTACGGGGAGAACCTGCTGGCCTTCGGCGCCATCACGGGGCTGGACTGGATCACTGCCAGACTCATTAAAGTACACTATCTTCCCTACGTCCTTCCTGCCGCAGAAAGCGTGGTTCATTTGCGGGGCGGATCGCAATGGCTGACGGAATGTTGGTGAGTGCGCAACAGGACTTGCGCTAACGGTCCCTTGGGCGATAACTGCTACGCGCTCCCCCTTGCGAACGCGGGATGACTCCCAATGCGCCGTATGCCGGGCCTCTGGCTGGGGCGTCGCGTCGCGGTGTATTCTAGTCGGACGACGCCTTCGCGAGAGGGCAATCCTTCATGTCCGATTCAACTCCATCCAATCCCAACATGTTCAATAAAAGCTCAAGCGAACCTCTAGCCTCCGACGATCCCAAACCGCAGTCTCAACCGAGCAGCGAAGCGGGCGAGTCTTTCCCTGGCGAATCTTTCAAAGACCTTCTGTCTCAATTCGAACAAAGCAAATCGCGGAAGGCCGAGGTTCCGGGAAAAGGCCGCGAAGGTACCGTTGTGGCCGTCACCGTCGATTCGGTGCTCGTCGATATTGGCTACAAGACAGAGGGAATTCTGTCGCTGACGGAGTTCGAACGGGTTGGCAAGACCGTGAAGGCGGGCGACAAGCTTCAGATTTCGATTAAGGGCCGCGATCCGGAAGGCTATTACGAGCTGAGCCTCGGTAAGATCGAGCGGCCGACGGATTGGGCGTCGTTACAAAAGGCGTTTGCCGAGAAGACAATGATTGTGGGCACAGTAACGGGCGTGGTCAAAGGCGGATTGAGCGTCGACGTGGGAGTGCGGGCATTCATGCCTGCTTCGCGCAGCGGAGTTCGCGATGCGGCCGAGATGGAGAAGCTTGTCGAGCAGGAAATCCGCTGCCGCATTACCAAAATCGATGAGGCCGAGGAAGATTTGGTCGTGGACCGCCGAGTGATTCTCGAAGAAGAAGAGAGCGCGGCGAAGGATCGCCGCTACTTGCAGGTTCAGGAAGGCGCAACCGTTCACGGGACAGTGCGCAGCCTCACCGATTATGGCGCGTTCATTGACATTGGCGATATGGATGCCCTGCTGCATGTCAGCGATATTTCGAGGAGCCGCGTGAGCAAGCCGGCGGATGTGCTCTCGGTGGGACAGGAAGTCGACGTGAAGGTTCTCAAGATCGATCCCGAGAAGCGGCGGATTTCTGTCGGCATGAAGCAGCTCGAACCCGACCCATGGGATTCTGTGGCGGCGAAATATCAGCCCGGCGAACGGGTTCACGGAAGGGTGAGTCGCTTAATGGACTTCGGCGCATTTGTCGAACTCGAGCCCGGTGTTGAGGGCTTGATCCATATCTCGGAGATGTCGTGGGGAAAAAAGGTTAGGACGCCGGGCGATGTGGTCAAGCAGGGCGAGACCGTGGAAGCCGTGATTCTCGGTGTGAGCCCGGGTGAGCGCCGCATTTCTCTGGGACTCAAGCAGGCGCTGGGCAACCCTTGGACCGACGCGGTGCAGAAGTTTGCCGTTGGCTCGGTAGTTGAGGGCCCCGTCGTCAGCATCACCAAGTTCGGCGCCTTCGTGCAGGTTTCCGAAGGCATTGAGGGCATGATTCACGTCAGCGACATCAGCGCCGAGAAGCGCATCGGCCATCCCAGTGACGTCCTGAAGGTCGGGCAGATTATCAAGGCTCAGGTGCTCGAAGTTGACGCCGAAAAGCGGCGCCTTAAGCTGGGGATCAAGCAACTGGTTCCCACCAGCATCGACGAATATCTGGCCGAACGCCGCGAAGGCCACGTGGTTTCGGGCCGTGTGACGGAGGTTTCAGGCGATCAGGCGCGCGTTGAACTGGGCGAAGGTATCCAGGGCACGTGTCGGATCGTGGACCCTCCCGCTTCGGAAAGCAAGCCGGCCCGAGGGAGCGCAGACCTGGCGTCTCTCAGTTCGATGTTGAATGCGAAATGGAAAGGCGGCGACAGCCAGGGCGAATCCAAGCCGGAAGCCGTGCGCACCGGGCAGATTCGTAGTTTTCGCATTTCCCGGCTGGATCCGGCGGCGAAGAAAATTGAATTGGAGTTGGCGTAAGAAACCGGCAGCGAGCGGGTCGCCATTACCCGATCCCTTGAACGCGCCGCAGCCGGGAGCCCTCTACTGCGAAAATAGCGCGCAAAACAAAACGCCCCAGACTCAATCGAGTCACGGGACGTTAGTTGATCAGCCCTCCCCCAAGTGCTGCTCAAGAAGGAGATTAAAACAAGGCCCCAAAGCGGTAAATGGCCCGGTAGTGCCATATCCCACCACCAAAGAGCTAAGGAACGCTCTCCTTAATCTTTATCCTTTCTCGACCCTCCACCGAACTCGCCAGTAGAAGGCCAGTAGACAAAAATAAGAGGGACAACTTACAGTCTGGCTTGTGATCGGCGCCACCAAGAACATTCCACTGCTGGATCGAGCCATGATTCATGGTCGCCGCATTGCCGTCGTCGATTCGCAAGGATCGTTCAGCTACGACCAACTGCTGGACGCGTCCGCGCGCGTGGCTTCAGCGTTGCTCGCCGGCCGCGCGGATCTCGAGGAAGAGCGAGTGGCGTTTCTTGTCACACCGGGCTTTGCCTGGGTTGCGGTGCAGTGGGGCATTTGGCGGGCTGGCGGAATTGCCGTGCCGCTGCCACTCAATTCCGCCAAGCCCGAGTTGGAATATTTCATCGACGACGCCAAAGCATCGACTCTGGTAGTTGATCAGGCTGTCACTTTCGTCCTGGCAACGATCACTTCGGCGCGGGGCACACGCGTCTTGTTGTACGAGCAATTTCGAGACTGCCAATTGACCGATTTGCCGGAGACCGTCATCTCTCGCCGCGCCATGATCCTCTACACCAGCGGCACGACAAACCGTCCCAAGGGTGTAGTGGCAACTCATGCCAATATCGCCGCGCAAATCACGGTCCTGGTCGATGCGTGGGAGTGGTCGTCCGATGACCGCATCCTGTTGTGCCTGCCGCTGCATCACGTTCACGGAATCATCAATGTAGTTTCCTGTGCGCTGTGGTCGGGCGCGACCTGCGAGATGCTGCCTTGCTTCGAGGCGACTGTCGTGTGGGACCGCATCGCCGGCGGCAGCCTAACTCTATTTATGGCGGTGCCCACAATCTACACGAAACTCATCGCCGCTTGGGACGCTGCTTCGCCGGGCCGTCGCGCCGCTTTGAGCGCGGCATGCAGCGGACTACGTTTGATGGTTTCCGGATCGGCGGCGTTACCGGTGAGCACGCTCCAGCGCTGGAAAGAAATTAGCGGCCACACGTTGTTGGAACGTTACGGCATGACCGAGATCGGAATGGCACTGTCGAATCCCCTGCGAGGGGAGCGGGTTCCGGGCAGCGTGGGCACACCGTTGCCCAGCGTTGAGGTGCGCCTCATTGGAGAAAACGGCGAGCCTGTGGCCGCCGGTATGCCGGGAGAGATTGAAGTGAGCGGTCCCAGCGTGTTCGCGGAATACTGGGGCAAACCCGACGCAACACGCGAAGCCTTTCGCGATGGTTGGTTTCGCACCGGCGACACCGCTGTTATCGAGGATTGCCGCTATCGCATTCTTGGACGCACCAACATTGACATCCTCAAGACCGGCGGGCACAAAGTCTCCGCTTTGGAGATTGAAGAAACTTTGCGCCGGCATCCCGCAATCGCCGAGTGCGCCGTAGTCGGAGTCCCCGATCCGGAGTGGGGTGAGCGCGTCGCCGCGGCCGTAGTGCTGAGTGGAGGTAATGTCCTCGATCTGGCATCGCTTCGGACGTGGGCAAAAGAGATGCTCGCAACTCACAAAGTTCCATCGCGGCTACTGGTGGTGGATGCGCTTCCCCGCAGTGCAATGGGGAAGGTGATGAAGCCTGCTCTGGTTAATTGGTTTCAAAATGCGGGAGAGCAACATGACCAGTGAGGCAACCCACCACCCTTGTCCCAAAGGTTCACGCTAATTCGTATGCTTGAATGCTCCCGGAGCCGTGACAGCTTTCCCCGAACCGGAACAGAGCGCAATCAAGTGGCAACTCTGGTCTACGGAACGCATCCTAATCTTACCGCGTCATCCAGGGGCGCCAGCATGACGCGAGAATGGAGGAATTATGCAGAGCGTAGCTGGAATCTTTCGTTCGCGCACGGCCGCGGAAGAAGCCGTTAACGCCTTGGTAAATCACGGAGTCCCACAAGCTTCGATCATCTTCCTGACCGCCGAATCGCCGGCGGCAGAAATCCGCTCCGAGCAAGAGCTGGATACGATCCCCACTACCGATGCCGAGGCCGATGGTATGGGAACAGCGGTGGGCGTGCTGATGGGCGGCGGTGTGGGCGCGACCGCAGGTTGGGCGGCGGGCGAGGCAATCGCCAGCTTGCTCATACCTGGAGTGGGGCCAATCATTGCGGTTGGAGTGGGCGCCGCGGCCCTGCTGGGGCTTGGCGGAGCCATCGCAGGCGCTGAAATTGGAGGCACGGCCGAGCACGACATGGATACTGGTGTGCCGAAGGACGACGTTGCCGTCTATCATGAGCTACTAAAACAGGGGCGATCGCTCGTCATCGCCAGCGTCCGCGACGAAAAGTTGGCAGGGACAGCGAAGCAGGTCATGAGAGAACGGAGGGGCGAAGACATCGAGCACGCCCGTAAACAACTCCACCCGGCGGCATAGAGTTTTGGTGAGCCGGCTGGACTGGAGCCATCGACCCATGTCTTGCGCCTCTTTGAGAACGTATCCATTAGCAGGCGGGGGACCACTAGGCAAGCTGAATGCACGCGGAGCAAGACTTCAGGTTGGCTTCGCTGAAAGCCATGCTGCCGAAATCAAACACAGTGTAATAACGATTGAAAAAACGATAGGGAGGATAAAGAGGTACCTCCAGCTCACAAGCGTAATGGCGGCAAAGCAAGCAGCGAAGGCCCACGCGGTGCCGCGCATGAGCGCTAAAGTCTCTGCCGGAAGGCCACCTAGTTGCCACGCTAATATCGCCGCGAAAAAATAAAATACTCCCACAGAGAATCCAGCCGCAACAAAAAAGGTCCCAATATGTTCGGCTAAATCCCTGCACGTCAAAGTGAACGGACCGCATTAAGCCAAGAAGCGTATCAACTCCCCATGTCGGATCCGACTGGCGAAAACCGAGTGTACGTCCGAGAGCAAAAAACAGAAGGAGAACGGCGGCGATTCGATAAAACAGAGAAGCCTTCACGTCGTGCCTCCGAAAGTCAACGGCGGGAGTGTACCATTGTTGTCGGCGCGTATGTGCGAGTGAGCAGGACTGCGGCAAACTCAAAGCCGGGCATCCCGGCAAGGCTCGCGAACGAAAATGGGAAGCGGAAATTCGGAGGACGGGGACGGTACCGCGACAAGGTTTCCCAGATGCCGCTCTCTTGATTACTCACTCGCCGGCGGCGCCAGCAACGGCTAAGTGATATTGAAAATTGGTGAGCGCGGAAGGGCTCGAACCTTCGACCCATGCCTTAAAAGGGCATTGCTCTACCAACTGAGCTACGCGCCCCACCCACTCTCAATCTAACATATTCCAAAGCACTTAACGTACATCCTCGTCGCAAGGTTTTCGCATCGACTGCGGAAATCGAATAGGTCGCCATCATCGCAAATCAGTTCATAGTCGATCGTTTATTCGGACTGTAATTCCTGCTCGCGGCGGGTAGCGCGCAGGTCGATTCCTAATTGCTCTGCTTTCTTGTACAAATGACTGCGTTCCAAGCCAAGCGATTTGGCTGCGAGGCTGACGTTGTGATGGCTTCGCTTCAATTCCGCCAGAATTACTTCACGCTCGAACGACTGCACACGATTTGCGAGAGGGCCTGATGAAATCAATTGGAGCGATGCGTTTCCGCCAGCGGAAGTCTTCGGCAAAGCCAGTTGGACCGTTTCGAGGTCAACCTGACCTTCGGTTGCGAGCAACAGTAGACGTTCCGTTATATTGCGCAGTTCGCGAACGTTGCCCGGCCACGGATGCGCCTGTAGCGCGTCGGTTGCCTGGGTGGTGAAGGGAACCGGCTTCCACCCGTTCTGAGCGCTCACTTGCGAGGCAAAATGTTCGAGCAGCGCCGGAATGTCGTCGCGGCGCTCGCGCAGAGGAGGCAGCACGAGCGGGAAGACGTAGATTCGATGAAATAAATCCTGTCGGAACTTTTCTTCGCGCACCCTCGCTTCCAGATCCCGGTGCGTGGCGACCAGCACGCGCACATTCACCGCAACCGGCTTGTCGCCGCCGACGCGCTCTACTTCTCCTTCTTCCAGCACGCGCAGGAGCTTGGTTTGCATGGCCAGAGGCATGTCGCCTATTTCATCGAGAAAGATCGTGCCTCCATCGGCTTGTTCGAACTTGCCGATATGACGTCCCGCCGCGCCAGTGAACGAACCTTTTTCGTGCCCGAAGAGTTCAGACTCGATCAATTCCGCTGGAACCGCCGCGCAGTTCAGAGTGACGAAAGGCCCCGATGCCCGAGGGCTGCGGTCGTGGATGGTGCGCGCGGCCAACTCTTTGCCCGTGCCTGTTTCTCCGAGAATGCAAATGCGCGTTTCGCTGGCGGCAACCCGCTCCAGTTGCGCCATCAAGCGGCGCATGGCCTCGCCTTTCCAGACGAGTTCGTGCTTGCCCAGCCGCTGCCGAAGTTGACGGTTTTCATTTTCCAACCGCTGTAACTTCAGTGCATTGTCGACGGTCAGCAGAAGTTTGTCCGTCGAGATCGGTTTCTCCAGAAAATCGAGCGCACCCAGCCTTGTAGCACGCACGGCCATTTCAATATGCGCCTGGCCCGACATCATAACTACGGGAGAGTTCACGCCCTGCGTCTTCAGTTCTTCCAGAAGAGTCAGGCCATCCTTACCCGGCATCACAACGTCGGAAAGAATCAAGTCGAAGCGCTGCGACTTGGCCAGTTCCAGCGCCTTCGCTGCATTGTCGCAGACGGTGGCTTCATGGCCCGCCAGACGAAAGGCGCGCGACAGCGAGGCCAGCGTGTTGGCTTCGTCGTCGACGATCAGCAGATGCGCTTTGGGCGGCAATGTTCCTCCAACTCGAAGTCTAGTTCGTTTTTGAAATTCGTGACTCGCACTGTGACGCTCACTATGCGCTTACTGCTTGCGTCAGTTCTGGATTCCTCGGCAATTCGATCACAAAAGTCGTCCCTCTTCTCGGCTCGCTGTGGACATTGATGGTTCCCCGGTGATCGCTGACTACCGATTGCACAATTGCGAGACCTAGTCCTGTTCCGTGCTGCTTGCTGGTGTAATAAGGAGTAAAGATGCGCTCGCATTCTTCGGGAGTCAATCCGGAGCCGGTGTCTGCGATTTCAACTCGAGCGCCATTGTCGCTGTGATGGCTGCGCAACGTCAGCGTTCCTCCATCGGGCATCGCGTCCATTGCATTGAGGACGAGGTTCGAGAGTGCACGATGCAACAGCTCGGGGTCCGCGGAAATCGTCGTCAAACCAGCATCGAGATCGAGCACGCACTCAATGGGCTTTGCAGCCCGAGCTTGCAACTGCGCGCGAAAAAGCTGGGCAATACCGCGCAGAACTTCGTTCATGTCGGTTGACTGCCATTGTGGCTGCGGCATTTTCGAGAATTCGCTGAAGCGTCCAATGATCGCTTTCAGATTCGAGATCTCGGCCAGAAGCGTGGTGGAGCTTTCGCGAAACACTTCATCGAATTGGTCAGGACTGTTTTGCCGCGCGCGCAGCAGATTTTCTACGGTGAGTTGCAGAGGAAAGAGCGGATTCTTCAACTCATGCGCGAGGCGGCGCGCTAATTCGCGCCAGGCTGCGACCCGCTCGGTCTGCACCAGGCGTTCCTTTTGAGTGAGCAATTCGGTGGTCATGCGATTGAACGCATCCGCCAATTGCGAAAGTTCGTCTGTGCCTTCCACTTCGACGCGAGTGTTCCAATTTCCCATAGCAACTTCGTGTGCGGCGTGCGCGAGTCGCTCGACCGGACGAGTCACTCGGGCTGCAGCCCAACTACTCACCAAAATCACCAGCAAAATTCCTCCTCCACCAACCAGCAAGGCCGAGGCGCGAATGCGGCGCTCGAGTTCGACATACGACCTGCGTGAATTCCCAATCAGTAGAATTCCCAACAGCGGTTGCGCATTGACCTTCCCTTGCAGAGGAATGGCATGAAACATTTCATCGTCGGCCGCATCTGGGGACCAATGCACAATCTCAGTTACGCCACGGCCGGTTCCGCGCGTCGCGTTGATGAGAGGCGCCAACTTGTCGGCGTTGGAAGGTTTTGAAGCGTCGCGGGAAGAAGAGTCGATCAACGATCCGTCTGTCGTTGTGCTGGCGGGATTCTGATAAAGCAGAATGCGAGTATCGGCTGGAAGCTCCAGCACCGCGAGAAAGTCTTTATCCAGGCGCCGCCCCCCAATCGCGTAGAGCGGGTGATCGGCGACTTGAGCCGTGCTTACAGCGAACATTCCCAACGCGCTTGAGTCCTGTAAGTCCTCATGTTTCAAGAACGCCGGCTGGCCAGCCAGGCGAGCAAGCTCGGCAAAGGCCGTTTCTGGATAACCGAATTTAGCTGCCCACTGGGCGGAAGAAACGATGGTCCCGTTGCCGTCAACGAATTCCAGAAAATCAAGTTGGTAATTTTCCGCCAGCGATTTGGCGAGATCGAAAAATCCGGCAGACCCAGTGGAACCCTGGTCGATCGTCGCTGCCATGTGGGCCACCGCATCAGACGCGGCAATAGCATCGATCCGACGCGCAATCTCTTTCCCTTGCGCGTCAAACTCGCGCTGAAATTGCGCCATGAGAGATGCGGATTGTTCGTCTTCATTTCGCGCAAAGGCTCGACGAGTGAGGGTAGAAACCAGGAACGCCACAGATGCCACCGACAATACAACCGTGAAAGCGAACACGGTGAGCAGCTTGCGGCGAAAGTTCAAGGGCGATCGCTCCCCGTCTTCTGCCGGCTAAGCCAAATGTCAGCCAGGTTCCACATGCCGTCTTGTCGCGTTAGTCCACCGTGCACCGCCTTAGTGGTCGCGTAAACCACCGGAAGATGAAACAGCGGAATCAGTTTCTGGGTGGCCAGCAGTTCTCGCTCGGCGGAGTAAAGATCTTCAGCGGAACCGCTATTGATTTGGGGCGCGGGCAATCCGGTCGCTGTTGCGACCGTGGCCAGCGCCATGATGGGGTCGGATGGTAACGGAATTTTTGCAACGTGAAGATCCGACGCCGCAGTTTTCGTTGGCTGCAATTGCAATACTGCGTCTCGAGCGTTCAACGCAATGCGTTCGGCAAGGAGGCCAGCGATGGGATCGGCAGAGTCATAGGAGACAGCCCATAGCGGTGCCGTCCGAACTTCTTGGCGCAACTGGCGCGCACGGGCCAAATCAGTTTCAGTAGAGAAGGCGAAGCCATAACCGGTCATCCAGTTGGGAAGCACGCTTGCATCAGGCTGGGCGCTGCCTTGAAGGATTACGCTGCCGATCGACGCGCGGTCCACGCAAAGCGCCAACGCCTCGCGCAGCGATTTGTCCGCCGCGGATTGCGCATCGTGACCAAAAACCAGCGCGATCAGCTCCAGCGGCGCCGACCGCCATAGCTTCACGTTGGCCGTCGAGATGCGATGCGACTGCTCGGCGGGAATCTGGATTAAATCGGACTTTCCCAGTTCTAATGAAACGAGTTGTTCGCGAAAGGTCTTGCCAAATTCAATGTCGATCTCGTGCAGGAACGGGCTGCCTCCCCAATAATTTTCCTCCGCGCCCAGCAACAGCTTTTTTCCCGGATGCCATTCGTTAATGTGAAAAGGCCCGGTGCCGCTCAGTTTGCCATCGCTGGACTTTTTCACGATCGCGTTACGCGGAAGGGCGAGTTCTTCTGGCAGATAGGGACAAGGAGGATCACATTCGACGATGACTGAATCCGTGTTGGAAGTTATTTTCCACGATGGGTTCGCTGCGCGTAACGAGGCCGCTGCAATCGCGGGACTGAGTGTCGTACCGTCGTGAAATATCACGTTTTTTCTCAGCCGGAATTGAAACGATTGAGAGCGACCTCCGGCTTCAAACATCCACCAGGTGGCCAAGCCGTAACTGATGCGGTCATTGTCGTCAGTCGTAACCAGTGTTTCGAAAATCAGCTTCGTGATATTTCGCGACGCGAGGGTATCCTGTTGCGCAGTATCGGCGGGATCTAGCGTTGTGGGCGCTTCGCGAACGGAGATCTGAAGCGTGCCGCCATACTGCGGGCGCGTCTCCGCGTGCGCGCCCATCGTCAGCAGCAACAGGCTACTGGCTGCAAGCAACGGAAAGCCTGAATGCTTCATATCCCCCCATTTCTCGATTTCGCACCACCACGATAGCACCGTCACCTTTCGTTTCCGTCCAGAGGGCTGTTACTTCACCGGGCAGATCCACCGTGGCGCTCACTGCGACCGGATCGCGGTCTGGAAACTCGTAGGCGCGTACGCTATCGTCCTCGTCGCCCTCGGCATTCACCACCAGCACTTGCCAAGCCGCGCCGCAACTAGTGTGAACGCTGGCGAGGTCGCTGCCCCATTTTGCTTTCTCTGATCCTGGTTTGAGGGCGAAATCCGAAATGCCGTCGATCATATGAATCTGTCCATCGACCGCGGCGAAGAGCCAAAGCACATATTTATCGCGCGGAATAAATGCCAGCGAATAAAACTTCGGTACCGCCCCGAATTGTCCAATCCGACGGGAAACGACTCCGGTGAAGAAGTTGCGCGCTGGCGCGAAGAACGCGTCGAGTTGAGGGACTGAAGCCGCCCCGCTTGACCCATGCGAGAAATCCGGCGCGATCGAATGGCTCACCAGCGGCCAAGGATCGTCGCTTACGCTGCAATTCAGAGAAAGAGGTGCGCCGGTTGACATACGGCACATCACGCCGGGCAAATACACATCGAGCAAGTGATCTTTCGCTAGTACCAGGCGGCCCCGGAGATCGCGCGGCCAGGGCCGTGCATGAGCGACGGCCAGCGACTGCTCCGATTCCCACTTATCTCCGCGCCAACGGTAAAGAGTAATGTGTTCACCGTCGAGCACCGCGATGTGAGTAGGAATGACATTCTCTTCGATGACGGCGACGTCAAGAATTCGCTCGGACTGCTTCCAGAGTGAGGTCTTGCGCAACGTCAGCGGAAGGGAATCGCGAGGCGCGGACACACCTTCGGTGCGTGGCGTCGAAACCATCACAACTGTCCTTTCGTTGGTGCCCTGGCGGATCTGCGCCACCCAAACGTATGACGTTTGATTTTCCGAGAGAGTAATGGCGACCGTGGCTGCGGCTTGATCCGCTCCCACAAAGCGAAGGCCGATCGCTTCCAGAGCAGATCGCAGGCCATTGCCGACGATATCGCTCTGTTGTCTGCTGAGAGAGGAACGATTGTCGACAGTGAGCGCAACCGCTCCGGGTCCGGTGATCGCCACAATTTTTCTGGCCAGTTGCTGCTCCGGTTCACTCCAACTCGCAGGCGTAGAGGCCGCCGCTTCAACGGAGAACAGAAAGGAAGACAAAGTGCACAAGGCGGCGAACGCATGCAGCGCTACAGGAAGGGCGCGATTCGCCATTTTCATCGAGAGGATGGGCAAATTATAAACCGAGCTTCGCATGCCTCCGTCCTCCCCTCTGTATTAGTTCGACACTGCCGGCTATTGTTTCAGGCGGATGCCTTTGTTCAGATCTTAGACAGGCCACCCAACCTACCGGTGATATTGTTATCGCGATTGTGTATCGTTCGCTTCGGCCTGCGCACTTTGATTCGTTACGTTCATGCCACGCAACACGTCGTTGGCAAAAAAGAATTTGCCGTCGGCGGGCACCATCATGATTTGCAGCTTGTCCGAAAGCCGCTCGGCGACGATCTTGTTGATCAGCAACGGGTTCTGCTTCAGGATGGCGGCCTCGCTCTGCATGCGCTCAGCATCGGCGACAGCAGTCACGCGAATGCGATCCGCCTCGGCATCCGCCAGAAGCTTGCGCCGCTCGGTTTCCGCCTTGCTATCGATCACCTTAGCCTGCGCCGCGGCTTCCGCGTTTTGTATCGTCGCTTCTTTGCGCGCCTCGGCCTCGAGCTTGCTCTGCTGGATCTGTTTTTCCTTCAGCGGCAGCGTGTATTGCATCGCGTCCGCTTCGCCCTTGGCTTGCAGCACGTGGACTTGCGCTTCGCCTTCGGCCTGCTTGATCTGTTGCACCTTCGCCGCTTCCGCTTCAAGCTCCGCGATTCGGACTTCTTTCTGCTTCAGTTCCGTCTCCACGCCCATGCGGTCGTTTTCCTGCTCTTTCAGTAGCAGAGTTTCCAGGCCCTTCGCATATTCCGGCGGCAGTTGAATGTCGCGCAGCATGACTTCTTTCACTACGATGCCGTCGGCAGCGAGCTTTTGGGTGATCATGCCCGATGCTCGTGCTTGTACCTCTTCGCGCTTAGCTGAGAAAACATCTCGCACCGTATAGTTGGGAACCAACTCACGCCATACGCTAGCCACGGTGGGCGGGACGATTTCTTTTTCCACGGGATGCGGCAGGTTGCTCTGCACGTAATCCAGATGCTTGGGATCGAGCCGGTAACGCACGGTGATAGCTAGGCCCAGTGTCAGTCCTTCTTTGGCTTGGACGTCAAGCAGTTGCGATTTTTCGGAAACCTTGGCCGCCGAAACTTTTCCGTCTTCAACACTTCCTGTGTTGTAGACCTGATCTCTGGTGTCGAACAGTGCGACTTCTTCGATCAATGGTGCTATGAAGTGGACGCCGGGATAAAGTGTGCCGGGCAAAGTGCCGCTAGTCTGGCTGATGCGCACTCCCGCCATGCCGCTCGGCACCACGACAATGCTGAACGCAATCAGGAGCGGCCCCCAAGCCAGCAGCGCCAATGCCAGCGACGTGCGCCAACGCAGTTGGGAAGGTGGAACCGCACCGGCGTCCGAGTTCTTCACCGCTTGCCGGTATAAGATCTCGCTGTAAGAGTCGTACGCCAGAATGCTTACGGCCAGGAGAATCATCCCGAGGCCACCTGAAATCAAAAAATACTTCAACGCAATCATTGTCGTTCTCCTTTGCGCCTCAGCGCTTTTGTCCGGACTTCGCTGCTATAGTTTGCCGAGCGAAAAACAAACGGAACACTTGCCCGAAAATCAATTCTTCCGCCAGCAAAGCGATTGCTAGTGAAAAAATCATTCCTGCGATGACTGCTAGGAATGTGATTGCCATCTGCATAAAATTCCTCCGTCAAATATTCCCTGAAAATCTAAAATGTCAAAAGAGAAACCGGCCTTATTGCCCGCCAATCTGTCCCACTCCTCGCGACTCCGCCACGGTTGAATCGCCGCCGAAAATTTCCGCAATCTCGTTGTCGCGTTCTCCGCGAATCTCAACTGCGTCTTCCACACGCAGCAGGGCGAACAGCTTTTTCATATCGCGATTGCGCAGGCGGATGCATCCGTGCGAAGCGGCGTGTCCAATCGACGACGGCGCGTTCGTTCCGTGAATCCCGTAACCCTTCGTGTTCAGGCCAAGCCAGCGAGTGCCCACCGGATTGCCTTTGCCCGGCGGAATAACGACGCCATTGTGGTAATAGGTTGGATTGACCACACGGCTGACGATTTCGAATTCGCCGCGTGGACTCGGGCTCACCGCCGCGCCCACCGACACGGAAAAGCGCGCGATGACTTCTCCGTTTTCGAGCACGGCGAGCTTCCGGTCGGGAATGCTGACCAGCACTAGCCGCTGGGTTGGTGCGGGCGAGGTTTGTGCGAGGCCGCGAATATCCAGCGCCACGATCAGCACGGCCAGCATCGCGGCCACTTTCAGATTTTCTGTTCGCTGAAGAGCTGTCTTCGTCATGGCGTTTCCTTTGTGAACAGCGGTTACTCCATTTACAAAAGCAACGCGAGTGCCGGAAATAACGGGCGGCAAACAATGGAGTTAGCGACTGGCGACCGCTGGAATGGAGTGTCTGGGCGAGGACACCGTGTCGCGCCTGACACAGCACCGGCAAAGGGAATCAATCCCACGTAAGTCCTGCTTTTTTCGAGCCTTGCGAACCATCTGTGGCGATAACCAGCGTGGTACCCACCACCGATCCCCGATTGCTTTCACACCCCTATCTTGCCGTAATCTCAAAATGTGATTGCATGCGGGCGGATCTCGAGGCTTGGCGCAAGTTACGAAATCCGGATGATGGAGAATGCAACGTGTTGACGGCATCAGAAGATTGCGGCTTAGAAGGACAGTCCCCGACGGGGAAGCGTTTTATTCGTTCGCGTGCCGTGGCATCGCGCGTGGTTGCCGGAGAAACTTTGCTGGTGCCGATTCGCGCACGCGTTGGAGACATGGCTTCCATCTACAGCTTCAACGGAACTGGTTCGTCGATCTGGCAGTTGCTGGAGACGCCGAAGACTGTGGATGAGTTAGTTGCTGCGGTCGCGCAGGAATACGATGCGGAGCAGGAACGCGTGGAGAAAGACGTAAGAGAATTTTT
>Ga0209010_1000237_pt1 | contig 19704 bp, 15 predicted proteins | sample BlaSpr_A8_OM1_O3_FD_187985 | JGI IMG/M metagenome (GOLD analysis project Ga0209010, IMG submission 187985) | Forest soil microbial communities from Thunder Bay, Ontario, Canada - Black Spruce, Ontario site 2_A8_OM1_O3 (SPAdes) (version 2) | ecosystem: Environmental > Terrestrial > Soil > Boreal...
CGCCTTCCGTGCCAGGCGCGCCGCGCAAGCTAACCATGACACCGGGCACCCGGCGCAGCCTTCGCTCTCCGCAGCCACCCTGGTGACATGGCAAATCGCCGGAATGGCGATGCCCGACATCTTGAACGAGGTGCGAACCCGTGGAATAACCTTTGTGCCCGACAACACTCACCTGGATCGTCTAAGGGAGGCCCACGTCGCGCCCGAACTTCTTGCCGCCTTGCCTAATGTGCCTTCGCACCCTGACGCTTCCGCTTCCTCAGAGGTTCCGCAGGCTTTGATCGCTGCCGCCCAAGCTTTCAGTGGCAAGGACTACGCCACGGCTCGCCACAGTTTAGAAATTTGTGTTCAGGGGAATCAGGACGCAAACCTGTACGCGGCTATCGGCAACCTGAATTTCATCAGCGGCGATTTCGCCTCCGCAAAGACCGCTTTCGTCCGATCCGCAGAATTGGATCCTGGCTTTGCCTATGCGCATGTCCGGCTGGCGCAGATTTATTACCGGCTCGAGCAAGGTTCTCAGGTAGCGGACGAGGCAAAACAGGCACTGCGTCTGCAACCTGCCAATGCCGAAGCGCACAAGTACCTGGCCCTGTCCTCCACCATACAAATGCAGGATTCAGGAGGAGCCGCTGCCGGCGCCGGTACGGTAGAAGACCTATCCGATCTTAAGGCGGGAAGCAATACCGAGGCCAAGGATCTGAACAATCAAGGGATCGTACTAGCTCAGCAGAACGAGTGGGCCAAAGCCGAGGCGGCATACAAGCGAGCCATCGAACTGGACCCCAACGTCGCTCTGTACTACTACAATCTTGGCAATCTTTACACGAAATGGCGACACCCTCAGCAAGCGCTGGCTGCTCTCAATAAGGCCAAGGCTTTGGCCCCGCGAAATATGGCAGTTCGGCAAAATCTGGGATACACCATGTGCCAATTCAATCTGTTTTCGGATGCCGTGACGGAATTTCGCGAAATGCTTGATATGGATCCACATTGGAACATGGCAAGGCCCTGCTTAATTAAAGCTCTCGATAGCCTGGGTCGAAGAACGGAAGCGGACAAAGTCGAGATGGACTACAAGCTTTACAAGTCCAGCGACGACTCCGGCGACAGCGAGGACGGAGACAGCAACGAGGACGACAACGGCGTGAAATTGTGAAGCAGCGCCTTTCGCAAGTAGGCTCGTTCTTGGTTACCAAAGGACAATGACCCTCGTAATCTTGTCCGTTTTCATTGCCTGACGCATACTCGATTTACCTACCACAGAACCTGGGAGACGGGGTTGGGAGCGGAGATTAGGGTCACCGTTGCCAACCCCGCATTTTTTTGTACGTGCCTGAATCAGCAATAGCTCACCCCCACCTGTTTCACAACAATCCTTTTCCAAAGGCCGGAATCCTTTAGAATCAACTCCCAATCGCTTTCCAAGAATTCACGGATCGGAAGGGTGAGTAATGATGAAGAGAGTTCTGCTCTTATGTGCGGCACTCGGCTTAGTTAGTTTTGCCTTTGCCGCTGATGAGAATCAGACCGCCAAGCAAAGCAAGGCCCAAGACCGGGTTCAGGCCGCTGCCGACGTGCTCAACGAAATCCAGTCGGCACCAGACCAAGGCATTCCTTCGGACGTTCTGGGCTCAGCCGAGTGTGTGGCCGTGGTACCCACCATGTTGAATGGAGGCTTCATCGTAGGCGCTCGCTACGGACGCGGACTGGCCAGTTGCCGAAATCCGAAGGGATGGAGCGCGCCAGCTTTCTTCACCATCAAGGGCGGAAGCTTCGGCCTGCAGATCGGAGCCCAGGCGGTCGATTTAGTCATGCTCGTCATGAACGACGACGGCATGCGCAAGCTCCTCTCCAGCCAGTTCAAGTTGGGTGCGGACGCCAGCGTCGCCGCTGGTCCGGTAGGCCGCCAAGCCGCGGCCGGGACTGATTGGAAGATGCGGGCTCAAGTCCTGAGCTACTCGCGAGCTCGCGGAGTGTTTGCCGGATTAGCGCTAAACGGCGCCGTCGTTCGTCAGGACAAAGACAGCACCAGAGAATTCTATGGGCACATGGTGAGCACGAAAGCCTCTCTTCAGGGGCAGATCCAACCACCGGCAGCCGCGTATCCATTCCTGCAAACGCTGGCCAAATGGGCTGTGGAGGCCAGCAAGTAAGGCCAGATTGTTTTTTCGCGGCCGCCAGCGCTGCGCCGTGGTTTGTTTGACGTAGGATTTTGCCGGTGCTACCGTCACCCTTTCCCCCAACATGCGTCAGCGCCTCGAGTACGCCCTCGCCTGGCTGATCATCAAATTCATAGGAGCGTTGCCTCGTCCGTTGGCCCGCGCCGCCGGCATCGCTCTCGGCTGGACGGTCTACGTGCTTCATGTCCGGCTGAGGCGCGTGGGCATGCACAATCTGGCAATGGCTTTTCCGGAGAAGAGCCACCACCAGCGCGCCAAAATCCTGCGCGGTGTTTTTACCTCCTTCGGACGGCAAGCGGCGGAAGTGTGCCTTTTCCCCAAGTACACGCGGGAAAACGTAAGCAAAGTTGTGGTCTATGACGGATTCGAGAATTTCGAACGTGCCCTTGCCCGTGGCAAAGGTGTGCTGTTTCTAACCGCTCATATGGGAGCGTGGGAGCTCTCAGCCTTCACGCATTCGCTGCACGGACACCCGCTGCACGTCGTCATGCGGCCGCTCGACAATGTATACCTCGATCGCCTGACCCGCCAATATCGCACCATGCACGGCAACTCCATGGTCGACAAAGACGACTTCGTCCGCGGCTTGCTCTCGGCCATGAAAGCAGGAGAAACCGTGGGCATTCTCATGGACACAAACATGACCCCGCCGCAGGGCGTATTTGTGGACTTCTTCGGAATCCCGGCGTGCACAGCGAGTGGCCTAGCCAGAATCGCACTGCGCACCGATGCGGCCGTTGTCCCTGGTTTCACCATCTGGGATCCCGCCCTGCGAAAATACCGCCTGCGTTTCGATCCAGCAATCAATCTGGTACGCACGGGCGATGACGACGCCGATGCCGTCGCCAACACTGCATTGTTCACAAAAGTAATCGAAGATTACGTCCGCCGGTACCCGGATCAATGGCTCTGGGTGCATCGCCGCTGGAAAACCCGGCCCGAAGGTCAACCGCCACTTTATTAGTCAGGCCAGCCGTCTCTACAAGAACCGTAGAGACGTTACTTGCAACGTCTCCCGCTCAAAACCAGTCACTCCGATACGCGATCCACCAGCTCACAAATACAATTGGCAGGGTTGCTGCCAAAGCCCACCATAATGGCAAAACGAAATCCGCCCCCACTCCCAACACGGTGAAGCTGATCCAGAAGATCTTTCGCTCCATTCGAATATTCTAGCCCCAGCTTTCTTTTCCCGCGGCAAACGTATAGAAATGTGCCATGACTTTGGTCACGGCGCGATCCGTCCAAGAGGTCGCTGAGTTTGTGCAGGCCCGCGTCCTGGGAGACGAAACTGTGCAACTGACAGGCATCGCGAGCGTTCAGTCGGCCGGTCCGGGCGATTTGGTTTTCGTGGACGACGAAAAGCATCTTCGTTCAGCCCTCGAATCGCGCGCCGCTGCCGTAATCGCCGGTGATTTCGGGGCTGGAAAGACAGATTCGAAGCCGGTGCTTCTCGCCACCCAGCCCCGGCTGGCTTTTGCCCGCGCTGCGCAACTTCTTAGTTCGAGACCGGAACGAAATCCTGGCATCCATCCGAGTGCATTCGTTCACGCGTCGGCGCGAGTGGCTGACGATGTTACCGTGGAAGAACGAGTCGTCATCGGCGAAGGCGCGGACATAGGCGAGGGCACGCGGATCGGGGCCGGTAGCGTGATCGGCGCGAGTGTAATCATCGGATGCAACTGCAATCTGTATCCGAATGTGACCGTCTATCCCGGCGTTCGGCTCGGCGATCGCGTCATCGTTCATTCCGGTGCTGTGCTTGGTAGCGACGGCTTCGGTTACGTTCGCGACCAGAGGACTGGCCGCTATGAAAAGTTTCCTCAGATCGGACGCCTAGAAATCGAAGACGACGTCGAAATCGGCGCGAACACCACCATCGATCGCGGAGCGCTGGATACAACCCGCATCGCCCGAGGCACGAAAATTGACAACCTGGTTCACATTGGCCATAACTGCCAGATCGGCGAAGACGTCGTGATTGCCGCGCAAACCGGCCTTTCCGGCAGCATCACGATCGAGAAGAACGTTATTCTCGGCGGACAGGTCGGCATCGGAGAACACGCCCGCATCGAAGAAGGTGTAATGCTCGGAGGGCAAGGCGGCGTCTTGCCAAACAAAGTGCTGCGAGGGAAGGGAATTGCCTTCTGGGGAACTCCAGCGAAGCCGGTCCGCGAATATCTGAAAGAGCTGGCGACGTTAGCTCGACTAACAAGAAAAGAGTAGACGTGTTGTGAGTGTGGCGCGGGCGCCCCCGCCCGCGAACTTAGACTCCTATGGCAATCGTAGTCATCGGCGGACATTCGCGCAGCGTAGGCAAGACCAGCGTAGTCGCTGGCCTGATCGCTGCTCTCCCGGAATACCACTGGACCGCGCTGAAAATCACACAATACGGACACGGAGTCTGTTCGCTCAACGGAGAATCCTGCCACTGCGCCACCGACGATCACACCTGGGCGATCACCGATGAAAAAGATCGTTCGGGGGATTCCGACACGTCCCGATTTCTCGTAGCAGGTGCGGTTCGCGCCTTGTGGGTTCGCACCGAACGAGGCCGTCTGGCGGAAGCGGTACCAACCATCCGCCGCAGACTCGCCGAATCAGAAAATGTGATTCTGGAGTCGAACAGCATTCTGAAATTTGTCCGCCCAGAGCTTTACTTGACGGTTCTTGATCCTGCCACGGCAGACTTCAAACGATCGGCCCAGGAATTTCTCGACCAAGCCGACGCAGTTATTTTGCATGCGCCAAAGGAGACAGACGTCGGTAAGGCCACATGGACCGGCGTTTCGCTGAAGCCGGTTGCGAAACGTCCGATCTTCCAGATTCACCCGCCCGACTACGTGACAGCAGAGATAGTCGACTTTGTCAAAAGCAAACTAAGTTCGGCGGTGAAGCCTAAAGCCTAAAGCCTAAAGCCCGCCTTTTGCTATCCTGCTGACGTGTCACAAATTCACAAAAGTGCCTGGCTTCTAGTTCTGCTGTCCGCAGTCCTGCAAATTCTGATCTTCCCGCTTCCCAATCTCTACATGCTTTGCTGGGTGGCGATCACGCCGCTGCTAGTCGCAATTCTTCGCGCGCGGCAGCCAGACACGCTCCAACTGCGCGCCGGGATCAAGCTGTTGCCAGCCAACCCGCTGCAAGGGTTTTTGCTCGGGTATGCGTGCGGGATTCTGTGGTACGCCGGCACCTGCTATTGGATTTATAGCGTCATGCACCAATACGGTGGCGTGAACACGCCAGCCGGAATTGGCATTCTCATTCTGTTCTGCCTTTACCTTGCGATCTACCATGGCGTCTTCGGGTTGTTGGTGACTCTGCTAGCGGGAAGCAGTTCATTCAACCTGCGGGCGTTGTTGCTTTCGCCGGTGCTCTGGGTGGCCGTCGAGCTGGCCCGCACCCGCATCACCGGATTCCCCTGGGGCCTGCTCGGCACGACGCAGGTAGATAACATTCCACTGTCTCGCATCGCTTCAATCACGGGCGTCTACGGACTGTCGTTCGAAATCATGCTGGTGAATGCGGCATTAGCTGCTGCTTTTCTGGTCCCGCGTGAAAAACGCAAACGGCTCTTGCTTGCCACGGTCGCCGCCGCCCTGATTTTGCAGGCCGGAAGCCTGGTTCCCGCGCCCACACTTCCCACCGACCACAATGCGATTCTGGTTCAGGCAAATGTCCCCATCCTCGAAGGTGCCGATTGGACAAAGCAATATTTCAACGACACGCTGCGCGACCTGACTGAAATTAGTCTGGCATCAAATGGCACGTCGCGTCCTGACCTGATCGTTTGGCCCGAAAATCCCGCCCCGTTCTACACCAGTGATCCGCTTTTCCGCGATGCCGTCAGCAACCTCGCGCGCCAGTCGAATGCCTGGCTGCTCGCTGGCAGCATTGGTATTCGCAACGCCAGCGCGACCCCAAACCAGCCCACGGAAATCTACAACTCGGCCGCGCTCGCCAGTCCTAGCGGCGATTGGGTTTCTCGCTATGACAAAATTCATCTTGTGCCATTCGGTGAGTACGTCCCGTTTAAGCAGATATTTTCTTTCGCCGGAGGCCTGACCAAAGAAGTAGGCGATTTTTCCCGCGGCATATCCCGCGCACCGCTCGATGCCGGCGGGACCAAGCTAGGAGTCTTCATTTGCTACGAATCGATTTTCCCCGACGACATCCGCCAGTTCGCCAACAACGGAGCGCAAGTGCTGGTAAATATCTCCAACGACGGCTGGTACGGCGACAGCGGAGCCTATGCACAGCATCTGAAGCAGTCGCGTATGCGTGCAGTGGAAAACAATCGCTGGCTGCTCCTCGACACAAATACCGGAGTAACCGCTGCCGTCGATCCCAACGGGCGAATCGTGGCCAGCGCCCCTCGCAAGATACGCACTGCGCTGCAGGCTCCATATGCTCTATCGAGCGCAACCACGTTCTACACCCGCCACGGCGATTGGTTCGCCTATCTCTGTGCGATAATTTCTGTAGCGGCGCTGTTCATGCGGCTGTTTGTTCGCGATCGAAAAGAAACGTAGCAAGCTACGTTTCTGCAGCCAGCCGATTGCCTGGAGAGACGTTGCTTGCAACCCATCACGCGAAAACTTCAAGAGGAACAATCATGGTCGAAGAGTTAGAAAAAGAATATACGGTCCTGAAAGACAAAGTTCGCGAACTTCGGGAGTATCTTTGACGCGGGCAATCTGCGACAACATCTGACCGAGATCGAAAAGCAAGCGTCCGACCCTAATCTCTGGTCGAATCCACAAAAATCCCAGCAGGTCATGCGCGAGAAAAAGCGCCTGGAAGATATGTTGGCCAACGAAGCCAACCTCATCCGCCACAGCGACGACATTTCCGCCTACTTCGATCTGTCTCGGGAAGGCGAAAGTGTCGACGCCGACCTGCGCCGCGAAATCGACTCGCTGCGTCAACTCGTCGATCGCCTTGAGACCGAGACTCTGCTCTCGGGCGAGAATGACGCCCGCAACGCAATCGTGACCATCCATCCCGGCGCCGGCGGCACAGAATCGCAGGATTGGGCCGACATGCTGCTGCGCATGTACTTGCGATGGGCTGAGCGCCAGGGTTTCGAGACCGTGCTCTACGACTACCAGCCAGGTGAAGAAGCAGGGCTCAAGTCCGCGACCTTCGCGGTCAATGGGGAATACGCCTTCGGCCTATTGACCAGCGAAATCGGAGTGCATCGCCTGGTGCGCATTTCGCCGTTCGATCAAGCCAAGCGACGCCACACGTCTTTCGCCAGCGTCTTTGTGTCGCCGGAAATCGACGATAGCATCGACATCGTCATCAAACCCGACGATTTGCGCATCGACACCTATCGCTCCAGCGGAAAGGGCGGGCAACACGTCAACACTACAGACTCCGCCGTACGCATCACGCACATTCCCACCGGAATCGTCGCCGCGTGTCAGAACGAGCGCTCACAGCACAAAAACAAAGACCGCGCCATGAGCATGCTCCGTTCCAAGCTCTACGAAAACGAACTGGAGAAAAAGCGCGCCGCGACCAAAAAGATTGAAGACTCAAAGCTCGACATCGACTTCGGTTCGCAGATACGCTCGTACACGCTGCAGCCGTATCGCCTGATCAAAGACCACAGAACCAAGATGGAAGTCGGCGACGTCGATCGCGTCATCGACGGTGACCTGCAACCCTTCATCCGCGCCTATTTGCAAATGCGCCGCAGCGAAAAGCAATCGTAAAATCGGGGGGCGCCTCAGGCCGGGTTTCTCTGCGCACTCTGCGGCTGTTCTCAGCGTTCTCCGCGTTTTAGGGTTTTGATGAGGACTCGGCAAACGCAATTCTTAAATCGCGGACGTCGGAAAGAAAGACCGCAGAGTGCGCTGTGTCTTTCGTTCGCCTTTCTCCCCACCTGCTGATAACATTCCATCCCTGAGGCCCGAAGCAACTGCTGAACCAAACCATTTCGCACTACCGCATTCTCGAAAAGTTAGGCGGCGGAGGTATGGGCGTCGTCTACAAGGCCGAGGACATAAAACTCGGCCGTTTCGTGGCCCTTAAGTTCCTGCCGGATGACGTCGCGAAAGATCCTCAAGCGCTAAGCCGCTTCCAGCGCGAAGCCAAAGCTGCCTCAGCTTTGAATCACCCCAACATCTGCACCATCCACGAGATCGATGAGCAGGACGGCCAAGCCTTCATCGTGATGGAATTTCTCGACGGCGTGACCCTGAAACACCGCATCTCGGGTCAGCCGATGGATACCGAACCCCTGCTGTCCCTCGCCATCGAGATCGCGGACGCACTCGACGCCGCCCACACCGAAGGCATCGTTCATCGCGACATCAAGCCAGCCAACCTGTTCGTCACCAAGCGCGGACACGCAAAGATCCTTGATTTCGGCCTTGCGAAACTTACTCCAGTGACCGGCAAATCGGTTGATGCCGGGGCAACCGCGGCAACGGCGGCAGGCGTGAGCCAAGCTTACCTGACCAGCCCGGGTACGGCGGTTGGCACGGTTGCGTACATGTCTCCGGAGCAAGCCAAGGGCAAAGAACTCGATGCCCGCACCGATCTGTTTTCTTTCGGCGCCGTGCTCTACGAAATGGCGACCGGCACACTGCCATTTCGCGGCGACACTTCGGCGATGATTTTCGACGCCATCCTGAATCGCATGCCGCCCGCGCCCGCCCGCCTGAATCCGGACCTTCCGTCCCGGCTGGAAGAGATCATCAACAAGGCACTCGAAAAAGATCGCGATCTCCGTTATCAGCATGCATCGGAAATACGCAGCGACCTCAAGCGATTGCAACGCGACAGTAGCTCTGGCCGGCGCGTGGCGTATCAGAGTGCTGATGAAGCTGGCAGCGCACCCACTCAACCCGCCGCCCCGACTCCGCCGAGTGGAAAGCATCCGAGCGAGCCCGCACATGCCTCTGGGGCGAACGCGCCTCAAGTTGCAGCGAGCCACGAAGCCGGAGGAAAGAAGCTGCTGGCGATCAGTCTAGCGTTCGTGTTAGCGCTCGGTGCCGGTTTCGGTATCTACAAATTCGCAGGACGCACCTCCAAGCCAGCCGCTGCCGCCTTCCAATCCATCCACCTCACGCGCTTGACCAACACCGGCAAGTCGCGCATGGCTGCCATTTCCCCCGATGGCAAATACGTCGTTCACGTAATCGAAGACGCCGGTAAACAGAGTCTCTGGGTACGGCAAGTGACGACGGCAAACAACGTACAGATCGTTCCTCCCGCCGAGGTGGTGTATTTCGGCATGACCTTCTCCGGCGATGGCAACTATGTCTACTACGTCACCGCCGCCAAGAATGAATCTCAGGCACTTCTCTACCAAGTGCCGGTGCTCGGAGGAACCCCGCGAAAATTAATCGAAGACGTCGATGATCCCATCGCCCTTTCCCCCGACGGCAGCCAGATCGCCTTCGCCCGCTTCTATCCGCCGAAAGCGACGGACGATCTTACGTTGGCTAAGGCGGACGGGTCCGATCAGCACGTCGTGGCCAGCCGCAAGCTCCCCGCAAGATATGCCTCCTCCTGGTTCGGCAGGGGTGCCGGTCTCGGCTGGTCGCCCGACGGCCGCACTATCGCCGCGCTTGCCACCGAGGGCATGGGAACCGCTCAGTGGAGCTTGGTGGGTGTGCCGGTGGCCGGTGGAGCGGAAAAAACAATTTCGTCCGCCAGGTGGTCCAGTTCCGGCCGCGTGGCCTGGCTGGGTGACGGCAGCGGCCTCGTCCTTGATGCCTCCGATCAAAGCTCCAGCCTTTTGCCGCAGCTCTGGTATGTTGCTTATCCCAGCGGCGAGGCGCGACGCGTCACCAACGACTTGAACCGGTATTTCGGAGTTAGTCTTACCGCCGATTCCAGCGCCTTGGTCACGGTTCAGAGCGAAGTATCCTCCTCGATTTGGATTGCTCCGCAGGGCAACGCTGCTGCTGTCCGGCGGATTACATCCGGGAGCGGGACCGGCGAAGGTCTATACGGCGTTGCCTGCCTGCCAAACGGCGGCGTTCTCTACACCTCGAACGCCAGCGGGCACAGTGACATTTGGAGCATGAACGCCGACGGCAGCAGCCCTGCCCAACTGACGATGAATGCCGGCAACAATTTCGATCCCGCCGTTTCCGCCGATGGCCGAACCGTGGTTTTCTCCTCCGACCGCAACGGTCGCCGCAATATCTGGAGCATGAATTCCGATGGCAGCAGCCCGAAACAACTTACCACCGGTAACGCCGACACCGTCCCGCACATCACACCCGACGGAAAGTGGCTGCTGTACCAGTCCGAGGGCGCCGGAAAACTGCGGATTTGGAAACAGCCGATCGATGGTGGAACGCCTCAGCCGCTGATCGATCGAGCTGCCGGCAGCCCCGCGATCTCTCCCGACGGAAAGTCGGTCGCAATTAACGATTTCGACCAAGCTGCAGGCCGATTTGAGATCGCCTTCATGTCCATTGAGGGCGGCGATCTAACTAAACTCTCCTACCGGGTAAACTCCGCGTTTGGATGGTCTCCCGACAGCAAAGCTGTGTTGTACGTGGATAACCGGAACGGCGTTTCCAACCTGATGAGCCAGCCTCTCGACGGCCATCCCCCCAAGCAAGTGACGAACTTCACCGAAGGCACAATCTTCAATTTCGCCTGGTCCGCCGACGGCAAGCAACTGTTCCTGGCCCGCGGCTCCGTCAATAGCGACGTGGTCCTGATCAACAACGTGAAGTAGCCAGGCCAACTAGCCGTAGCGGAAAAGCATGCTGCCCGATGCTCGGGGGAAGGGCCCGAGTTCAGTCGGGCCGCTAAGCCGTTGAAGATATGTCCGCGCTTTAGCGCCCGAGGTATGCTTTTGCGTCCGCCGGGGCGCGCAAACTCAGGTACGCTGATCGGCCGAAAACGTGAGCCTTGAAGAGTTCGCCCACTATGGACCATGGTGGTATCAAGACCTCACTTCATCCAGGCTCCCGAAAGAAAGAAGGAGGGTGTGGCCCGAATCGCCAGGGCATAGCAATGGGAAAATGCAAAATTGCTTGACAAAGCTCATTCCTGAAGGCAAGATTCCGATGCGCAGAAGGCAGTGGACAGACCATTCCTTACCCGGTTCTGTTTTCTCTGCGGGTGGGCGGATCCCCCGAGAGCTCACCGCTTATTTCCGATCAACTAACTAGAGGAGGTTTCCCATGGAAACTGCCATTGGCGTTTTTGATTCCCGTGATCATGCAGAAGCCGCGGTAAAAGAGCTGCTGGCCAGCAAGGTGCCCGAAGATTCGATTGTGTTTCTGACCCGGTCCGAAATAGAAGCCCAGACCATCGGCAGGCAATTCGGAGCCACCATCGGCGGCTTCATGGGCGGAGCCACCGGTATGGCATCCGGCGTAGCGGTCGCTAGTTTGCTGCTTCCTGGGATTGGGACCTTGTTCGCATTGGGATTTGGCGCGGCCGCCCTGGTAGGTCTGGCAGGAGCGGGAGCAGGTGCGGCGGTTGGGAAAGCCGCGGCTGGGGACGGAAGCGCTGGACCGCAACCCACCAAAGATGAAAATTGCGCGGAGGATGTCAGCTTCTTTCGCGCCGTATTGGCGGAAGGCAAATCGCTGATCGTGGTTCGGACCGAATCGCACGAGACCGCGAAAAAGGCGTGCGAGATTTTAGACCGGCTCGGCCTCGGCATCCAGGGGCGTACCCCAGTAAAAACGCAGACCTCAACCCGCGAAATTGAAGACGTGGTAATTGTGGACGTCATCGGGAGAATTACTCTCGGTGAAGGAAACGTCATGCTTCGCGAAGTCATCACCGGGCTGATGGACAACGGTCGTGTAAAGATTTTGCTGAACCTTCAGGAAGTCGGCTATGTCGATAGCTCCGGCGTGGGTGAGCTGGTTCGCGCCTGTACCTCGGTTCGCAACCGGGGTGGCCAGTTGAAGCTGGTGAGTCCGAGCAAGAGAGTGGACGATTTGTTACGAATGACCCGGCTACACACCGTCTTCGAAATAGAAACGGATGAGGCCAGCGGAATTCAATCTTTCAATCGGCCATCCTCACAGGCAGTGGCCTAAGAGATTAGCGCTTGGTCGGATGCCATATCGAGTGGCTCCTACGTATGAAACGACGCCGGCGAACCGCAGTGAAGCTTGGTCCACGCTTCGAGCGGGCTCTGGTCTTTGCAACTCGCAAACATGCGGGTCAACAACGCAAGGGCACCCCCGTGCCCTATGTTTCTCACCTCCTCGCCGTGGCCGCTCTGGTGCTTGAGGCTGGAGGCGATGAAGATCTCGCCATCGCCGCGCTTCTCCACGACGTCGCCGAAGATTGCGGCGGCGTTCCCATGCTCAACCAAGTCCGCCGCCGTTTCGGCAAGCGTGTGGCGCACATTGTCGAAGGTTGCAGTGACGCGTTTACCATTCCGAAGCCGCCGTGGCGCGAGCGCAAAGAACCCTACCTCAAGCATCTCCGAACTGCCGACGCTGACACGCGCCTGGTATCGGCGGCGGACAAGCTGCACAACGCCCGCTCCATCGTCAGCGACTATCGCGAACTTGGCGAAGCAATCTGGGAACGATTTCAAGGAAAACGCGAGGGCACGCTCTGGTACTACCGCGCGTTATTGAACGAATTCAAACGAAAGAAATCCAACCGTTTGATCAATGAGTTCGAACGAGTCGTCCTCGAACTGGAAGCCCTGACCGCGTCCCCAAAATAATCCCGCCCAATCCCAGTGCCTTTCGTAACGTTACTTCTCACCAAATTGCTGGCGAAATAGGCCGCCTCGGCGCGATCCTATACTGTCCAGCGTTCTTCGGAGCTAGCCAATACCTATGCCACGCATGATTGACATGATTCGCTCCTCCATGGCGTCTTCACAAGTGATGCAGACCGCCGCCCGAGGAGCGCTCTCCGTTCCGCCTCAGGAAATGATCGAGATCCTGGTTTACCTGGCGACTCAGACCAAAATCTTCGCCGAGCGCGCCCGCCTCACTCTAGCAGGATGGGACGAATCCTCTTCGCGCAAAGCCGCAGCCGATCCGACCACGCCAAAAGAAGTCCTCGCCTACATGATTACGCCGGGGAATCTTCGGCCTACGCTGCTTCCCGCCTTGCTCGAGAATCCCTCGGTCTCCGAGCAATTGCTCGCCGAGCTCTGCGCCGCGGCCTCTCGCTATATGCTCGAAACCCTCGTCAAAAGCCCGCGCGTCAACCAGTCCAGAACAATTCTGACCTCACTCAACTCCAACCCGAACTTGAACCCAGTGCAATCGTCGGCTATCGCGGACAAGCTGGCCGCGTTTGCTCCACCAATCGCTAAGGAACCTCACACCGCAACCCCGGCCTCGCAGGAAGCGACAGCAGAAATTGCAAAACCAGAGCCTCCCAATCAAGCACCCAGCGCCGAACCCAGCACCGATGAAGTCCCCGACGAAGCGACCGTCACATACCTGACCGAGCATGCCAGCGAAATATCCGCCGAGGGCAACAAACCCTTTCAACCGGTCGGCGGGATCGACGAACTTCCGTCTGTCGCTCCCACGCTTCCCGAACCAGTTCCCGTCGAGGCGAAAACCGAGGCCGTCGCTTCGGGCTCCCAGGGTGCAGCCACGGCAGCCAAGAAGGCGCCTGCTCCCGTGAAAAAAGCCTATCTGAGTCCCGAAGAACAGCGGGGCAGCGCTTTACAGAAAATCTCCAAGCTCGGCATCACCGGACGCATTCAACTGGCCATGAAAGGCAGTAAGGAAGAACGCTCGCTACTCATTCGCGACGGCACAAAAATCGTAGCCCTCGCCGTGCTCGACTCGCCCAAGCTTACCGACGGCGAAGTCGAGAAGTTTGCCAATCAAAAGAATGTGCTCGAGGCCGTTCTTCGTTCCATCACTCTAAAACGGCGATTCATGAAGCAATACGCCATCGTCCGAAACCTTTGCAACAACCCTCGAACCCCGATCGATGTTGCCTTGGGCCTGATCAAGCATTTGCTGGCCACCGATCTTAAGAATCTTGCCGGCAACAAAGAAGTCTCGGACACCGTCCGTAAAATGGCGATGAGAATGTTCAGGCAGAAGTCGGAAACGGTCCAGAAAGATTAAAGCCGGCGCCCGCGAAGTGGTTTCCCCGGCACGCCCTCGCTACAATGCTTGGGATGTCTTCATCGCCCCAACCTGATCCCATCGCCGATCTGCTGAAGCGCTCCAAAACCATTGCCGTAGTCGGACTCTCGAACAGTCCCCTGCGGCCCAGCTACGGAGTTTCCGCCTACATGCAGTCGAATGGCTACCGCATCATTCCAGTCAATCCTAAGATTAAAGAGGCTTTGGGCGAAACCGCTTATGCATCCCTACTCGACGTTCCGGAGAGGATCGATATCGTGAACATCTTCCGCCGTCCTGAGTTCGTAGAGGAAGTCGTGGATCAGGCGATCCGGCTAAAGCTTCCCGCCATTTGGATGCAGGAAGAAGTTATCAACGAAAAAGCCGCAGAGAAAGCCCGCAAAGCCGGCATTTTCGTAGTCATGGACCGTTGCATCCTGAAAGAGCACAAGACCCGCACCGGCTAGCCGGCGTGCAGTTCTTCCTTTGTGTACCTTCGTGTACCTTCGTGTCCTTTGTGGTTATCGCATTTGCCCTTGGTTAAGCAAATTAAGCCTTCACCAAAATGACAGTCGCATCATCCCGCAAACCCGCCCCGTTGGCGAAAGTCCGCACATCTTCGAGAATGCTCTCCGCCGATGCATCCGCCCGCCGAAAGTGCTGCTCCAGTCGCTGCGCCCCGTATTCCTCTTCTTCCGGATTCGTCGCCTCCGTGATTCCGTCGCTGTAAAACAACAGCCGCGAGCCTTCAGCCAAATGCACTTGCGCCTCGGAGTACTCTCCCAATCCAATTCCCAGCGGCAATCCCCGCTCCGTCTCGAGAAAGCGCGCTTGCGAATCCTCGATCAATAGCGGACGCAAATGTCCTGCGCTCGAGAACCTCAGAACTCGCGTCGCCGGATCCAGGATCGCGTAAAGCATGGTCACGAATCTGCCAGAAGGGAAGTCATTGACCAGCAACTGATTCAGCTTCATCAGTACTTCGCTGGGGCAGCATGCGCTTGCCAAAGAACGAAGCATGCCACGAGTTGCCGACATCAGCAACGCAGCCGCCATGCCCTTTCCCGAAACATCGGCCAGCACCAATCCCCAGCGGCCATCGTCAAAAGGAATGAAATCATACCAATCTCCGCCCACCGCGCCCGCCGGAGTCGAGAGCCCAGAGATCGCAAAGCCCGGAATGAACGGTGAAGTCCGAGGCAACAGAGCCTGCTGAATCTTACGCGCCTCATTGGCCTCGCGGCTCATCTCCTGCCGCTGCTGTTGTTCTTCCTGAAAACGCCGCGCATTGTGCACCGCTACGGCAACGTAGCCGCACAACGCCTGCAACAGCCGAAGCTGCTCCGCCGGAAACGCATCCAGCTCAGTATGCGAAGCCGTAAACACGCCGATCAGCTTTCCATCCACGTGCAACGGAATCGCGACCTCGGACAGCGTGGACTCTTCACATCCGATGTAGTACGGATCCTTTCGCACATCCGGCGCGTAGCGCATCTGGCCCGTGCCAGCGACGTATCCAACCATCCCTTGTTTCCCGATCTTCAGGCTATGACCCGTGCCGCAAACTTCGCAGCCGGCACAACCGTGGGCGCAGGCCAGCGTCAGTTCCCCGCGCTCTTCGTCGTGCAAGTAGACGTCCGCATCGACGCATCCGAAAGACGGCGCTACATCGTTAACGACTTTTTCGATCAGTCGATCAAGGTCAAGGATCGAGCTGATGTTCTGCGCCGCCTTTTGCAGCTTGAGCAGTTCGTGCACTTGATCCGACGCCACTGGAAACCCGCTTTGAAACTCGGCGGAACTGACTCTCGGAAGGGTCGCCATAACTGTCTCTCCTGAAAAGGTAAGTGCAAGTAAAACCGGCACTTACATCTCCATATAAGATGCCCAGGCAGCGCCCAACGATTCATTCTTGCGCCTGCGAAACGTAATCGAAGACGGGCGTCTCCGCCCGTCCAGCCGGAGTAAAGCTCGGCAGCGCATTCGTCAACGTCTTGATCCCGGGGTACGTCAAATCCATCGCGCCTCCTGTCACCCTGAGGCAGCGGGGATTAGGCGCAACGACAGACGAATAGTTTGCGTCAGCAGAAACCTTTGACGGCAGAGTTCGGCTCAATCTGTTGCGATCAATCGGCGGTCGCGATGCGGGGTGGTGCGCAATTGGCCGGTGCTAAGTTCACACTTCTCCCCCGGAGCGGCTCCACAGGTCGGACAGGGGAGGGCGAGTATCTGTTTTGGGCTGAGTTCCTTGTTCATCGCAAACTCCCATGTACAAAAGGTGGTTAACCTGACCAGTTTCCCCGTGTGGACGGTCTACGCCCTCCTGACAACGGACATAGGACGATTTTGCAGAAAGGCGCTGATAAGTGCGCTGTTTATTTGCAAGCCGCCGTTGTAGCTGACGAAGCCTTTCTTCTTGAACGCACTCATAAATTTACTTACTCTTGCGCGGGTGGTACCAACCATCTCCGCCAAGGTTGCTTGGCTCACCTTCAGGGGATGCTCCGGCTTTGACTCCTTGATTATTTGCCCAAACAGCAACAGGACCCGTGCCAGTCGCTTTTCGCTGAAATTGAAGAATTGATCTACCAAGTCTTCTTCGACTCGAATGACGCGGGAAAGCAGATATGCATTAAACAGCGCCGCAAACTGAGGGTCTCGTTTGAGAATCCGGACCGTGCTCTCCTTCTCCAGACGAATGACATTGGCGTGTTCGATTGCTCTCGCCGTGTACATGCGCACAGCTTGACCTCCTAGGCAGCCTTCGCCAAAAAAACTACCCCGCAGCAGGACGGCGATTATTGCTTTCTTGCGACGCGTGGCAGCCACCGTGAGCTTCACAGTGCCGCTCTGGACGTAGAAAACTGCATCGGCAGCATCCCCTTGCAAAAACACGACCTCGTTGTCTCGGTAGCTCCGCGCCGTCATCCCAGAACGAAACTTCTTGCGGAAAATTGCCGAACTAAAGCCGAGAGCTTGTTTGGCCACCTGTCTCCTTGGCACGATCATTTCGCTCGGGAATGCGCTCTCCCCCACAGAAAACAGGCTAAAGCATACGGCTCAGGAATGTGACTTGGCTGGTCAATTTAGGTCATACACAATTGCACACAGTACCTAAGTGGTTAATTTAGGCAAAATTGCTCCAAAAGCCGAGCAATTCAGCCGCGTCTACGCCGCACAGCGATGTTGGGAAGGGGCACGTCTTCAAGTGAAGGCCAACTCTGTTTGGAAGGCAGGTGGCCCACCCATTACGAATCTCCACTCTAGATCACATACAAATATGGGGCCCTAGCGAGAAACCGCGAAAGGGTAGGGCACTCTTATGGCAAACAAAGAATGAGACAGTCAATCTCAGAGAAAGGCCAGCCTGATTTTAGAACTGCAAAACCTTGCAGCTTGACCGTCACCGCCACGGGGATGATAAAGTAATTCATCCCCCTTCGCGATGTCGAGTTATGTGATGGTCTTCGGACGAAACTGAAGCCCCCGCGCCCGAACCAGATTGTCGGCAGGCTCATTTACGCTGCAGAGCGTCGGTTGGATGTTGCTGTCAGCATCTTTGCCGACCGGTTTCGACTTATACAAGACTCGGTTTCCTGACGTGGGAATTGCCTGTTCGCTTTACTGTCCTGGCTTTCCGCCAGTGGCACAACGGAGTCACAACAACTTTCTCTAGGAGGAGAAATCATTGAAGAGGTCCATACTTGCAACGTTGCTGGTTCTAGCCTTCGCTGCCGTAGGCATCGCGGCCGCACCATCGTTAACCTTCACTTTCTCAAACGTCCAAGCCAATAAGACGGCGATGTGGACTGACACGTACGCTGTCAACAATGCCGGAGTGATTACCGGAGACTATGTAGACGCCAAGGGTGTTCAACACGGCATGATTCTCACCGGAAAAAAGTTAACCACTGTCGACTACAAGAACTGCGCAGCCAGCACTCTCTCGTTCTACGGCATCAACAGCGCGGGCACGGTTGTCGGCTTTTGCGGCGACGCCAAGACCGAGGTGCCCGTTGGATACAGTTATGCTGCCGGCAAATTCACTGCCATCAATTTCCCCAAAGGAACCGGGACTCAAGCCATGGGCATCAATGACAAGGGTGATATTGTGGGCCTGTACTTTGACACCGCAGGCGCCCAGCATGGCTTTTCCAAGATAGGCAAGAAGTACACCAGCATTGACGTGAAGAATGAAACCAGCGCGGCAGCCTGGGGAATCAACAACGCAGGCCAGATAACCGTATATGCCGTCAACTCGATCGGCAATTATGATTCTTTCCTCAAGACCGGGACGAAGTTCAAGAAAATCAGCGACCCGAAAGCAACTGGTGTCGGCACCGTCGTCCACACCGTGAACAATAAGGGTGACATTGCGGGCACCTACTATAATTCCGACCGCACCATCCATGGCTGGCTGCTTCACGACGGCAAATACTACGATATCGACGATCCCAAGGGCTCGGCTTTGACCCGTACCTACGGACTCAACGACAAGCTGGAAATCGTAGGACGTTACTCGCCCAGTTCGGGCGGCAACGTCGGCTTCAAAGCCACCACAAAGCAGTAAGTGTTGCGGCGGGTGGCCCACCCATTCCAAGGGCAATCTAAATCATATGTAAAAGAGGGGTGCCCCACTCTTTCCGCGCTTCTTGCGGAAAGGGTGGGAGCCCAAGCCACCCGGGGTGACAAGCCGGGTGCCACCTTCACCACGATCCCTAAGCTTCCACCAAACTCAAATCCACTCATTCCCATTTTGGAACTCCGCCCCGAACTTTCCCATTATTTCCTTGACTTTACTTTAAGATATATTTAACAATATACATATATCGAAACAAGAAACACCGAAAATGCTCCCGCCCTCCCCCAAGAATTCCCGTTCCCAGCCCAATTCCACCCCACAACTCCTTTGTTCCCAAGATTTTGCCCGCAACCCCTTTGGTTTCATAGATCTGGCCCATACCCTTTCAACCCGACCCAATCGATTCATAGATCTACGCGGATTCGCGCGTTTTTTTCAGGAGTAGTTCCATGCCCATTCCCTTACCCAAACGTCCCAACGTCCGCCACTGCACCCACATCAAAGTCACCGGACAGCAATGCGGTTCCCCCGCCCTGCGCGGCGAGTTCTTTTGCTATTTCCACACTCGCGTGATCAAAGGCGTGCAGCAGCGCGTCGACATGCAGCTCCATTCCATGGCCCTGCTCGAAGACTGCGAGTCCATCCAGCTTTCGATCATGCACGTAGTCGACGGCCTGATAAAAGGCACGCTCGACCCAACCCGCGCGAGGTTGATCATCCAAGCCCTGCGCATAGCCGCCAGGAACGCGAAAAACGTCCGCTTCGACGACGTGCACTATCGTGCCAGCGAACAACCCATGGTCCGCGAAGTCCCCAACTACGCCCAACAATATTTAATCGAACACCCAGAAATAGGCCCGCCCATAGATAGCCCGTGTGGCGCGGG
>Ga0209010_1000239_pt1 | contig 19659 bp, 18 predicted proteins | sample BlaSpr_A8_OM1_O3_FD_187985 | JGI IMG/M metagenome (GOLD analysis project Ga0209010, IMG submission 187985) | Forest soil microbial communities from Thunder Bay, Ontario, Canada - Black Spruce, Ontario site 2_A8_OM1_O3 (SPAdes) (version 2) | ecosystem: Environmental > Terrestrial > Soil > Boreal...
CGCACGGTGATCACCTGGGCGGAGAACGCCGAGATATTCACAGACATCGGCTTTGCGTTCCGCGTCACCTTCCTCAACAAATGCGACGAGCTGGAACGGCCGCTGGTCGCCGAATTCTATCAGCGCTGCTTCGGGCAGGAGCTTCCCGAATCCGCGGTCAATGTCGCGCTCAGCTGAGCCGCCGTGTCCTCCAACATCAAGCCCAAGAGCCCTGCCAAGGAAGCGCCGACCGAGCCGTTCAAGCGCGCGGTCGGCGTTTGCCTGAAGGCGATCGCCGGCAAGGGCGATCTTGAGGTGTCGTTCGCGGCCGAGCGGCCGGGTCTCGCCGGCGGCAAGGCGCGATTGCCGGAGCCACCGCGGCGGCTCAATGAGCGCGAGGCGGCCATCGTGCGCGGCCACGCCGATTCGATCGCGCTGCGGCTGGCCTGTCACGATCCGGCGGTGCATCGCAAGCTCGTGCCCGGCGGCCAGCAGGCGCGCGCGGTGTTCGACGCCGTCGAGCAGGCCCGTGTCGAGGCCATCGGCTCGCGCCGCATGGGCGGCGTCGCCAAGAATCTCACCGCCATGCTCGACGACCGTTTCCATCGCGGCAAATTCGACGAGATCTCCGACCGTGCCGATGCGCCGATCGAAGACGCGCTCGCCATGATGGTGCGCGAACGGCTCACCGGCGAAGCACCGCCTGCCGCCGCGCGAAAACTGGTCGATCTGTGGCGGCCACTGATCGAGGAGCGCGCCGGCCGCGATCTCGATCGGCTCGAGCGCGTACTGACCGACCAGCGCCGCTTCGGTGACGTCGTGCACGACCTGCTCGATTGCCTGGACATGGGCGAGGACCGCTCGAGCGAATCCGACGAGGACGAAGGCGAAGAGGGCGATCAGGAAAACCAAAAGGACGAACAGGGCGACAGCGGCGAAGCGTCCGATTCGGCCGACAGCGAACGCATGAGCGCGGAGGCGGAAGCGTCCGCCGACGAATTGCCCGACAGCAGTTCGGAGGCCGTCGATGCGCCGGCCGCCGAGATGGCCGACGACGCCGAAATGGGCGATTCCGAAACCGCGGCCGAGCCGTGGCGGCCGCGCAATCAGCGCAACGAGCCGCGCGGCCCGGACTATAAGCCCTATACCAGCAAGTTCGACGAAACCATCGGCGCCGAGGATTTGTGCGAGCCGGAGGAGCTCGAGCGATTGCGCGGCTATCTCGACAAGCAGCTCTCGCATCTGCAAGGCGTCGTCGCGCGGCTCGCCAATCGCCTGCAGCGGCTGCTCCTGGCGCAGCAGAACCGCGCCTGGGAGTTCGATCTCGAGGAAGGCCTGCTCGATCCGTCGCGGCTGCCGCGCGTCATCGTCGATCCGATGCATCCGCTGTCGTTCAAGCGCGAAAAAGACACCGACTTCCGCGATACCGTGGTGACGCTGCTGTTGGACAATTCCGGCTCGATGCGCGGCCGGCCGATCACGGTTGCCGCCACCTGCGCCGACATTCTGGCGCGCACGCTGGAACGTTGCGGCGTCAAGGTCGAGATTTTGGGTTTTACCACGCGGGCCTGGAAGGGCGGGCAGTCGCGGGAATCCTGGCTGGCCAACGGCAAGCCGCCCAATCCCGGCCGCCTCAACGACCTGCGCCACATCATCTACAAGTCGGCGGATGCGCCTTGGCGTCGGGCGCGAAAGAATCTCGGGCTGATGATGCGCGAGGGATTGCTCAAGGAAAACATCGACGGCGAGGCGCTCGACTGGGCGCATAAGCGCCTCCTCGGCCGCTCGGAATCGCGAAAAATCCTGATGATGATCTCCGACGGCGCGCCGGTCGACGACTCGACCCTGTCGGTCAATCCGGGAAATTATCTGGAGCGCCATTTGCGCTGGGTGATCGAAGATATCGAAACGCGCTCGCCGGTCGAATTGATCGCCATCGGCATTGGCCACGACGTCACGCGCTACTACCGCCGCGCGGTCACCATCGTCGATGCCGAGGAGCTTGGCGGCGTCATGACCGAAAAGCTCGCCGAGTTGTTCGGGGACAATCCGACCGAGGAACGCGTGCGCCCGGGCCGGCCGCGGCGGCTGCATTCGTAAATAGAAAAAGAGCGTCAGCAAGGGAGCGACCCATGAATACTCGCGGGTATTTGTCGCGCATTGCCGTCCTGTGCCTACTGGCGTTGCCCGTGGCGACGTCGGCATTCGCGCAGGCCACGAACTATCCGGAAAAGGCGGTGATGATCATCTCCGATGCCGGCGCAGGCTCCAGTCCGGATGTTGCCATGCGCATCGTTGCCGACGGCTTGAGCAAAATCTGGGGACAGCAGGCGGTCGTGGTCAATCATCCCGGCGCCAACGGCAGCATTGCCGCGCGCGCGGCCAGCGAGGCGGTCGCCGACGGCTATACTCTTTATGCGCCAGCGCTCTCGACCTTCGTGGCGTTGCCGACGGTGGCGCCTAACCTGCCGGTCAAGCTGCCGCGCGATTTTTTGCCGATCGGCTTCATCGCCGAGCAGCCGATGTTTCTTTCGGTCGATCCTAAGAGCGGCATCACCACGCTGGCCGAACTCATCGATCGCGCCAAAAAAGCGCCGGGTACGTTGTCGATCGCGGTCTCCGGCGTCGGCCGCATGACGCATCTGACAGGCCTGCTGTTGCAGCAAAAGGCCGGCATCAAGCTCATTCCGGTGCCGTACACCGGCGGGCCTTCGGCGGCGCTGGCCGATGTGGCCGGCGGCCGCGTCACCATGATCATCGAAGGCTATCCCGGTATCATCGGCGCGGCGAATGCAGGACAGGTGAAGCTGATCGCGGTGGCTTCGCCGCAGCGGCTGGCGGAATTGCCCGATCTGCCGACGGTGGCGGAAACCATTCCGGGTTTCTCCGCGGCAGGCTGGCTCATCGTCGCGGCGCCGGTCGGCACGCCGGCGCCGATCATCGCCAAGGTCAGCGCGGACATTGCCAAAGTCGTCGCCGATCCGGACGTGAAAAAGAAACTGGCGGCTACCGGCAGCTATACGCACGCCATGACTCCTGACGAAACTGGAGCCTTTGTCGCCAAGCAGCAGGAAACCTGGCTGCCGGTGCTGCAAACGATCTCGACGCAATAAAGCAATCGCGCGTTTACGCCGCCGCAACGTCGAAGCCGTCCAGGCTTCCGCGCTCGATGGCGCGTCGCACGAGGCCCGTCGTTTTTGTCTCTGCGGCGAAGTCGGACAGATAGGATAGCAATCCAGTGCTGCCCTTCGCGACGGCCATGCCTACCCGGTTTACGCCGTAACCTTTTGCCAGCACGCGAGCCCCGGGCAATCGCCCGGCAAACGCGATGAGCTGATCGCGCGGAAACGCCAGCGCGTCGACTTTCTGATTTCTCAGCAGATCGAAGCCGCTCTCGGGCAGCTCGACGCCGATCAGCTCGGCTTGCTTGACGATACGGCGTAGCGCCAGCGCCGAGGCGTGACCCTCGACGAGGCCGATACGCCGTCCCGCCCGATCAGCGTCTTCGAGGCTCTCGGTCGTCGAGCCAGCCGGCACCAGCAGCGAATAGTCGAACTGGAACAGCGCCGGCGAAAAATCCACGACAGCGAGGCGCGATGGTTCGATGCCGAGAAATGCCACGTCGCAAGCGCCGTCTTGCAAACCGGCAACCGCATCCTTGGGCGACGGATATTTGATGACCTGTGTCGCAGCGCCGAGGCGCGCCGCGAGTGCGCCCACGATCTCAATTGCGATAAACCCGGTACCGATGCCACGAAGGCCCGTAGCATCCTCGGCGTATTGCGGCAGGAACAGCGCGAGACGGATGGCGCCGGCCGCCGCAAGCGCGGCGAGCCGCGGATCGGCCGCTGGCATGCTTTGCGCTTACCGCTCGCCCGCTTCGGTGAAAAACTTCTCGCCATGGGCAAAACGGTTCGGCTTGAGGAAGAAGCCGAGCAACACGGCGCCGTTCGGCGCTGCGGCCTCGTGCTGATTGCCGGCCGGCCGCCAGACGAACTGGCCCGGCCCGCATTTGCCTTCGTGATCTTCCAGCGAGCCCTCGATCACATAAGTCTGCTCCAGTGCGGTGTGCTCGTGCAGCGGCACGATGGCGCCGGGCTCAAGCTTGAATAGCGCGGTGGTGACGCCGTTGTTGTCGGTGTAGAGCACCTTGATTTGGATGCCGGGGAATTTGGTCTTCTCCCACGGCATGTTGGGCGCATCGACATAGTGCGCGGCGCGCTCCGGCGGATTGTCTTGCTTGATGTCGGAATGCACGACCTTGCGGGCTTGAGCGGACATGGTGTCTCCTTCGGTGTAAAGCGTCGGTTGCCTCAAGCATATTGCGCCGGCTAAAGCGCCGCCAGGGCGTATGCGGCTAGCCGCAAAAACACCAAGACCCGCGCGTGGCGGGCCTCGAAGGTCGACCGGAAATAAGTGAAGCGATTACGCCGTCGCCTTGCGCTTCTTGACCACTGCGCGCTTGAGCTCGAGCACCCGCGGCGACAGCTCGGCGTCCTTGGCCTTGAGCAGGAAGGCGTCGAGGCCGCCGCGATGATCGACGGTCTTGAGCGCATTGGCGCAAATCCGCAACCGGACCGAGCGGTTGAGCGCGTCCGACAGCAGCGTGACATTGAGCAGGTTGGGCCGAAACCGCCGCTTGGTCTTGCGGTTCGAATGGCTCACCCGGTTGCCGATCTGGCGTATCTTTCCGGTCAATTCGCAACGCCATGACATGGCTGTCGTTCCTCAAAGGTCCCGCGCGTCCAGCGCCGCCTGACGACGATGTGGGATATGCGCGGACCTATAATCAGAGGCCCCGGCAGCGTCAAGCTTATGTCAGGGAAGGCCTTTATCGCCGCGTCAAACCACACAAAGGACGCATTCCCGAACGAGGAAGTCCTTGGGGGTTTCATGCTTGGGCCATATCCGCCCGGCAAAGGTCCCCCATAGGTTCGAAAACGCGCCTGTGACCCGCCGACCCGGCGGCATTTGGGGAACACACTGTCAGTGTCCGTGCTGCCGCAACGGTTTCCTTTTGCTGCCGCCCCCGCCGCCTTCGCCGCGGCGGTTTGCGTCATAGCCGCGCTCGCCGCCGATGCCGGCCATGTCGCCGCGGCCCAAACGCATTTGGAAGCCGAGTACACTGCAACGCTCGCCGGCCTGCCGATCGGCCGCGGCACCTGGGCCATCGAGATTGCCGAGGACCAATACACCGCGGCGGCCAGCGGCGCGACCTCGGGACTGATGCGGATTTTTTCCGGCGCACGCGGCACCGGCGCTACGCGCGGCAGCTTCAATGGCGACCAGACGATGCCGACGAGCTATGTCGCGACGATCGATTACGAGCGCGGCAAGATCGATGACGTGCGCATGGCGCTCTCCGGCGGCAATGTGAAGGATTTGTTGGCCGATCCGCCGCTGTACCCGCATCCCGATCGCATTCCGGTGAGCGACGCCGACCGCCGCGGCGTGGTCGATCCGATGAGCTCGACCATCAACCGCGTCGGCGGCAGCGGCGATCCGGTGTCGCCTTTAGCCTGCGCCCGCAAGGTCGCGGTATTCGATGGCCGCGTGCGCTACGACCTGCGCAGCGAGTTCAAACGCATGGAGATGGTCAAGGCCGAACGCGGCTACCAGGGACCGGCTGTGGTCTGCGCAGTGTATTTCGAGCCGATTTCCGGCTACGTGCCGGAGCGAGCGGTGATCAAATATCTCGTCGCACTGCGCGACGCCGAAGTCTGGCTGGCGCCAATCTCCGGCACGCGCGTGGTGGTGCCGTTCCGCTTCTCGATGCCGACGCCGCTCGGCCTGGGCGTGCTGCAGGCGACCCAATTCGTCGCCGCCGCGCAGCCGGCCCATCCCAGCGTCAGCGCGAAAACCCAGTAATCGCCACCGTCGCGCAGGCGCCATACGGGTGTTGCACAATCTCGACGAAGTCGTGCCGGCTACCCATGTTGGGGCGTGGCGATCGGCTTCCCCGTTATCCACAGGAGGTTATCCCTTGACTCGCCGTGGAATCGTGATCTGCCGCAGCGTTAACGTTTTGGGCGCCAAAACGACGCAGTGGAATCGCCCGTTACACCCGATCTGGTGTTCGACGGGGGCTGCGGCGCCATATATCGCGGTGAACGAACTCGAACAGGCCGCGAGTCGCCGATTCGGCCGCGATTCGTTCCAGACTCGTTCCACATGTTAAGCACAGGCGTTTCCAGCGTCACGTTGTGATACACAAGCACTCTGCGCCATGCCGGACTGTTGATGCCGATTTCCTTCTCGCCGCCTGCCGATCGTGACCTGCGCGCCCGTGGCGCCGGCGTCACCGCGGTGCTGGGGCCGACCAATACCGGAAAGACCCATCTGGGGATCGAGCGGATGCTGGCGCATTCCTCGGGCCTGATCGGCTTGCCGCTGCGGCTGTTGGCCCGCGAGGTCTATAACCGCGCCGTCGAGCGCGTCGGTGCCGACGCGGTGGCGCTCGTCACCGGCGAGGAAAAGATCAAGCCGCCCAATCCGCGCTTTTGGGTGGCGACCGTCGAAGCCATGCCGCGCGATCTCGACGTCGCCTTCCTGGCCGTCGACGAGATCCAGCTCGCCGCCGATTTCGAACGCGGCCACGTTTTCACCGACCGCATGCTCAACCGCCGCGGCCGCGAGGAGACGCTGGTGCTCGGCGCCGCCACCATGCGGCCGATGGTCGAGCGGCTGTTGCCCGGCGCCAGCATCGTCAGCCGGCCGCGGCTGTCGCAACTCACTTTCGCCGGTGAGAAAAAGCTGACACGGCTGCCGCGCCGCTCGGCCGTGGTCGCGTTTTCGGCGGAAGAAGTTTACGCCATCGCCGAATTGATCCGCCGCCAGCGCGGCGGCGCCGCGGTGGTGCTCGGCTCGCTGTCGCCGCGGACCCGTAACGCCCAGGTCGAGCTCTATCAGGCCGGCGAAGTCGACTACCTGGTGGCGACCGACGCCATCGGCATGGGTCTCAATCTCGACGTCGATCACATCGCGTTCGCCTCCGACCGCAAGTTCGACGGCTACCAATTCCGCAAGCTCAGCCCGTCGGAACTGGCGCAAATCGCCGGCCGCGCCGGCCGCGCCCAGCGCGACGGCACCTTCGGCACCACCGGCCGCTGCCCTCCGTTCGAGAATGAGCTGGTCCAGGCGCTCGAATCGCACACCTTCGAGCCGGTGAAGATGGTGCAGTGGCGCAACACCGATCTCGACTTCTCCTCGATCGGCGCCTTGCAGGCGACACTCGCGATGGCGCCGACCGAGGCCACGCTGGCGCGCGCGCCGACGGCGGAAGATATTCTGGTGCTCGACCATGCCACGCGCGAGGACGACGTGCGCGCCTGGACGACGAAACCGTCCGACGTCGAGCGCTTGTGGGAAGTCTGCCAGGTTCCCGACTATCGCAAGATCGCGCCGGCGAACCATGCCGAGCTGGTGGTCACGCTGTACGGTTATTTGCAGCGCGAGGGCAAAGTCGCGACCGATTGGTTCGCCCGCCAGATTGCGGAGAATGATCGCACCGACGGCGATATCGACACGCTATCGACCCGCATCGCCCACATTCGTACCTGGACCTTCGTGGCGAACCGGCCGGATTGGCTCGCCGATCCCGAGCACTGGCAAGGTATTGCGCGCGGCGTCGAGGATAAGCTTTCGGATGCGCTGCACGAGCGGCTCACCGATCGTTTCGTCGATCGCCGCACCAGCGTCTTGATGCGGCGCTTACGCGAAAACGCAACGCTGGAGCCCGAGATCAACAAGACCGGCGATGTCGTGGTCGAGGGCCATGTCATCGGCCGTCTCGACGGCTTTCTTTTTGTCGCCGATGCATCGTCGGGCGGATCCGAAGCCAAGGCGTTGCATAACGCGGCGCAGAAGGCGCTCGCCGGCGAGATCGGCGCGCGCGCCATGCGGCTTGCCGAAGCGCCCGATGGCCAATTCGCGCTCGCCTCCGACGGTACGGTCCGCTGGACCGGCGCCGCGGTCGGCAAGCTCATTGCCGGCGAGCAGATTTTGAAGCCGCGGGTTCGCGTCATCGCCGATGAGCATCTCACCGGCGCGCCGCGTGACGCCGTGGAGGCGCGGCTCGATGCTTTCGTCAAATCCCATCTGGAAAAACTGCTCGGCCCGTTGTTCGTGCTGTCGGCAGCCGAGGACGTGACCGGCATCGCGCGCGGCGTCGCCTTCCAATTGGCCGAAGCGCTCGGCGTGCTCGATCGGCAAAAAGTCGCCGAGGACGTCAAAGGGCTGGAGCAGCCGGCGCGCGCCTCTTTGCGCAAATACGGCGTGCGCTTCGGCGCCTATCACATCTACATCCCGGCGCTGCTCAAGCCCGGGCCGCGGGCGCTCGCCGCACAGCTGTGGGCGCTGGCGCATGACGGACCGCAGACCAAAGGCCTCGACGATCTGTTGCATCTGGCCGGCTCCGGCCGCACCTCGATCCCGGTCAATCGCGAGATCGACGCGGCGCTCTACGGCACCGCCGGCTATCGGGTCAGCGGCGAGCGCGCGGTGCGCGTCGATATTTTGGAGCGGCTGGCCGATCTGATCCGCCCCGCGCTGTCGTGGCGCGAAGGCGCCCCCGGAACCAAGCCGCCGGGCGCGATTGCCGGCGGCGGCTTCACCGTCGTCAACGGCATGACGTCGCTGACCGGCGCCTCGGGCGAAGATTTCGCTTCGATCCTGCGGTCGCTCGGCTACCGCATGGAGCGCCGGCCAAAACCCGCGGAGCCGACGCCAGCCGCCGCGCCGGCCGAAACTGCAGCGCCGGCGGAAAGTAATCCGGACGTTCAAGCGCCGTCAGTCGAGGATGATGCGGCGGAGCACGAGAGCGCTCCGGAAGTCAGCCACGCCGCTGTCCAGGAACCCGTGGAAGCAGCGCTGCAGCCGGCGGCGGATTTCGTGACTGCGGTCCCGACGGCGGAACCCGGGGAAACTGAAACGACGGCAACGCCATCGGGCACTGTGGCCGAGGTCAGTCCCAATATTGCGACGGATAAGCCCTCAGAAGAGCCGGTCATGATCGAAGTCTGGCGGCCGGGTAGGGCGGGGCGGCCCGAAGGCGCGCGCCGGCCGCGCTTCAAACGCCGCGAATCGGGCCGACACAAGGCCGCGGAGCAGGGTGCGCCACGCCAGCCGGAACAAGCTGTTCCAGCCGTCGCCGCCGCGGAGGCAGGAGCTTCGCCGCCAAGCGCAGAGGGCGCCGCCACCGAGCAGCCCCATGCGAAACGTCATCAGCGCCACCATCGCCGGCCAAAGCCCGAGCAACGGTTCGACCGGCCGCCGCGCGAACGGGATCGGGAGCGGCCGGCCCGTCCGCCGCGGTTCGAGCAGCGCCGCGAGCGCGAAAAAGCGCCCGATCCGAATTCGCCCTTTGCCAAGCTTGCCGCCCTGAAGGCGCAGCTCGAGGCCGACGCCAAGGAGCGCCGCTGACGTGCCTGCCGAAGACCGCCAGCGCATCGACCGGTGGCTCTGGCACGCCCGGCTGGTGCGCACCCGCGACGCGGCAGCGGCACTGGCTGATGCCGGCTATGTCCGCGTCAATGGCGCCCGGATCGCCGCCCCGAGCCGCCAGGTCCGGACCGGCGATGTCATTACGGTGGCGCTCGACCGCAGCGTCCGTGTGCTCAAAGTCAGGGGTTTTGCCGAGCGCAGGGGTCCCGCCGGCACCGCGCAAGCGCTATATGAGGACCTGACCTGAAATCCCCCGCGAGGGCTTGCAAAACTTGCGTGCGCATGACCCTTGCGATAGGAGCAAGACGCGCAAAAAGTCCGTTCAGAGTGTGGATATGACCTATATCGTCAACGACAATTGCATCAAATGCAAATACATGGACTGCGTCGAAGTCTGCCCTGTGGATTGCTTCTACGAGGGCGAAAATATGCTGGTCATCCACCCCGATGAATGCATCGATTGCGGGGTCTGCGAGCCGGAATGCCCAGTCGACGCCATCAAGCCCGATACCGAGCCCGGCGTCGAGAAGTGGCTGACGGTCAACGCGGAATACGCCAAATCATGGCCGAATATCACGGCCAAAAAGGAGCCCCCAGCCGACGCCAAGGAGTGGGAGGGGGTGGCCAACAAGTTCGACGAGCATTTTTCGTCGAATCCGGGTTCCGGCGACTGAAAACAGCGCCGAATCGGTATCGTTAACCACCATTAAGATTTTCGCCGTGCGACGCTTTCGCAACGCCATAAGGCTTTGATTTTGGCTGAAAATGTGATATAAGGGCATTTCATAATGAAGAACACCCCCGATATGCCGCTCTCGGTCCGCCGGGAGCTTATTTTTCCGAGGGGCGTTTCCGAGGAATCGTCAATAGAGGCGTGAGACCCACGCGAGAGCTGTGGCAGAGAAAACTCGTCATCGGTCGAAGACTAATCGGTCGAAGAAAAGTGCGGCCGGCATGAGCCGGAAGGCCAGAAAAACGTCCTCCCGCGTGAGCCGGAGGGCATCACAGTCCGTGCGGAGCGTCCCCCGGGACCAGGTTCGCGCGGCCAAGCCCCCTCACCGGCAAAAGCCGGAGGCGGAAGGAGCAGCTTTGGGAATGAATGCGAAGAAGACGACCCAACGACAAGGCTTCAAGACCAACGAATTCATCGTCTATCCGGCTCACGGTGTCGGCCAGATCGTGTCCATCGAGGAGCAGGAGGTCGCCGGCGCGCGGCTTGAGCTGTTCGTCATCAACTTCGTCAAGGACAAGATGACGCTGCGGGTGCCGACGTCGAAGGTGATGTCGGTCGGCATGCGCAAGCTTGCCGAGACCCCGATGGTCAAGCGGGCGCTCGAGACGCTCAAGGGCCGCGCGCGCATCAAGCGGACCATGTGGTCGCGCCGGGCGCAGGAATACGAGGCCAAGATCAACTCCGGTGACATCGTTGCCATCGCCGAGGTCGTGCGCGATCTGTTCCGGTCGGATACCCAGCCGGAGCAGTCCTATTCGGAGCGCCAGCTCTACGAGGCGGCGCTCGACCGGCTGTCGCGCGAAGTGTCGGCGGTGCAGCGCATCACCGAGACCGAGGCGATCAAGGAGATCGAGGCGGCGCTGGCCAAGGGCCCGCGGCGCGGTCCCAAGCCGGAGGCCGAGGAAGAGGCCGTGGTCGAGGAAGAGGCGGCCTGACCCGCTCCGAGCGACGAAATTATGGGAAAGCCCGGCAGAAATGCCGGGCTTTTTCGTTGTCTTCTGTGGATTCGACTTTTGTTCTCCAAGCTTCCCCACACATGCCCCGTCTTAGCCATAAATTAATCTTCATTTGAAAGGACATAAGGGTGGTTACGCGCGGGGGAGACGCGCGGGAAAATAGGGGGCGCCGAGTATGCGGCGAAGGCAAGCGTTCAAGCGCGGTCGGGTGCTTTCAATCGTTATTGCGTGTTTTGCCGGTTACGTGATCGGCGGCTGGAACGGGTCGGTCCCGCGCAGCCCCGAGCTTTCGGCCGCCCAGGCCGTTGCGCTGCGTTTCCCGCAAGATCTGGACGATGCATCGCCGCTGACAATCGCATTCGCAACCTCGGCGAACGCCGCGGCGATCGGCAATACCCAGCTTGCTTTGTTCAGTCCGCAGCCTCTGGTTCCACAGGCATCGGCGCCGCAGACTTCCGCTCCGCAACTGCCCACGCCGCAAGCGACGATGCAGATGGCGTCTGCGGAACAAACGTTGCCGCAATTGGCACCGGCTACGAAGCGGCCGAACGGCGTCAAACCGGTTGTCGCTGCCGTGCATAACCGCGACGACCGGGCGGCCGGCCTCATGCTCAATGACGCGCAGATCGCCAGCATCAAAACGCGGCTGCATCTGACCGCCGATCAGGAGCAGATGTGGCCTGCGGTCGAAGCCGCGCTGCGCAATATCGCCTATACGCGTTCGCGCGAAGCCCGCCGGCACGGCGCGCCCGCGAACACGCAAGTGGCCTCGGCCGATGCCGACGGCGTCGATGTGCGCGATCTCAAATCCGCGGCGATCCCGCTGATCATGAGCTTCAATTCCGAGCAAAAAGACGAGGTGCGAAATCTCGCCCACGTCATGGGCTTGGATCAGCTCGCCACGCAGTTCTGATTTTGACGCAGCGGACTACGGCCGCGTGAATCGCGACTTCGCGGCGGGGATTTTTTCCGACGGCCGGAACAGCTCGCTGGCGCATTTGACAGTAATCAAAGCCAGCAGCGAAAAACACGTCAGATCGCCGAATTCCACCCGACTGGAAATGACGAACGAGTAGACCGGATCGTAAAGGAAAAAATCGGCGCAGGCGGCGGCGGTAAAAACCGCGAGCAGCGCCGGCCGGCTGCCATAGAGCAGCATCACCACGCCGATTGGCAGGAGATAGAAAAAAACCGGATGCTCCGGGCCGACAGTGGCGAGCTTGAAGTACCAAAGCACCGCCGTCACTGCGGACACGACCGCAAGCGATACGACGACGGAGATCGCCCCCTTCAAAGCCGACATGCGCATTTCCCCCGAGCCGTTCGGCCCATTGTTGCTGGGAACAATAGCAGACGCGCCGGCAATGGAACAGGTGGAACAGCGGGTTACTCGACGACGATCTTAACTTCGCTGCCCGGCCGAAGCTTTTCGCCGGGTTCGAGCCCATTGAGCACGCGGAATCGCTCGACGGCGCGGTCGGTTACCGCCATGCGGCCGGCCAGCTTCTCCACCGTGTCGCCCGGCGCAACCGTTGCCACCACAAGATGTAACGGCTTGGCCTGTTCGATCTCTGCGAGACTCATGCGGCGGAACGTGCCGATCGATTCGCGAAACGCGCGGTCGATCTCGGGCGTGCGATGCTTGGTGGCGAAGATGAAGCGGTAGACGTCGCTGCCGTAGCGGATGGCATAGAGGCGGAAGTCCCACTGATCGCCTTTCGCCGCCGCGGTGGCGCCGGGGAAACCGTTGATGACGATGTCGTCGACGGTTGCGGGATCGATGTTCTCGATCCAGCCGGAGGTGAGATAGGCGGCGAGCGTCTGCTCCGCCGGCACGCGCACGACGTCGAGGCGCAGCGCCTGGCCGCCGCCGTGCTTGACGCCGAGCACCGCCTGCGCGGTGTTGTCGAGCGCAAATCCGTCCGGCGCGGTGAAGGTGAAGCCGAGTTTTGGATGCAGGAAGCGCCGGCCGCGCACAAAACCTTCGCTCGGATCCTCGCCGAACACGATGCCGTCGATATTGCCGAAATAGGTGGCCTTGGCCTTGGCCAGATCCGCCGGCGTGTCGGCGGCCGGCGCCCGATATTGCCGGGCGTTGGACAGCGCATTGGTGATGCGCTCCGGCGTCGCCGGATGCGACGACAGAAAGTCGGGCGCGGCCGGATTGATGGCGCCGCTCTGCTGCGCCTTGAGGTCCGAATTGTGCTCCATCGAGGTGAGGAAGCGCACCGCGCCGTAGGGATCGTAGCCGGCGCGCGCCGCGATGCCGATGCCGAGCGCATCGGCCTCGAATTCCTGCGACCGCGAAAAGTTCACCAGCTTGAGTTTCGATTTCGCCAGCGCCAACGCGCCGACTTCCGGGTCGGAGACGACGTCGGTGATGGTGCGGCTGGCGAGATCGGCGTTGCGCGCTTCTTCTTCGCGCTGCTCGGCGTGGCGCGCGATGACGTGGCCCATCTCGTGGGCGAGCACGGAGGCGAGCTCGGATTCGTCGTTGGCGAGCGCAATCAGGCCGCGCGTCACATAGATCTGGCCGGTCGGCAGGGCGAAGGCGTTGACCGACTGCGAATTGAGCATGGTGACCTTGTAGTGCTGGTCGGGCTTTTCCGAAGCCGCGACCAGGCGCTCCACGGTCTGCTCGAGCATGGCCTGTAGGCGGGGATCGTTGTAGACGCCGCCATACGCCGCGAGGATGCGCTGATGCTCGCGCTGTACCGCGGCCGGCAGCTCGGTCTCCGCTGCCGGCTTGACCGGCGCCACCACCGCGGCCTGCGGCGCGACCGGCGGCGGCGACGAAGTGCACGCCGCCAGCAGCAGCGCAACGATAGCCGCGCCGGCATGCCAAGCCCGAAAACCTGCGATCCCCGAACGTCCCCGTTGCACCGTCACGTCACCAACATTCACCTCGCGTCTGCAGTCTCGATCTGCTCCGGATAGTCCGCTTCGATCCAAGGGCTCTGCCCGGTCCCGCCACGGGCCTCGATATAGCCGCGGACTCGAATGCGGCGGCCCGCGAGCCCCTTCAAATCCAGGCCCGCAGCCGTGAAATTGCGCTCATTTCGTTTCAGGACCGTAACGGTGAAATCCTCGGACCAGCGTCGCCCGAAATTCACGTAGATCGTCGCCCCGCTTTCGCGCACGGAGACCACTTTGCCCTCGACCAGCGCAAATCGGCCTCGCCGCGCCAGCACGTCGGTAGGGGCCTCGGCATCAAGCACGTCATAATGCGAATCGGCCCAGAGGCCAAGCTTGGCCGCCCGCGCCGCATTTTCGCTGTTGAGGAGCTCCAGGGCGCAGTTGCGGGCGCCGACATGGTCGCCGACCCTGGCAAAGCCGGAGGCGATCAGCTCGCCTTGGGCGAACAGCTCGTCGCCGTCGCGCACCGCGTAAGCATAGGCGACAAGGCGGCCATAGCGGTCGGTCTCGATGTCGGCGCGCCGCACCACGATGTCGTCGCCGCCGACCAGCGCATCGAGCGCCGCCTTGGCGGTGGCGCCCTGACTGCTTTCGGGCGGCGGCACCTCGACCGCGGCCAAGCGGACCTCGCGGCCGTCATCGAGCGTGAAGGTGCGGCCGTCGATGACACGCTTGACGACGCCGCGCGCAATAGTGTCGCCGCCGCATGCAGGCGCAGGCTGCTCCTGCGCCATCGCGCTGGAACATCCAATGAGTGCTGCAAGCTTGACCGCCAGCGCAGCGGCCAAAAAGACCCCACGACGCCGTCCCACCATCGTCCTTGAGCGAACGGCGGGAATGCGGCGGTACTACGGCGTGCCTGGACGCCGGCGCGGCCGCTTATGCTATATCGGCGCGTCGATCGCGGTCCCGTAGCTCAGCCGGATAGAGCAGCGGTTTCCTAAACCGAAGGTCAGAGGTTCGAGTCCTCTCGGGACCGCCACTTTACGCCTCGAGAGCCGTAGCGAAATGGACGAACGCTGCGGCCGGCAACGGGCTGCCTCGTGCAATCATTTGCCGGTGCTTCGACGCTTACCGCCGCGGGAATTTAGTGCATTCACTCGCGCCTGCTTTCTGAGCAACGAATACAAAGCACTGAAATTATTGTCGAATTTGGCGCGAACGGGCTGTCGCACCGTTGCAACAGTGGCCGCAAAAGCGAATGTAAAACCCAATCCCCACTCGCCAACGTGAATTCGCTGGCTTCTAACTGATAACGATTTGGAATTGGAAATGGATGGGGTTGTCATGAAATACGCAACGTTCGGCAGGCTCGCAATCACCGCTCTCCTGATCGCTGCGCCGCTTGGTGTCGCCAGCGCCGCCGACATGCCGGTCAAGGCGCCAAAAGCCGCGCCGCCGCCGGCGTTCGATTGGAACGGCTTCTATGTCGGCGCCTATGCCGGCGCCGCGTGGATGGACCCAGCGAATACGACGGATCCGTGCCTTATTACCGCGCTCGCCGCTTGTACCGCAGCCGGCACCGGTACCTATAACGGCGTTGTTCCAACCGGCTACGACATGCGCTCAAGCTTCATCGGCGGCGGCACCGTTGGCGTGAACTGGCAGCCGACCCCCTTCACGCTCCTCGGTCTGGAAAATAACTACGGATACCTGAACCTGAAGGGATCGATCGTTCAGGATCCGCTTTTCAATAGCGACACCAGTGCGTTCACGAAACTCGGCAATTGGTATGACGCCTTGACCGCGCGGGCCGCCGCGGTCGACGGTCATGCGATGTTCTACGTGAAGGGCGGCGTCGCGGCGGTAAAGTATAGCTCGGGAGTGGTCGATACGACACCGCCCGTGACCATCAATACCACGACCAACAAGACAGTGACCGGCTACGCTGCGGGCGGTGGTATCGAATACGGCATCGATATGCATTGGAGCGTGAAGGCGGAATATCTGGTTCTTGGAGTTCAGAAGGACGTCCAGAGCTGCGCGCAGGTCGGCGGTTTCCCCCCGGGTACCATCGATTGCACCACCACTCACTCGCCTGCGATCCAAACCGTCACCCTTGGACTCAACTACCGCTTCCACTAAAAGCGGAGCGTTCAAACCGCGTCATTGCGGCATCGACACAGCAGGCCCCGGATGGTTCCGGGGCCTGCTGCTTTTTGCGGCCGCGTTTGCAAGTTCAACCGCCGCTGGGCTTTCTTAAAGCCGGCCTCCCGGGCTAAAGTCGCCAACCCTGCCCCGCAACCAGCAACGCGTATCCCCACAATGAGCAATGAGAAATTGGACGAAGCCGCCCGCCTCAAAGCGGCGTACGAGCGCAATGAATTCCTCAATCTGCACGAGGTGGTCGCCAAGGCGCGGCAGAACCTCAATCAGAACGCCTGGGACTACATCGTCGGCGGCGTCGAGACCGAGACGACACTGCGAAGAAACCGCATGGCGCTCGACACGGTGGCGTTCCGGCCGCGCGTGCTGCGTGACGTCAGCAAGGTCGATGCTTCAACCGAGCTCCTCGGCCGCAAGCTGCGGCTGCCGATCGTGCTGTGCCCGGTCGGCACCTTGGAAAGCTTCCATCCCGAGGGCGCCGCGCCAGTGGTCAAGGCGGCCGGCGAATTCGGCATCGCCCATATGCTGAGCTCGGTCTGCGACCCCGGCCTCGAAGGCGTGGCCCAGGCGGCGCCCGACGCGTTTCGGATGTTCCAGCTCTATGTGCGGGGCGACGCGGCCTGGGTCGACGATCACGTCGCCCGCGCCATCGCCAACAAATACAGCGTCTTCTGTCTCACGGTCGATACCGCCCATTACAGCCGGCGCGAGCGCGATATCGCCAAGCGCCACATCACCGGCGGCCGCCGCCGCGCCTCGGGCCGCGAGTATCAGGAGGCGCTGGATTGGAAGACCGTCGAGCGCATCAAGTCGAAATTCAAGATCCCGCTCGCCATCAAAGGCATCGCCACCGCCGAAGACGCAAAACTTTGCCTCGATCACGGCGTCGACTTCGTCTTCGTCTCCAATCACGGCGGGCGGCAGCTCGATCATGGCCGCGGCACGACCGACGTGTTGCCGGAGGTCGTCGAGGCGGTTGCCGGCCGTGCCAAGGTCATCGTCGACGGCGGCTTCTATCGCGGCAGCGATATCGTCAAGGCGAAAGCAATGGGTGCCGACCTCATCGGGCTCGGCCGCATGCAATGCTACGGGCTCGCCGCCGGCGGCCAAGCCGGCATCGTGCGCATGCTCGAGCTTCTTGAGGATGAGGTCATCCGCTCGATGGGCCTGCTTGGTGCCACGAGCTATGCCAAGCTCGATTCGTCGATGCTGCATGTGGCGGCGGCGGCCAATGTGCCGGGCGTATTTTCGGCCTTCCCGCATCTCGAGATCGCGCCGTATCGCTATTGAGTTGATTGATCGGATCATGCCGGACGCGGTGCGCTATGCGGTTGCCGAACGCGTGGCGCACATCGTTCTCGATCGTCCGCCGGTCAATGCGTTGAGCCTCGACATGATCCGCGCCGTCATTGCCGCCTTGCGGCAGGCGGCCGCCGATGACGAGGCGCGCGCCGTGGTGCTTTCGAGCGCCGTCGCCCGGCATTTTTGCGCCGGCCTCGACCTTGCCGTGCTGCTCGGCAAATCCCGCGCCCAAGTTCGCGAATTCGTCCACGCGCTCTATGTCGAGCTGCATGAGTGCCAATACAATCTCGGCAAGCCATCGATCGCGGCCGTCGGCGGCTCGGCGCGCGGCGGCGGCATGACCATGGCGATTTCCTGCGACGTTATTCTCGCAGGACTTCACGCGACATTCGGCTATCCGGAAATCAACATCGGCGTTCTGCCGGCCATTCATTTCGCGCATCTGCCGCGCATCGCCGGCCGTCACCGCGCTTTCGAGATTTTGTTCAGCGGCCGGACGTTCGATGCGCAGGAAGCATTTGAACTCGGCCTCGTCAGCAAAGTCGTTGTCGACGCTGAGCTTGAAGCATCCGCCATCGCGCTGGCGGCGGACTTCGCCGCCAAATCGCCGGCGGTCATGCGTCAGGCGCGAGCAGCCTTCATGCGGCAGAACGACGATCGGGCTCGCATCGCCGCCGCGGTCGAAGATTTCTGCGACGTGGTGACTACGGACGCTGCGCAAGAAGGCATTCGCGCCTTTCTCGAAAAACGCGCGCCGAACTGGTAAGAGATTGCGCCGAGTCAATGTTCCGCTCATTCCCGCGAAAGCGGGGACCCAGAGGCTGGATTCCCGCTTGCGCGGGAATGAGCGGAATTCAATGCGCCGCCGCCATCGGCTCCATGCCGGCGTTGCGCCAAGCATCGCGCGCCGCCGGCGCGGCGAGCGCCTGGATGAAGGCCAAAGCCGGCTCCGGCGCCGTATTGCGGACCGGGATCGCGGCACTGAACACGATATAATTCTGCAAGTCCGCCGGCAGCGGGCCGACCAGTCGCACGCCCTGGATCGGCAAGATCTCGCTGATGTTGAACAGACCGACCTCGGCATTGCCGCCGGCGACCAATGCGACGCCGCCGCCGATCGCCGAGGTGCGCGTCAGCTTCGGCCGCACGATCTCGGTCAAGCCCATCTCGTCGATCATGTGGGCGATGGCGCGCCCCGCCGAGCCGCCGCCCGAGGTCGGATCGGGATAAACGATCGAGCGCGCATCGAGCAACAGCTTGCGAATGGCCGCCGCATCGGAAATGTCCGGCGCGCTCGCGCCGGTGCGAACGACGACGCCGATACCGACGCGGGCAAGATCGACGGCGCTGCCGGCACGCAACGCACCGGTGCCGCCCAGCATCGCCACGACCTGAGACGGCAGGATGACGACATCGGCCTTGGCGCCGGCGTCGAGATCGCTCTCGATGGTCGCCGGCTGCCCGACGGTGAACGTCAACTGATGGCCGGTGGCTTTGGCAAAATCCTCGGCGACAGTCTTGGCCGCCATGGCCGGTGCGCCGGTCGAGTAGACGTGGATGTCCGCCGCGCCGGCAAGACGCGCGGTACCGATGAAAGCAAGCATCGCAATGGCGCAAGCGCCCGTTGCAGCCTTCATCCAAGCCCCCTCAATGCAGGTGCGATCATCGCATGCGGCACGGACGAATGGTACCGACCGGCGCGTGCGGCATGTTAGCCATGCATCGCCCGACAAACCGACATGTTATGATCCCACTCTTGCCCACCGACGAGCACCCGCATGAACCTGCAGTTGAGCATCGGCATCACCAATAATCCACGCACCTGGCCGATCCTCGACGGCACGGTGAAGCCGGAAGGCATCGATCTGATCCCGACCGTCTTGCACCCGTCGGAGCTGTTCTGGCGGCAATTGCATTTCGCCGAATTCGCCGTTTCGGAAATGTCGTGCTCTTCGTTCATGATCGTGACCGGGCAGGGCGATACCCGTTTCGTAGGGCTGCCGATCTTCACCACGCGGCGGTTTTTCCACACCACTATACTGGTCAACCGCAAATCCGGCATCGAGAAGCCCGCCGATCTCAAGGGCAAGCGCGTCGGCGTGCCGGAATATCAGCAGACCGCGGCGCTATGGACACGCGGCGTGTTGCAACACGAATTCGGCGTGCATGCGAAGGACATGGAATTCTGGATGGAGCGCACGCCGGAAAAAAGCCACGGCGGCGCCA
>Ga0209010_1000242_pt1 | contig 19559 bp, 17 predicted proteins | sample BlaSpr_A8_OM1_O3_FD_187985 | JGI IMG/M metagenome (GOLD analysis project Ga0209010, IMG submission 187985) | Forest soil microbial communities from Thunder Bay, Ontario, Canada - Black Spruce, Ontario site 2_A8_OM1_O3 (SPAdes) (version 2) | ecosystem: Environmental > Terrestrial > Soil > Boreal...
TCGATTCCGTTGGCGACCTTTGGCATGAGCGCCTCGGCCACGCGAAAGCCCCAGTTGCGGTCCTCGAAGTCGGCCACTGCGCCGACGGTGTAGCCGCGGGTGTCGGCGGCATAGTCCCATGCGCCGTTGTTATCGGTGGCCCAATTGATGAACTGGAGGTGAGTATCGGAGCCGACGGAATTCAGGTCGAAGAAGTCGGGCATGCTGAACTTGCCGATACGAAATTCCAGGCGGCGGCGCGGAAGCTCGTCGAACAGGGAAAGATAGGAACGCTGGTTTTCTACTTTGTCTTTGCTGAGCGCGAAAACCTTGTGAAACAAGCCTCGGCTGAGATAAGGCGCTTTGCTTAACAGAGGGTTGCGTACGATATCGAGATCCGTATTGCCGGCGAGTCCCAAGCCGAGGCTCAGCGCCGATCCGCCTGCTTCTTCGATATCGACAAGAATCTCGGTGGAATTGTCGATGCGGAAGCCGGTGTAGAGTGTCACCACACGCGATGTGGCTTTTTCGTAATTCGGCTTGAGGCTGTTCGTACCCGTGTAGAGGGCGTGGAAGTCGGGATGCGCTTGAAAGATGAAATTGGCCTGACCGGAGAGCCAGAAGCGCGTGCTCTTGAAATGTGGGAACATCGCCTCGGTAGCGTCGTCTGGAGGCGGATCGGACGTCTGCGCGGCCGAAGAATCGGCCGGAGACGGATTAGAGGCGGGCTGTTGCGCAGGAGTCTGGTTTGTTTGCTGCGAGAACGCCGAAGGAGCCGCAACGATCGTGGCTGTCGCGCAAACGATGAGGAGCAGGCCACGAACGCCGGAATCCACGAGTTGCTGCGTTCTTCGCATGGCAAGAATATGAACGATTTAACAGCTTCACCCACTACAATTCGGAATTAAGACAAATATACCACAAGAAGTTAACTATAGTTAACTTGTGGTTGCCAGACAGTGTTCTTGTTCGCGCCGCCGATGACGCAATCATGCAGCCTACGCTCAAATAGTTAAAGGAATGTTACGGAATCCCCGTCGTGACAGTTCTATAAGGGTTTCATTTCCCAAAATGTCTGGTATTTTGACGATACTCAGTCCGGCGGGAGGGGTGCGATGAACCGATGGATTGTTGCGGCTTCGTGGGTGTCGTTCGCGGCGATCACGTATCTGATTCTAGGCGAAGCCGTCGCGCGATGGATCGGGTTGCCAATTCTAGGCAACATCGGATTCACCCTGGTGTTCGTCCTCTTTGCCCTGTTTCACTGCGTCGCGCTCGAAGGTGTGGCGCGCACTGGGATCTTCTTTGGCGTTTCCGCGGTGGTTTCTTACGTGATGGAAGAGGTGGGAGTACGCAGTGGTCTGATCTATGGCGCGTACCACTACAGCGATCTGCTGGGTCCGAAGTTGGGGCATGTGCCGGTTATCATTCCGCTGGCCTGGTTCATGATGATCTACCCGTCGTGGATGGTGGCGAAGGCCATGCTCAGAGGCATTGACGGGAGCGCGTTGCCTGGGCTGACTGCGCAAGCGCTGGTCGCTGCCTGGGTGATTACGGGATGGGATATGGTGATGGATCCCGGGATGGCGCTGGCCGGAAATTGGGTGTGGGAGCACGGCGGAGCTTACTTCGGCGTGCCGCGCCGGAATTATCTGGGATGGTTGCTCACTACATTCTTGGTGTACTGGACAGCGGGCTGGCTTTGGCGCAATCCGCCGCAGCGGACTGTGGCAGGCAAGACATTCGCAGCGCTGCCGGTGATCGTCTATGCATCGTTTGCCGCTCGCTACGTCGCGGCTAATCATTTTCCCGAGTTGCAAGTGGTCGCGGCCTTTTCCATGGGTGTGCCCGCACTGGTGGCACTGATACAGATATTCCTGCGTGGAGAGCGGGCGGCGGTGGAGGTGCATTCGTCGGTGGCTAAAAGCTCAGCGGATCGTCGATGAAGCGGCGATGAGGCATCAAGCAATGTTCAGAACCAGATTCAGAGACGAAATTGTTGCCGAGTTTCTGCCGCCGTCGCGGCCTCGCAAGAGGCATAAACTGATCATCTTGTGCGACGGCATGCCGTCGATTCCGCGCAAACAACCACTGTCAGAATTTCTTGCTTCCAGGGGTTATTGGGTTATCTATCCGCGCTATCGAGGGGCATGGGAAAGCGATGGGCAGTTTCTGGAGAAGTCGCCGCACGAAGACATCCTCGACGTCATCGACGATCTGCCCAAGGAAATTGCAGAACTCGCGTTCGGAAGACGCTTCCAGCTATCGCCGGAGCAAGTCTTCGTTATTGGGGGAAGCTTCGGTGGCGCGGCGGCGATCTTGACGTCTCTTGACCCTCGAGTGCAGCGGGTGATCGCAAATTGTCCCGTTGTCGACTGGAGGATTCTGGGGCGTTCCGAGAAGCTAGAGACCTCGAATGAAAGTTACAGCGCATACATGCACGAAGCGTTTGGAAACGGATACCGGCTTTCGGATGCGAACTGGAAAAAGTTGCAAACGGGAACTTTCTATAGTCCATGGCATCATCGAGCGGAAATCTCGCCGTCCAAGGTAATGATCTTTCATCCTAAGGACGATCCGCATGTGCCGTTCGAAGGAAGCGAGCGATTCGCTGAATTCACCGGCATCACTTTGAAATCTTTGCGGAGTGGTGGGCATATCAGCACGGACTATATCGTGCGAAGGTACTGGACGCAGATCAAGAAGTTTTTCGATTCCGCGGATACCAAGCGCGACTAAAACGAGGGGCAATCAAAAAAGGACAGCCCGGAGCCCCCGAGGCTGTCCTGAAAACCCTCCCGGTTAGAAGGGCAACTTGATGGAGTCCAGAGTATCGTCGCCATGTTGCATAATGATGGCGAAACGATGAATTTCCGGTAAATTTGTAAATAGCGGCGCTGCTATAGTAGTCGGTTGCTCATCTTCACATCGGTCGAGATCTTCTTCTGCTGTTGAGGAGGCCACGATGCCGTCCACAACCACGCGAAAAGTCGAGCAGTCGCGGCGTTTGCAACAACGCGCGGAGAGCATGATTCCGGGCGGAGTGAATTCGCCGGTACGCGCGTTTCGTTCGGTGGGCGGCAATCCTCCATTTATCGCGCGGGGCAAAGGTTCGCACATCTGGGATGCGGACGAAAACGAATTCATCGACTACGTAGGATCGTGGGGACCGCTGATTCTGGGCCACGCGCCGCCCGATGTGCTCGACGCCATTGTCACGGCGGTGTGCAACGGCACCAGCTTCGGAGCTTCAACCGCATCGGAGGCAGATTTAGCTGAGCTGGTGATTGCGGCATTTCCCAGCATTCAAAAAATTCGCTTCGTGAATTCTGGAACCGAAGCGACGATGTCGGCGATTCGGCTGGCCCGCGCTTATACCAAACGAAAATACATCGTGAAGTTTGAAGGCTGCTATCACGGGCATGCGGATGCGCTGCTGGTGAAGGCCGGATCGGGTGTGGCCACGCTTGGCATTCCCGGATCGGCGGGCGTGCCGGAAGAGTTCATTCAGTTCACGCTGGCTTTGCCTTTCAACAATATTAAAGCTCTGGAGTATGCCTTCCAGAAATACAAACATCAGATCGCGTGCGTGATCGTGGAGCCGGTGGTGGGCAATATGGGCTGCGTGCCGGCCAGCGACGATTATCTGGTGGCTTTACGCCTCATGACGGAACGCGAAAAAGCGGTGCTGATTTTCGATGAAGTGATGACGGGATTCCGTGTGGCCTTTGGCGGAGCGCAGGAGTTGTACAACATTCGACCGGACGTGACGACGCTGGGAAAAATTATTGGCGGTGGTTTGCCGGTCGGCGCGTATGGCGGACGAGCGGAGATTATGGATCTGGTTGCGCCGCTGGGTCCGATGTATCAGGCGGGAACACTATCTGGAAATCCGCTGGCTATGGCTGCCGGCTGCGCAACGCTGAAACACCTGGGCCAGCATAAACAGGAAATCTATCCGCGCCTGGAGAAGTTGAGTGACGAGTTGGTCCGGGGCGTATCCGCGGTGGCGAAGGATGCGGGCGTGAGCCTGTGCGACAACCGCGTCGGTTCGATGTTTACATGGTTCTTTACGCCGGGGCCGGTAACGGATTGGGAATCGGCTTCGAAATCGAAAACTGAAGTGTTTGCTCGCTTCTTTCACGGCATGCTGGATAATGGCGTGTATCTGCCGCCGTCGCAGTATGAAGCGGCGTTCTTGAGCGCGGCGCATACCGAACAGGATGTGCAGCAGACGATTGCGGCGGCCAAGCTAGCTTTCGCGAAATCGTAAGTTCTTATTTGTGCGAAGGCAGCACAGTCCAAATTTCGGGATCCTCTGACCCCAGCACCCACGAACAGAAGCCCTGCAAGTTGCGGTCGCGGGCCAGATTCCAGCGTTCCTGAAATCCGCGCTTATCGGTGTAGAAGACCCATTCGCGGTTGTCATCTTTGTAGAAATAAAACCAGGCCACGCGATCGAACGAGTCCCACTCGGGATGTGGGTGGTAAGCCGACAGATATCCGTCGACTTCCTGCTGTCCGATGTATTCGGCGGTTGGGTTTGGTCTTTCATCTTTGCCCGGGTCTTTGATGGGTTCCCCGGCGAACCAGTGATACCCGTAAACCGGAATGCCCAGCGATAATTTTTCTTTGGGAACGAATTGCAGCGCATATTCGAGTTGCTGCACGGTCCAGGGATAACCGGCGACCGGGCCGGGCTCGGTCCATCGCGTGTTTTGATCGTAAGTCATCAGGCAAATCAGGTCGGCGGATTGTGCCAGCGCCTTCAGATCGTAAGCGCCGCGCCAGTTCGCATAAAGCCAGTGCGAATAGGCGCTCTTGCCCGGAAAGCCAGGACCGTTGGGCACAGTCGCGATAGTGAGTTGCAGATTTTCTTTGTGCAGGGCGGCGGCGGTTTCGGCGACCAGGTCGGAGAGCAGATCGCGGTCGGTCCAGAGGACATTTTCGAAGTCGATCTGAAAGCCGCTGTATCCGTTCTTCTTGCACTCGCTGAGCATCGAGTCGATGAACGCCTTTCGCGCCGCAGGCGTTGTGAAGAGTTTATGCAGATCAGCCTGCATGGCGGTAGCTACGATGGGCATGACCGGAACATGGTGTTGTGCCGCGGTTTCTAGTACGGAAGGATTGGGGCCGCCCCACATCAGGCCATTGCCGTCGACACCGTACCAGGCAGGGACGAGAGTGTCGATTTTGTCCGCGTGATCGGCGAAGGATTTTACCGAGCCGGGGGTATCGATCATGTAAAAGAGCGCCTTGGGCTGCGCTGCGGATATCAACGGTGGCGCCATGATTGCGATTGCCACGGTCGCGCAGGTGAAGAGAAAAATTATTCCGCGTTTCATCGAATCGCTCCTGAAATTAACTATTAATTTCGTTTACAACGTCTCTCAGATTGCCTCACTATTCATCATCTGCGGAATGCTGACGAACGTATAGCCTTGCGATTTGTAGCGGGCAATCAGGCGATCGGTGGCGATCACTGTTTGCGAACGGTCCGCTCCCATCTGCGTGTGTCCGCCGTCGTGCAATAGGATGACGTCGCCGCCTCGGACTCGTTTCGCAACCTTCTGTTCGATGGCCTGCGCTGGCGGAGCGTTCCAATCGTAGCCGGTGACGTTCCACATGATGGGTTCAAGCGCCAGTTCGCGGGCAATGCTTAACACCGCAGGGCGGCGTCCGCCGAATGGCGGGCGAAAAAGATTCGAGTGCTCGCCAACGGCGTCTTGCAAGGCGGAGCGGCAATCCAGGAGTTCTCGGCGAATCTGAGAGGCGCTCTGGAAAGTCAGCAGCGGATGCGTAAATGTGTGGTTGCCGATGAGGTGCCCGGCGGCGGCGATTTCGCGCACGATATCGGGACGCTGTTTCGCCCGGCTGCCAATCAGGAAAAACGTTGCGTGGATCTCATTCCGAGCAAGCACTTCGAGCAAGTGCAGCGTATGCGGATCGTTGGGACCATCGTCGTAAGTAAGGGCAAGTTGCCGGGATTTGCGCGGACGGCCAGTGAACGTTCTGCCGAACCATTGGCCGGTGGGCGCCATGGACTGATAACCGGCGGCGATTGCGGCCGCGCCGGCACTGCCGGTCAGCAGGGTACCCAGCATGCAGCGATTGTAAATGTTGATTGCCGATTTCGTGATTGCCGATTGATAGAAGTGGGCGCTTGCGGATAGCGCACCGAATCAACAACCGGAAATCACGAAATCAACAATTTCCTCCTGTTAACTTATCCCTCAATTGTGCCGGGGACTCGTCCGCGATATGCTTCATCTTCAAGTCTCGCTTCCGCATCCATGGCTAATCTATTCGAACTGCCCCGCTACATTGCGGTGGAAGGGCCCATACGGGTGGGCAAGAGCACGCTGGCCCGCATTCTGGGCGAGCGGCTGAACGCTCAGCGGGTGATGGAGCCCGACAACAACCCGTTTCTCGGCGCCTTTTACGAGGGCGAGCGCGGCGCGGCCTTCCAAACGCAGTTGGCGTTTCTAGTACGGCGCTTCGAGCAATTGCAGTCGCTGGATGTGGGCGGGAACTCGCAGCGAACCGTGGTGGCCGATTATATTTTTGAGAAGGACAAACTCTTCGCCTGCCTCAATCTCACGGATCCAGAACTCGATACCTACAACCGCTATTACAACCACTTCCGCGAGCTCGTGCCCACGCCCGACCTGGTGATTTATTTGCAGGCCACTCCGGAGATTCTGAAGAAACGTCTGAAGAAAAAAAATGCGCCGGGCGAGCGCAGCGTGAGCGACGAGTATCTGGAAGAAGTGATTCGCGCCTACGAGCACTTCTTTTTTCACTACACTTCGTCGGACCTGCTGATCGTCAACACTTCCGAGATCGACTTCGTCGACCGCAATGAGGATTTGCAAGAGTTGCTGCGGAAAGTGTCGGCGCCGATCAAGGGCACGCAGTATTTTCTGCCGCTGGGCGGGCAGGAAGCAGCCAGCGCGTAGGACCATCAGGATCCGAAGGTCTGAATTATCGTTCGTGCCGCGGCAGCGGATAGAGGGACAGCAATTTTCCTAACTTGGAAAATTCCGGGTCGGCTGTGATCAGCCATGCACCGCTCTCGATCGCCAATTCGGCGGCGAAGGCGTCAGCGTAACCGAGCGCATGTTTTTGTTTCAGCGCGCCCGCCCGCGAAGCTCGTTCCCGATCAACGGCTATAACGGCAATTGGCATTTGTTGCAGCCGTATTTCGGCTGCTCGAGCTCCCGCTTCTCCGTGCCGCCTCCATTCAATGTAAAAGACTTCTCCCCAATTGACGGCTGACATCAAGAGCGGGACATCAGCCCGAAGTGCCTCGATGAGAAGCCGCTCCACTTTTTCCGATGCAATAGGGCGCGCCTCGAACAGGGCGATCAGCGCATTCGCGTCGAGCACATACCGCCGCACGGTGCGGTGCGAGGCCGGGGACATTACTTTTCGCGGCGGCGCTCGCGCTCGCGTTCGGCAAAGAGTTCCTCAAACATTGATGGCTCGCCAGGCTTGGGTTTTTGGAACCCCATGATCGCCCTCAAACTCTGCTCGGTCATTGGTGTCAGCACCAGCTTGCCGCCTTCCTCACGCCAGGTGGCGGGAGTGCCTTTTTGCAGGCCGAGTTGTTCGCGCAGTTCCGCTGGAATCACGACTTGGCCTTTGGAGCTGACGACGGTGCGATAGGTTGCCATGGCTGTATCTTACCATATGGTAAGACGGTACGTTCGTCGTCTTACATTGGTTTGGCGTGGAAATTACATCAGGCCGAACCCGAAGGTATCGACCGGTCGATTTCTTCCTGCAACTTGGCCAGAAGCAGGGCTCTCTGCTCGGTGCTCAGTTCACGCTGCAATTCTTCGAGAGCCAGAGCCACGATGTGGTAGTGATGCGCACCGGCGAACTTGGTGTCGGCGGTGATGTCCAGCCAGAGCTTGTGCATCAGTTCCACATCTTGCGGACGAAGGCGGGGAGTGTGTGGTCCTAATGCATATTCGCGGACGGTGCCGTCTGGCGCGCAGACTTCCAGATTTAAACGCGGGCGAGGCTCGGGGAGGCGCTCCCAGGCATCGCCGGTAAGCTTGGCCTGCTCGTCGGCGCTGAGTTTATTGGAGAGCCCGCAGATGACACGGCTGGAGCCGAGACGCTGCGCCGTCACCATGATTGCTTCAAAGACGTCGGTCGCCGGGACAACGAGAAGTGAAATCGGTTTGCCCTCTTTTTCCGCGACAGCCACAGCCGCCGTAAACAGTTCCTGCTCGTAATGATCGAAAACCTGGCTGGCTTCAAAGACGGTGCTGCCGCTGAACGTATGTTCGCGATGGTAGAGGCGCGCGCTCATTACGATCACATCCTGCTTCGTAGTGACCGTGTGCGAGAGCACATGCCTCAGGTAATAGAGATTGCGCGGATCGCGGATCGCCACCAGGACATTGCCTTCCCGCACGCCCATGGCTCCGCTGCCCAGTTCCTGATTGCCGTAGACGCGGAACTGATCGAGCTGCTCGGGCTTGCCGTGACGTTCCTTAGTGACGTGGCGCTCCGACACCGTGAAGATAGTGAAGAAAAAGGCGCTAAAAATAATCCCCGCGATAGTGGCTTGATACTTGGTGAACAGATTCACGACCGCGGTAATAAGGAGCACCGCGGAAATAAGCGACAGCCCGACCGGGATCTCCGTCTTCCCGATGGTGATGTTGCCCGGAACTTTCCAGGCCCGGTTGCCGGGTTCGGTGAAGCGCAGCACCAGCACCGCCAGCGACTTCATGGCGAAGCTCCAGATCACACCAAAAGCGTAGAGCGCAGCCAGCACATACACATTGCCCAGACTGAGAAAGACCGTGAGCAACTGCATCATGACGATCAGATTGATGATGCGGTAGCTGGTGCCGTAGCGGTTGTGCGGCTTCTGGAACCAGCTGGTGAGCACGCCGTCTTCCGCGACGCGGTTCAGAACTCCATTGGCGCCGACGATGGAAGTATTCTGCGCTCCCGCCAGAATCAACACTCCGACGATCACCACAAAGCCGTGAAACAACAACTTCAGACTGGTTGGGCCGACCAGATACATGGCGATGCCGCCGATCAGGTTGGCGAAATAATCGGGCCGAACGCTGTCGGGAATAATCATTACCGCGAAGAACGAGACCAGAGACGTGAAAAGCAGGCTGTAAACAAAAATCACCAGCCCGGTCTTTTCCAGGTTCTTGAGCTTGGGATGCTCGATCTCGCGGTTGACCTGGGCTAGAGTCTCTTCCCCGCTCATGGCCAGCACCGAATGCCCGAAGCCGACGAACAGGATGATCCAGGTGATATGACTGAAAAAAGTTCCGTGAAGCCAGCCCAACGATTCCTTGTTGATTGGAACCACGCCCGCGTGCAAGGGATTCGGCGGCAACTGGATGGGCGCGCGCAGCACCGTGATGGTGCACCATAGGATCAAAATCACCACCATCACGGTGGTGATCGCCATGATCTGCAAAGCCTTCTGGCTGGATTCGTGGATGCCCTGGGTGTTTTTCCACCAGAAATAAAGCACGACTATGACGGCCAGGCCAGCGGCGAAATGATCGTCGGAAAAATGCAGCGGCCGATGGAGATATACGCCGATATCTTTGATGAAGCCGGCAAGATACTGGCCGGCGGAAACCGCGCTGATGGGGCCGGTCAGCACGTAGTCGAACAATAACGCCGACACGGAAAACTTGGCCAGCGTGCCGCCCATGGCCTCTTTGACCACGCGATACACGCCGCCGCGCACGAACATGCTGCTCGATTCGATGTAGAGCGCGCGCACGGCATAGCTGAACAGCATGACCGCGAGAATGAACCAGGGAGCGCTCTTGCCGATGACTTTTTCCGCGTCGCCACCCGCGTAATAAGCGGACGAGGCGAGGTCGGAGAGTACGATCGCGCTGGCCCGCCAGAACGAGATGAAGGTCAACATCACCGTGGTGGCGACGAAGACCTTAACTACCGGTTTTGGACCTTCAAAGGAAGAAGCCATTCTTCAATAACTACGGCGGAAATTATGACGGCAAAAGCGTGGTTCAAAACCACCCTCGCACAGCAATGAACTGTAGTAAACCTATTGAAGATAGCACAGGGCAGGTACGGAGCAGCACACATAGGCCGCTGGGTTGCGTCATCGACCAAGAAATCAAGAATCTCTCGGTCAGCGGACCGCGAATCTCCACGCCACCACGGTGACGAAGGCGACTATGCCGAGTGCATAGCCTATCATTCGCGCTCTATTGACTTTGTTTTGCTCGATCATAAAACGAAGACCTCGCAAAACCAAGAGTAACATAGGCACGGAATGCTCAAGCGCTTCCATGCTGCTCAGGCGATTGAGGGCCTTCCGGAATGGGAGCCTTACACTGCGCTGGTGCGAGATAGGTGTGGGTGATGCGGTCGTGCCAGCACAGGCCGTCTTCGTCCAGAAAAACCCAGACATATCCCATGCCCAGCGAAAGTGCCGAGAGATAAGACGCAAGAACTCGCCAGCGCCGCAGTCGACGGCCTGCCGTCTTGCCGCTGAAACATGCAAGTTCCAGTTTTGCCAGACGCAATCCTGGAGTGGCGCCTGCGTAAACGATCAACAGATACTGATAAGCCATCCACAAAAGGCCAGGGAGGATCGCGGCCAGAGCCAGTAGATGGAATCTTGGTGGCCGCGCGCCTGTGACTTTCCAGAAGATAAAACCGGAGACAGTGCAGGCTATGGCGATGATGGCGGCGTCTATTGCGCCGGCAATCAGTCGCCGGGCCAGCGGCGCGCTTTGCAGCGGGATGTCGATTCCCGGCCGCTTTTCCGCTTCCGCCGCGAGCGCAGGCTCAATCGTAATGCCGCCCAGTGCCGGCCGAGGAGGAACTGCGTCAGGAACATCGAGGATTCGCGGGCGGTCTGAAACCGGCTCCGCCAGCTCGTTCAGCGGCGCGGGAGGAGCCGCTGAGGTCAGGCGAGGGAACTCGATGATTCTGGCCTGGCGCTGGACGGGATGTTCCCCGTTGTGCGGCGGTGTTCCGCCGGTTGAAAACGATCCCTCGGTACCCGACGGGGAGCTTTCATTCGCCAACGGTTCCGATTGCGGCGCTTCTGCTTCCAACACGGACGGACCGGAGGCGCTGAAGGGATCGAGCGCTAGCGCGTTTTGGGAAACCGAGCCGCATGTGCCGAATATTTCGCCATCTGCCCCAGTACGGAGCTTCGGCGGCTCAAACGCTAACCGCAGCGAGGGATAGCGCGGCGGCAGTGGTTTCCTTCGCGACCGGTAATGGCTGATCCGCGCCGCCAGTTCCTCGCGCCAGGCTGTGGCGCTCTCGGGCTGGAGGCCGCCCGCGCCACTGTCTGGCGATGCAACGTCGTTCTGCGCGGCTTCTGGTGCCGGGGAGATATCTGGCAGTGCTGCCGGATCACCCCCTGAATCTGCGAGTGCTGCCTCTGACGCAGACCCCATCGACGGATCGCTTACCCAGCGCGGCAATGGAGCTGGCGGCGTTTCCGCAGAACAATGACAAACTTCACCGCACCGATGACAATTCATGAATAAATGTTCCGCATGGGACTTAACGAACGTACAACCGGGCAAAGGCTCCGGCGAATCTTAGAGTTTTTCGACACTTTGCCTCCGCCGCCGCCGCCGCGTGCTAAGGTCGCCCAGCCCGCGTTCTGGCACATCGCCCTGATGTCGTTTTTAATAATGCAGGCTCTTTGATCTTTAGTACGATGATCGTTCCGCGATGACTCTTCGCAACAGATTCATTATCACGGCGACGGTGCTTTGTCATCTGCTTCTCGTTCCTCCGTTAGTAACCAGCCAGTTGCATCCCGCGTCAACTGAGGCGAGCTTGCCGAAAAAAGAGACAGCGGCTTCCGATTCCACTCCTTGCGCGAAACAGGCCCAATCCGCCGATCCAGATTCGCCGGTCATATGTTCGCTGAGCCAGGAAAAAAATGGTGCAGTCTACAAGCTGCATCAGTCCGTTGAGATTCACTATCGCTCTTATATTCTTCGCGCTGACGAAGCCACTTATAATTCCGATACCGGAGACGCCGCGGCGGAGGGCCACTTCGCGCTCGATGGCGGTCCGAACGACGAACACATCCGGGCCAGCCGCGGAACTTACAACGTGCTCACCGAGACCGGGAAGTTTTACGACGTCGTCGGAACCACCGGCCTGCGCTTTCGCGGCAATCAGGTGATCCTCACCTCGACCGCGCCCTTTGCTTTCACCGGAAAGATCGTGGAAAAGCCCAGTCCCGATCATTACCTTGTCTATGACGGCACGATCACAACCTGCGAACTCCCTCATCCCAAGTGGAAATTCGACGCGCGGAAGGTCGAAGTCGACGTCGGCGGCAATGCCAAAATCTATCGCAGCGTCTTCCTGCTGCACGGCCTTCCCGTTCTCTATTTCCCTTTTGCCACGCATCCGGTGGAGCGCGAGGCGAGAGAGACCGGATTTCTGGTGCCTTCGGTGGGCCATTCGTCGGCGAAAGGCAATATTCTCGGCGACTCTTTCTATTGGGCGCCGAATCGGAGCATGGACGCGACCATCGGCGCCGAGTACTTCTCGCTTCGGGGATGGTCGCAGCGTGGAGAATTCCGCGCGCGCCCCAGCGACACCTCGTACGTCGACCTGAATTACTTTGGAGTAATTGATCGCGGAATTGGCACGCCGCCGCTAAAAGAAGGCGGTGAAAATGCCCGCCTGAACGCGGAAGGAAACTTCTACGGCTTTCGTTCCGTCGCTAACATCGACTATCTGAGTTCTTTTCTCTTTCGTCTCGCGTTCAACGAGGTTTTTTCCCAGGCGGTATATTCGGAAGTGAAGTCGCAGGCCTTCCTCTCGCGAACCGACAACGGATTCTCGACCGGCGGCATGTTAGAGCGTTACCAGAACTTTCAAAGCACCTCGCCGGGCGACGTCATCACCCTCACACATGCGCCCACCTTGGGCGCTTCCAGCGTTGACCGCCCGCTTTGGCATTCTCCTCTGTACTGGTCCTTCGATTCCTCGCTGGACGGCCTGTCGCGCAGTGAACCGCGAAACTCGGACGGCACGCCGGGCCTGCATACGGGCGAGCTGCTGCGCTTTGATTTCAGCCCGGAGATTTCTCTGCCTCTGCTGTTCCATGGCTGGTCTTTGCGCCCGGCGTTGATTCTGCACGACACCTATTATTCCGAACGCATTGTCCCCGGAACCGGCAGCGGCACCGTCGAGAATAATCCCATCAACCGCCCGGCCCTGGAAACGGCGGTCGAAGTGCGCGCGCCCGCGCTGGAGCGAGTTTTTCAGAAGGAATTCCTTGGACGAAAATGGAAGCACGTGATTGAGCCATTCGCCGACTATCGCTTTATCACCGGAGTGAATAATTATTCACAAACACTGCACTTCGATGAGCGCGACATTCTCAGCGATACCAACGAAGTGGAATACGGTTTTATTACTCGCCTGTATGCCAAGCGCACCTCGGCCGCCGCGGAAGATTGCGCCCCGGTGATGTCGGCTCTCACTGTGGGCGGCGCCGCGCCGGAGCAAGGGATGCCCTGGCAACACACCAGCAGCCAGCAAACGCCGAAGTGCCAGCCACTCCCCGCGGTGCGCGAGCTGGCCACCTGGGAGATCGCCCAGAAATATTTCCTCGATCCAACTTTCGGCGGGGCTCTCGTGCCGGACCAGCGCAACGTGTTTACCAGCACCGTCGATCTGACGGGCATTGCTTTTGTGACCGAGCCGCGCCATCTTTCTCCGCTGGTCTCTCGTCTGAAAGTCGAAACCAGCGAGCGCACCGATACCGAGTGGGACCTGGATTACGACTTTCAACTCAGTCGCGTGAATGCCAGCACCCTGCTGGCGAACTATCACTTTGGCGACTTTACACTGGGTGGGGGAGACGCGCTATTGCAGATTCCTACGTCGCCCACGCCGTCTGGATCGACGCCGAGCTCCAGTACTGTTCTCACCACCAGATTCAATCAGTTTCGCGTTGCGCTCGGCTATGGACAGGCGATCAAGCGAGGCTTCAGCGCCGCCAGCAGTTTTGGCATCGACGCCGAAACCGGCCTGTTGCAGTTTGCCACGGCGCAGACTACCTATAACTGGGACTGTTGCGGCACGACGATTGAATACCGGCGCTACGCCATTGCCAACGTGCGTAATGAGAATTTGTTCCGCTTCACGTTCACCCTCGCCAACATCGGATCGTTCGGCAATCTGCGGCGGCAGGAGCGCCTGTATTGACCGAAAGCAACGTCTTGAATCTTCACGGAATCCAATACCCGCTTCGAATTCGAGGCAATCGTTCAACGACCGATTTACAATAAGTAAATGGCAGAATCGAATACGCTCGCGGCCAAACAGGAATTTTTGGAGGGCTTGCTCGCGGCCTCGGACCGCGTTTTGGTCGCCTATTCCGGCGGCGTCGATTCCGCTTATCTGGCATGGGCTGCACATCAGGTTCTGGGCGACAACATGCTCGCGGTGATCGCCGATTCGGCCAGTCTGGCGCGCACGCAACTCGCCGACGCAATAGCTTTCGCGAACGAGCAGAATATTCCCATTGAAGTAGTCGCAACTTCCGAACTCGACCATCCTGAATACGCCCGCAACGACGGCCAGCGCTGCTTCCACTGCAAAGACGAGCTTTTCTCCGTGATGGAAGATATGCGTGCCGCGCGCGGCTTCGCCTCAATCGTCTACGGCGTGAACCTGGACGACCAGGGAGACTTCCGCCCCGGACAGAACGCCGCCAGACAGCATAATGTCGCCACGCCTCTCCTGGCTGCGGGACTTACCAAGCAGGACATCCGCGATCTGGCGCGCGAGGCTGGATTGAGAATCTGGAACAAACCCGCCTCCGCCTGTCTTTCGTCGCGCATCGAATACGGCCGCCCTGTGACGCGTGAAGTTCTGAGCGTCGTCGAACAAGGGGAAGATGCTTTACGAAACTTAGGATTCGTACAATTCCGCGTGCGCCATCACGGCGAGATCGTCCGCATCGAGATTGCACGGGAAGAGCTAAGCCGGGCTCTCGATCCCGCCATGGCTTGCGAGTTCACCCGCATCTTCAAAGCGCTCGGCTTCAAATTTGTCACGCTGGACCTGGAAGGCTTCCGCTCCGGCTCCATGAACACACTGCTTCCCATCGATCTGCTGAGAAAGCCCGCAGTTTAGTTTCCTTCCTCAGCGCTGAGGCGCTTCCACGCGTTCGCTCCTCACCCCGCTATGAGATAATCAAGGCTAAACTTGCGATGCTGAGGCGCTTATCGGTGACTTTAATTCGGCGTTCGTTCCTTGTTCCGCTGTTAATTTGCCTGGGATGTCTGGCTCAATCGGCGCCCAAGGGAGCTTCCAATACGGCTCCTAATACCGACCTGCCCAAGAAAATCGAGCGGCAGGTAAGGTCCTACTACAGCCTGCCTCCGGAAGTTCACGTGATTGTCGGCGCGATCACGCCCAGCGGCGATTGGCCGAACTTCGATGCGGTGAGCGTGAGCATCGAAGGTGGCGACGCCAAGAAATCCGACTACAAATTTCTGCTCTCCAAAGACCGCGCGACCATGCTGCGCATGGTCAAGTTTGATTTGACCAAAGATCCTTTTGCCGACCTGATGAGCAAGATCGATGTAACCGGCCGTCCCTCTCGCGGCGCGAAGGGCGCCAAGGTCGTAGTGGTGAATTTCGACGATTTCGAGTGCCCATTCTGCTCCCGCATGCACCAGACGTTGTTCCCCGAGATTTTGAAAGAGTATGGCGACCGCGTCACGTTCATCTACAAGGACTATCCGCTGACGGAGATCCATCCCTGGGCCTTTCACGCGGCAATCGATGCCAATTGTCTGGCTGCCCAGAGCGGCGATGCCTACTGGGATTTCGCCGACTATATTCATGCCAATCAGCGCGAGGTGGGTGGCGAGCCTACGCCGGGAGCACGATTCGCAGCCGTCGACAAAATGACGCTCACGCAGGGGCAAAAACACAACCTGGATGAGCCGAAATTGCAGGCTTGCATCAAGGCGCAGGACGAAAGCGCAGTGAAGGCCTCGATGAAGGAAGCCGAAGACCTCGGGATCAACGCCACTCCCACCATGTTCATCAACGGGCAAAAGCTCGATGGCGCCGTACCCATCGGCCAGGTCCGCGCCGCGCTCGATCAGGCTTTGAAGGACGCAGGGCAGCCCATGCCGGATCACTCGACGGCTGCGCCGGGACCGGCATCCAAGTAATCGTAAAGGCAGTCGTAAGACGACTCGCACTTGGGGCGCAATGTTGTCAGGCGAGTCTTCGGTCTTTGCGTCCCGCGCGGCAGACCGCATGCGCGGAATCGTGTTGAGGAGAGATCTTTGATAAGAACTTCGCGGAAAATAAATTCGCGTTCTGCCCAGATGGCTGCGGGCCTTGCGGCTGCGCTGCTGTTGGCAACTTTTGTCGGTTGCAAGTCACAGGTTGGCGGAGACGTGATGGCCACCGTCGATGGGCGCAAGATTTTCCGCTCCGACGTCGACAAGTATTACGACAACCAGATCGCCTCCGCCCAGCAGGCGCCCGCCGGCGAGCAGGCCACAACCCTGCGGCTGAACATTTTGCACCAACTCATCGACGACGAAATCCTGATGCGCCGTGCCGAAAAGCTAGGCCTGCTGGCCACCGACGATGAAGTCGAGCGCAAGTATAACGAGATCAAGGCTCCTTTTTCCCAGCAGGAGTTTGACCAACGGCTGAAGGACAAGAAAGTCACGATGGCCGACTTCAAGCGCGATATCCGCCGTTCCATCACGGTCGACAAGGTGATGAATAAGGAAGTTTCTTCCAAGATCAACGTCACCGATCAGGACATTACGAATTACTTCAACGCTCACAAATCGGAATTCAACTTGATCGAGCCGCAATATCACCTGGCGCAGATCATGGTGACGCCCACGCCGAATCCGCAGGTGCATAACCAGAACAATAAGGCGCAGAACGAAGGCGACGCCCGCAAGAAAATTCAGATGATTTCCAACCGCCTGGATAGCGGCGACGACTTTGCCACGCTGGCTATGAACTACTCCGAAGACCCGGAAACTTCCGGCAACGGCGGCGACCTGGGAACGGTCCCCGAATCTTCCCTGCGCAACACCGATCCTGCGACGCGCGATGTCGTCATAAAACTCAAACCGGGGCAGTACAGTTCAGTCATCGCGGTGGTTAATCCCGCGACCAAGCAAACGCTCGGATTCCGCATCGTGAAACTGGTTGCGAAAGAGCCTGCGGGGCAGCGCGATCTCTCCGATCCGCGCGTGCAGCAGGCGATCCGCTCGCAGCTTCACGACCGCCGCGAACAATTGCTCAAGTCGGCCTACTACGAAGTCCTTCGCGATTCCGCCAAGGTCGAGAACTTCTACGCCAAGCAGTTATTGGATAGTAACGGGATGGAGAAATAAGCGGGAGTTGGATTCTTAACGGTCTCAATTCACTCCACAATGGCCAGAACATCTCCGGCATTTACGGCCGCACCCTGGCTGACCAGTAATTTTTGAATCGTCCCTTTTTTCGGCGACTTCACTTCGTTCTGCATTTTCATTGCTTCCACCACCAGGATGCCCGCGCCCGCTTCCACTTGCGCGCCTTGCTCGACCAGCACACGCACAACTTTGCCGGGCATGGGAGCGATCAATTTCTTAACGCCGTGTTCGTCGCTGGAGCGCATGCGGCCGCGCAGCGAGCGCGGGTCGCGGACTTCCACGGTCAGGCTCTCCTGGCCGATCCAGATCTTCAATTCGCCCGCCAGGCGTTCGCACTTTACTTCATAACATTGATTCGCCAGGCGAAGCGAAAGCGTGCCAGCACGAATCAGAACGCTGTCGACTTCGACGCTCCGGCCATCCAGGCGGCAGGACCATCCGCTGCTTGCGCGGTCGAGTTCTAGACGATAATTCTTCTCGCCGATGGCGATGTTGTAGATCATGACGTTAGATTCCGCGCAAAGCTTCCCGGCGGCTCGCATTCTTCCAACTGGACGAAGCCTGAGTGGCCTCATTCGCCGAGCTGGCCGCCGCGCCCTTCGCCTCCATATTGTCGCCGCCGAGTAGGTTGAACATTCCTGCGGCGATTACCGCTACTTCTTCGATTCGCGTAGTCGCAGAAGCAGTCTTTTCTCGCAACGGCATGCGATCCAGAAATCCCGTATCGAATTTGCCCGCATGAAAATCCGAATCACTCAGTATCTGCCGGAAAAGCGCGAGGTTCGTTTTGATGCCCCCGACAAAATATTCGCTCATAGCCCGCGACAATCGCCCGATGGCTTCCTCTCTGCTGCTCCCATAGCCGATCAGCTTTGCCAGAAGGGGATCGTAATCCATGGGCACAGTCCACCCCTCGTAAATCCCGCTATCGATGCGGATTCCCGGACCCGCGGGTTCTGCCAGCGAGGTGATCTTGCCCGGACTCGGCATGTAGTTATTCTCAGGATCTTCCGCATAGATTCTGCATTCGATGGCGTGTCCGCGAATGCTGAGATCGTCCTGCGTGAAGGGCAAACGCTCGCCGGCCGCGATGCGAATTTGCAACTGCACCAAGTCGAGTCCGGTGACAAGCTCCGTGACCGGATGTTCGACCTGTAAACGGGTATTCATCTCAAGGAAATAAAAGTTCTTCTCCCGATCGACAAGAAACTCCACAGTCCCCGCGTTTGTGTAGTTCGCGGCGCGTGCCACGCGCACCGCGACCTCGCCCATACGACGCCTCATATCCTCATCGACCACGGGTGACGGCGCTTCTTCCAACACCTTCTGATGCCGACGTTGCAGCGAACATTCCCGCTCGCCCAGGTAAACCGTGTTGCCATGTTCATCGGCCAGCACCTGCAACTCGATGTGCCGCGGATCGATGATTGCTTTCTCGATGTAAACTTCACCGTCGCCAAAGGCACGCTCCGCCTCGCTGCGCGCTCCTTCCAGCGAAGCCTTCAGTTCTTCACGGGCATGAACCAGGCGCATGCCTTTGCCGCCGCCGCCAGCCGCCGCTTTGAGCATGATGGGATAGCCGATGCGCGCGGAAACTTCCTCCGCTTGCTGGAGCGATTCGAGACCTCGCGACGTACCCGGCACGAACGGAACTCCGGCGCGCTCCATCGACTGGCGGGCTTTCGTCTTCGATCCCATGGCTCGCATGGCGGCGGCGGTTGGACCGATGAACTTTATCCCCGCCTCCACGCAGGCTTGGGCAAACCGCGCGTTCTCCGAAAGAAATCCATAGCCGGGATGAATCGCATCCGCGCCGGAGCGCTTCGCCACATCCAGGATTTTTTCGATGTTGAGATACGACTCCGAAGAAGCGGCTGCGCCGATCGGGTAAGCTTCATCTGCGTGGCGAACGTGCAAGGCTGGACGATCGATCTCGGAGTAAACCGCAACGGCGGCAATGCCCATTTCACGGCATGCGCGCATGACGCGCACCGCAATCTCGCCGCGATTGGCAACCAGAATTTTCCTGAACATGCGACTCACGATTGTACTGAACCGGCTGAGAGTTCGGGCGTGCGCTCTTTTCCCACGTTGGTTTTAAGAGCCTCTGTGACCAGGAACACCGCCAGGATTAGCAACTCGGGCTCG
>Ga0209010_1000244_pt1 | contig 19510 bp, 9 predicted proteins | sample BlaSpr_A8_OM1_O3_FD_187985 | JGI IMG/M metagenome (GOLD analysis project Ga0209010, IMG submission 187985) | Forest soil microbial communities from Thunder Bay, Ontario, Canada - Black Spruce, Ontario site 2_A8_OM1_O3 (SPAdes) (version 2) | ecosystem: Environmental > Terrestrial > Soil > Boreal...
CCGAAAATCGCTTCCGGCTCTTGCAATAACGGACTGTGTATAGTGTAAATATCTGAAACAAAGGGTCATGCACCTTTGGGAATGCGGATTCGTTCGGGAAGCGGCAACTTTTCCCGCGGATTTGTGTTCTCTCAAAGAAGCGAGAACGCGGCTTTTGTATGCCGCCGCACCAAATTTGCCTAAGCTTGGGAGGCTGGTTTGAGAACGTTCCCCCGAATCCTGCCGTTAGCTTTAGCTGTGTCCGCATCGATGCTCCTCGCCGCCTGTGGCGGCGGAGGCAGCAGCAATACTCCAACCAACGGAGGCGGCGGTGGCGGTGGCAATAGCGGAACGAGCGGCCCGGTCGCCATGAACGTCCTGATTCCTCCGGGAATGGCGGGCGACTCAACCATCTCGCAGTACGTGCTAACCAACTCTGCGGCGCCGGTCTCGGGCGCGACCTTTCAGATCGAGTGGAGCGCGGTCGATAACGGAACCGGCGTTTACGACTGGACCGTGCCGGATGGTTCGATCCAAACATTGCCTTCAGGCGAGAAAGCCAACTTCGTTTTCTGGGCCAATGCCGATAGCTCGAGCGACGATTGTAGCTCGCAGGGTCAGTACGGCGATCCTACGGCAGGGAATTGCGCCATCCCTTTGTACGTTTGGACCGCGCTCACATCCGCGAACTATGTTACCTGCACGCCTTCCAACGCAAATGGCCCGCAGCGTATTCCCAATTATTTTTCTCCGGTATTCCAACTCAGCTATCAAAGTTTCATCGCGGCCGCCATTTCGCACTACGCCTCCAATTCGCAAATTGGCTATATACGTTTTGGGCTGGGACGCGGCGGAGAAACGATTCCGGTCGGCGATTGGGACTCAAGCGATTCGTGCGGCCAGCAGTTCGCCGCCTGGGGCCTGACGGATGCAACGGTCTCCGCAACCTGGGAGCCGTACCTTGCGGGAATGCTGGCTTTTGAAGCCGCCAACGATTCCTCGAAGCTCCAGTTGATGGTGGGAATCACGCCGATGAACGGAAACGGCGTTCCTGACTTCGTGGCGCAGGCCGCCGTGCCCCTGGGCATCGGCTTCGGCAGCCAGGGACTGGAAGCCAGCGACGTGGGAAATTGCTCCGGTTCCACCGCCGACTGGTGCGACCTGTTCCACACCTTCACCGGCAAAGTGCCGCTTGAATTGCAGACGATCGGACAAAGCTGTCCGCAGAGTCCCACAAGTTGCGCCACCGGATCGCTCGTGACGCTCTTGCCATTCGCCGTAAGCAACGACGCCACCATCCTCGAGATTTATTACCAGGACTGGCTTACGGCGTTCGATCCGAACTTTCAGGGTTACGATTCCGCGTACGCCTCGGTATTCACATCATCGGCGGCAGGCAATCAGTAACGCCTTCGTCTCGCGAACTCTGCGATTCAAGTTTTGCTGTAAGTAGTGGCTCAGTTTTGGAATTTCTGCTTCACTTGAGGGCGTCATCCCGAAAGCCGGCGTACTTCAGCCGGCTGAGGGATCTTGCGCGGGCTAGCATGGCTCTCCGACGCGCGAGATCCCTCACTCCGCCTGAAAAGCGGCTCCGTTCGGGATGACTCCCCGTAACCTTGCCGTAGCCGTTATCCGGCCATCCCCATGACAATGACAAAATACATTCTCGCCGCACTCGCTTCGCTCATCCTGCTGCCCTGCCTCGCGCCCGCTCAGGACCTCACTCACTCTGTTTCGCTCCAAGTGCTGTTCCCGCCCACCAGTCCGCAGCAGCGCGACTTTGATGATGTGCAGAACGTCCTGCTCAATAAATCTTCGCGCGCATTCCCGTACATTTCCGGCGCGGTCATTCGCGTTGATTGGTCGGATTTCGATCTGGGTGACGCTTCCACCGGCAAGCACGCGCGCTACGATTTCAAAATCATCGACGACGCCATCGCGCCCTGGATCGCCGCGGGCAAGACCGCCAATCTCGTGCTGCATACCACGCCTTACGGAGGTCCTCCGTCGTGTCCCGGCAGCGGCCCGGGCTCCCACGGCCAAAGCGGAGTAGGGAACTGCGCCATGCCCGCCTGGATGTGGACCGCTCTGGGCACATCCAACTACGTCACCTGCGATGGCGCGCAGGCACCCAACTTTTTTGCCGACGCGTTTCAATCGAATTATGAAGCCGCCATCAAAGCCTTAACCGAACACTACGCGCAAAACAAAAGCGTCAGCTACATTCGCGTCGGCCTGGGCAAAGGTGGAGAGATCAATCTTCCGCGCGGCTGGCAGGATCCTTCCACGGCATGCGGCGAGGCTTATACCAAACGCTGGGGCTACACCGTCGGCGATTCCGATAAGTACACGTGGAACGCGTATCTGGCAAAGATGGTGATCTTCGAAGGCAGCCTGCATTCCGCGCGGCAGTTGATGGTCAGCATCACGCCGGTGCAGGCTCCGGGAGTGAATCCGCAGGAAGTCTCCGACTTCCTCGCGCCCATTGCGGTGAAGAACGGACTCGGCTTCGGCAACCAGGGACTGGGCCAGGGCGCAATGCGCAACTGCACCGGCATGCAGGCCGACTGGTGCGCGCTTTTCGAACGCTTTCAAGGCCAAGTCCCGCTCGAATTGCAAACGCTGGGACCGACCTGTCCGAAATGCGAGGCTGGAGCGCAGCCGCAAGCCCAAGGACAGGGAAGGCAAGGCGGATGGCAAAACCGGGGCCAAGGCCAGGGCGGTGGCGGTCAATGGGGCGGACAAGGCGGTCGGGGACAGGGACAGTGGGGCGGTCGTCAACAGGGAAGCCAGGGCCAAGGCGGAGGCATGAACCTGGCGAAGCTTTCGCAGATGACCGGGCCACTACCGCCGTTGATTCCCTTCGCCATCAAGAATCACGCGACGATCATCGAACTCTACGCCGAAGACTGGCTGATCGCGTTCAGCTCCCGCCATCCGCAGAACCAGACTTATGGCGATGGTTATGCGCAGGCGATTCAGGGCGCGGCCGCTAAGTGATTGAAAATGTCCGTAAGTAATTGAAAATATCTGTAAGTTATTGATAAAGTCTGTAAGCGATTGATTTGTCGTAGAAGGCCCTTTGCGGGCTGCTAGTGCGACGAAAATCGGCGGGACGACCTCTGGCTTGGCTAAAGTGGAGATCGTCGAAATTTGAGGCGGTAGAGCTCGGGAAATGGTATTTCGCGCGGAGCTCTCGACTGGATTTTCATCCGCAGTAGCCGCCTCGCCACACTTTCGCGCTAAGTTGTTGAAATTATCTGTAAGTTATTGGAAAAGCCTTTAACCCATTGATTCTTTTCACATCGTGTAAATCCAAAGAGTTCGTCAACCAGAAATCCTCCAACCCCGCCCGCACCGGCGGGGTTGGAGGACATCGTTCGAGCAAATGCGACTGCAAGGTGGTCGGGCTAGCGCAAGCCCGGAGGCGCCAATGTGTGCGTGTCTCCCTTGCTGGACGGAGTGGCGGTGTTGATCAGGGTTGCCGTGAGAGTTGCGTTAAAGGCTTCCGAGCTGAATCCGCCGTTGTAGCAGAACAACTCGAAAGCGTCTCCCGCGGTGACGGTAAACACGTCGGTGTTGCTGGCCTGTACATAGGTGCCTCCGGTGCCGAAGCCGCCGAAGTTGTTGGTGGTGCCATTGTTGTTGACACTGGTGATGTAGCAGAAGCCGTCGTCGCCACTGGCCAGGAGTAACAGCGTGGACGCAGAGACGAAGTAAGTACCGGCCTGGACCGCATCGGTTTCGGCAACCAGCGCTCCGGGATAACCGGTCAACTCTACGCTCTTGCCGATGGCGTAATAACCTACCGACACTCCCGCGGGTCCTTGCGGCCCGGTAGGTCCAGCAGGTCCTGTGGGGCCTTGGGCGCCGGTGGCTCCCTTTGCTCCTTGTGGACCGGTGGGTCCTGCGGGTCCTTGCGGACCGGCTGGTCCTTGGGGACCAGTCTGATCCCACTGGATTTTATGCTCGGTAGTCTTGCAGGTTGTAGTGGCGGTAACGATTCTGATGGCACCTGTGGAAGTGGTGACGCATCCGTAATAGATTGTGGCAGCGGGAACAACCGCTTTCGCCGCGGCCGCTGCTGGTTGTGCAGTCGTCAGCAACGTACCGCAGGCGAGCAAAGAGAGTAGGCACAAAGAAACGGTAATTCGAAACATTCGTCCTCCTGGTTTTGGTCTTCATTCGGTATTCGACTTCGATTTAACTCAGGGATAATGCCTTACAGACTGCGACCAGAGGCGGATTAGCGGCCAATTTCAACAGATTCTGGCATATGTACAGCGCATAATTGGCGCGAAATTGCCCTCTCGCGCTGGTTGGGCGCGATCATGTTGGAATAGTGCGGGCAGAAGGCGAAACGTTTCAGAGAAGGCCTGGGCGGGTGGCATGGCCAATGGGATTTGGTGGAGTGGGAACCGATTCCGCCGATGGCTTGCGGCCCTTGACGCGAGTTGTACAATTGTACATATATGTCCGAAGCCCGTGAGATCGTCATCGACACGTCGGCAATTCTGGCAGTTATCTCCGAGCAGCCGGAAAAGCCCGATTTGATCCGGTTGACTCGCGGAACCACTCTGCTTGCGCCGCGCTCGGCCCACTGGGAAATCGGCAACGCTCTTTCGGCCATGTTCAAGCGCCGCGCTATTACGCTGGATACGGCACGGAGGCTTCTGCACGCGTATGCCGACATACCCATCCGCCAGACCGATCTGCCGCTGGAGCAAGCCGTCGAACTTTCGCAGAGGTTGGATATTTATGCATACGACGCGTACGTGCTGGCTTGTGCGCTGAACCAGCGCGCTCCGATCTTGAGTTTAGATGGCGGATTGAAAGCGCGCGCGCGTGAATTGAAACTGGATGTTCTGGAGGTGAGCGCCCGATGAAGTCTTATACCTACTCCGAAGCGCGAGGGAACTTCGCGACCGTGTTGGAAGAGGCCGAGCGGGATGGCGCAGTGGAAATTCGCCGGCGGGATGGGGCTGTGTTTCGCATTCTTCCGGCACGCACGTCCAAGGCGTCGCCTCTTGATGTCAAAGGCGTGCGGGTCGGTATCTCGACCGCGGATATGACCGCGATGGTGCGTGAAGGGCGGGAACGGGGTTAGACCGAAGATGTGGCGAGCCCAGCTATCGGCAGCCGGAATTCCCGGCCTGCGAAAACCGCGCAGACCAGCCTCGGTTGTGGTGGTGTCAGCTTATTTCAGCGGAGCGGTGAGTACTTAATCCCCCGTGCCTGTCATGGGGACGGTTTGCGGGCTACCGCCGCCCGCGTCCACGGCGGTGATGTTGGCGGTCAATGCGCCTTTCAGAGTTGGGTCGAAGACCACCACGACGGTGCAACTGGCGCCGGCGGCTATCGATCCAGGAGAGAGCGGGCAAGTAGAACTCGACTGGATGACGAAGCTGGCGACGCGCGATCCGGTCACGGAAATCTTGCTGGTCGTGACCGCAGTCGTGCCCACGTTAGCGATAGTGACGGTTTGCGGCGAGCTTGCCGTGCCGACTGACTGAGTGCCGAAACTCAGGCTGGTGGGAGAAAAGGAGAGAACGGTTCCTACGCCGGTGGTTGTGGCAGTCTGCGGACTGTTGGCGGCGTTGGAGGTGACGGTGACCGATCCGGTTTGCGTTCCGGCTGCGGTGGGCGTGAAGACGATGTTGATGGTGCAGCTTGCGTTGCCGGCCAGAGAAGTGCCGCAGTTGTTGGTCTGGCTATACGGCCCGGTGGTGACGATGCTGGAGATGGTAATCGCCGCCGTGCCGGTGTTGGTGAGTGTGGCCGGCTGGGAGGCGCTGCTGGTTTTGATCAACTGTGTGGCGAAGGTAAAACTGGAGGGAGTCAGCGTGGCGTTGCCGGTCGCGACGCCTCCTGTGCCGGACATGGGGATGGTGTGCGGACTGCCACCGCCAGCGGCGGTGACGCTGATGTTGGCGCTTAAAGCTCCGCTTGATTGCGGATCAAATACCACGACGAGCGTGCAACTTGCGCCGGAGGCCAGCGATCCGGTTCCCAGAGGACAAGTCGAACTGCTCTGGATGGCGAAGCTGCTGGTGTTGGTGCCGGTGATGGAAGTCTTGGTGAAAGCGACGGCGGCGGTATACGTGTTGGTGATAGTGACGGTCTGCGGCGAGCTTGAGGTACCGAGTGCCTGAGCGCCGAAACTCAGACTGGTGGGAGAGAAGGAGAGGAAGGTTCCCACGCCGCTGAGAGTGGCGGTCTGCGGGCTGTTGGCGGCATTGTCGGTGACAGTAAGCGTTCCGGTTTGTGTTCCCGCGGCAGTCGGCGTGTAGACGACGTTGATGGTGCAACTGGCATTCCCGGCGAGGGCGGTGCCGCAATTGTTGGTCTCGCTGTAGGCGCCACTGGCAGCGATACTGGTGAGGTTAATGGACGTACTCCCAGTGTTAGTGAGCGTGATCGGCTGCGCGGCGCTGCTGCTCTTCACCAGTTGCGTCGCGAACGTAAGACTGGACGGAGAGAGTGTGGCATTGCCGGCGCTGCCGATGCAGGGGCACATGCCGTAAACGTAGAGTCCGGTTTGCGTGCCGACATAGACTTTGCCATTCACGACTGTGGGCACGGCGAACTTGACGGCCGGGCCGGGCGTATCGCGAGCGGCGTTGGTGTTGCTGTTGTAAAGCTCAGTGCCAAGATTGCCGGCATTGTAGGCATAGAGAATCGCGGCGTTTGTGCCTTTCTCGTTGTCCACAACTTCCGGGCGCATGATAGTCCAGACAATCGCGTTGGTGTTGCCATTGGCGCTGACGAACGGAGTGGGGCTGGAGAGATAGGTTTCGGGACTCTGGGTGGCGTAGCTCGAACCGAGCAAACCGCTGGAGAGCTGCCATTGCCAGAGGTTATCGCCGGTCAGCGGTTTTTCGTTGATAACGCCGCCAAAGTAGAGGCTGTTGGTGGCGCCGTTGCTGTAGTAGGCGGCCGAGCTCCAGAAGCCGATGGCCGCGGTGGTGCCGACGGATTGCACGCCGCCGCCGAGTCCGCCCATGTCGTCTGCGTTGACGAGGAAGACGGGATTGGCGGTGTCGCATTGAGGGACATTGCCCTTGCCGCCAATGTAGATCAGGTTCGGCACGTCGCCGGGCTGGGGCGGCAGAAGCACGGGACCGCCGGAGCCGAGGTCGGTGTCGGTGGTTTGACGGCAGGCTTCATCGGGCGGAGTGAAGTAATCCATGACCTGCATGGCGTAGCCGCTGGAATTCGTAGTGCTGGTAACGAGATTGAGTTTGACGATGCTGTCGCCGTAGTTGTTGCCGCCGACGTTGACGTCGAAGGTGCCGTCGCCGACCGCGACGTAGACGTTGCTGTTGGCATCGCCAGAGACGCCGCCGCCCGATCCCCAGATGCCCCCGCCGCCGGTGGTGTCTTTCGGGTGCGGAGTGGCGGTCCAGTCGGCGAGCAGGTTGAGGTCGGACGCGTCAAAGGCGAGCATCATGCCCTGACCCGCGAAACCAACCCAGAGAACGCCCTGAGAAAATCCGGATTGCTGTTCGAGAAGAAGTGCGGGACGCTGGCCATCGGCGAGCGGATTGAAGATTCCCGTCTGGAGCTGGCAACCCATCTGACCAGTCGAATAGACGGCGCTACAGATGGTGACCGGGCCGTAGGATTGCTCCTGACCGGTAAGGATATTGATCGCGTGGATGCGCTCGACGTAGTTGGGATTCGTCGAGCTGCCTTCCGCCGTGCGGGCGATGAAATACATGGTGTTGGTGGCGAGGTTGATCACCGGCGTGCCACTGATGCCGAGAAGCGGATAGATCGTGCACGCTGCCTTGTGTGCGAGGCACGGGACCGGAGTCACTGTCGTGCCGTTGACCAGGCTGGTGTACCAGAGCGGATTGGGATTCAGGGCCTGGCTGTCGGCGTCGAAGGCGTAAATGCCGTCGGCTTCAGTAACGACGAAAACGACATTGTGCACCGAACCGTTGATGGTCAAGTTCGGAACGTAGAGCGGCTGGGCGTAGATGTTGCCGTCGGTCTGCCAGTTGAAGAGCTGGCCGAAATTGGTGGCATTCACGTTGGCGGGGGTCAGTATGGTTTCCTGAGTGTTTTGCCCGAGACGGCTGTTGGCGTTCTGATAGGTCACAATGGCCGGGGCTGTTGTGGTTTTGGAGGCAGGGCCCGCGGGCGGGGCCGCATTAACGGCCACCACCGTAACAGCGAAAAGCGAAATCAATACTAGACGTTTCATCGGGGCAATACCTCTCAGAAGTTATGAGCCTGGGCCGCGGCGCAAGTGCGGCCCAGGCGATTTCGATTCAGAACTCTACTGCTGCGGACTTAATTGCTGCGGACTTAATTATTGTGCTTTACTCATCTGCGGACTTAATTACCGTGGCCTGACTTATTGTGGACAAGGACACAGGCCATAAACATCCAGTTCGGTCTGTGTCCCCACATATACTTTTCCGTTGATGACCATCGGGGGCTGGTACTTGACGGCCGGTCCCGCGAGATCGCGGGTGGAGTTCATGGTGCTGTTGTAAAGTTCCAGGTGCAGATTGGTGGCATTGTATGCATGCAGGACGGCGTTGTTGGTGGCCTCTTCGGTCCACAGCAGGGCCGGACGTTCTATGGTCCACATAATGCCGTTCTTCGTCCCAGCGGCGGTGATCGTCGGCGTAGCCCCAGCCAGATAAGTGGTGGGACTCTTGGACACGGTCTTGGTCGGATTGAATAAACCGCTCACCAACCGGTATTCCTGCATTGCGTCTCCGGTAGTGGGGCTAAGTACTCCGCCCAGGTAGAGGTTGTTAGCCGCGCCCGTGCTGAAGTAAGCGGCGGTGCTGTAATAGCCCTGCGCCGAGGTGCCGCCGATGGATTGCACGCCGCCGCCGAGGCCGCCCATGGTATCGGCATTGACCAGGTAGATCGGGTTGGCGGAGTCGCATGTGGGAACGCTGCCCTTGCCGGCAATCACAATAAGGTTCGGTACGGTGCCGGTTTGCGGCGGCAGAAGAACGGGTGTGCCCGCTCCTAAGTCGATGTCGTTGGTCTGCCGGCAGAGTTCGTCGGGCGGGGTGAAGTAGTCCATGACTTGCAACAAGTATCCACCGGTACCGTTGGAAACTAAGTTAAGCTTGACGATACTATCGCCATAGTTATTACCGCCGACGTTAACGTCGAAGGTGCCGTCGCCGACCGGAACATAAACGTTGCCGTTGGCGTCGCCGCTGACGCCGGCCCAGATACCGCCGCCGCCAGTTGTGTTGGTCGGATGGGGCGTGAACATGAAGTCGGCTAGGCGGTTCAGGCTGACGGGGTCATAGGCCAAAATCATGCCCTGCCCGGCGACCGCGATGTAGAGCACACCTTGAGGAAATCCAGCGGTGGGCTCGAGCAGCAGCGGGCTGCGCTGGCCATCGGCCAAAGGATCGAAGATTCCGGTGGTGAACTGGCAACCCTGTCCCGTGTGGGCGTAGTCGCCGCAGATGGTGGCCGGGCTGCCGGGTTTCTCTTTGCCGGTGCGAATGTCGAGGGCGTGCAGGCGCTCGTAGTAGTAGGGATTCGACTGGCCACTGACGATTTCTTTGGTGCGAGCCACCACATAGATGGCGTTGGTCATGCGATCGATCACGGGCGTTCCGGTGATGCCGATGGTCGGATAAATGGTGCAAGCCTTATGATTGTCGAGGCAGGGATAGGCGATGACGTTGGGCGGATTCAGCAGGCTGGTCTGCCACAAGGGATTGGGATTCACAGTCGCGTTGTCGGCGTCGAAAGCGTAGACACTGTCGTTTTCCGTGGCGACGAATACAGTGTTGTGCGTGCCCTGGCCGGTGATTGCCAGTTGGCCGACGTAGAGCGGCTGGGCGTAAATGTTGCCGTCAACCGGGTAAGAAAAAATCTTGCCGAAATTTGTGACATTGACATTCGTGGGAGTCAGAATCGTCTCATGCAGATTCTGGCCGAGGCGGCTATTGCTGTATTGCCAGGTCAGCACGTTAATAATGGCGGCCGGCGGCTGCACGGCGAAGGCGAAAACCCCAACCCCGATCACTCCGAGAAATAGTAAAAACGCAAGACGTTTCATAATTAAGGACCCCTCCAACGAATTTTTTGAGTGCTGCTCACCGCTCCGGCGGATTATCTTTCGAATCCCGCTCTCTGTATGGCTAATCTCCGGTGCCCGCTATGGGCACATTTTGCGGACTGCCGCCGCCCGTATCGAGCAAGGTGACATCCGCGTTCAACGCGCCCTTCAACTGCGGCGTGAACACCACGCTGATGGTGCAGGTGGCGTTTCCAGCCAGAGTTGAGGGGCAGTTGTTGGTTTCGGAAAAGCTCGTGACGCGCGAGCCGGTTATTGAAATCTTGGTGATCGCGACCGATGTTGTGCCCATGTTAGTCACGGTAATGTTTTGTGGCTGGCTGGCTGTGCCCTTGCTCAAGGTGCCAAAGTTCAGGCTGGCCGGCGAGAAGTTCATCACCGTACCGGTGCCGGTGAGAGCCACCGTCTGCGGACTGTTGGGTGCGCTGTCGGTGACAGTCAGGGTGCCAGTCAGAACTCCCGCCTTATTCGGAACGAACACTACGTTGATGGTGCAGCTTCCGGCCGCGGGCAAGCTGGTCGGGCAATTATTAGTTTGCGTGTAGGTTCCAGTGGTCGCGATGCTGGTGATGGATATCGCGTTAGTGCCGGTGTTAGTGAGCGTCGCAGGCTGCGAAGTACTGCTCGTTCCGACCAGTTGGGTCAGGAACGTCATGGTCGACGGCGTAAGCGAAACCGAACTGGTGGTGGCGATGCCGGTGAGAGTGACGCTTTGCGGGCTGTTCACCGCGCCGTCGGTAAAGCTCAAAACTGCGCTACGCGTGCCGGAAGCGGTGGGAGTCATTGTGACGCCCACGACGCACGACGCTCCGAAGGCCAACGAAGTGCCGCAGGTATTGGAGCTGATGGCGTAATCGCCGGCTGCGGTTCCGGAAAGCGCTGGAGTGCCTGTAATTGTAAGAGTACCGGGACCGCTGTTGGTCAGGGTTGCATTCAGCGCGGAGGAACTTACTCCGATTGTCTGGTTGCCGAAGTTCAACGCTAACGGCCAGACTTGATCGCCGGGCACGAACTTATAGACGACTGCGTTGGTGGTGCCACGCAGCGTCGCCTGGAATGCGCCGGGAGTGACTGGAAAGTTTGTGGAGTAAGTGCGGCCGATAACGTACGAGTTACCCGCGGGATCCACCGCCATGACGAAGGCCACATCAACAACATTGCCGCCCAGATATGTCGAATACAACAGCGACGTTCCCGTCGGACTAACAATCGAGTAAATAGTGTCGTAACCGCCCGCCGTCTTGGTCTGAAAAGCGCCCTTGGTAACGGGAAAATTCACGGAACTGGAGCGGCCAATGATGTAGCTGTTATTCAGCGAATCGAGGCCGATGCTAAAGCCCACGTCATCGCCACTGCCGCCCAGATAAGACGAGAAAACGAGCGTTGCTCCGACGGGATCCAGTTTCGTAATGAAGGCATCGCCTCCAGCTGCGGTGCAATCGCCACCAAATTTGGATTGAAAGACTCCCTGTGTGACCGGAAAGTCGCTGGCGCAGGTGTAACCGGTGATGTAGGCCGCGCCATTAGAGTCGGTCTTAATCGAGTTACCGGCGGACGTGCCGGTAGTGCCGCCGAGGTAGGTTGAGTAGACGAGGCCGGCCGCCCCGTTGGCGGCCGGATTGAGCTTAGTCACGAAGGCTGCGCCGTTGGTGGTGGTCTTGGTTTGGAAGGCGTCCGTAGTCACAGGGAAGTCGGTGGAATAGGTGTAGCCGGTAACGTAGGTGTTGTTGTTGGAGTCGAGAGCAATGCCGAAGCCGACATCCTGGACGCTGCCGCCGAGGTAAGTCGAGTAGACAAGCCCGGCGTCTCCGGCGGCGGCCGGATTGAGTTCAGTGACAAAAACGTTGCTAACCGCACCAGGGACGTAGGAACTCTGGAAGGCGTTAGCGCTCACCGGGAAGTCGGTGGAAGTGGTCCAGCCGACGACATACACATTGTTCGAAGAGTCCAGAGTGACACCAAATGCGCGATTGTCGCCGGTGCCTCCAAGAAATGTGGAATAGGCAAGGGCCGCGCCGCTGGGCATCAACTTGGTGATGAAGACCGCAGGATAAAGCGAGCAACTCGGGCAAGTTGATTGGAACGCAGTGGCCGTAGTGACGGGGAAATTGGTCGAGCCAGTGTTGCCCACTTCGTAGGCCGCGCCGGTGGAATCCACAGCGATGGCAAAGGGATATTCCGTGCCGCTGCCTCCGACATAAGTTGAATAGACTAAGGCGGTACCGGTGGGGTTCATCTTAGTGACAAACGTGTCGATGCCGCCGCCGTTCTTTTTCTGATAAGGATTCTTCGTGGGAAAGTTCGTGGAGCTGGTAAAGCCGGTGACGTAGCAGTTACCGGCCGAGTCAATGGCCACGCCAAACGCGCCATCGGTGCCGGTTCCGCCGAGATAAGTCGAGTAACTGAGGGCGGGGTCAATGATTAGTGGTTTGCTGGAGTCGTAGGCAGCGACTTCAAAGCCGACGCGATTTCCACCTTTAAGAACCCAGCGCCCGTCGATCGTGTTCTTCGCTTCGATGGCATTTGGCTGGCCTCCGATGGTATGGCGGTCAAGAAAGTTGCTTGTCTGATAAACCACCGGCTTGTGGAAGCGAACCTCGCCGCCGTTGGCCGGAACCAGGAGATCTCCGTTGCCGGCGATGCGCGGGCTTGCGGTATGCGATATTGCGGTGTGACTGCCGCCATCGGCTGCCACATCCAGCGTGATCGTGCGGGGATCGGCGCCGGGAGCGACAACAAAATCATATTCCAGTTGTTGCTGATTGCCGTAGTAGACGAGGTCTACGCCGGGATACGCGTCCTGATATCGGACTTGTGAGTAGTTCGCGACATTGGTCCGCCACTGGCTGGGATCGTTGCCGATAAAGTAATTGCTCGTGCCTTCTTGCTCGCCGTTGCCGGACACGATAGCGGAGGTATTCGCGCCGATCAACTTCATGCGCAACACCGCGGATTGTTCATCACCCTCGCCCGGCTTGAACGCTGAAGGGCTGAAGCCGACGGTGTGAGTGTCCGTCAGTTTTACGCCGCTGCGGCGCAAACTCAGCACAGCTTCATCGTTGGTCAGGAATAACGTATATCCGTGGCCGCGGGAGAGAAACTTGACTTGTTTATCGCTCTGGCCGCGGTTGGCTTCAAAGCTTAACGGCAGCTTGCCGTAGTTCTCGGAGACGCGGGCGCGGAACTCGGGCGGAACGGTGGCGGTTTGCAAGCCAAGAGCCTTGAGTTGCGTGGAGACGGACGGCGAAGCTGCCTGGGCGAGTTGGGACGAGGTTCGGCCAGTCCAGGTTCGGCCAGTCCATCTGGGAACGAAAATAAGGCCCAAGGCGCACGCAGTCACTACACAGCAGACGAGGGGAAGCCGACGAAGTTTTCGCATCTGAGACCGTTCACCTATAAGAAATAAAAAAATTGTGTTCCAGGAGGGGGGAGGGAACTTTCCGGCTGCCGATAGTATACAACCGCAGCTAACTCGGCAGATGGAGCAGTTCTACTCCTTTCTTAGGAACCCCTCTCGCAACTAACGAAAGTGCAAGATCTTGCAACTTACTTGAAGCCATCTCGTGAACCGTAAAACGGCTGGCTTCCTCAGGGCTAAAGCCCGTGCTTTTATTGGCTCTGGTTTCGGCACGGCTAAAGCCGTGCCCTTCCCAAAACCGATTTGTGACATAGCTGTTTACTTAACTAAGTGCCTTACAGCGTTAACTATTGCCCGGTTCCGGTTACGGCAAAAGATTCGGAGCCTGTGGCCCAACTGGTCGTTACGGAAATTGCGCCCCCGATGGTGCCTGTCTTGGTCGGGGTAAAGTACACAACTAAGTTGCAGAACGGCAACAGCAGCGGAGGCACCTGGCCGTTGATGCTGCACGGCTGAGTTCCTCCGGGCACGACGGTGTAGTCGCCGCTGGCGGACCAGCCAAGAACGGTCATGTTCGTGTTTTCGAAGTTCCATACCTTTACGATCTGGCCGGGGCTGGTGGTGCCAACATTCTGCGGAGCGAAGGTCATGCTCGCAGGACTAAAGCTGGAGTCGAGATTTCCCAGACCCTCGAGGTCGTAGATCACGGGATTGCCCGATCCGGTTGCGATGGAAATCGAGCCGTTGAAATATCCGAGGATGCTGGGCGTGAAAGTGACCGCGAACTGGCACGATTTGCCTGCGGCGAGTGCGCCGCCGCAGGGAGTCTTGCCGGTTCCCGCGACGGACCAGTCGGTGCTGGCGGTTAATGAAAGAGTCAGCGAGGCTGCGCTGGTGTTGGTTGCTGTGACGGGCTTGGGCAAGCTGGAGAATCCGAGCGCGGGACTGTCAAATAACAAACTGGCGGGGCTGAACGACAACGGCAGAGCCGAGCCGCCGGTTCCGGTGCCGCTCAGGCTGGTGATCTGGGGCAGAAATCCGGAGCCGCTGACGATGAACGAGCCGTTGATCGCGCCGCTTTGAGTGGGGCTCAATGAAACCGCGACCGTACATTTCGAAAGCGCGGCCAGTGTTCCGTTACAGGGAGTAGCTCCGGAGCCGGCGACGTTGTAATTGCCGGTCGTGGAGAATGAGTAAGTGACGGGACTGCTGTTTTGATTGCTGACGGTAACTGTCTGCGATGCGCTGGTGCCACCTACTGCGGTTGCGGGGAAGGTGAGAGTCAGCGGTGAAACTGCCATGGGGAACTGTCCGGTGCCGGTGATGGGCACGACGAGATAGTCGCCGGTGACGCTTCCTTTGATAGTCAGAGCGCCATTGATCGCACCGGGAAAACTGGGCGAGAACGTGATAGTAGCCGTGCATGTGCCAAGCGATGCCAGCGTTGAACCGCAAGTCGTGGTCATCGGATAGTCCGCACTGGTGGTGATGCTGGCGAGGCTAAGCGCGACATTACCCTTATTGGTGATGGTGACAGTCTGCGAGGTGCTGCTGCTGCCGACCTGGATGTTACCGAATGCGATCTTGGTGAGCGATGCGCTCAGAGCGCCAGCGGGGCTCTGATTGATAAGAACGGTAACATCGCCGCCGCCGAAATTGCCGACCAGCACGTCCACTTTGCCGTCGCCGCTTACGTCGTTGGCCGCGAGAGCAATAGGGCCGTTGCCGATTTTGTAGTTGACCGAGCCCTGGAAGCTTCCATCGCCGTTGCCGGCCATTACGCCGAGGGAGTTGGTGCCGTTTTCCGCAATTACAAGATCAAGAATGCCGTCGGCGGTAACGTCGGCGGCGATTGCGGCCAGCGGCGAGGAGTTAGGAATCGTATAACTGACAGTCTGCTGAAAAGTTCCATCGCCATTGCCGAGAAGTATGCTGACCGAGTTATCGCCTTTGTTAGTCACGATCAGGTCGGCAAATATGTCGCCATTCAATTCCGCAGCGGCAATTGACACCGGAACATCGCCCACCCCATAAGTAACTGCGGGAGCGAATGTGCCGTTGCCGTTGTTCAGCAACACACTGATCGTATTGCTGCCGGAGTTGGCAACTACTATATCGGGATAACCGTCATTGTTGAGATCAGTGACCACGACGGCGACCGGGCTTGCTCCAACCGGATAATTCGCGGCCGCATTGAATGTGCCAGTCTTCGTGTTCAACAGAACGCTGACATCGTTGGCCGAAGAGTTGGCGGTCACGAGATCGGGGTAGCCATCCTTGTTGAAATCGCCGGATGCGACCGCAGCGGGGCCGGAATCCGTGGAGTAAGTCGAAATGGTTGAACTGAATGTTCCGTTGCCGTTGCCCAATACGACCGAGACTTCGTTCGCGGTCTGGTTGGCCACGGCAAAGTCGAGATTCTTGTCCTGATTGAAATCCTGCGCGGTGATGGAGAAAACATCGTTGGGGAAAGAGACGGTGGATGCCAGCGCGAAGCTGCCCTTGCCATTGCCGGTAAACAGATTCACGTTGAAGTTGCCGGGCGTGCTGCTGTTGGCCAGGAAATCGGTTTTGCCGTCTTTGTTGAAATCGCCAATGGCAATGGAGCGGACTTGCGATCCGGAGATGAAGCTCTCGATATCGGCGAAAGTTCCGTCGCCATTGCCGAGTGCAATGGCGACATCGGCGTCTAGGCTGTTTACTACCGCGACGTCGAGCTTCTTGTCGTTATTGAAATCGCCGACTGCGATGGCAATCGGAGAGTTGCCGCTCAAATAGCTAAGCGGAGCCGAGAGATTGCCATTGCCGGTATCGCCATAAATTTCGAACGAGTTTGTAAGGCCGTCGGCCACTACCAGCGAGGGACTGCCTGCCGTCACAAAAATTCCGGCAGCAATGGCTATGGGCTCTAGTGAGCTGCTAGCTTGTCCAGTCAGCGTGAACGCGCCGGAACCGTTGTTGAGTAGCGTCACCACAGACTGTGAGGAACTGGCGACCGCGAGATCGGGCTTGCCGTCTCCATTCAAATCGACCGCGACCAGGGAATACGGATCGACGGCGGGGACCGAGTTGCAAGCGCCGGACGCCGCAACCACGCAGTAATTCACGGCTGGGGAGAAAGATCCGGTGCCCTGATTCAGAAGAATGCTGACATCGTTGCCGCTTTGATTGGCGACTGCAAGATCGTTTGCACCGTCTCCGTTGAAATCGGCGATGACGACCGAATGCGGGCCGCCATCGGTGGAGTAGGTTCCAGCCGTGGCGAACTTGCCGGTTCCGTTGTTGAACAAAACCGTTACGCTGCTGTTGCCGGAAGTGGTCACGGCCAGATCGGCGATGCCATCGCCGTTCAAGTCTCCGGCGGCGACCGCGGTGGGCTGGCTGGTCAACTTGTACTCGACTGGCGCGGCAAATGTTCCGGTGCCGCTGTTGATCAGGACCGAGACGCTATTGTTGCCGCTGTCGGCGACCACGAGATCGGGCTTGCCGTCGCCGTTAAAGTCGGCGGCCGCAATGGCGACGGGATCGGTTCCCGCGCCCGCGTTGTATTTAACCTGCGCGCTAAACGTTCCGTTGCCTTTGCCCAGCAGCACGCTCACGTCGTTGCTGGTGCGGTTGGCGATGGCGATGTCGAGATTGCCGTCACCGTTGAAATCGGCCACGACGATGGACGTCGGCCCGAGATGCGCGGGGAAAGTTGCCGGGCCTTTGAACGAGGCTGCCCAGACGAATTGCTGCGACGTTACTAATGAAAGAAGCGCGACAACAATAAGGCGCAGTGACAAGCGTCGCATTGACACTCCTCCGAACAGGCTATGTACAGGTTGGGGAAACTGGACAAAGGGGCACGTTTCAGAAGTCGCAAGCTCTTGAAACGGAACAACTGTCGCAGAGTATAGACGACTTCGGAAGCGATGGGAACGTGGAAGAAAGTCTCCAGTGTTACCTTGGTCCAAGTGTGCAAGATCTTGCAATCTCGTTAATCTCCTGTGCCGCTTAGGGCCGCGGATTGTGGACTTCCACCGCCGGTATCGGCGATGGAAATCGCCGCGGTAAAGGTGTTGGTTGATTTGGGAGCGAAGGTGACGCTCACGGTACAAGTTGCGCCCGCTGCCAGAGAAGTGCCGCAGGTGTTGGTTTCGGCAAAGTCCGGCGCGCCGGTTCCAGTCACGGCAAGTTTTTTGACGGTCAGCGCCGTGGCGCCGTGATTCGTAACTGTAATCACTTGCGCCGCGCTGGTGGTTCCAACTTTCTGATCGCCGAAACTGAGGGCCGCCGGAGAGACGCTGACCACGGTTGCCGCTCCCGTCAGCGTAAGCGATTGTGGAGTGCCTGCGGCATTGTCGGCGATCTTGACCGTGCCTTTGTCCGTGCCTTGCGCGGTGGGCGTGAACACCACGCTGATGGTGCAGGTGCCGGCCACCGCCAGAGTTGTGCCGCAGTTATTGGTCTGCGAGAACTGGCCGGTTGCGGCAATGGCAGTAATTGCGACGCTCGACGATCCGGTGTTCGTTAAGACTGCGTTCTGCGCCGTACTGCTGGTGCCGACGAGTTGCGTCGAGAAAGTCAGGCTGGTGGGCGTAAGCGTAACGGTGTTGTCGCTGCCCGAGCCGGACAGGGAGAGAGTCTGCGGACTGTTGATGGCTGCGTCTTGGATGGTCAGGGTTGCGACGCGCGCGCCGGTGGCCGCAGGCGTGAATGTGATGCTGATCTTGCAGACCGCGCCAGCGCCAAGCGAGCTGCCACAATTATTGCTCTCGGCGAAGTCTGCGGAATCCGCTCCGCCGAGACTGAAGCCGGTGATCCCGAGGGCCGTGGTGCCACTGTTGCTTAGGACTGCGGTCTGCACCGAACTCTTGACCCCGAGTTGCTGCGATCCGAAGTTGATGGCGAGAGGCCAAAGTTGATCGCCAGCGATGAATTTCGTAACGAATGCGTCTTCATTTCCCATTGCGCCACAGCTGGTGCAGGTGTGCGCGAACGCCTGTGGGGTGGTGGGGAAATTCGACGAATAAGCTCGCCCGGTGAGGTAGATATTTTTCGCGGCATCCACCGCGATGCCGAGCCCGGCGTCAGAGGCGCTGCCGCCGAGATAGGTTGAATACATCAGAGCCGATCCGGTGGGATTCAACTCTGTCACATACGCGTCGAAGACTCCGCCAAACGCAGTCTGGAACGAGCCCTTGGTCAGGGGAAAATCGGTGGAACTGGTGCGGCCGGTGACATAAACATCGTTGCTGCTGTCGAGGGCGAGGGCAAAAGCCTCCTGTTCGTCGCTGCCGCCGAGAAACGTGGAATACAGCAAGGCCGAGCCGGTCGAGCTGAACTTGGTTACGAAGGCGCTGTTATCCGCGCAACCGCCTCCGCACGTGATCTGGAATGCCCCGGTCGTCGTCGGGAAATTTGACGACGAAGTCTGTCCGACGACGTAGGCATCGTTCGAGGTGTCCACACGAATGCCCCAAACCGTGTCCGCGCCGCTTCCGCCCAGGTACGTGGAATAAGTGAGAGCAGAGCCTTTGCTGTTCAGCTTGGAGACGATGGCATTGCTGGTGCCGCGCAACGTGGTTTGATATGCGCCGGTGGTCGTGGGATAGTTTGTGGATGTTGAGGATCCGGCGACGTAGGCGTTGAATGCGCTATCGACCGCGATGGCGTTGGCCTGATCGCTTCCGGTGCCACCCAGATAAGTGGAATAGATCAGCGCCGTGCCGGTGGAACTCAGCTTCGAGACAAAAACATTCACCGCACCGGTCAGAGTTTTTTGCAGCACTCCGGTGGTGGTGGGAAAGTCGGCTGCGCTGGTGCGTCCCGTGATGTAGGCGTTGTCGCTCGTGTCGAGTGTGATCGCGTATCCGCGCGAGTCGCCGGTGCCACCGAGATACGTCGAATAGAGCAGGGCTGATCCGGTCGAGTTCAACTCGCTGATGAACGCGGATGGCAGCCCATTGGCGCAACTGGCGCAGGTGGTTTGAAACGCTTTGGCGGTAATCGGAAAATCCGTGGACTGCGTGGTGCCGACGACGTGAACATTGTCCGATGCATCCAGGGCGAGCGCGAATGCGAAGTCGGTGGCGCTGCCGCCCAGGTAGGTCGAATAAATC
>Ga0209010_1000245_pt1 | contig 19490 bp, 12 predicted proteins | sample BlaSpr_A8_OM1_O3_FD_187985 | JGI IMG/M metagenome (GOLD analysis project Ga0209010, IMG submission 187985) | Forest soil microbial communities from Thunder Bay, Ontario, Canada - Black Spruce, Ontario site 2_A8_OM1_O3 (SPAdes) (version 2) | ecosystem: Environmental > Terrestrial > Soil > Boreal...
CAGAATCCGCGCGAGGTGCTGGCGAGGCTGAGCCGGTTTGTGGAGCAGGATTTGGACTATGACCGCATCTCAAAAGTAGGCGTGGGCGCCGTGAGCCATCCGAACAGTTCGTTTGCAGCGGAGACCGAGGTGGGCGAGTTTACTCCGGTGGAGCGTTGGAGGAACAGCCTGGATGTCCGCCAAGTCGCCGTGTTGGATGAGTTGATCGGCGACACACTGCAAGAACTCGGGTACCCGTCGCAGAGTTCGAAAATACCTGGCGCGGGCCGTTCGCTGGCTTGGATGCGCAGCAGTTACCGTTGGTATTTCAATATGAAATTACGCCTGAAGCGGAAGACAGCGCTTGGCAGAGTGCTAGTATCTCGCGATCTCTCCTGGGTTTAGATCGGGGTTCGGTAATTCTATTAGCGATGGCAAAAAGCGAAAAGATCCTCCAGATCGGAAATTATCCTCCGCCGATGTGCGGGTGGGCGATCCAGCTTAAGCTGGTTGCGGAAGAACTGCGGGCGCGTGGACATCTTTGCGAGGTGCTCAAGATCAACGAAGGCCGGCAGATCAAGAGTTCGGAATACATCGACGTGCAGAGTGGGCCGGACTACCTGAAGAAGGTCTGGATGTATGCGTTGCGAGGATACCGGCTGAACGTACATGTCAACGGCATGTCAAAGAAGGGCTACTGGCTGGCGATGATCGCCGCCGCGACGGGGAGGCTGGTGCTGCGCCCCGGGCTGGTGACGTTTCACGGAGGGTTGGCGCAAGACTATTTTCCTCGTCATGACCGAAGCCGGGCTCGCTGGGCTTTTCAGATTTTGTTTATCCTGGCCGGCTCTATTGCGTGTGACAGCGAACCTATCCAGGAAGAGATTGTGCGATACGGGATTCCTTCCAGCAAGATTGCAACGATTGCGACCTTTTCGCCGCAATACTTGAAATTTTCTGCGATCAGTTTGCCGTTGGAAGTGGAAGCCTTCTTCGCCACACATCAACCGGTGATTTTGTCTTATGTTTCGTTCCGTCCGGAGTATCGCTTGGAGACGTTGCGTGAGGGGATGAAGCTTTACCAAAAACAAAATCCGCAAGCGGGGGTTATCTGGCTCGGCTTCCCGAACAAAGAATTGCCCGCGGCCCAGGAATTTGTTGGAAGATGGGCCGAAGATGAGCGGAGAAGCGTACTGGTGCTGGGGAATCTGACGCACGATCAATTTCTGACGCTGCTGAGCCGGTCTTTTATTTTTCTGCGAACTCCGGCGTGCGATGGCGTGGCAGCTTCGGTTCTGGAGTCAATCGCGCTTCACATTCCTGTGGTGGCCAGTGAAAACGGGCGGCGCCCCGAAGGTGTCGTGACCTACCGGGACACCGATGCTGCCGATATGTGCGAAAAGCTGGTTGCAGTGACGGCGCGTTACGACGAAGTGAAAGCAGGGTTGGCTCTGGGCGCTATTGACGACAATGTTGGCGCGATGGCCGATTGGCTCACCGGCCCGCAGGGTCAGGATAGCCACGCCGAAGTCGTTGCTGTGCGATGAGCAATCTTCTAGTATGCCGTCGCGAACTGGAGGCGTGTTTGAAACGCGGGTTTCTGCTAAATGGATTTCTGTTAAGAGGACCGATCCTGGCTGTCCTGATTCTGTTTTCCATCGCGGGCTTCGCGCAGAATTCATCTTCCTCTAAGTTCGATGGGCCGGCGGAACTGCCGCGCGCGTACGTCAGAAGCGCGCTGGCGGACACTCCGGCGAATGGCAAAGCATTGACCGCGAAAGATAGCAACGAACTGCAAGCCGCGCTGGAAAAAGCACAATGCGGCGACCGGATTCTGTTGTCTGCGGGAGCACAGTTCGTCGGCAACTTCAAGTTTCCTGCGAAGAACTGCGACGACAACCACTGGGTCATTGTTCGGACTGACGCCGAAGATTCTGCGTTGCCGGTTGAGGGAAGTCGCGTGACGCCTTGCTATGCGGGCGTGGCATCGCTGCCCGGGCGTCCTGCATATTCCTGTCCAGCCCACAAGAACGTTATGGCGGCGTTGGTCTCGAATGCAAAGAACCAGGGGCCGGTTGAATTCGAGGAAGATGCGAATCATTACCGGCTGCTCGGTCTTGAGATCACGCGCAATGTTCACGGCAGCGTGGTTTACAACCTGGTGGTGATGCGAGGCAAAGGAGGCGTGCATCATCTAATCTTTGATCGCGATTGGATTCACGGAACCGCTCAGGACGAGACCACTCGCGGGATCGCGCTTGGTGGAAGCACTGACGTGGCGGTTGTGGATTCTTACTTCAGCGACTTTCATTGCGTTGCAGCTACCGGGGCGTGCGTCGACTCGCAGACTATTTCGGGCGGACTGGGCGACAGCCCGATGGGACCCTACAAGATCCTCAACAATTTTCTCGAAGCCTCGGGCGAAAATATTATGTTTGGCGGTGGCGAGGCGACGCTTACGCCGACAGATATCGAGGTCCGGCGCAATCATCTTTTCAAACCTCTGATTTGGAAGCAGGGGAGCGAGGGGTTTGTCGGCGGGACGTCGGGAAAGCCTTTTATCGTCAAGAATCTGTTCGAGCTTAAAAATGTGCAACGTGTTTTATTCGAAGACAACGTTATCGAAAACGTTTGGGGAGGATTCACGCAGGCGGGATTCGCAATTCTGCTTACGCCGAAGAATCAGAATAATAAGTGTCCGGCATGCAAAACTACCGATGTAACCATTCGCTTCTGTCGCGTGAGTCGCATGGCCAGCGGTTTGGTGATGGGTACGGGACTTTCCGACGCGGGCGGCGCGGCCAGCGGAGGCGGTCGCTATAGCATCCACGATGTAGTCTTCGACGATATTGATGGGAAAACTTACGGCGGGTTCGGGGCGTTGTTTCAGGTTGCGTCGACTTCTCCCGCTTTGCGTGACGTGAGCATTGAGCACGTTACCGGGTTCCCTCCGACTGCGTTGTTTATTATCGGCGTCGACAAGGATCGCGAAAAAATTGCAAACTTCAATTTCAGCAATAATCTTGTGGGCGTGGGGGAGAACGATTTTTTCTCGACTGGCGGAGGTCCTAAGAATTGCGCCTTTCAGCCGAGAGCTCAGGGACCGGAGGGCGTGCTGAAGAATTGCTTTGCCAGCGTCAACTTTACCCGCAACGCGTTCGTGGGTTCTCCGGGCGGATGGCCGAAGGGAAACTTTGCTCCAGGAAATTTTTCGGCCGTACAGATGAACGATTTTCGTCAAGGCAAAGGCGGCGATTATCGCTTGTGCGCCGCGAAGAATCCGTCGGCCTGCAAGAAGGAGTCACCACTCCACAAAGCCGGGTCGGACGGAAAAGATTTAGGGGCAGACATTGATGCGATTCAAGCAGCCACCAAGGGAGTGGAGTGAGCTGTCTTAGCCTTCGATGCAGACAATGTTTTCTTATCGAGGAATTCGGTTCAGTGTCGGGCAATTTGATGCGCTCTTGAGCACAGAAGCGCGCTTCAGTTTCGGGTCGTAGATCACGACAGTCCAACGGGCAAAGCCGTAACGGCATGCCCATTCGTCGCGCAGCTCAGGTTCGGCGTCGACCAGGTAAATTCTGGAAGCATGCCGCCAGTCGGGATCGTTCAGGTTGAAATGTTTGGCGACAAAGCCAGGACTATCGTGGAGAAACGTTAACCCGGTAACGCCGGAAGCGGCGATTACTTCGCGGACTCTGCGGTAAGGTTCAACCCGATTGACCACGGTTGCCACTGCGGCGCATTGTTGCGTAACTTGCATGGCGGTGAACAGGCTCAGGGTCCAAATTATTGCCCAGCATGGGCTGTGCCAACGTTCGAATAGGAGTTGCGATCCGCGAGCGGCCAGTAAAAGAAGAGCAAAAAACCCCTCGAAGTGAAAGCGCTCTCCCAAGAGCACGCCAGAACCTTCGGGGTGGGCCAAATATGCGACGACGAGAGCGAGATAGACCGCGGCCAGAATCCAAACTTCGCTGCGGTGTTTCTTTTCGCAGATGAGGGCATAAGCAGCCAACAAATAAAGAAAGGGAAAAGCGCCGATGAGACTCTCCTCGGCGGTTTGCGGCGCATATTGGCGGATCCCCTGCCATATCCTGCCGGGACGGAAGGAGAGTTCCGGCGGCGTGTTAGCGCCCGCCGCCATGGCGTACGGCGAAACAAGCCAGTGGCCGGTATAGATGCGGTTGTAGAGCAAAACGCAGGCAAGCGCAATAAGACCAAAAAGAATGCCGATGGAAAACACTCGCAGCAGAACCTTCCGATTCCGGCGGTTCAGCCATAGTGCTGCCGACACCAGCACCAGCGTCAAAACGAATCCAGTGTAAGGTCGCACCTGAAGAGTAGTGGCGAGGCAAGCGAACATTCCCGCGTAATACCACAGCTTTCCCGTGGTCAGCGCTCTGAATAGAGCCAGGCAAGCCATGGCCGAAAGAAGCGCACAGAAAGCATGCGACATCATGCCAATGGAATTCACCAAAAAAAATGGCGATAGCACGCCGAAGAAAACCGCAATGGCACAGGTTTCATAAGAAAAGACTCGATTTCCGATAGCGGCCATCACGAATAATTGCAGCAGGCCGAAGACAGGATTCAACAACCATGGCACCGAGATGCGGTAGCCAAGTGACAGCATCAGCGGCCAACCCGACGGAAACTTGGCGAACCATCCATGAGGCAACAAGACGTGATTTTCGTAGAACAACTCGGCCGGAGTTTGGCGTACATCTGTTGTAGCGCCGATCAACGGGTCGGCCATCAAGCGTCCGCTGCCGTAAATGCGTGCCTGAAATGAATAGCCGGACTCGTCGGGATTCAGCAAGCCCTGTGCAGAAAAGCGGCTCAACGGGATTGTGACAACAGCGAACACTACTAGGGCAACGCCGAGATGAACGCGGGGTAGCGGGCTCCCAATGGTCGAAGCTCTCTGAGATCGAAGAAACCACAGAAAAGTTGGGAGAACGATTAGGTACTGCACGGCAAGCAGTGCCAGGTGCAAGTGCACATAGCTGTGCATTGTGCCCACCAGCAGCAATCCGATATAGAGAACCACGGAAGTGGTTACTAGGACCAAAGAGACCGAAATTCGATTTGGAGGAACCCGAACAAATGCGCCATTTGCGGGAGGGTGAGAGATGGTAGGCAAAGCGGAACCGGAACCGCAAGCGATTATCGCTGTCTGCGAAATAACGTGTCAATCTTTTGCCGAGAGAATTATTGCGCAACGCCGGCGATGGCTTGACTGATTGCGTTCATGTCGGCGCCCAAATCCTTGCCGTCCGAACCAGCCTTTGCGAAAGGACTGGAGGGCAGAAGTTGATAGGAAATGCCTGAAGGCGCGCTTGAGCCTGCGAACTCCACCGCGCTGGCTGTGGGCGGAGCGAAGTTGCCTGCGGGCCAGGTCTTGACCGCTCCAATGAGTACGTTGTGATTGAAGATGTAAGGCGAGAAGCAGCTCTGGAGAATCGCGAGAGGGCCGCTTTGGAAGGCGCAGTTCGTGCTGCCTCCGCCGGTAGAAATGACTCCGCCATCCGCGGTGAAGATATTGTTGGTCCAACTGAAGTTCGCCATCGTGGGCGAAGTTACGCCGTTTCCGACGACCAGCATGGGAGCGCCCACGTCGGTGCCGATGATCGTGACATGATTGATAACCACGTCGTGGACTGCGGACAAAGGACTGCCATTGGCTTCCTGAAGCAAAAATCCTGCACCGCTGTAGGTCGTGGCGCTGACATTCTGAATGAGAATGTCGTGAATGCTTTCGTTCCAGGCGCCTTGCGATACCGCTCCAGAGTCGGATGCGCCGTTGCCCAGGACGAGTCCGTTGCCTACGTTGCTAATCGTTCCATAGCGGATCGTGACGTCGTGTACGGTGCAGAGCGGGCACGTACCATTCTGATTTTTCGGAGTAAGCAAGATCGAAAATCCAGTTTGGGTGAAACCTCCCCAATTATTTTCCAGAACGTTTCTTTCAAATAACACGCGGATTCCGTTCTTGAGTTCGAGGTGATTTTTTACGATGAATGGGTTGCCATTCGATCCACCAATGAAACCGGGCTGTCCCTTCATCCAGAGCAGCGGCTTGAACAGGTGGTTGCCGCGGATTTCCATATCCTGCGGAACCTGCGTGGCCTCGCCGCCTCCGAACATCAGATTCTGCGCGGAAGCTTCGAGAAAGTTGTTCACGATCTTGTACGGGCCCATGGGAAGATCGCCCAGGCCGCCGTTGATCGCCTGAGCGTCGCCGCAGGCGCCGGAGATTGCGATGCAATGGAAGTCGGTGAAGAATGAGTCTACGACGGCGACATAAGTACTGCCGCCCAGCGCGATGCCGCGCGTAGTTTCGTCCTGCGCCGTGCCGTGAATCCAATCTCTGTCGAAGACAAGGTGATCGGCTGGTCCACCGTTTTGAAGGACGACCAAATCGTAAATGACGTTGCCGGGACTCGTTCTTGTAATTTCGAGGCCAAGGAAGCGCATGTGATTCACGCCGGGCGCAAGTTCAAGAGGTTCGCTTCCAACGCCTTCGAAAACGATCTTCGCCATTACATTATTCGTAGAAGAACACGCAAAACTTGGTCGTCCGGGGAGAGATGCGACTCCGGCAAAGCAGGGAGTAATGCGAGTGCCTTCGGGCGGGAGCGCGCTATCAGGGGCGTTTGTACGAACGATAATCCAGTGACCGTCGTCGCAGGTCTTGGCCGGTACGACGAAGTTTCCGGAAAATGTTGCACCGGCTTGCAAAGCGATAGTTTCGCCGCATTGCGCGGAGTTGAGAGCTGTTTGTAAATCGCCTCCTGCGGCTACCTGGATCGTTGCACCGGGCGCGGGAGTATCAGCCAGCGAACTCTGAATGTAGACCAGGGGCAATTGAGCAGGTCCATCGAAGCCGGTGGAGTTGGACGCAACGGCCAAAGAATAATTCTGACTGGCTTTCTGATTGGAGCTGTCCGCAACGCTCGCAACGAAACTGAACGATCCTGTTTGAGGGGGGATGCCCGCGATTGCGCCGTTGGCGCTGAGGGCGAGGCCCGCAGGCAACGTGCCGCCGGCGATGCTCCAGGTGTAAGGGGGCTGGCCGCCGGAAACCTCCAGAGTCGTCGAGTAGGCCGATGCTGCGGTGGCACCCGGCAGCAGGGTGGTCTGAATCGCGAGCTTCGCGGGGGCCGAAGGTGCGTTCACGGTAACGGACGCGCTGGCGGATTTGGTTGGATCGGCCACGCTGGTCGCTGTGACCACAACGGGGGTCGCGGCCGCGACTTTGGGTGCGGTGAAGATTCCCTCGGAGTCGACCGCGCCTGCGGATGAACTCCAGGTGACCGCAGTATCTGCCGTATTGGCGACGCTCGCGCTAAAACGCTGGACGGCCCCGGAAGACAGGACTGCCGAATCAGGGGAAATTGTAGGTACGATCGACCTGGTAGATGTGACCGACGATGCCGGAGTTACCGGGTTCACTGAGCAAGCGCAACTCGCGGCGATTAAAGCGAGGATCAACCCCAATTCGATGTGGAACGTCGAACGTGAAAAAAACTTGGAGACTTCTCTCGCTTTGGGCAGGGGGAACGCCTGGGCCGCCATCACACCATCCGGGTATTGAGATTGTTGAGGATCGGGTCTTTCGGTCCTGAACAAACTCTAATAATCAGATTCCGGATCAGGTAGATATCGAGCGGGCAATGACCCATCAGGAGTACGTGTCGGGGAGACAGGTACTTGTGGCGAAGTCGGCATTGTTCTTTTGGCTGAAGCGATATTCGAAAAATCAACGGCGCTCTAATCGCTCGATCTTTATGTGTCCGATTTCGAAGGAATCACCGTTCTCGTGCCGTTTTGCGGCTGCGATCGTTAATTGTAAAGCCTCCACAAAGCGTTCGGTGATCACCGACCAGTCGTACTTCGCGGCAGTGGCGGCGGCGGACTTTCCCACTCGATGGCGCTTCTCGCCGTCGAGTAGCAGCGAGCAAACTGCCTCGGCAAAGAAAGCAGGTTGGTCGGCCAGCACAATGTCGTGGCCATCGTGGACGTCGAGGCCTTCGGCGCCAATGCTGGTGGCGACCGTCGCTTTGCCCATCGCCATAGCCTCATAAATCTTGATGCGGGTTCCGCCACCAATGCGCAAGGGCACAACGAAGATGGCGGCTCGCCGCAAGTGCTCGACGATCGACGGAACACTGCCGGTCACCTCTACGGAATCTGAAGCGAGATTGCGAACGCGCGAATCCGGGTCGCGGCCAACGATGCGAAAGCGCGCGTCAGCGACGCGTGCCAAAATTAGCGGCCAGATTTCCTTGCAGAAAAATTCAACACCGTCGATATTGGGCTTCCAATCCATCGAACCGGTGAATACAACCAGGCGGTTATCGGGTTCGCTATCCGGATCGTAGCGGTATTGGCTCAAATCGACTCCCGTAGGCACGACGCTAATACGATCTGGGTCAACCATATCGCTCATCAATTTGCGGTCGGCGTCGGATACGGCGATCACGTGGTGGAAACGGCGCACCTGTGCCGGTTCGAAGCGTGCCATCTTCACGTACTCGATTTTGGAGACCAATCGATCCAGCCAACTAGTTTCAGTTTGCGCCCGGCGGCGCCAAAGAATGGCTTCCACGTTATGTTGGAAGAGCGCGGTGGGAGTCTCAAGCATCTGTGGAAAGTTCGGGGCGCTCGCAAGGAAATCGCAAACAGCAACGTCGAAACGCCGCTCCGGAATCCATTGGGAAAGGAGTTGTTGAGCTTGAGGCGAAGTGAACCTGCTCACCGCGTAGGGTGTCCGCCAAAATAAGCGCCGGAGATAATCCAAACTGTGCCATTCGGGACTGGGAGCGGCGTTCAGGCAAACGGTGCCCGGAATGTGCTTCAATACTTCGCGTTCATAGGTTTCGTCCGGATTGCCCGCGTAATACGAAAGATAGGTCAGTTGGTGGCTGGCCGAGAGTTGGCGCAAAATGTTGTAGCTGCGCAGCTTCCCGCCGGAGTCGAGCGGCAATAATTTCCCCGGCTTCACCCAAAGGATATTCATGGAGTGCATCTAAAGGATGCTCGAGATCGACCGCCGGCATCTGCCCGCTCGGTCTTCATCGCGTAGCGAAAGCATGTCATAACCCTGAAAATGCCCGACCCGCTCAACCATTTCTACCATTCCTGTCGAGAGTCACGCTAGTATTGAAACTTGGCGCTTGAGCCAAGCGAGGCCTTGTGCGAAGGGCGCAAAGACGCGTGAATAGCCAAGTTTGGGCGCATCGATAATGATTCGGAATAGCTTGATCGCGAATGATCGGGAAGGGCAAGAGCGAAGCGATGCCGTCTCTTGGCCTCAGCGTGATTCGCCGCCGCGGAGAATCTTCTATCTCGTAGATTCGTTCAATCTGGGCGGTACTGAAACCCAGGCGGTGGAACTGGCATTGCGCATGTCGGCGAGGGGGCATGGGGTTACGCTGGGGTGCCTCAAAGCGGAAGGCCCGTTGAGAATGCGGTTGGAGGGATCGAGCGTTGAAGTGCAGAAGTTTCATCCGAATGGGGGGATTGATTCTGCCGGGGGAGCTTATCAGTTCGCTCGCCTGATTTGGCATTTACGAAAACGTGGATATGACATCGTTCACACGCACGATTTGTGGTCGAATCTGTTGGGCGTTCCCGCCGGCAGGCTCGCGGGCGTACCAGTGGTCATCTCCAGCAGACGCGATCTTGGGCACCTGGATTGGTACGAAGGCAAGCGCCGCATTTGGCTGAGGAGAATCCAGAATCGTTCGCATTGTGTCCTGGCGAACGCCTTTCCCATCCGCGATGCTTTGGTCGCGGAAGACGGATTTGCGGCGGAAAAGTTGCGGGTGATTCACAACGGCATCGATGTTCAAAAATTCCGCGGCCTGGGCGACCGAGAGACGGTGCTTCCGCAAGCGGGCGAAGGCAAGTTGATTGTGCTGGTGGGGAATATGCATTCAGAAGTAAAAGGTCACACTTGGCTTATCGCGTGTGCCCCCGCGGTCATTGCGGAATTTCCGTCGGCTCAGTTCGTACTGGTTGGTGACGGCGAGCAGCGAAGGAAATTCGAGAGCGAAGTTCAGGCGTTGGGGATGAAGTCGAGTTTTATTTTTACAGGGGGCCGCAACGATGTCGCGGAAATCCTCGCCTGCTGCGACATTGCCCTGCTGCCTTCGTTGGCTGAAGGTTTGCCGAATGCTCTACTTGAGTATATGGCCGCTGGCTTACCCGCGGTGGTCAGCAACGCCGGAGGAAACGCCGAACTGGTCGAGGATGGCGTCACCGGGTTGCTGGTGCCGCCGCGCGATTCGGGGGCATTGTCCGCGGCGCTTCTGAAACTCCTGCGCGATCTCTCGCTGGCGCGGCATATCGGAACAAACGGACGAGAGTTTGTCGAGCGAACTTTCAGTTTCGAACGCATGGTTCAGCAGGTGGAAGATCTCTACGACGAACTTTTACGGAAAAATACGAGGGCGGCGTAGTACATGGCAACTGGCACGATTTTTCGGGGCCGTGTGAAACGCTTAATGGCAATGGACCGCGCCGAGATGACTGAGCGGCTGCGACAATTCTCCCTTGCTCGTTTCGATGCCTTTCGGTATACCGGTGGACACGATTTCACGAAAACTTCAGGCGCGGGATCAGCCACTGATGCGAAGGGCCATTTCTTCTTCGATTCAAATGAGCTAGCCGCCATCTGCGGTCTCATCAAGCGCGAGCTTCCGGCCCAAGCCGAAGAGATCATCCGCCGCGCGAATCGCATTCGCAATCACCGCTTCGATTTGCTCGGATATGTAAATCTTGATTACGGGGTGGATATCGATTGGCATTTGGACGCCGTCCATGGCAAGAGGGCGCCGAAAATTCCGTGGTACAAAGTTCGCTATCTCGACTTTCAACAAGTCGGCGACGCTAAGATCGCGTGGGAACTCAATCGACATCAGCATTTTGTGACGCTGGCCAAAGCCTATGTCCTCACCGGCGAGCAGGCTTTCGCGAGCGAAGTAATTTCGCAATGGGAGCATTGGTGGAAGGAGAATCCATATCCCATAGGCTTGAACTGGGCCAGTTCTCTGGAAGTCGCATTTCGAGCGCTGTCCTGGATTTGGACGTTTTTTCTTCTGCGCAGTTGTCCGTTGTTTACAGAAGAGCTGCGGCGCCGATGGATTGCCGGTCTGGGGGTCAGCGGCCGGCATATTGCAAATTATCTTTCCACTTACTTCTCTCCCAATACTCATCTTCTTGGCGAAGCGCTGGCGTTGTTTTTTCTCGGGACGCTTTTTTCTTTTCCATCGTCTCAGGCGTGGCGCGAAAATGGATGGGCCATTCTACTGCGCGAAGCTGGCAAGCAAGTGCTCGAGGATGGATTCTATTTTGAGCAGTCGACCTATTATCACGTCTATGCGCTGGACATGTTTTTGCATGCGCGAATTCTTGCGGGCCTAAACGGCGTTGCAGTTCCCGAAAAATTCGAGACCACCTTGCGGCGCATGCTGGATGCCCTGCTTTTGTTGGGCAGAGGGGGTATTCCCTATATGTTCGGCGACGACGACGGCGGGCGTCTTTTCGACGGGAACCGAAATCGCTTTGTTCATATGCTCGATCCGCTAGCGACCGGCGCGGTTCTTTACCGGCGCGGAGATTTCAAGAGGGTCGTAGAAACTTTGCCAGAAGAAACGTTGTGGTTGTGTGGCGCCGGGAGTGCGGCCGAATTCGAAAGCATTACCGCGGAAGAGCCGCCCAATGCATCGGTCGCCCTGCCCGCAAGCGGACTTTATTTAATGTCTGATAGCGCATCGAAGCAGCAGCTTCTGATTAGGACCAGTCACTTGATGGCTAATAATGGCGGCCATGCGCATGCCGATGCGCTGAGCGTTTCTTTGATTCAGGATGGGTGCGCGCTGCTGCGAGATTCGGGTACGTTCGAATACGTGGGGCTCGGCAATGAACGTTCTTGTTTGCGTGGCACGGGTGCGCATAGCACGCTCCGCGTCAACGGCAGGGATCAGGCCGAAATGACGGGGCCGTTTTCCTGGGCAAGCCTTCCGCCGGTTCGCGTCGAACGTTGGTTCAACGGGAAAACGTTCGATTTATTTGAGGGAAGTTACGGAAGGTATTCTCAGGCCCAGTCCCCGATCGTTCACCGCAGGTTCGTATTTCATCCGCGAGGAGAGCCCTGGTTCGTTCGAGATGTGGTGGAGGGTGACGGAGAGCATGAGCTAGAGATCGCATGGCATATTGTGGGCGGCTCGGCGCCGGTCTCGGATGCGGAGTCGCTTTTTTCGCACGGAAGGCAGAGCCTCGCAATCCTTTCGGAAGGAGGCTCTGGATGGTCTCGAAGCATAGGCGACTTTGGATGTTCGCCCGTTTACGGGCAAAGTGAGCGAGCTAAAGTTCTCACCTTTGCTAGCCGTCAAGCATTGCCCGCTGAATTCGTCACGGTGCTCGTGGCGTGGGAGGATGCTCAGGCAAATTACGGACGCGTCGAGAGAATGGGTGATCCCAAGAATGACGGAATATCGATTCACCGTTATCTCGATGATCGGCGTGAGACGGTCCTTATTTTCGCTCGGGCTAATTCGCCATGGAGCCACGGTGCATGGAGCAGCGACGCCGATTTTCTCTATGCCACCATCGATCATGCGAGCGACACGCGCCACTTAATCTTGTGCGGAGCAACATATATTGACGTTGGAGGGAATCGTGTCGTCTCCTGCGCGTGGCGGGTGAGCTATGCTGAAGTATGGGATGGAACTGAGGCGTTTGAGATTGGTTCCTCTCATCCGGAGGCGGTGAGACTGGAACGACCACTAAGTTATCTGTGGCCGGAGGGAGCGGCTGTGTCCACGAGGAAAGAGCAGCGATCCTTGTGAAAGAGTTGAAGAGTGAGGATCAAGCGGGCGTTTAAATATGTGTGGAATCTGCGGCATCTTTCTTTCGGATCCCAAGCGGCGCGTGGCGCGCGACGCGCTTGCGGCGATGAACCAGCAGATCGTTCATCGCGGACCCGACGATGAGGGATTGCGGGTGCAGGAAAATGTTGGGCTGGCCATGCGCCGCTTGAGCATCATCGACGTGCAGACTGGTCATCAGCCAATGTCCAATGAAGACGGCAATCTGTGGATCGTCTTCAACGGCGAAATCTATAATCACCAGGATCTGCGCCGCGATCTTGAGGCACGCGGCCATCGCTATCGCACACAAAGCGACACCGAAACCATCGTTCATCTGTTCGAAGAATACGGGGACGCTTGTGTCAATCATCTGCGCGGCATGTTCGCATTCGCTATATGGGATCAGGCCAATCGACACCTGTTCCTGGCCCGCGACCGACTGGGAATTAAGCCTTTTTACTATCGGTACAGCGATGGAGTCTTTCTGTTTGGTTCTGAGATAAAGGCGATCCTGGCGTATCCCGGCGTCAAGGCCCAATTCAACTGCAAGGCACTTGCGGAATATCTTGCCTTCGGTTACATCGCCGGCCAGGAAACGATGTACAGCAATATTTGCAAACTCCCGCCGGGTCACGTTCTTAAGTTGAGTGAGGGAGGGAATATTGAAATCTCTCAGTATTGGAATTTGCATGCTGCCGCGGATGATGCCGATCCAGGCCGCGAGCATTATGTGCGGCGGTATCGCGAACTGCTGGAAGAATCCGTTTCCTCTCACCTGATGAGTGATGTGCCGCTGGGCGTTTTTCTAAGCGGCGGTCTGGATTCGAGCGCGATCGCTGCCTTGACTACCAGAGTTCGCCGGGAACCGATTGAAACATTTTCGGTGGGCTATGGCGAAGCACAATACAGCGAACTGCCCATCGCACGGGAGGTCGCTCAACATATCGGCTCGAAGCATCACGAGGTGCGTTTAGGCCGGGAAGAGTTTTTTCAATCGCTGCCCCGGCTGATTTGGCACGAAGATGAGCCCCTGGCCTGGCCATCGAGCGTGGCGTTGTATTTTGTGTCGCGCTTGGCTCATGAGCGAGTGACTGTGGTGCTGACGGGAGAGGGCAGCGACGAGACGCTCGCTGGGTACACGCGCTATCCCTGGACTTTGCTCAATTCGCGCCTGGATTCCGTTTATCGTGGGCTGACACCGTCTTTTCTACGTCGAATGTTGCGGCGTGGCATTGGGGCAGCGCCGCTTTCCGCTGATCGGCGCAGGCAACTGGGGCACACTTTCCTGATGCGTGACGGAGCTTCGCTGGAGTCGTTCTACTTCGACAGCTTCTATTCTGCGTTTTCGGCCTCAGAGCAAAGAGATTTACTGACTCCTGAAGCGTTCGACATGTCGACCAATGCCTATGAAAGCTCGATGAACTGCTGGGACGCATCGTCTGGCGACCTGCTGCACCGCCTCCTCAACACCGATATTAAAACTTATCTCGTGGAGCTGCTGATGAAGCAGGATCAGATGAGCATGGCCGCCTCGGTGGAAAGCCGGGTGCCGTTTCTCGATCACGTTCTCGTGGAATTTGCCGCGAGAATACCGTCGAAATATGCGACGCAGGGTTTTGCTGGAAAGATGATCTTGAAATCTGCCGTCGAGGATTTACTGCCTCGTGAAATCATCTACAGGAAAAAAATGGGATTCCCGACGCCTTGGGCGTACTGGCTGGCTGGTTCGCAACTCGATAGCATCGAGTTTACGCTGACCGAGAATAGGACCCTGGCGCGAGGGTTGTTTCATCCTGAGGCGCTGCGCCGCTTGTTCGTCGAACATCGTGCCGGACAACGCGATAACGGAAATCGCATCTGGAGGCTGCTAAATCTCGAGTTATGGATGCGAGTTTGTCTGGAGGGTGATGCAGTTGCGGATTCGATCCACAACGGCGCAGCGCTGTCGCGTAACTAGTCCATTCCTAAATCAATTCCATTTCTAATTGATTCTCCGACGCCTCAAACTCGGGACCCTCAATGCGCTGCAAGGCGCGGGTGTGTTCCGCATGGTGGCGAATAGCCGCTGGCGCCAGCAGCGACTGTTGATTCTGTGTTATCACGGAACCTCCGTAGACGACGAACATCTGTGGCGGCCTTCGCTCTACATCACTCCCGAAAGATTGGAGGAACGCTTTTCCTTGCTAAAAGAACGAGGATATTCAGTGCAACCTCTAAAGGAGTCGCTGCAAGGGCTCCGCGCGGGGGCGCTGCCGCCTCGCAGCGTTGCCATCACATTCGACGACGGCACCTACGATTTTTGCCGGCAAGCTTTTCCGCTCTTGCAGCGTTACGGATTTCCCGTGACGGTTTATCTCTCTACCTACTACACATTTTGCGAACGCCCGGTTTTTAATTTGATCTGTTCGTACATGCTGTGGAAGCGCAGGAACCAGGTGATTGCCGATGGTGCGGAACTAGGATTGCGGGGCTCGTTAGACCTTCGAACGGAACCCGGACGGCATAGAGTTGTGCGAGGGCTCATCGATCTTGCGGAGCGGGAAGATATGACAGGAATGCAGAGAGACGCGCTGGCCGCCCGCCTGGCGAGTTTTCTGGGCATCGATTATGGCGATCTGAAAGCCAGGAGAATCCTGCAATTAATGAACGCGACCGAAGTTCGGATGATTGCGCAACGCGGTGTTGATATTCAATTGCATACCCACCGTCATCGGACTCCGGAGAACGAAGAATTGTTTCGCCGCGAGATTCAGGATAATCGGGCGCGCGTGCGAGATCTTGCCGCAAACCAGCCGGTGCATTTCTGTTATCCGGGCGGGGTCTATAGTCCAGCGTTTCTGCCTTGGCTGCGAGCTGAAAGCATAGAGTCGGCAACGACTTGTAATTCCGGGTTGGCGACCCGCCAGAGTAATTTCCTGCTGCTTCCTCGATTCGTCGACAACCAGAATCGCTCGCAGATCGAATTTGAGAGCTGGCTCACGGGAGTGGGCGATCTACTGGCAGTTCGGAGGAGGTCGCCACAGAAGTACGTGCCCCGTGATTAAATGAATTGGCAGTGAGAGCAACAGAAGCGACCAATGGAAATCCGCCGCGAAGACGGGACGCTGGTGATCGAAGAACTGGGCAATGGCCTGCGCAAGCTGACCGCTCTCAACGCAGCTCGCGACGCCTATCGATCACAGGGTTTCTGCACGACTACCTATCCGGTGGAACTGATCGAAATGTTTTTGGAGCGGGCTGGCATCGCGGCAGTATGCGAAGTGATTGGGCGCGACGGCGATTCCATAACCGATTCGATTCGCGATCTTACCTCCGCCTATTTCAATTTCGATGATATGGCCGGCAAGCGCATTCTTGACTTCGGGTGCGGCGGCGGGGCTTCGACTGTGATCCTGGCCAAACTCTTTCCTGAAGCGGAAGTGATTGGCGTGGAATTGATGGAAGACAAACTGCAAATGGGAAGAGCGCGCGCTGTTCACCATGGGCTGAAGAATGTTCAGTTTCTTGCATCTCCAGATGGTTCGCACTTGCCCCGCGATCTAGGAACTTTCGATTACGCCTATCTCTTCGCGGTCTACGAGCATCTGCTGCCCGACGAGAGACCGGTAATCATGAAGCTGGTTTGGGAGCATCTCAAGCCTGCCGGGATTGTCTTCATCGACGCGACGCCGCATCGGTACTTTCCTGTCGACTTGCACAGCACGCATCTGCCGCTGATCAATTACTTGCCGGATCGGGTTGCTCATTGGGCGGCGCGACAATTCGCTTCGGGCGGAGAGGTTAACAAGTCGCCAGTATGGTCCGATCATCTGCGGGGTGGAATCAGAGGCGGGACGGAAAAATCAGTATTAAGGAACATCGGATTGGAAGCCGACTTCAACCCCGTACTGCTAGCTCCTAGTCAGCGAGGCATGAGAGACCGGTGCGATTATTGGTACTCGCGGCTATCGCAGCGTCGACACACAACTCTGAAGAAAGCGGCGAAGATCGGATTGAAGGCGATTTATCGCCTCACCGGAACTTTGCTGACGCCGAATCTTTCCATCGCTATTCAGAAACAGGCTCGCCGCCCCTAAGGAATCCTTGGACGAGGATCATCCGACTTATTGCTTAGAAGCGGCGACGGTCAGTTGCAGGTGTGGTCCGAGCGCCGAGAGCAGATCGGTCTTCAGGTAACGGCCTCCGGCCAGGAGTCCGGAAAGCAACGGATTTGCATTATTGGCCGTTAGGCGCGTGTTTTCGAGAGTGCACACAAAACCACCCGCACTCTGCACTAATGCGGCTCCGGCCATCACATCCCATTCGTTCTTCGGGGTCAACGTGAAGGTAATGTCTGCAAGTCCAGCCGAGACGAGCGCCAATTTGTACGCGACCGATCCCATAGCGCGGACCTGGAATGAAGAGCTCTCGAAGGCCTTCCACTCTCCGCGTTTGACTTCGCTACGGCTGGCAAGGACCAGCGATCCCTCCAGTTTGGAGCGTTCAGTTGCCTTGGCGGGTTTGCCATTATAGGTGACGCCGCAATCGACCGCGCCGAGAAACGTTTCCTTGGTCGCAGGATTGTAGATGCCTCCGGCTACCGGGCGTCCTTTTTCGACGAATCCGATGGAGACGCAAAATTCAGGAATCCCTTGAACGAATTCGCGCGTGCCGTCGAGTGGATCGACGACCCAAACTCTCTCTTTGCCCACCCGCGTGCGGTCGTCGATGGTTTCTTCCGACAGCCAGCCTTCTCCTTCTCGCAGAAGATGTTTATGCAGCGCGGCGTCGATGGCGTGGTCGGCTTCAGTGACGGGATCGTGTCCTGCTTTATATTCGGTGGCGACGGCGCCCGGCGTGAAGCGGCTGAAAATCTCATGCGTCGATTGCAGGGCAGCTTCGATGCGTTCCAGGATATCGGAGTAAGAAGAGGTCATAAAGGTTTCGTTACATCGCCGGCCAGAGCATGCGCGCACCCGTCAGCAGGAGCAAGGTGCAGAGAATGCGACGCAGCCACAGGACCGGCACGCGCGTGCTCAGGTGCGAGCCCAACAGCCCTCCTGGAATCGATCCAATGAGGAGGGAGAGCACAAGGTGAGGATCAACGTTGCCGAGACGGAAATGAAGGAAGCCCGTGACTCCCGTGAGAATGACAGCGTGAACCACGTCGGTTCCGACATTCACTTTTGGCGGAAAGCTGTAAAACAGCAGCAACAGCATCATGATGATGCTCCCCGAGCCGACCGATGTCATTCCGACAAGGAAGCCCGCGACCAGGCCAATGAGCGTCATCCCCACGAAAGATTTCATGGTGGGGGGATGGTGGTGAACCTTCTCTTCGATGGTCTTTTGAAACAGCAGAAGCAACGGGATCACGATCAGCAGCACGCCGATCGCGACTTTGATGAAATCATTCACGCCGTTGCCGTAGAGCGCGCGAATGTGAGTAAGAAGAGCAACGCCTCCGATAGAACCGGGAACACTGCCGATCGCCAACGCGATGACGGCCTTGCGGCGCACAGTTTTCTTGCCCAGGTGCAGCAGGCCGGCGGGAATTTTAGTAAAAAAATTGAAAACCGCGTCCGAGCCCACGGCAATAATCGCGGGAACACCCAAGCCGTAGATGAGTACGGGAAGCAGCAGCACGCCGCCTCCCACCCCGGTGAGGCCAATAAGAATCCCCACCACAAAACCGACCAGGATTTTAGCCGCTATCACAGGCATGGCAAAACCCGTCCCCGTCTACTTGCTTTGGCTATCCACGCCAATAAAGCCTTCGCGTTCCAGGTGAAGAATAATTTCCTGCGCCGCCTCTTCGGGAGACAGTTCGCCAGTGTTGATGGTGACTTCGGCCTTTACGGGAACCTCGTAAGGATCGGAGATCCCCGTGAACTCCTTGAGAATGCCTGCACGCGCCTTTGCGTAGAGACCCTTGCGATCGCGCTGCTCGCAAACCTCGACCGAAGTTGCGATGTGCACGAGGATGAATCCGCCATAGGGCTCGATCATCTGGCGAACGTGATTGCGCGTAGCCTCATAAGGAGCAATGGGCGCGCAGATCGCGATGCCGCCGTTCTTGGTGATCTCCGACGCGACGTAACCGATGCGGCGAATGTTGATGTCGCGATGCTCTTTCGAGAATCCAAGCTCCGAAGAAAGATGCTTTCGCACCAGGTCGCCATCGAGGATAGTGACCGGACGTCCGCCGACTTCGAGGAACTTGGTCAGGAGCACGTTCGCGATAGTCGACTTGCCCGAGCCGGAGAGACCCGTGAAAAAGATCGTCACGCCCTGTTTCGAGCGAGGCGGAAAGCTACGCCGCAACTCGTGAACGACTTCGGGATAAGTGAACCATGCCGGGATGTCGGCGCCCTCGTTGAGCCGGCGTCGAAGTTCGGTGCCGGAAATATTCAGGACTCGATCGTCTTTCTTAACCTCGTCGTCGGGGACGTAACGGTCCTCATCTTCGAGGTAGACCATCATACTGAAAGGGACCATTGTGACGCCGATATCGGACTCGTGCTTCTTGTAAACTTCCTGCGCTTCGTACGGACCGTAAAACGGCTTGCCGTCTTTGTCGCTGCCCGGACCGGCGTGATCGCGGCCCACGATGAAGTGGGTGCAGCCGTGGTTCTTGCGGATGAGCGCGTGCCA